>Ga0307942_1000661_pt1 | contig 24815 bp, 34 predicted proteins | sample OrgLakmetagen175_FD_201846 | JGI IMG/M metagenome (GOLD analysis project Ga0307942, IMG submission 201846) | Saline water microbial communities from Organic Lake, Antarctica - #175 | ecosystem: Environmental > Aquatic > Non-marine Saline and Alkaline > Saline | place: Antarctica: Organic Lake... | reverse complement strand
TTTGGTGACCAGGGGTGCAGTGAGCAGTGCTGTGGAAAGAACTGACTCAATGTTTGGTAGCTGCAGGAAGCTGCCCGGCGCTCAGCCCAGCCCATGCCCCCCGAACATCATCTGACCGCACAGGCGTTGACAGGAGACGTTTCTGAGTGTGCCGGCTGGGTCCGGGGCCAAGGAGAGGCGGGACGAAAAGTTCGCTGCTCCATGCAAGCACACGACTGGGTGCACGGATTTCCACAATTCAAGTTGCAAGGACTTAAAAATTTATGTTCAATGACGCGATGACGATGGGAGCGTGTCCTGAGAGGATGCAAGTCGCCATGTTTGACTGACAGATGTGAGCAGGTTGAAGGCATGCATGCACGCGCACACGCGCACACACACACACGCACGCGCGCACACACACACACACACACACACACGCGCGCATACACACACACACACACACACGCACGCACGCACGCACGTACGCACACACACACACACACACGCACACAAACACACACACACACACACACACACACGCACACACACACACATACACACACCCACCCACATGTATAAGCGCGCACAAAGCACACACAAGTTGCCAGTTTACAGCGCAAAAGGCTTCGCCAACTTTTCAGCATCGCTTGCGATGCTTCCCCCCACTTGTCTGTAATGGAGGAGTTTCATGGTATCTGGTACCAAAGTGGCTCCTTTTCCTTAGTAACTGTGGGGAGTGGCACTGCTGGCATAGCTGAATCTTTTTTGGTGTGAATCATCACTTCCTGTTGCAATACAAATTCCTCTGCTTGGCTTCAGCCAATAAGCGTGTGCTTGTGCAACAATCCTTCACGATTACAGATTTACATGTTAAGCGTCCAGGCACTTCTGAACAACACATATCAACTAACCACCCACCTATGGCCTCAGTGATGCGTCCACGCCTCCCTGCGCGTGTGTACACCTCAATGGGCTTGAACCATCGGATGTCATCCGGCTCGTGGAACATAAACTTCACAGTCGAGCGCTTCTTGTGCACCCGCACAGGATACCCTGTGAAGAGTGGTAGTGGTGATAAAATAACAAAATGGGGGCAGAAAATCAGCAGCAGTAGTTCGATTGTGCAACACGCATGGACTTCCCATTACCACTCATTGCTGAGAAGTAAATATAGTTTTATCTGATTGTTGCTTCTCCAAGCCATCGTGTTTGAGTTCCGATGATGGTGCTTGTTTGGAGCTCACTCTGCTCACCCTCAAAGTAATAATGAATCTCTGCAGTCCAGATAATTCCACGAGAATGAATAAAGCAGGCGTAACAGCGGGCCACACCTCCTTTTGCTGCAAAACCCCTTACTGTTAACCACAAAAATCATCAATCAAAGTGGTCCACTGCAAAAACCCCACCTGTGAGCACAATCTTCTTGAGCACAATTCGCTCTGGGTTGCAGCTGCGCACACCCCCAGAAGCAACCAGCTGAGGAGGGCCGCCCATTGGGTCCATCTGGGGGCGGGATGCAGCATAACAGTGAGACACAGTTGTGGGGTGGGCATGTGACTAGCGATAGCTGTTCGAGGTATATAAAAATACAACTATTCCCTGGATGGCGTGTAAACAATCGTCGTGCCACTTGCAATGCTCATGCCTAGTGATGCGTCGTGTGTGTGCGTGTGCTTGTGTGTGTGAGCGTGTGTGTGAATTTGTGTGTATGTGTGTATGTGTGTACACTAGCGCACACAGGTACACACATATGAGGGTCACAAATGCCAAGGAGCACTACTGTATCCATAAAACCTGTTTGCCTGTCCTGCAGCCAGGCTGGAAATACAGGGGTCTGACGGAACACCGTTTGAAATGCAGGAAGCCATTCAAACATCTGAATGGACAGAAGTAGCCTGGGCGCATGTGAAATGCACAAAGCTCACAGCTTCATTCCTGCATTGCCCTCCATTTTGTTAATACCGCTGTTTATGCTGCTGCGCTCACACACCTTGAAGGCCAGCACAGGCAGCGGTGCGTAGGAGATGGGGGCATAGACTGAAGCCATAGCCTGATGCCCCGCTCGCAACCATCGCTCCATTTTGTGCTTGTCCCCAGGAGTATCTGAGGAGAGCACCGGCTGGGCAGCAAAGGATCGAAGACCTGTTTTCAAAGAAATTTTAAGAAGCAGAGTAGGAATGAAGAGGTTGGAAGGGCATGGTGGACACATGGATAGCTATGGTGTGGTGCATCCATCCACACTACACACGAATGTATCACAATGTGCAAAGAAGAGGGAATGTGGAATTTGAAGTGAATGGATGGATGTTGTAGAGCAGTGGTAATGCCTTTCACAATGAGAGATCAACTGACACAAATTGATGGAAAGGGCAGCTGGACATGAAGCATCATTTGGACGGATGATGGATTTATGTGCCAAAGAGAGGAGTTTGGCTTGGAGCATACTGGAACATCAAATATGACGATAAAGCAGAGAAGATGCTACCGTGCATCTGTACCTGTAAAAATCAGCATGTCCTGCTTGTTCGGTAGGGACTCCAAGTAGTCCTTACTTTTGCGGATGGACATGTGCATGACAGACATCTGCAAATGCGTGTAAGAGGCACGGCACACAGAGTTAAAAACTTCACAAATTGACGACTGATATCTCCCATTTGAAGGCCAACAGCTTCAGCTTCCTACCTCTGGCACTCGAGAAGCAGCGTAACAGCGGAATGGCCTTAAGGAAACGTGCATTTTGATGTGCACTTCAGCTCATAAAATCAAGCCCCTATACTCGCACCTTAGATTCGTGGGTCATGAGGCCCATGACCACAAGAGGCAAGGCACTGTCGCTGGTGGCAGCCCCAGCACCAGGGAAGCTGGCTTGCACCCGCGCCAAGACCTGCGGTCAAACGCACAGTACAACGCGCGTCACACCATGCTGCTGATACATGCTGCCTATTTACATGCAGGTATGGAGCTGCCTGTTTGTCGCAGGCTTGCGCATTAATGCATTATACATAAGAGCTAACAAGCTCTCTTTAGGTGGGCCAACTCTAATGCTGTGAAGGACTTAGCCAACGCATTCACCTAAAGGCGGTGTGTAATTCCTATGATCCTATGACAATACATGGATGCAATTGCATGTCGTGGCCCTTAGTTGTCTGCAGTGCTTTCATTGAGACCTTGACAACCATGCGCACACAGGCACACACCCCAAGCACCATCACACACCTGAGCAGCTTTGTCGACAGGTACGTCCTTCATTGCAATGCGCACGTAGGTGCCAGGCTCCACAGCTTGATGGTCAGCTCCGGATGTGGCACGCTCCACCGCCTCACGAGCACGTCTGTGTGTGCGTGTATGTGTGTCACTTGTGTATGCGTGCATGTTGCATAGATGTGGGTGTTTGCATATGTGCATCACGTGCGTAGGTCGACAAACAAACGCTACTTAACTTCTAGCTACCTTATTCTAGAAAAGGTAGCTTACAAATGTTAATTACGTCTAAGACACAGGAGACACTGCAGCACAAAGGTGCGCATGCTGGAATTCCAGATGACCAGGCAAGAGCCATTTATAACCTTTCTGGTGAACAGGGAATAGGCTCAAATAGACATTTAACACACATACACACTTACGAGCACAACACGCAAACATGCACAAACACACACGCAAACACAGACATGCACGCGCATACACATAACTGAGCCACCTACTTGTGGGCACGGTGCAGATTCTCAAAGGCAAAGATGCGTGAGTATTCTTTGGGGAGCCACTCCTTGGAATCCCAGGGAGAAGAGCGGAAGGATTTGAGGCCCCTGCAATGCAAGTACAAAATTGGTGCTTACGATTTGTTTGACCACAATCAAACAAGCCAAACAGACAATTGACTCACTGTCCTCTACTTCTTACACAAGATATTAGCACGTCTAGCTTTAGCAGCAGTGCACGAGCGCTTTCATAGTTTTTCTGTGAGCAGCCCAACAACCTATGTCAATGTGAGCAACGAGCAGTGAAACAACTGAATCCTTGTATCAGCAATGGAGTAAGCATACTGAAAGACTGTCTGATGATAACACTGCGCTGAGCGTCTGACCAGATGGCAGGCTGCTGACCTGCTAAAAAACAGGGTCCTATGCTACCGTGGCGCCTCATCATGAAGGTTTATGGATCTGCTCAAAAACAGGGTCCCACACTACCTGGATCTTTATCGGCAAGATTTCCGGATGAATTGCATACATACCGTACGGACATGTACTCACCACCCCCCCCACCCTCCCCAAAAGTTAAATATTTATTTTTACAGCAAAAAATCATCACCGCCCCCCCCAAATCGGAAAACTCCAGTCCAAAAAAAATGGAACTCAATATCCCCTAAATAAACATAACTTAGGGGCAGTGATGAACATTACTTTATGTACAGTAGATAGGAAAGCGCTACCAAGCCACCCCCAGGCCAGTCAACTCGACAAAAATTTCCTAACTCACTTGTATTTCTGAAACCGCACACGGGCAGACATGCCCATGGGCACCTCCACCTCGTCAGGATGCTCAGCGTCCTCTCCCTCGGCCTCACGCCGCGCTCGTGCTTCTGCCTGAAGTGAGGATGTGTCACAAGCAACATGCATGTGGGTTTAACTTGTGGCCATGGTGGCAGCAAGAATGCGCAATACAGCCTTTTCCCATTGATTCGAGTAAAAACTGTTGGTAGGGGGTGCTCAGTATAATCCTGAATGTCAAACCGTACACGTGCTCCTCTGCTTGCAGTCAAGTACTCACAAGGTAACAAAAAAGGGATTTCGCTCAAACCGGATGAGTGACCGTCCAATGTTGACAACCTCTGATGTAAATAAATTTAAATACCATCAATATGAGCAGTGCACTTTTTTTGGGTGGAGGGGTTCTATATCAGTTGCACCAAAACAAGGCAGTGGATTATTTGCAAGAACCGGCCAGTGATCACTAGATCATTACATGGGTGAAGGAAGGAAAAGAAACCAGGGAAGAAGAGCAGTTGCGAGGGGCTAAGGAACTTGAAAGACAGAAAGACAGAGGAAGACACAGACAGAAGCAAGAGTGATGGAGCCACATTTCAGTTTGCTGCTCTACAAGCCCCAGAGTTCAAGCGTTAACACTGAACTCAGCAGTTTTACAGCAACCAGTCCAAGAGTAGCATGTCGCTCATTTTAGACGTCGGAATTGGTTTCCTGCCTGCGTTACTTCGTTTTCCCTCTGCATCTGTACAAGCCCGTAGACAAAGCTGTAACAAGATGCCTGATACCCACATAAGTGCAAACTAGCACTACAGGATGCTCTGCATCATAACTCTCCTCTCGCAATCCATGATCATTTGGCGCTTCAAAACTATTATGGAGCTGGAACCAGAGCAACGGTAGACTATACGAACCATTGAGTTTCAAAGTAACTTTTTGTACCTCTTCTGCGCACTCTCAATTGAAGTTTCATCTTGCACCATAACCAAATCAGACACATTCCCATTATCACCTTTGGGTTCAATGATTTATTTAGTCTATGTCGGCTCAGAGGCACATGCAGGCCCAATGCATGCTCACCTGCAAGCGTGCACATTTCCCGCCACTTGGGTCTTCATCATCCTCTTCCTCTTCTTCATGATCTAGGGCCATCACATCAGTACCTGAGCAGCATACAAGTGTAAAATGTTGATACAAAATACGGTTCTTTACCCACACGTGTGTTCTTGCGCACTTTGTTGTTGTTCTATGTTTCTTGCTGCTTTGTCGAGCCTTTCTTAAGCAATTCATCATACAGGCCCTCCTGCTTTGTCAATGCCCACCAGCTCGCCCCCATTCCAATACTTACACAGCCAACCCCTGCATCAAACACCGTGCGTTTCCCTCTATCACAAATCCCACCCTATCTGAACCAGACAGCCAACAACCCACCTGCATTGTCAATAGCCAACCCTTGCATCAGACAATGTGCGTCCCACGCAACCCTATCCAAACAGCCAAAAACTCACCTGCATCGTCATTGTCTACCAGATCAGGTGCCTCCCCCCCCTCCCCCTCACTCCAGTGCTCGCTGCCTTCTGCCATCATGTCCCCCTCTCCCTCCTCCTCCGTGCCCCCCCCTTCGCTTCCCCCCTCTCCGTCGCTGTCCATGATCCAGGCTGCTTGGTACGCGGATGTGCCTACTCGTGAATTTGCAACAATTTGAAACTAAACGGTATGAAGGTGCGCTTGCGGGTGCGCAGATGAGTAATGTGGGTGCATGTACACGTATTGTGTGTATTGTATGTATGTGTGTATATTTGTGTGTGTATGTGTGTGTTTGCTACCACAAAACTATTGAGTTCTCTGCACCATGCAGAAGAACTCGAGTTCTTTTAGGCGAGTGACATGTGTGATGCACTTTTGCACAAAGTGCATGCTCCCCTTCCTGTACCATCTTTCTTTTATCTGTGCGATTTAAGGGGCATTTAAATTCAGTTTGGTTTAAATTTTGAGATGGCGACCGCGAAGGCAAAGAGAACAAATCAGTGGAATTGGGCAGCCGAGGCTGAGGCCTGACCAGAACCAACACTGGCCCCAGCACCAGCAGCAGCACGCAAAGGAAGGCCCCCAACAGCTGCAGCTAAGCGTGCAGCAGCAGCAGCAGAAGCAGCAGCAGCCCAGCACGAGTATGAGGCCCCCCTTCCCCCACCCCCTGGGGAGGTAGAGGAGGAGGAAATGTCTGAGGACAGAGTCACAGAGATAATTCAGCGTGCGGTGCAGAGGCAGGTGGACGAGCAGTTGCAGCAGTTCCAGCAGCAGCAGGTCCCGCGAAAGCAGGGTTGCAAGCCCCAGAGCAGTGACGAGGAAGAGTCTGATGACGATGTAGTAGCAACGCAGCAGCAGCAGTACAAGGACCAGGCCAGGACCTTGCTCCCCTCTTCCACGACCCAGGGCCTGGAGAAGGGCGGGCTGCGCTAAATGCACGAAGACCTGCTTTCCCTCACCGCCCTAGCGCTCGCCTGCAAGCCCGGCCAGCCCGACTCCAGGCAGGCCTGGCAGGCCCTCAAGGGCGAGCTGCTCCGTCAGAGTGAGATGGTGACCATTGCAGCAGAGCACGGCTGGGACACAGCTCGCGTGGCTGTCCCCAGCAAGAGCAGCACTGGCCGTTTCAGCAAGGAAACCAACAAGAGGCTGGCCAAATTTCTGCAGCAGCAGCAGCAGCAGCAACAGCAGCAACAGACCAAGAAGCAGCAGCCTGCCCAAGAAACTGCAGCCTACAGGCCCTACGGGCGGCCTACTGCTGGTTACTCTGGCTACCCTCCTGCCCCCCAGAGCACAGGCCCCTGCTGGGATTGCGGAGAACTCGGGCACAGGAGGGGCAGCTCTCAGTGCAAGGGTGCAAGCGTGCTGGCCTTGCCCGGTCCCCCTGGCAGGAATTGAGAGGTGAGCCGCGCTGGCAGTGTCTTCTTTGTGTCTAGTTCAAGGCCTTGCTGGCTTGGTGGTGTAGAAGGCCTTGCTGGTGGTTTAGGAGGCCTTGCTGGCCTAGCGGTTTAGTGGAGCCATTGCTGGCCTGGGTAGTTTAGAGGAGACCTTTCTGGTCGGGTGGTTTAGTGGAGACCTTGCTGGTCGGGTGGTTTAGAGGAGACCTTGCTGGTCGGGTGGTTTAGAGGAGACCTTGCTGGTCGGGTGGCTTAGAGGAGATCTTGCTGGTTGAATGGTTTAGAGGAGACCTTGCTGGTCTGGGTGGTTAGACCTTGCTGGTCGGGTGGTTTCGAGGAGACCTTGCTGGTCGGGGTGGTTTCGAGGAGACCTTGCTGGTCGGGGTGGTTTCGAGGAGACCTTGCTGGTCGGGTGGTTTAGAGGAGACCTTGCTGGTCTGGGTTGTTTTGTAGAGGCCTTGCTTGCCTGGCAGTTTAGAGGAGGCCTTGCTGGCCTGGGCGTTATAGGAGAGGCCTCGCTGGTCTGGGTGGTGTGCGTAGTGGCCTTGCTGGCCGTGTGAAGCCTGCCTTCAACGAGCCGTAATAGAACTGCAGTTGTGCTTAAAGAGGCATCGTGTCACTGGGACGCAAAAATGATTGTAGGGATATAAATATGTCTTATTAGATTGAACACAATTCAGCTGCATTCATGTACGAGATATTGTGATAGGCAGGGTTGTTCAGTTCATTTTTTGGGAGCAAGGGTTCAATAAAGTTTGTGAAAGTTCTGTAACCCTCAAACTGTTCGAAGGGTTCGATGTGCAATTTTGGGAAATGGACCCTTGGGCTCCTCCCCCCACCTTCAAAACTTTCCAAATAGCTGTGTATGCTTATGAATAAGATGGGGGGAAAAAGGGGGCCGGAATGAGACTATGTCATCATTGTAGATCAGAAAAAGGAGAACCTTTAGGTGCAGTGCAAGTGCCGCGTTGCATAGATCCTTAGCACTTCAAAATGTGTGCCAAGTATGGCCCTAAGAACAAGGGGACTCCTGGCCTGGTACAGATTACAGATAAATTTCGTGTATTAATCATTGAACATGTTATCTTTACTACAAGGAAAGAGTGGGACTGAACTGGGGGGGCTGCTGCCCCCTTGTCATTTTGACAGATACAGGAAAAGTTCAACCGAACCTTTAAAAGTTCGTCGAACTCTGACCGAACCCGAACGGCACTTTTCAAGTTCGTTAAAGTTTGTGAAAGTTTGCAAACCCGAACTTTTGATCAAGCCTCGAATGTACAACCCTGGTAATAGGTGTACCAATAATAAATGCAAGTTCGCACAAAGTCTGCATCGTGTCTTTTTATTTTGGTGCTGTTTCTTTTTTCCTATACCACTATTTCATCCAACTACCTAATTCTAGAGGACAAAACACGTCCAAACACAAACGCACCTTCAGGCACTCTATGCTTGTTCATCCTGCGCTTGAACATTTTCTGCGCGTCTGCAATCTCGGCCTCACTTGGCCATGTCTGCTCCCCCTCGTCTTCTGAGTCTGGCACATTCTCACGCAAAGGTGCTTCACGCTCATCCTCTGGTGCCTGTGCATGCGTGAGACGGTTTTGCAGGAACATCCTCGCTAAGGGTGCAACAACAACAGAGGCCAAACCAATGGCCTGTTCATCTCCAAAGGAGCCGCATGCTCAGCATCAGGCGCCTGTGCATGTGTGAGACGGCTTTGTAGTAGGCGTGTAGTGGAGAAAGTATTGAAAGCTGGCACGTTGTCCTGAGAGAGGGCTCACACTATTTTCAGCTGCCTGTGTGTGTGCATTATTGCGTGATGTGCCAGAAACCGTCAGTTCAGTTGGAAGAGCCCTTAACTTTGTTGTACTTTGCGCTGTGTGCATACCCAAGCTGTCATGCATGCGTGGCATTATTGAGCCATGTCATCATTGTTGAGCCATGTCATCATTATTGAGCCATGTCCTGCATTACTAGATACGCACACACACGTTTGTACAGTTACACACACGTGCACACAATCACACACAGACAAACAAGCACATAACATAGCACACATAATAAATGCAGGCAAATCACACACCTGAGCCAGAAGCACCGGTTCTGATCCCTCCAGATCCATGGCATCTCCTCCCATTCTTCTCCTTCCAGGCTTACTATTCCCCACTCGCTCTCCTGCCCCCCCACCCTTATCACTGCCTCCCCCACCTCCAGAAGCATAAGCAATGCTGGGTGGTAGAGGGCCCTCGATTCGCTCTAACTGCAGATGAGTGGGGAAGGAAGGTTACAGTAGACTTGGTAGATTTTTATATATCATGGTTTTGTTTTGCGTGAGAAATGCTCAGCAAAATAAAACAAGCAAAGCAAACTTGGGTGATGGCCACCTTATAAATGCATCTGTGCATTTGCAATATAAGCTAATTTAACCCCTCGCACATGTGAAGCACACATGCCTCACACGCACGCACGCACACACCCCCCGTAATCACCCTTGAAATTTTACCAAGTGTGCAACCCCACGCAACCAGGAACACACCTGGTAGTCACCTGCCCCGGGTACGGTCACCAGCTGGGACGCACGCAGGCCCGCACACCGCACCCAGCCTGACAACAGCAGGGTGCAGCTTGCTTCGGTGCTAGTGCTAGATCCTGCAGGCATGTGTGCATGTTGCTTACTGTGTGCTTTTTTACACTCAGTACACTTGTAGGATCAATGCTTCATTCTTGCCTAGGCCTTTTATCCGTGCATGAACAGCACCAAATTGACATTTTCCAACTTATTATTCTGCACACACAAACACGCACACACTCTCACACGCAGACACACACAGACCTGCAGGTTGTGAGGTAGGGGCAGCCATCTCTGCGGCTTCCACCATGATGGCAGGGCGTTGGCGTCGCCAGTGGGGGAGGCTGGGGGCAGGGCGCTCCAGAAGGTGCCGCAGCAGCTGTGATGAAAGATGTCGGACAGCAGGCACACACAAGTGAACATAGAGTTCAATTAGCATGTACAGTGAACATTCAGAAGCCAGTCGGATTTTTAAACAGGGAGGGATGTATAAGCGTGGATGCCTTGCAGGCAATCTTGACAGCAAAACAAGGGGAAACGGAGGGAGGCAGGTGAATAAGCGTGAGTGGCAAGCTTGAACGATAGGGCAGCAGACAGCAGAGCTGGTGTGGAGTGTAAAGATCGCTGAGGTGGTGTGGGAGTGGGTGTGGTAGCGCCCAGCAAACGGTGGGCAATGGAATGGCGAACTGAGTGGTTGTTTTGGAAGAAATACGTGGTGGGTTGGCGTGGAAGCTACAAAGGAGCAAAATTAAAGAGTTTATGAATGGCGCGAGTCTGGTAAGGGTGCTGTTTGCAGGCCAGACTGTATTAGAAATTAAGCGTGATGCAAACTCATGACAGGATCAGACACGCAAACAAGCCAAAGCAAGTGGCTGCAATTAAGGTACTGAGTAACTGGGTAAAAGGCAACAGACTATCCATTTATTGAAATCATACACCCTTTGCAAATCCAACGAAATGCACCAGCGTAGCAGTGACGGAATGAAACACACGTTCAGCGCACCTGGCCGCAGTCAGGGTAAAATGTTTAAAAAGCACTCTTCCAAATGCAACAACATGCAATCCCATGCAAGAAACCCTGCTAGAGAAAGAACACCCGACCAACACACCTGGCCGCAGTCAGGGGTGCTGTCCACAGGGTACGCGCGCTGTTCTCCTGCCAGGGCAGCACCCACAGCCTTTTCTGCCCGCTTGCGTGCGGCGGAGCGCTCCTTCATGCTGCCCGCGCCTGTGTGTAAGCGCACACGGGGTATGTCTATGAAAATGCTACGGGCTGGGCATGCGTGTTGCCAGGCATGCGTTGTACTGAAAGTGTATCAAATTGCCCGCCACCTGCTTGTTCTCAAAATGCAACACCCCAAGTGGTCACAGAATTGCACATACGTGTCAGACCATGTTGCAGGCTTATGCAACGCAGGGTACTGCTTCACGCTGCATGCAATACTTCATGATGCACAAGTGCGTGCAAGGTGCACTGAAAGCGCGCGTATTCCACGCTCAAGGTGGTCGTCTGTGTCACTGGCAACCCTTACACGTCTTCACAACTGAAGTGGCAAACCAGCTGCTTGCTGAAAGGCGACGCATGTGCACATGAGCAGGCACACTGGTGCCATACCTGCACTAGAACTGGAGGCCCCCGCCCCCGAGTGGCTGTTGTTGTTGATGCTGTTCCCAACGCCTTGTACGGCTAGCACCGTTTCAGGTAACCCCAGGGCTCGCATGACTCCCAGAGCCATGTGGCCCTCTGCGTCTATGGTTGTGGCCTTCTCGCCACCTGGCACCACCAGCAGTAGAACCTGTGCGGGGGAGGGAGGGGAGAGGGGGGGTGAACACCAAAGCTTGGAGTAGGTAAGAGGTCGAACGTCAGCCAAAGAATGCAGTGTCAAAACTGAGGGCAGGATAGAGACAGGAGGTAGAACGGGGAAACCGTCATACAATATCATGCATTTTGTCCAGGTAAAGAAAGTAAGCGGAAACCGTGCGCGTGCACACCAAAAGTTGCCGCACCTTGCTAAACATCCTATATGTACGCCATGTACATTGTAACATATGCTCCTGACCATCTCTGCACATTCACTGTAAGCTGACCATAACATAAAAGTGGCAATGCATGGTGCGCTCTCACCTCAGCAGCCTTCCCGTACTCTGCCACAGCCAAGGGGTTATTGCGCGGTCCAGGAGGGGGCAGCAAGGTAAGGCGCAGTTTGGGTCGACCAGAGATGCCCACGGTCTGGGCACGCATGTGCGCTGTGCTGCTGTCTAGCTGGCAGTGAGCTGAAGGGGGTGTGAGGAAATGGACGGGCGTAGTGAGGGTAAATAATAAAAAGGAGACGGCGATGCAAGTTTGCAGACCAAATATTTGACTGATTGTTTGCAGCAATAGAGCAGTTAAAACAAGCTTGAGCAGTTTAAGTTAACGGGTGTGCGATTAGGGGGTAGGGCCTTAAGAGTGCATTTTAAGAGAGTGAGAAGAGAAGAGTATCAAGGTTGATGAGTAAAGATTTATCACAGTGAGCAGACAGGGAGCCCTGCATCTCCTTCTGCTCCTATTTCCTCGCTCCTCTTTACCCGTCTTCCTCCCCCTTGACACCTCAGCACAAAGCTCATCCAAACCACGCGTGATCTGCAGTAAGGCACCTGATCCACCAGCGTCCCCCATGTCAACATCATCCTTGTCGCCTTGGCCGCACTCGCTTTGCCTACGTGATGCTAGAGTGGAGGCGTGCGCAGTTCCAGGGGGGGGCTGCTCGCAAGCTGCCAGCAGCCCACGCCACACTGACGCAACATCCACGTCCTGTAAGTGAGTGTACGGATCATAATCAGTTCCAGCTAGACAAGTCGGTTCTCTAGATCATCCTGTGTGCAAGTGTGCAAGGACTTACGTGCGTGCATATTGGTGAAAAAATTGAGTCACACACTCACAAGCCCTTGCAAGCATCCGCTGCATAATGATCAAGTTCTCTTGCCCCTCCATACACCCTGATTCTTACTTGTGACAGAGGCAGGAGCCCCACCACCAAGGGGCTGCTGATGGCACGACGGCGCTTCTCCAGCAACTCGTGGTGCTTGGAATTTCTAGAGAGGAGGAGCAGCAATGATGGCAATCTGTTTGAATGCACATCGCGGCTACCAGGCATCGCTAATTGATGGCAATCTTAGATGCAACCTTGAACTAGCAAGTTGAATGTGTGTTGTGGCAACAGTTCTGAGGCCAGTATGAAAGCATTAGGTCGTATGTGCACAAATTCAGATGCATACACAGGCACAGGCACAAACACACACACGCAAGTTGATGCACATACACAAACACACATACACACACACCAAACACGCAAGATTAATGCACTCGCACTCACACATGCACACGCACACATATATACACATACACGCGTGCGCGCACACACACACACTCTCATACACACACGCGTGTGCGCACACACACACACACGCACACACAGGTACACACACACACACACCTCTGCTGCTTGGTGGCTAGCATGCGCTCGTGCTTGCCCCCTGCCGGCCCTCCTGTCGCCTTTGAGGAGACACGGGGTCCCTCGCGAGCCTGCCTGTGTTTGTCTCTTGCATTCAAGCCTTTATTTCCTGATTTGTGGGCCTGCATGTGTGAGAGAGGGACTATTGCATCCACGTAGCAAATGCGTGCACGTGAGCGGATACATGCAACGCATGTATGAACACAGGCAATGGAAAGAATGCACATTACAAACACGCAGTCCTGCCAGGCAATTTGGGCAACCTCCCACTGGTCTAGGGTTTCAGTGGCATGCGCCGCAAACTAAAAACACACCTTGTTTTTCTGTCCGTGCGCGGAAGGAGCACCCATCACAAATAATAATAATATGTTATAGGTAATTGCATCGAGTGTGACTCTTCACTTGTGGGTGGGTGGTTTTCAATTAGTTTTTAATTTATGCAATCCCATCCAATTCCGATAGAACAGGAAGCGATGCCTGGACAGCATGGTCATACGCTGAGCACGGCCGAAGCCTTCAGCGCCCTGTTGCGTGATGACGACAGCCTGCTGCGAGCCACTTTCTTCAATGTGCTGTCCAAGCACCACCCCAATCTGGCGAAAAAAGTAGACGTGATATACGCCCTGAGCCAGGTGTGCCAAGGGCTATGTGTTTGAGGGTCTGATACAACACACAAAGGCTCTCTCTCACGACTGGCATCGCCACGTTTGAGACGAGGATTTATCTGAGTCCAGAAGCTCATCAAACATGTGCTTCCTGATAATCCTCCTATCCCCTTGACATCCTTCCAGCCCATCGGCTTTCATCAGACCCTGTGATGCCTTGCACCGGCGGCCACGTGCAAGATGCAAAGTCTCGCACACACGAGCACACAAACACACGCACACAAGCACACACATATATATACACACACGCACACACACACACACACACACGCACAATCTTCATTTTAATGCCTCACAAACATGCAGACATGTGATATTCTATGACCATTTTATTAACCCATTCAATAGCTCACATGAAGCTCACACACATACAATCACATACACACACACGCGCGCACACACACACACATACACACACACGTGCATACGCGCACACCTAGTCGTGCAACATGCAAGAGTCCTCAATCGTTAAGACTCAACTGGCCACTCATTCCGATAAATCAACCATTTCAACGTCCGTTGCCCTTTTCTCTGACTGATTGACAGGCATGGACCAGCAGCAACTCCAACGAGGACTTCGAGCTGTAAGTAACATGAGAAGAGGTCCAACTTTTGCAAATTGCATGCCTACCACAACATAGATTGCGGAGACGAGTTACAAGTTGCCTGCTTATGATCAATCACTACATGACTTGCATTGTGGTGGGTAGAATGCAGGAAAGTAGACCGCATTATGTCACATCAGCCATGCTACCCTCTCGTTTGCCAAAAAATTCTTTGGCGCACCAGCTGATGAGAAACCGCTAACCATCATAATTATGCGTCCTTGTTAGCTTGCTCAATTTGCCTGATATCTCTTTCCACCGTACCTCCTCAGGCTGGAGAATTACCTGTCCAGCCTTAAGCCTGAGGAGACCATCCTGGTAGGCTCTCGCACACTACGAGGCACACTCTTTAAATGTTGGCCATAGTTTCTAAGCCGCCTTGTTTCTACAAAGCGTCTACAAAGCAGACTCCTGTGTTTTTGTAGTCTTTCCATCCCTTGCTCTGGCTGGACCCTCCAGAGAGTAGTAGGCTTGGTTGTGCCTTTTGCAATCGCCGGCGAAAACAGGCTTCCTCATAAGTCTCAACAATCATTCCCTGTTATTCCATTTCTTACTAAACGGCAACACGCTTGTGCGTGACACCTTACTACCCCATTCTTTTTTATGAATTTTACACTTATCTTTGTCATTTACCCTTTGCAATTTGTTCTGCCTGTAACTCCCTCACGTTCCCTCTTCACGCAGGTGGCCAGTTCCTTCTCACACATGCTTAACTTGCACAACCTGACGGAAGAGGTCAACTCCAGCCAGACGGAGAGGGCTGTGCGTCTCGGAGAGGTGGGTGCTTGTGGGCAGGTTTAAAAAAGGTCTTTCCTTTGAAGGTTCTGTTGATTCGCTCTGTGCAGTCTGGCTGCAGGAACCTGAACTTGAAAATTACCCATACAATTTGCAGCTACTGCTCTTGAAGCTTAAAGCCCACATCTGCAACTGCAACAGCGCATTGTTTGAAATGCATGAGGAGCTTCCTATTGTTACAAGAGCTTACTTTTGAAAAATCTCGTGGTCCTTGGATCCAAGGCCAAGTGTCTTGGAGGCCTTTACGAAGCAGGTCTTTTGTAAACGCTCGTCAAGCAACTTCTTACTTCAAACCTGAACACAGGTGGAAAATCCTGTGCGCACCACCAACAAGTCGCTGCTCAAACTGACAGGCGTCAACGGCTACACCCCTGAGCAAGTGTACCAGGTGAGCAACACATCCAGGCACATGTGCACCATCTCACACATTCGCATATGTAAATGGAAAGTTTGCGCTGTGTTTCTATAAAGGTGCTTTTGGCTTTCTCGTGTTTGTATATCTATGCGTGAGTGTATGCATGTGTGTGTGTCCTCGCATCACAAATATCAACTATCAGAACCAAAGCTTGCAACCCTCTCCAAGCTATTTTCATGCATGAAGTTACCAATTTTTGACCAGCAGGAAAGTTGGAAGGGGTCATATATGGAAGCACACTGTTCATGACACGTATCCTTGTACTGGCAAAAGGAGTGTAGTTCAAGGAGAAACACTGCTGACTTGCTCCTTTCCTCTGATTGCTCCACTCCTGGCAAACAGGATGTGGAATTAGCTGCATTGCACTGGGGACCAACAAGCTCTTTTTGTAAATGGTGCTGTGTCTAGGTTCCTTTTGGTGGTGTCCATGTATTCGCTGTTAGGTTGACTCCTCCTCCCCTAAGGGACCTGTCCTCCTTTCTTGCTCCTTTTCTCTTTTGGTGCCATTGGCTCCATCCTGCTCGTAGCCCTCCGTGAGAGACCTTGTGCATCTCAGCAGGAGCTGTGTAAGCACTTCCTTTTAGAGGGGTCTGGGCTGACACTGCTAGGAGCAGAATTGCTGGGAAGCCTGTGACAAGTTTTGATGTCTGACATAGGCGGCAGTGACCTAGACCTATTTGCAGAAGTCACCCCTTTGAGCCTGACAGCTTACTATACACACAATTAAGTATGCAGGCTCGTCACTTGTTAGTGCATTGAGGCCAAGTGTTTTAGTTGCAGAACAAGATGAAAATGGGAATGAAAGTGCTCCCATAAAGCATCACCATCTCATCCACTTACAATTCCAACACTGTTCCTAGTTCAATCAGTCTTACGCACTAGCTTCAAGTCCCTGTCCTCATCTCCAGCTTGCCAAAATGAAGAGTGGCTGTAGAATTACAGCAGACAAGTCGACCATTTCACTGCTACACTTTTATATCTCATTTGTTTCACTGTGGCTCTCACGCTTGTGCATGTTTCTTGATGAGCCAGTGACCTTCGACCATCACTTCTCCACCTTGATCTTTGCAAAATATATTGCTGCACTGTTGCTCGCCCGTACGCCAGCAAATTATGACGGCTCTTGTGATCTGTGCCATTGAGCCTGTGCTTGTGCCATCTGCCCGTGCAACCAACGTGGCACGGCGCAACAATGGTAGTGGCAATAATTCACAGAGCACACGTTAATCTCAGAACAAACCCACCCAGCACGTCAATACTCTTGCCTCCTCATGTCCTCTCTGCAGCACCTGTGCAACCAGCAAGTGGAGCTGGTGCTCACAGCGCACCCCACGCAAGCCTTGCGCGCAAGCCTGCTCAAGAAGTACGCACACATCAGGAAGGAGCTGGACAACCTGCACAACAAGCGCATGAGCCCTTATGAAAAGGTGCACCACTTGTCTTGGCTTCAAAGCAACAAAACTACTATTAGTTGGTCATTTAGTCACCTTGCTGCACAGACAACTGTGCACCAGCCTTTCTTATACGGCGAGCCATTATAAGAAAAGCAATCCTACAATACAAGTCAGTCACAAAAATCCAACCTATGAAGTGTAAATACTAACCCTTTAAAAACATTGTAATTGTCGCCTTCCCTTTTGCCTGCGCGCTGCTCATCGTACAGCGCCTTGCATCGCACATAGGCAGATGCATCATCATTCCTGACCAAACTAGCCACAGCCTTGCTTAGCAAACTGGACTCATTATACCTCTGCTAACATCTTGTAGTATGGTGCAATGGCTCATCTCACAACTAACTCACCTCCTACTGTATTGCAGATTGAGGCCATGGAGAGCATTAAGAGCTCAGTGGAGGCTGCATGGCGCACAGATGAAATCAGGCGGCAGAAGCCCACGCCTCAGGTATGCATGTATAATTGTTTGTATGGTGTTGTGATTGGGTCCATGATAGTACTCAAAGTAGAAGGTGCTGTGTTGCTTTCCTGATTTTTTTGCTCCTCACCATCCCTGCGTCATTTTGCGTGAAGCTATAGAAAGGCCTTGCAGCTGTAGAGTGCGTGGCGCGTGTACAATTGGTTGTGCCTCCCAAGAGGACGAACTGTACGTTTGGATCAGCTGCAAATTGCTTTTCAGTTATGCAATCAAACCACAAGCACACACGTCCACGTTCACAAACATAAACACACACGTGCACACACTGACACTTCCCTGCCCTGTGGTGACATGCATTCAGGACGAGATGCGCGGTGGCATGACGTACGTGAACTCTGTGATCTTTGACATCGTGCCCGTATTCCACCGGCGCATTGACACAGCCCTTGCCAACCTAGGCCAGCCTCGCTTGCCCCTCACGCATACCCTGTTCAAGTTTGGCAGCTGGATGGGAGGCGACAGGTGTGTTCACTTGCATATTGCAATTCCTGATTAAGTGTGTCACAAGCCTGTGGCTTTGTATGTGCATCCAAAGCTATTGGCCTGGTCATGGGATGCCCGTCCTGGTGGGAGTGTTTGTCTATTAAAGTGAACCAGGGGCTTTAGGTTTACCATTTCACATGCACGTTATGTTCCTCAGCCTAGCTCCTATTTGGTGCGCACGGCATTCGCAAAGTAAATACAACACTTGTGCACACGCCTGCACAACGGCTTCACACCTATGGACTCACTGTGCACAGAGATGGCAACCCCAACGTCACGTCCGAGACTACCCGTGATGTGGTCATCATTGCACGCCTGGAGGCTGTGAACTCCTACTTCCAGGTATGGCGGCTGCCTATCCCTGCTTGCTGTGCATAATGCTCAGTGGTATGCTCAGGCAAGCTGCCATGCATCTCGTAGCGACCTGGGAGGTGAACAGGATAAGCTTGAGCCTTTTATTTGTCGCTCATAAGCAACTTGCTACAATCGATTTCCCGTTCCTTGCATACTTCCCTGAGGTGTATCCAGACATCGAAAAGCTCTTCAGAAACAGATGTCAAATTTGAGTGAAGCAGCTTGCTTGCACACCCCCCTACCTGATGCCCACACCCTATTCTACAGACAGTACCCATGCACACACGCACACATACGCACACACGCATACAAGCAACCTGACACATAACAATGCATGGTGGTGCGCAGGCCATTGAGAAGCTGATGTTTGACCTCAGCGTGTGGCGCTGCTCACCCGAGCTCAAGGTGGGAGAAACTGCACCTCCATGCACGCGCATTTCCAAATTTCACGTGCACAGAGCTCTTATTTTTTATACACACATGTTTGATGCACACGTGTAGAGATACGCCATGGAAGTGGCTGCAGCTGAGGAGCGCGATGTGGCGCGCGTGAGCGAGATGCGCAAGAAGCGCAACTATGCTGATTTCTGGGTGAGGTTGTGGATTTTGTAGAGTGCGCACAACGCTGTTGTTTCCTTCTTTTGTGAAGGGTGGTTGCGTTGGTGTTTGTATTACCTTGATGTGTGTGTATGTGTGAGTGTGCACAAAAGTGGTGTTGCCTAGGGTGGCGTATTGCAAAGGAGCGGATATGTTAAACGAGGTCAGCTCACCTAAGATCTGCTCTCCCAAGTTTCTCTCTGCTTGTTTATCATACAAGGTGTGCACTGATAGGTTTGCATGACCCAAAGCTGTAGGAGAGAAGTAGCCTACCTTTGCATGTGGATGCTGCCTAGGTGGTCGCTAGAAGCCTGTGAACCCTGCCATTCATGGTCCAAAATTATAGGAGAGAAGCAGCCTACATCTACACTTGCGGACGTGGCCTAAGTGGTTGTCAGGATCTTGCGACTCCAGCCACACCTTTACACAACATACCACACTAATTGCAGACCTTAACACAACGTACAAGGTACCTTGCACCGGGGGTCAAATACCTCCTCAACTGCTAGTGTAAAGCACGAACGTGGTGATGCTTGCTTCCCAGTATACCATTTGCATGTGCTGCGTGATACCTGTTGTGTAAGGACCACCACATCCTCACACGTGCATAACCCTGTGCCTCCCACATTTTGACATAAGGACCTCCACATCCTCACATGTGCATGACCCTGTGCCTCCCACATTTTGACAGGGCCCCATCCCTCTGACCGAGCCCTTCCGTGTGGTCCTGTCTCACCTCAGGGACCGTCTGTACCGTACGCGTGAGGTACGGCACCACTGTGCTGTGTACGTGGGGGGAACACGCAAGTCTGTACTGTGCGCAAGCAAGAGTAGATAGAGCAGGACACACATTCAGCTCACACAGGCTGATCATGCGTGGAGTACGTGGCAGGCACTCATGCATATTAACACACACGCATAGACGCACGCTGATACACACAACACCTTGCACACAGACAATCTCACACATGCACGCGCATGCACATACACACACGCACCCAAACACATGACGCATAGGTCCTGCACCAGTGCCTTGTGCACCCCGGCGCCAACGTGCGTGCCTCCCTGCTGGAGCACGGGGCGTTCAACAACATTGAGGAGCTGTACGAGCCACTTAAGCTGATGTGAGTGCAAATAGCTAAGCAGATGGGGCGAAGGCAGGCGAAGTGTGTGTGAGTAGACAGGCAGATGGGAAGAAAGCAAGTGAATTGTAGACAGACAGATGAGCAGACAGGGGGGGAAAGTTTACTGGTGGACGTCTCGCTCACAGACTACAATCCGTGTGTAAGTGTAACCTGCGGCAACTGGGTTTGAGTAGCGCTCACAACAAGCAGTTTGTGCCCCTTGGGGACCTTCCGGCCCCTTCCCGTTCATGCTCACAAAAGTAATTAATTTTGCAAGCTTTGCGGGGCCTTTGTATTTTAGCTATATTATGTGCTCGCTAGAGCCTGGGTGTGGAGCTTGGCATAGCCCAGTGCTACTGCGTCGGCGAGTAATAATAAGTGCTGTGCATCAAACTTCTGACGCTACGGACGGTCAAATATGCCGTAACCTCTCAGAAGGTGGCGTTGCGCAGCCTGTTGACAGACAAACTGCAGTTAAATGCACGCACGCATTCACAAACAACCTGCGAAAGGGCAAGTGACCTGGAATAGTCAGTACACACACACACACACACAAACAGGTACGACTCTCTCCGGAGCACTGACGATGAGAGTGTGGCCAACGCCCGCCTGCTGGACCTCATCAGACAGGTGGGTTGGAGTGTCTGCATGTTGCGAGTCTCAAAGCTCAAGCACTGCTGTCTCGTGTGTATAATGACACATCTGCTGACAACTGAAGATCTGCTCATGGAGTAGCAGCATTCAGGCTTGCTCATCAGAGGTGAGAGCTACTGGCAAGAGGTGTTCAACTCTTTTTGTGTCTGCACTTGCAGGTTGGAAGGGCAAACAGTAGTTTTGCACTGCAATGAATGTACGGGTCAGTTTGATTATCTTGCGACCCATCCAACCCACTCATGCCTCCTCGCACCCACTTGCAGGTCAGCACGTTTGGCCTGAGCATGACGTGGCTGGACATCCGGCAAGAAAGCACCCGGCACTCAGGTTTGTCATGAGGGCACGTGGCAAAGAACGTGGCATCAGAGAGCTGGCTGTAATTGTTGGCATCGTGCAGGGCACTGGGCAAGGGTTTTTTGACTTGCCCAGGAAGTGCAAGCTCTGAAGATAAGATGATTGAAGTGCGTAGTCATAGTAGGGAGCAGTGCCATGCATAGCGTGCACGCGTAGCGCTTGCTGAGCTGTGCTTATCGTCCCAATGGTTAGCATGCCAGGCAACTTACGTCTACCAACGCGCAGTGTAATCATGGCTAGTCAGGTGTGAGGCTGCAGAACAATCAAAGTTTGGACCCTCACGTTTTTTTATGCAACATTCACACAGCATTGCTTGCATTTTGGACGCAGAGGTTATGGACACCATCACCAAGTACCTAGGCATGGGCTCTTACATGGAGTGGAATGAGGTGCGGGCGTGTGTGTGCGAATATGCATGTGTTTTTTCTGTGTGTCGATGCGTGCGTGCAAACAATTCACAAGTAGTGCAAGTGTGCAAGAATAAGCAGGAGCAATCATGCGCACCTTCACACACACATGCATGCATGCGCACACACACACACACACACACGCAAACACATACACTCACAGACTTACACACATAACACATGCGCAACACACATACACACACAACACGTACACGCACGCAAACACATACACAAGCACATACACAATGTGTTCCCGCAGGACCAGCGCATGGAGTTCCTGCTGACTGAGCTCAAGGGCAAGCGGCCCCTGCTGCCCCCCTGCATGGAGACTTCGCCTGATGTGCAGGAGGTGATTGCCACCTTCAGGTACGTTTTTACGTGCTGTGTGTGCGTTCAAGTGTGTTTGCATGTGTATGCATGAACGTGAGTATGTCCATGTCTGTAAATAGGTGCTCACGCCTGTCCAGGCACCACCACATGCACAGCCCCGTTGTGCATCAAGCATCTGCTTACACCCAGCTTAATACCCAGACTAGCATAGCAATAACAAGCTAGAGACGGGCACTGTCGCAATTGAACAGGTTGTCTTGGAGCGACAATGCGTTTGGTTGTGTCGAAACACAAATCCCTGCCAAAGATGTGATTCGACTGAGCCTGTCCACAATCTGGTCATTCTGCTGTTCCTGATATCCATCGCTGGACACCGTGCACATAATATGCTGTCATATTTGCATATCGCAATGTGCTAATAGGTTGCAGAGCTGTCCCATTTCAGGGCTAAGCACGTGTTTCGCGCGCACAAGTCATCTTAATCCTTGACTATTTGGCCCTGCACAAAAAAAGTGCCTGTTCTGACTTTGCCGGCCAAACTACCAGCGGACTCTCCCAGAGGTGGACAACTCCCCCCAAAATGGGCATGTTATTCAAATGTTTCCCCGCGTATGGGCCCTCAAATCAGGTTGCTTCAAACTAGGCATCAAAATGTTCTTTCCAGAGCACTTCTGCTTGAGGCTGCCTAATTTGGGGGCACATGCCTGGTAAGCCGCGGCGTGCACCCCACGTTTTACCACAAATTCTGCACATTTCCAGGCATTTCCTCAGTTGACCCCCTCTGGGACTCTCCAGGCACTTGTTTTGCATGCATACACTAATCTGACACCTCTACGCAATCCTCCCCCCCCTTTACAACTCTAATCCTTTCTTTGCGCAAATAAGCAGTTCATCGTGTATCCTGACGCATATAAGCAGTTTATCTTGTATCTTTTTCCTGCGCAAATAAGCAGCTCATCGTGTATCTTGCTCGCAGGGTGCTGGCGGAGCTGCCAGCAGACTCCCTTGGTGCATACGTCATCAGTATGGCTCGCACAGCCTCTGATGTGTTGGCCGTGGTGCTGCTGCAGCGCGAGTGTGGCGTGCGCGAGATCCTGCGTGTGGTGGGTGTGATCGTGCTTGCGGTGTGCATAAGGTCCTGCGTGTGGTGAGTGTTGCATGCAGGGGGTGAGTGTGGCGTGCGTGAGATCTTGTGTGTGGTGCGTGAGCATGGGTTTGACACATGCGCAAGGCCTGTGCGTGTGGAGTGTGCACAAGGCTTGGCTGTAGCACTGAGTTGACGAGGGACGGAAATCTGTCACCGCACGGGAAGATTGTGTGTGGTGATTGTGCATGTGTGACCTTATTGAGTGTCCTGCAAGGCAACTGAGTAACGACCGCATGCATAGACTGCACTGTTATTATGGCAAATCAATACAGGATGCAAGGAAAAGCATGCCGCAAATGGGAATTGTTACGTGGATGTCACAAAAGGGGCACTAATAGGGTTGGCCACAACCATGTACACACGGTTATCTTGGCAGGGATCTCACCAAACATACGGTCATATATGGTGAATATAAACGGTTCTGGCCAACCCTAGGCACTACCCTTGAATTGTTAGTTCCACCTGAAGCACAGGCTTGCATGCATGCCCATGCCCATGCCTGCAGGTCCCCCTTTTCGAGACCCTGGATGATTTGAACAATGCGCCAGGCACCATCACCAAGCTGTTCTCCAATGACTGGTACAAGGCCCACATCAATGGCGTGCAAGAGTGCATGATCGGTGCGTGGGAGCTGATGTTATGTCAAGGGTGTCAGGAGTGTCTGTGTTACGTGTGGGAGCGACGCATATTAAAAAGGAGCACGACAGGTGGAAGAAGTTGGTGCTTCTAGGCTGAAGAGCATGTGCAAAAATGCATGTATGGTTTTTTTGTGTGTCGCAGAGACTCTGTGATGTAAAAATGCATACAAAATAAGTTTTAGTGGGGAATATGTCAGGTTGGGAACAGAAATTTAACTCTATGAGAGTGGCAATTTGACGATACGTGCCCGGCCACTTGTATCGTATTTAAACCACTGGACTTCAACAGGAGGCCAGTTGCTCGATGCCCCCTCGATTCATTTTCATTACAATCTCTCAATGCATGGACACCATTCGGGCAGAGCATAGCGGTTTTCCACCAGTTCCTAAGTTTGCGCGCTGCTTTATTTTTCTCCAACAAACTATCCTTTGTGCGTCAGTGAGCACTTGATAAGTCAATCGGCAAGAAGTTTTTTTTGGAACCTGTCTATCCTGCACATTCACATGCGATACACACAGGCACACACACACACACACACACACACACATCGTGCACAAACACATTCAATAGACACACACTACACACAGTCTTTTGACATGACAAAATCCCTTCTGCTGCATAGGCTATAGCGATAGCGGCAAAGATGCCGGTCGCCTGGCCGCTGCTTGGGCGCTGTACGAGGCACAAGAGCAGCTAGTGGCGGTTGCGCACCAGTACAGTGTGAAGCTGGTGCTGTTCCACGGACGCGGAGGCACAGTGGGCAGAGGAGGGGGTCCTACCCACCTGGCTATTCGCAGTCAGCCTGCTGGCACCATTCAGGTGAGCAATTCAGTAACTTCCTAGGGGGAATGGGGGGGGTTGATTAAGGAG
>Ga0307942_1000660_pt1 | contig 24832 bp, 22 predicted proteins | sample OrgLakmetagen175_FD_201846 | JGI IMG/M metagenome (GOLD analysis project Ga0307942, IMG submission 201846) | Saline water microbial communities from Organic Lake, Antarctica - #175 | ecosystem: Environmental > Aquatic > Non-marine Saline and Alkaline > Saline | place: Antarctica: Organic Lake... | reverse complement strand
AGTTCTTCCTTTACAGATGTAGCTGTAGCTCTTCTTCCTTTGCAGCTGTAGCTGTAGCTCCTCTTCCTTTGCGACTGTAGCTGTAGCTCTTCTTCCTTTGCAGCTGTAGCTGTAGCTCCTCTTCCTTTGCAGCTGTAGCTCTTCCTTTGCAGATGTAGCTGTAGCTCTTCTTCCTTTGCAGCTGTAGCTGTAGCTTTTCTTCCTTTGCAGATGTAGTTCTTCCTTTACAGATGTAGCTGTAGCTCTTCTTCCTTTGCAGCTGTAGCTGTAGCTCCTCTTCCTTTGCGACTGTAGCTGTAGCTCTTCTTCCTTTGCAGCTGTAGTTCTTCCTTTGCAGATGTAGCTGTAGCTCTTCTTCCTTTGCAGCTGTAGCTGTAGCTCCTCTTCCTTTGCAGATGTATCTCTTCTTCCTTTGCAGATGTAGTTCTTCCTTTGCAGATGTAGCTGTAGCTCTTCTTCCTTTGCAGCTGTAGCTGTAGCTTTTCTTCCTTTGCAGATGTAGTTCTTCCTTTGCAGATGTAGCTGTAGCTCTTCTTCCTTTGCAGCTGTAGCTCTTCTTCCTTTGCAGATGTAGTTCTTCCTTTGCAGATGTAGCTGTAGCTCTTCTTCCTTTGCAGCTGTAGCTGTAGCTTTTCTTCCTTTGCAGATGTAGTTCTTCCTTTGCAGATGTAGCTGTAGCTCTTCTTCCTTTGCAGCTGTAGCTGTAGCTCTTCTTCCTTTGCGACTGTAGCTGTTCAGGGAGGAAATCCTGTAACACCAACAGCCCTAACTCCAGCTTGCTCCGCCCACACGTACACACATCTGTGCACATACACACCTGCACTCACGTTTTGACGACCCAATTTCCTTATCCATGCGTGATTGCTGCAGGTCCAGCTGTCAGGAGAGGCCTCAAATGGCTTTGCCAACTCCTCCTTCATGCGTGATTGCTGCAGGTCAGCTTGTCAGGAGAGGCCTCAAATGGCTTTGCCACTTCCTCCTCCATGTGTGATTGCTGCAGGTCAGCTTGTCAGGAGAGGCCTCAAATGGCTTTGCTAATTCCTCTTTCATGCGTGATTGCTGCAGATCAGCTTGTCAGGAGAGGCCTCAAATGGCTTTGCCAATTTCTCCTTCATGCGTGATTTCTGCAGGTCAGCTTGTCAGGAGAGGCCTCAAATGGCTTTGCCACTTCCTCCTCCATGTGTGATTGCTGCAGGTCAGCTTGTCAGGAGAGGCCTCAAATGGCTTTGCTAATTCCTCTTTTATGCGTGATTGCTGCAGATCAGCTTGTCAGGAGAGGCCTCAAATGGCTTTGCCAATTTCTCCTTCATGTGTGATTGCTGCAGGTCAGCTTGTCAGGAGAGGCCTCAAATGGCTTTGCTAATTCCTCTTTCATGCGTGATTGCTGCAGATCAGCTTGTCAGGAGAGGCCTCAAATGGCTTTGCCAATTTCTCCTTCATGCGTGATTTCTGCAGGTCAGCTTGTCAGGAGAGGCCTCAAATGGCTTTGCCACTTCCTCCTCCATGTGTGATTGCTGCAGGTCAGCTTGTCAGGAGAGGCCTCAAATGGCTTTGCTAATTCCTCCTTCATGCGTGATTGCTGCAGGTCCAGCTGTCAGGAGAGGCCTCAAATGGCTTTGCTGATTCCTCCTTCATGCGTGATTGCTGCAGGTCGACTTGTCAGGAGAGGCCTCAAATAGCTTTGCTGATTCCTCCTTCATGCGTGATTGCTGCAGGTCCAGCTGTCGGGAGAGGCCTCGAATGGCTTTGTTAATTCCTCCTTCATGCGTGATTGCTGCAGGTCAACTTGTCAGGAGGGCCCTCCTATGGCCTTCCTGAGCTCTCCTCCATTTGTGGTTGCTGCAGGTCGAGCTGTCAGGAGAGGCCTCAAATGACTGTCTTAAACCCTCTTTCATGCGCAATCGCTGCAGGCTGACTCATCAGTCAGGAGAGCCTCAAAACCTAAACCTAAGCCAGTACGATTTTCCTGAGCCCTTTTCCATGCATGGTTTCTGCATGTTAAACTGTACAGAGGGGCTTCTAACAGAGTTTACAGATAAAGCCATCAGTCAAAACGTGCGACTGCTAGGGGGGCTTCTAACAACTTTCCTAAACTCTCCTCCGCGCATGGTCGCTGCAGGTCGACTTGTCGAGAGAGGCCTCAAACCTGCAGCAATTCAACTACAACTTCAGAAACACGCTGGCTGTGGACTTCCCTGTGCCGCTGTATCCCCTGGTATCCAATGAGGTATGGGGGTGCGTGTGCGTGTGGGGGTGCGTGTGCGTGTGGGAGTGGGGTGGGGATGTACTCATAACATGACTAGGTATGGGGGTGGGTTGGGCGGGGGTGCGTGTGCGTGTGCGTGTGGGGTTGGGGTTGGGGATGTAATTATAACATGACTAGGGTTGGCCTAAACGCTCAACCATATGCATGACACGTGCACACATAAGTAGGGTTGGCCAGAACCGTATCTACACACCGTATATGACCGTGTGTATGGCGATTTCCCTGCCAAAAATACCGTATACACACCGTATATACCTATAAATGTATGGTTCTGGCCAACCCTACACATAGGTAGAGATCGGCGTTGGGTGATACCTGTATGTATTATACAGGTATCTACAGATGGGGTTGTGTGTGTGAGTGTGTGTGCATGTGAGTTCGGTGTCTTAGAGGTTTGTTAGCGTAGTAAATCAACGCGTAAGGCACACTGCCCATCGTTTGTTAGAACAGAGTGTACTCATAGTAGCATTTGGGAATTTGATACAGAGTGCACTCATAGTAGCATCTGGGAATTTGACACAGAGTGCACTTATATTAGCATCTGGGAATTTGATACAGAGTGCACTCATAGTGGCATCTGGGAATTTGATACAGAGTGAACTGATATTAGCATCTGGAAATGTTCATTCGACCCTAAAACGTTCCCATCAGCACGCTCACACACATCTTAGCTCGCTGTTCACTGTCCTTCCTTGGTTCCACATGGGTGCTGGTAACATTGTGTGTGAGCGTGCTGGTGGAAATGTTTTAGGGTGCTGGCTGGTAAAGATGTGTGTGAGCGTGCTGATGGGATTGTTTAAGGGTCCTGGTAACGATGTGTGTTAGCTTGCTGGTGGAATAGTTTTAGGGTGCTGGTGGAAATGTTTTAGGGTGCTGGCTGGTAAAGATGTGTGTGAGCGTGCTGATGGGAACGTTTTAGGGTCCTGGCAACGATGTGTGTTAGATTGCTGGTGGAAAAGTTTTAGGGTGCTGGTGGAAATGTTTTAGGGTGCTGGCTGGTAAAGATGTGTGTGAGCGTGCTGATGGGAACGGTTTAGGGTCCTGGTAAATATGTGTGTTAGCTTGCTGGTGGAATTGTTTTAGGGTGCTGGTGGAAATGTTTTAGGGTGCTGGCTGGTAAAGATGTGTGTGAGCGTGCTGATGGGAACGGTTTAGGGTCCTGGTAAATATGTGTGTGAGCGTGCTGGTGGAATAGTTTTAGGGTGCTGGTGGAAATGTTTTAGGGTGCTGGCTGGTAAAGATGTGTGTGAGCTTGCTGATGGGATTGGTTTAGGGTCCTGGTAACGATGTGTGTTAGCTTGCTGGTGGAATAGTTTTAGGGTGCTAGTGGAAATGTTTTAGGGTGCTGGCTGGTAAAGATGTGTGTGAGCGTGCTGATGGGAACGTTTTAGGGTCCTGGCAACGATGTGTGTTAGCTTGCTGGTGGAATAGTTTTAGGGTGCTGGTGGAAATGTTTTAGGGTGCTGGCTGGTAAAGATGTGTGTCAGCGTACTGATGGGAACGGTTTAGGGTCCTGGTAACGATGTTTTAGCTTGCTGGTGGAATAGTTTTAGGGTGCAAGTAGAAAATGTTTAGGGTCTTGGCAAAAACGTGTTAGCGTGCTGGTGGAAGTAATCTAGGGTGCTGGTAAAGATGTGTGTTAGCGTGCTGGTGGGAATGTTTTAGGGTGCTTGCGAAAGCGTGTTGGTTTGCTGGTACCAACATATTAGAGAGTGCTGGTGGAGGCGTGCTGTAGACAGCAACAAGCTGCAATGTAAACGCAGGAAGTACACTTACAGAAAATAGGGTTGGCCAGAAACGTACACATGCACCGTATATGACCATATAGTTGGTGATACCCTGCCTACAGTACCGTATATAAACCACACACATATATATGGTTCTGGCCGACCCCGGCAAAGAACATTTTGACTTGCATACCTGCCCACAGTTGCTGGCGTTGATGAGACTATTAGGGGAGGTTGATGTTGTGCACTATGGAAGCAAAACGCATTGAGCACATCACACATTTCCCTCCGCCTGCGCACTGCACGCAGGTGCTGGTGGAGACACACACACACACGCACACACACGCACACACACACGCACACACACACGCACACACACACGCACACACGCACACACACACGCACACACATACACACACACATACACACACGCATACACACATGCACACACACAGGTGCTGGTGGAGACATTTGAGGAGGGGGACAACATTTCACGCTACATCCAGTCCGGCCAGAGCCCTATCAACCATCGCCTCTCGGTTATCGGCTCTGGCACGATGCTACAGGTGTGTGTGTGTGTGTGTGTGTGTGTGTTTGTAACTCGGTGCAAAAGTTGTGACGGTCTCGTTGGGTTGTGTTTTTGCTGTGTTAGTAAGCTGGTGTGCGCGTGTTGCAGGGTTGTTTGTGTGTGTGTGTGTGTGTGTGTGTGTGCGTGTGTGTGTGCATGTGCGTATGCGTGCGTGTGTGTGTGCGTGTGTGTGTGCGTGTGTGATTTGTACTGTATGATTTGTTCAGGCATGCTGACATATAGTGTGCTTATGGCACACACGTATTGCCGCCCTCTGCAGCCCCCCAACATGCGCACACGCACATGCACACATTTCCTCCGAAGATGATCCTTCTTGGCAGCCTTGTCCCCCACGACCTGCAATTTAATGTGTCTGTTCTACCCACAGCTGCTGCTGCTGAGCCCTCACCCCCCGCGCGCGATATAATGATTTCTTGGTAAAATTGTTTACCGCGCTGTCGACTCATAGACAGACTTACAAACACTGTGCACTTCTAGATGACGATGGTGATGATGGTGATGATGGACAATTTCAGCCATTCCAACCAGCACCCTAGCAACACCTTTTGCACATCAAAGCTTACTTCTTGCATTCAAAGCCCACCAAGCCACGCATTTGCACACGCTTTCACACACACACACACACACACACACACACACACACACACACACACACACACACACCACACATACACACACACACAAACACACACACACGCAGATGATGTTACTGGACAACCTCATCCACTCCGACCTGCACCCCGGCAACATCCTCGTGCGCCTCATGCCCCCTGGCAACCTGATGGGCGTGCTGTACGGGGGATTGGATGGAGTGAAGCGCAGCAGATGGGTGAGTGTGCAGTAGCCAGACACAAAAGCGCAGCAGATGGGTGAGTGCGCAGCAGCCAGACATAGAAGTGCAGCAGATGGGTGCGTGCGCAATAGTCAGACACAAAAGCGCAGCAGATGGGTGAGTGCGCAATAGCCAGACACAAAAGCGCAGCAGATGGGTGCGTGCGCAATAGCCAGACGCAAAAGTGCAGCAGATGGGTGAGTGCGCAACAGCCAGACACAAAAGCGCAGCAGATGGGTGACTGCACAATAGCCAGACACAAAAGCGCAGCAGATGGGTGAGTGCGCAATAGCCAGACACAAAAGCGCAGCAGATGGGTGAGTGCGCAATAGCCAGACACAAAAGCGCAGCAGATGGGTGAGTGCGCAATAGCCAGACACAAAAGCGCAGCAGATGGGTGCGTGCGCAATAGCCAGACGCAAAAGTGCAGCAGATGGGTGAGTGCGCAATAGCCAGACACAAAAGCGCAGCAGATGGGTGAGTGCGCAATAGCCAGACACAAAAGCGCAGCAGATGGGTGAGTGTGCAATAGCCAGACGTAAAAGCGCAGCAGATGGGTGAGTGCGCAATAGCCAGACACAAAAGCGCAGCAGATGGGTGAGTGCGCAACAGCCAGATAAAAGCTCAGCAGATGGGTGAGTGCGCAACAGCCAGACACAAAACCACACATGTTTAGGGTCGGCAAGAACCGTATATGTACATGACCGTATTTTTGGTGATTTTCCTGCCAAAACTGCCGCGTATACGCTGTACATATATACACTGTACATGTAAATGGTTCTGGCCAACCCTACACATGCTCATCACATGTGCACGTCACCTGCACTTGTAACACTGCTTACGCAGGTGTTCAACCAGACACGCGCCCTCGCTGATTTGGTGCAAGGGCAGTGGCATCTTTCTCAGATATATACTTCAACCCGACACGTCACGTGCACTCCTATTTGTGCAGCTGTCCAATTGAACACGCGCCCACATTGATGTGCTGCAAGGTTAATATCTGTCTAACATCCTTTCCTCTACCAATCACGTCACGTGCATTCCTAACTGCACAGTTGTCCAACCAAACGCCCACAGTGATGAGCTGCAAGGTGTCTGTCTTACATCCTTTCCTCTACCAATCACGTCACGTGCATTCCTAATTGTGCAGCTGTCCAACCAAACACGCGCCCACATCGATGTGCTGCAAATGTCTGTATCCTATCCTTACATCCTTTCCTCTACCAATCACGTCACGTGCATTCCTAATTGTGCAGGTGTCCAACCAAACACGTGCCCACAGTGATGTGCAAAAAAAAATTTGTCTTTATCCTATCCTTACATCCTTTCCTCTACCAATCATGTCACGTGCATTCCTAAATGTGCAGGTGTCCAACCAAACACGCGCCCACATCGATGTGCTGCAGCAGCGATGGCTCCAGCCCCAAATTGTGTTGCTGGATGTGGGCATGGTAAGGCAGGGCAGATCGTGGAATGATAGTGCGTGTGTTTGTGTTCTTTGCATGTGTGTGTATGTGTGTGTGCAGAACAAGTTGTGAAACCAAAAGGCGTGTGTGTGTGCAAGTAGGCAGGGCAGATCGTGGAATGATAGTTTGTGTGTTTGTGTTCTTTGTGTGTGTGTGTTTGTGTTCTTTGCGTGTGTGTGTGTGTGTGTGTGTATGTGTGTGTGTGTGTGTGTGTGTGTGTGTGTGTGCAGAACAAGTTGTGAAATCAAAAGGCATAAATATTTGCAAGTAGGTAGGGCAGATCGTGGAATGGTAATGTGTGTGAGTAGCTTGCTCTATTAGGTGTAGAAAGAACGACCCAAGGGGAGTGCAAGTGTGTTTGCACAAGTAGGGAGTACAAAGTGCTTTGCAATACAAACCTGAACAATATACACTATGCTGTTTGCGCACGTATTTACACGCACCACTTACGTCTATTATGTATGCACACCCTGTCATATGTACACACACACACATGCACAAACTCACAAACACATGCAAATACGCGCACAAACACACACACACGCACAAACACGCACACACACACACACACACACACACACACACACACACACACACACACACACTCTCACACACACACACACCCACACACACACACACACACACACACACACACACACACACACACACACACACACACACACACACACACACACACACACACTTCTTACAAGGGTACCGTTTACACGCACGCTATCACACCTACCTGCCCACACCCAGACCACCGAGCTTTCCGACGAAGACAAGGCCAACATGGTGGGCCTCTTTCGCTCCTTTGCTGCAATGAACGGCAGAGATGTGGGAGAGTGGGTGCTGCGCTTCTCAGGCAAGTTTCAAACTATGTGGGGGAGTGGGTGCTGCGCTTCTCAGGCAAGTTTCAAACTATGTGGGGGAGTGAATGCTGCGCTTCTCAGGCAAGTTTTAAACTATGTGGGGGAGTGGGTGCTGCGCTTCTCAGGCAAGTTTCAAACTATGTGGGGGAGTGGGTGCTGCGCTAATCAGGCAAGTTTCAAACTATGTGGGGGAGTGAATGCTGCGCTTCTCAGGCAAGTTTCAAACTATGTGGGGGAGTGGGTGCTGCGCTTCTCAGGCAAGTTTCAAACTATGTGGGGGAGTGGGTGCTGCGCTTCTCAGACAAGTTCCAAACTGTGTGGGGGAGTGAGTGCTGCGCTTCTCAGACAAGTTCCAAACTGTGTGGGGGAGTGAGTGCTGCGCTTCTCAGGCAAGGTATAACCCGGGCGGCTGTCGTGATGTCCATGTCATATTTTCTGGTTGGCCAGAACCATATATGTACGGTGTATATACGGTATTTTGGCAGGGAAATCACCAAGTACACGGGCATATATACGGTGTGTGTATATGTACGGTTTTGGCCAATGCTACACATTCAAGGGAGCTAAATCATCTCATCATGACATAATGTGAATTATGACACCTGAATATAATGGAAACTGTTAGGAAATATCTCAGTGAGCTCAATCATCTTATCCCTCTCATCGTACTCTCTCATCGTAACATATAATTACAATTTAAATGCTATAAAAACTCTTATGGAATAACGTGCGATATATTGAAACTAGAAGGTAGGCTGTCAGAAGAGCGCAGGGGAATGGCTGCTGTGCTTTGCATGTAGGGTTGGCCAGAACCATTTATGTGCACCGTGTACGGCCGTATACGATTGCATGTTTGGTGATTTCCCTGCCAAAAATATTGTATGTACACCGTATACAATATATGGTTTATGTTTTACACCGTTTACATATGTATGTTTTTTACACCGTATACATTTATATGGTTTATTTTTTATGGCCAACTCTATTTACAAGTAAAGTAACGCTGCCAAGGAACGGGAAGTGAAGGGGCTGCTGTCACCATGCTAAAGCACCACATAGGGATTTGATCATCCCTAGGAATCGGCAAATCTATGACGTGGGGAGTGTGGGTGCACTCAGGGATAAGCCGAGGCTGCGATTGTCAGGCAAGCGGATGAGTGGGACGGTCTTAGGGCTTTCCATCTATGAACGCAAGTAATGATTGTTCAAAATGCAGACATCTTATTGTCATACTAATCATTTTGATTGCAGACCTTGGGGTACAATGCTTTGTAAGCAGTAAAGGGGCTCAAACTCAACCGTCAAGTACAATGCTTTGTAAGCAGTAGAGGGGCTCAAACTCAACCGTCAAGTACAATGCTTTGTAAGCAGTAGAGGGGCTCAAACTCAACCGTCAAGCACAATGCTTTGTAAGCAGTAGAGGGGCTTATACTCAACCGTCAAGTACAATGCTTTGTAGGCAGAAGAGGGGCTTATACTCAACCGTCAAGTACAATGCTTTATAAGCAGTAGAGGGACTTATACTCAACCGCCAAGTACAATGATTTGTAAGCAGTAGAGGGGCTTATACTCAGCCGCCAAGTACAATGATTTGTAAGCAGTAAAGGGGCTCATACTCAACCGCCAAGTACAATGCTTTGTAGGCAGTAGAGGGGCTTATACTCAACCGTCAAGTACAATGCTTTGTAAGCAGTAGAGGGGCTTAAATCCAAATTTTCAACAATGCTTTGTAAGCAGTAAAAGGGCTCAAACTCAACCGTCAAGTACAATGCTTTGTAGGCAGAAGAGGGGCTTATACTCAACCGTCAAGTACAATGCTTTATAAGCAGTAGAGGGGCTCAAACTCAAATCTTCGAGTACAATGCTTTGTAAACTTTGTAAGCAGTAAAGGGGCTCAAACTCAAATCTTCAAGTACAATGTTTTGTAAGCAGTAGAGGGGCTTAAGTCCAAATTTTCAACAATGCTTAAGGGGCTCATGTCCAATCCTGAAGTACAATGCTTGGCAGGCTGTAAAGGGTCTTGAACTACAAGACGTGGGACCATGGGTTCCGTACGTGCCGTCGAGTATTTCTAGCTTAACCTGTATCATCGGCAAAAATGGTGGAAGAAGTGAACTCGAGCACACATCTTGTGTGACATTTGTGAATGCCGTGTGTGTTGTGCAGTGCATGTACCTGGTGTGCTTACAAAACGACAATCGTACACACACACACAAACACACACACACACACACACACACACACACACACACAACCACACACACACACACACACACACACACACACACACACACACACACACAAATACGCATACACACAAATACGCACATGATCACACACAAACACACACACACACAAACACACACTGCATCCCCCCAACTGGTTGTGGCTTACAGGTCCCGAGCAGTACTGCCCCACCCCCGCCAGGTTTGTGGACGCCATGTGTGGTGTGTTTGACGCGCTGCGCAAGGCGGACGAGGAGGCAGAGGAGGCTGGCAGTGATGGCTGCAGCTCAGCCAACAGTGCCGAAACGCTGGCCAACGTGCTGGAGATGGTGCGCCAGCATAAGGTGTGTGTGTGTAAATATGTGCACAAATGTGGTGTGTGGCGTGTGGTGTGTGTGTATATATACAAACACGCTGTGTGGCGTGTGGTGTGTGTGTTAATATATACAAATGTGCCGTGCGGCGTGTTGTGTGTGCGTGCGTGCGTGCGTGATGGAGGCATCGTGTGTGAGCGCAAGTTGTAAGAAGCAGCAATGCGCCTGTAGGCATCAGTGCAGGGATGCTGGCTAACGTGCTGGGATGGTGCGCCAGTGCTAGGAGCGTGCGTGTATTGTATATTGTATGATGCTGTGTGTGCTTCATTCCATGTCGTTTTAGAAGGAAGAGTTATAGGAAGCACCAACACATTGAGGCAGAGACTCTGGCCAATGTGCTGGCGATGGTGCGCCAGTGCAATGTGCGTGTGTGTTTGGATTTACAAATGTGGCGTGTGGCATGTGGCGTGTGGTGTGTGTTTGTGTGTGTGTGTGTGTGTGTGTGTGTGTGTGTGTGTGCGTGATGGAGGTATCATGTGTGAGCGGTATTTGTAGGAAGCATGTGTGTGCTTTGGGTTAAGGGCGCACGTTGTACGCATGGCCATAAAGTGAAAATGGGTGTGGTGCATGGTTGATTTAGGACAACAGCTAACGTGCCCAGCTGACGGTGTAAGTTACCTGGCCTGTATGTTCTAGGTGGAGCCAGCAGAGCTTTACAATCGACTTATGTTTGAGAAGAAATAAGAGAATAGAAACAAATCCACATGGTTTGTCCTGCAGGTCAGTTTGAACATGCCACCACACTGGTGTACCGTGGCAGTTCACCATGCCAGGCCGAACGTGTGCAGTGTGCAGTGAGGTTGAGAGTGTCTTGTCACAACACTGGTGTACTGTGGCAGTTCACCATGCCAGGCCGAATGCGTGCAGTGTGCAGTGAGGTTGAGAGTGTCTTGTCACAACACTGGTGTACCGTGGCAGTTCACCATGCCAGGCCGAATGCGTGCAGTGTACAGTGAAATTAAGAGTATCTTGTCACCACACTGGCGTGCCTAGGCAGGCCACCATGCCATGCCGAATGTGTGTGGTGAGAGCGAAAGTGTTGAATGGAGAGCCAGTGAATTGAGTGCCGACTCGTCACTACACTGGTGTGCCGTGCAGGTCACCATGCCAGGCCAAATATGTGCAGTCATGGTCACGACTCTGGTACTTGAGGGCTGGTCCAACAAGCTGGACCCCTCCCACAGTGTTTTGGTGCAGGTGCGGTGTGCGGTTGCGTGTGTGTGTGTGCGTGTGTGTGCGTGTGTGTGTGCGTGTGCGTGTGCGTGTGTCCCACAGTGTTTTGGTGCTGGTGCGGTTTTCATCGCTTATGTATTTGTGTGTGTATGCGTGCATGTGCGTATGTGTATGTGGGTGTGGGTGAGGGTGCGTGTGGGTGCATGTGTGTAGTCACATATTTTGTATGCTTTGGAGGGTGTATCTTTACAATTTAATCCTAGATTTCGTGCACACACACACACATAATACATACACACACATTGGTTGTATTTTAGTTTCTGCAAGCCAATCCTGCAGCTCCTGCAACCAAACTGTTTCGCCACTCCCTCTATCCATACTTCGTTGCTGTTTTCATGCACCCCTTTGTCAGCAAATGATTGTGCATTATCAGCCAATGATTGTCAGTCAATGGTTGCGCATTGTCAGCCAATGATTGTCAGTCAGCCAATGATTGTCAGTCAATGATTGTGCATTGCCAGCCAATGATTGTCAGTCAATGATTCTGCGCTTGTTTTCATGCACCCCATTGTCAGCAAAAGAGTGTGAAAGGATGCGGATGGTCACAGAGCTCTTTGCTAGTAGTGCCACCAGCAATCCTTGAAGCGCATGCATTGTGATCTGAATAATATCACATGTGAGCACGCAGGTGTTTATAGGGAAAGTGTTAGGGAGCTTGTTTGATGCATGTTTATTGTGTATCCGCCGTCTCTGGAATGTAGAGTAGATGAAGTCACACAACTCATGCTCTGTCGCGTGTGTAGGGTTGGCCAGGACCGTATATATGTACCGTGTACGACCGTATATTGGGTGATTTCCCTGCCATAAGTATCGTACATACACCCTATATATCTGGTTTTGGCCCACCCTACTCGTGTGTCGTTGTGTGGCCAACCCTACTCGTGTGTGGTTGTGTGCATGCAGGTGCAAAGGATGTTTGGGAATGCGACTCTGCCATGGAATCGCCGCATCTGGAATGCAGTGGATGAAGTTATGATGGAAGGCCAGGAGGGCATTCTAGCCATGCATTAGTTTGTCGAGCCCCCAAATTGAGTTCTGATAATGAAGAGTGACAGGATTCTTCTGTGATGCAGGATGTTTGAATCGGTGTTGGCTCTTATACTTTTGGGAGTGACTAATGCGTGCTCCTGCATTGCATTGTCACAACATTTATAAAAGGAACTGTAGTTGGCGCTGTAGTTACAGATGGTTAAGTGGTGGTAATCTGAAAGCATCATTTATCTTGTGAGGGGCGTGAAAGGCTTATAGTAGGCTATATTTTTTGCACAACTTAACCAGGGTTTTATTTGAGGAGTGAGAGCGAGTTCGTGGGAAAGCCTTTTGGCGTGCAGAGAGGAACACTTGTTGGACTTACGTTGTAGTTACCAAAGTGTGTGCGTGTGTGTGTGCAAGCAACCTCCAATTTGTGTTCACTATCTCAAAGGAAGGGATGGCTTAATAATTTGCGCCTTATTGTCCCTCATCTGTTGTGAATGGCTTGTTTTAATGGCTACCTTTTGGTATTGTTATTAACTTTGAGAAAAGGTGTTTGGCTGCTTTGGTACCAGGTGAAATCTCATATTCCGTTATCATTGACACCAAAGCAAGCAGACCACTGCCAAGATTGTAAAGCAGTTGTTAATCATTTTTTGGCAAGCTACTCACTCCCATTAGCTCATTACCCCTTTCACGGCCCTGTCCTGGTTACTATGGCTGTGTCTAGTAAATGAGGTAGCTCTTGTGCAGGTGAACTACGAGCACTTCCTGACTAAATTGCAAAGATAGCTAGTATGTTGCCAGAGGATACCATAAAATATCTGGACATTGCCTTGTTGTCACTAGTAAGGAGAAAACTGGATTTTTACATGGATTACGTAGTGGAAAAGGAGCCACTTCGGTATCAAGTACCGAAAATCTTCTCCGTCACAGAATAGGAAACGAATGGTTTGTAGAGTAATAGAGACTCCTTTAAGGATGTTGCAGAGGTGTCTTGCTTCTTGCTGATACGCTTGATAATACTGATGAAGGGCTGGCTCACAGAAGAGGACATGTGCTGTATTCACATTCGAGAAAGGTTTCATTCATGTTGACGCTTGCCTGAGCATAATTCCTATATAAGAACAGCAGTGTGCTTTCCCCTGTGAAGAATGTTACGAACAAACATCAGTTCATCTTGGCTGCAAGGTTGCTGTTGGTTCCGAGGCAGAAATATAAGTCAAAATACACTGTTTCAGTCAAACAAGCCCTTGGTTCTAATTGTGCTTTGCTGCGTGAGGTGTAGAATCATGACAAGCAACGGGAAGTGCCTGCTAAACTGCTTTACCTCTGAATTCAATTTAGCTCTTTATACACGATTCAACAGTCTTAGCCAGGCAAGTGCTGGTTCAGAGTTCATCAAACAGCAGGGCCCGCAGCAAAAGAGTGATGAACCAAACCATGTCCAATGTTCCAGACCCTTTTGTTGCACACGTGCTGCTCCTCACACATGAGTTTTAAGTATGTTAATGTTTGCCTGCATCATTCTTGGTATCCTTAGTGTGACAGTCCATATTTTTCATGTGTCCGAAACTCACAGATGATTCCCCCTTTCAATTCATTGCGGTCAATTGGTCCTGGCAGATGCTGTACACAATTTTTGCCTAATCGCATTCTTATTAAGGTGTGTTAACACCCACAGGTCGTGTAGGACATCCTGTCCAATAATTGTAACGCGGAACGTTATGCAAACCTCATCCCACAGAAAGTGCAAGCACAATGTGATTACAAAGACGCGCATTCTGTAGACATGGTCAAGAAAGTACCCATTCTGATAAATACAACCACTGCAATGCAACAAGTCAGGCAACAGCTTGCTTTGTTGAGCGGATCAGACCCTGCAAGGAGTTCTTTGACATTTGCTTATAACTATTGACAACTATCACAGTCGTGACTTGCACTTCCCTGGACTGGGCCATGATAGGACATATCTGAAAGTGTTGCAGATATTAAGTTTGATAGGGAGTGGAAATGGGAGCACTTGTTCAGGCTAACAGAATCTTGCTGGCGAAGATTTAAATAACCACAATTCGTTCAGACTACTTGATTCATATATCAAACCCTCCTGGAAAAGGATAAAGTGACCTACTGCAAAGATCCTGGTGCTTATGCTCGTATCAATTTTGTGGTCAGCATAGACATGTGAGCATACAACTCACACTACCAAGCTCAAATGTCCTACATTTATGACGCCTTGTACATAGCAGTTAATAATTTCCAGTCAGGGCTTTTCACACCACCACCACCACCACCGGATCCTGCAAATACGGATGCAGTCCCCACAACAATGCTCACATGCTTTGCACGGCTCAGGGCCACACAAGCCCTCCGCGGATCCACAAAGAATGCACTAAGGTCAGGCCGAGTTTTGACTAGGCTCAGGACAGTGGCATCAGCCTCACTGCCCTGGACAGCATCCACAGAAAGCGTCTGGAGGCAGCACAAGAAAGGACCTTTGTTTACAAAACGTTTGCAACGCATGTTTAAAAGTCTCTTGATTACATTATTGGCAATCCCAGATAACACGACAAGCATGGGTTAAAAAAGTGGACGTTGCTGTTGGACAGCATATTGCTCGCGCTGCCAGACAGATTATAACGCCCAGCCCTGAGGAGTCTAGCCTGACCATGGACCAACAGGCTTAAAGGGTAGCTAACCAGAGAGCTTTACGGATGTCTCGAAATCTACAGAGTACTCTGCAGCCTGCCTGGATGGTTGGCCATGTGTAAACTTCCCTCCAACATTCGGTGGAGCTGAGCCGGAATAGAATTACATTTCAATTGTAAATTTAGCTCTAGTAAGCAATGTGCTCACCTGAATAGACAAATCCGGTATGTCTGGACGCTTGGCAAGGCACATCTGGAGCTCGTTGGACAGCTTGTACTTCTGGGGGGGTATAGTTGTGTGTGTATGTCATACTGTTTGCCCTTGGGTATTTGTGTAAAGCATTTTTGTTCTACCTTGATGATGACTGCAACACTCTACCTTGATGATGATTGAACGCTCTACACAGATGATGTTTAGCACTGAACGGAACGTATCCAAGCTGCCATTTTTACAGATTAATTAATGCAGACGATCTTTTTGATTGAATTTTGTTGGGACCTGTAGGTTAAGCAGCCATGCCAGGCTGGAGGCCTTTGTAATCCAAACTAAACAAGCCGCCTTTTTTAGTAATGTTTCAGGGGCCTGTTTCGGGCCTGCAACCATCCTGTTTTTTTAAAGAGAAGTCAACGATAACGGCGCTCCTGACTCATCGTTTTTCAGGAGAGTGTTCACGCCCTTCTTTTCAACTAATGTAAAGGGTGTTTTTGTTTTTTTGCGTGGAAAATGGCGGTGCATTACTAACTAGGAACGATCACAACTGCTCGCAGATGTCCAAGATAGAGAAAAGTCTCAAGCTAGGAAATATAGCAAGCATAACAAGAGAACAAAAAAATGGAGGAAACACGGACAAAAATCTAGAGTAAAAGAAATAATGTCACCCCTCTTGCTTCGTTGCAAAAAAAGGAGATTAAACGCTGCACACTCGACTCAGCCTCCAATTTTTTTTTTTGTGACAGTTAATGTGATCGGTTCTTACCTGCTGGTTGTAGAGGGTCATGATAAAGACAGTCGGGCTTGTGATCTGCATTACGGAAAAGAGCGTGGGAACAGAAGACGTATTGCAGTTGAATGTGCAAAGATGCGCAGAATGTACTGAAAGCGCTGACGTTGAGGCAGTGAGTATGCGGTCGTATACAACTTAGGCAGACCTGCTCGTCCTTTAAGGCGTCATATACATGGATGGCTTGCTGCACAACCCTGTGGTCACAAAGAAAAGGTTTACCATCAAATGTGTGCATCATGAAAGCCACTTGATTGTTTGTATTGAGCTATAAGCTGTTAGCATCATAAGCGGTCTTGTCTTTGGGGTTGATAAAATGAGTTTAACTACTTTTTGGTATTATTGGTGATCTAAAAATGAGATATCGCTGTATAACTCACTGTGTGGCCTCACAAACATTGAAGAACCCTCCTTCCGTGTGCTTCTCCTCTGTGCCCTCAGATTCCACCCACCTGAGAGGCTGTGTGATTTGCATACATTCCAAATGTGTAAGCCTTTTGTAGCTGCTTATTGTCAGCAAAGTCATCACAATTGCTCAGATATTCAGTCGCAACTTGTAGTACCGCGTTGATTACCTTTAAGCCGGTCCAAGCAAGGATGGGAGAAGTCATAACCTTGGAGTCATAAAAAACAGTCGATACAGGCTCACAGATCTGCGTTCATCACAAGCACAGTAAATGTTTTTTGCAGTAGGATGAATCTAAAATACCATTAAAGCCACATCATGTTCGGTCTTGCAACTAAAGTTACGCACAAGGGTCACATCGGTTATTATAAAGGATACAGTGACCATTGTATCTGAGTAGCACTCAAACTGTTACCGGGTACAAAGTTGCGGCGCTATACTGGCAACGATTGTCTTTATCCACATAGCAGCCCTATCCCATGCCCAGTAAGGAAGACGCTTTCCTTTCTTTCTTGTTGCTTCTCACCTTTGCTGCCATCCTGAATTGCTCAGAAAGCATTGGCACATGGCAGCCACAGTCCACCATTCGCTGCATCAGGGATCTGAATTGAATTGGTTGTCGTTCAGTATGCACGCTCACGTGGTACAGAAAATATTGAGAAAATATCAGGGGATCATTATGCCTAAGCAAATCATCCAGGGAGAAAAGTTCACCACGCCTTTAAAAGCGCACCTTGTGTGGTTTTTTGGGTTGTTGGTGTCCACAACGGCTGAGAAGCAGGGAAGCTGCAGAACACGCACATGTGCTGTAAGCATTATGTCTGTGAGAGACATGAGATAAGGTGATGATCATGATATGGACTGGTTACATGTGTAGAGTAAAAGGTGGGTGACTGTTTACTACTCCTAGTAGTATCCTCCCCTGCTCATGCTGTGTTGCAGCACTAGTAGAAGATTTCATCTCACACCTGCTTGTGATCACCCAAAAGAACCATGTTGGTCGGCAGTAGGGCCAACAGTTGGGGAATGGCGTATTCAGGCACGCATCCAGCCTCATCAACGACCACTGTGTCAACACACAGCTCAAACTGCAAAAAGTGTTTGAGGCCATCGGTTGCTATTTCTTTGTGCAGCAAGGTTTTGGTCAGTAGGTTTTGCAGCAAGGTTTTGCAGACAAACTTGTACATGCTGCTTTGTTAAAACACACCTCAACTTCTTCCAGCTCAGCAGCCATGCGTGCAGATGCATCGATGGTGGCAAGGAAGGCTTTGGTTGTCTGCAAAATATCAAGCGTAGCGAGCTCCTCTACTTTTGGCAGGACCTTGAAGTGGATCTTCGTGATCTGGTTCTGAAGGAAAGAGGAAACCTGGGCCAGGAAGAACTGCATAGGACAAAGAGGATTTGCAATGGCCAAACATTAGAGGAAGTCTGGAACAGGTAGATCGGCATAGGAAAAAGAGGTTATGCAACGGCCAGAATCTAGAGAAGGTCTGGGACAGGAAGAACATGTGGTGAGAACAATAGTGTGGTGAATAGTGTATGCTGATGTGGTGAGAAAAATAGTGTGGTAGATAGTGTGTACTCATGTGGTGAGAACAATAGTGCTCATGTTGCAGTGTTCAAAAGGCAAGGATGAATAACCAACTCAGATAATTCCTAACTGCAACCCAAACGTTGCTCATGTGGTGAGAGCAATAGTTTTGTATGCTGGCTGGTGGAACAACAATTTCATTACTTGCACTCTACATGCCACCTCTAACCAAGTGTACTCTACATGCCGCCCTAAAGTTTATTTTTGCCTCAACTTGTTGCTTGGTGTGCCCAGCTTACCATTGGGTTTTTGCATAAAGTTCCCGCAATCTTGATGCGCTCTTTCTTCAAAAGGCTCTCCTCAACCATTGAGCGTGTGAGAGCTTGAATTGCAAGCCTGCAAAACAAGGGAGTGTTGCAACTTAAAATGCCTTGAACGTGCTGCCTTCTTTCCTCTTGTTACTTTCCTTTTTCAGCGTAGTAGGGAGTTTGTTATCTCCTTTACCCTCGAAATAAAAACAAAATACTACACTCATAAAAACGTGACCACGCTCATGACAGCAGAATAAACTGACTCGCATACCAGGACTTCCGCTGGGACGAGTTACGAACTTGAGGATTCATGCCAATCCTGAAAAACGATTTGATGAGAATGTGAACAAACAGATGGCGTGAACATCACCTTAGCTCTAATTTTTGAGCAGCAATGCAAGGTGGCCTCGATGCCCTGATGCAAGCTAGGTTAAATGCATGCTCGGCAGGAAAAACCTACTAGGTAAGCAGGGTAAGCACTACTAGGGTAAGAACCTACGCAGGATAAGCAGGGTAAGCAGGTTAAGAACCTACTCAGGGTAGGCACTCTGAAGTCCTTTGGCAAGCGCCTTGCTGACATCACGCTTCAGGCGTACAAGGATGCTTGAGGTGCGTTTCCACCACACCTGAATCATTGATTGAGCCAAGCTGGATATAGTTTACAATGTCTACTATACATCTAGAACCTGTTGTTTGTGCAAGTCTTGAAGGAGCTGCATTATATGATATATGTATTCTTCATCCAAGCACAGATCTTAGTGGCAAACCAGTTCATCAGCACAGACATCTTTACTTTTTTCTAATTTCATAGCTCCTAACGAGAGATTAAAGCCTTAACAGTGCCAAGTTCAGATTAGCAAGTGGACTAAGTTAGCCCACAAGGCTACTGCAAAGGCGGATTAAACGATTACTTACCAAGGCTGTTTTACCAAGGCTGTAATAAACGAAGGCTGTATACTTACCACTTCAGGATGGCGAGAAACACGATTCTCCAGGGTGAAGTACTTGGCTTCCTCACAAAGGCGCTTCTCATTTCCAAACACCAGGATTGATCCGTCAAGGCATGAAAGCTGCAGGGGTGTGGGTTCGAGTTAATATGACATTTAAGGTGACAAGATAAGAAGAATTGGGCTCTTAAGATGCTTGCATTACACATTTTCTACATAAGGCTTAAGGTAGTCGACGCAAATAATCAGGGTTTTGAACATGCATAATTCCGAGGAAAACTACATGTGTGTGGGTCGTGATTTGTGTGTACATATGGTGCACATACCTTCCCTGCAACAGCATTTATGGCCTGGTTCCTTGTGCCAGTCACAAAAACCTGTGGCGAGCAATAACGAATAATGCTGTGTAAAGAAGCAGCAGCCACACGTAGATTGTGCGAGAAAAGTTGCAATTAATTGGTGGCAGCGAGTCTCTTTTGCTTGATGTGCGTTACAAACCTGTCCGAACCTGTCCGAAAGGTACAAATATTCCGAAATTGGGGCAGTCAGTATTCTTTTTAGAATAGTTTGAAAGCACATCCGCGCTGCTTGCGGTTTCAAACCCGCCTGCCTCAATAATTTCTGTTACATTTTGGTGGAGTTGCAGGGTCAAACCCTCACCTTTTCACTCTGGCGCACTTTGCTGTTGATGATGTGGAATATGGTGGTGCTCTTTCCTGTGCAGAGCATAAGAAGCAGTGGGCGTTTTAGGGAACGTAACCACGCACATCAGAGGCATACATCGTAATAATTTTTGCAATTATGTCAATAAGTTCAAGTTGTACTAGTGCCTGAAGTACCGCAACCTTGTTCTCCATGGGAAGACGCTCAACGTTTTTGAAGTGAAAGGGTTAACAAGAGATGGCACAAAATTGGCATGGCAGCGTTGAATTCAGGTTCTCTAAAAAGGGCAGGCACACCTGTTTGAGCTGTAAGGTGGCAGCTTAGTTTATATTTGCACAAGGGAACGGTTTGTGACTTTATATCCTGCAATCTCCTGATGAGCTGTGAATGACAGCGATGTGCATCTCGCAATGTAAATGTGAGGGTTGCTCACACCTGCCAAATCTCAGCAGTGAAGGCTTCTCTTTTCGGGTTTAGTTTACGCAGGCCAAAACAATTACAAAAATACCAACAAAGATAGCTGTGCTACCTAGGCATACAACGGCAAGGCATTCCTTACCTGTGCCTGGGGGGCCCTGGATAGCTTCTAGGCCTCCACCTAGTCCACACTACCTTGGCGTACAACCTAGTCCACGCCACCTAGTCCACGCTACCTTGGCGTACAACGGCATTCCTTACCTGTGCCTGGGGGGCCCTGGATAGCTTCTAGGCCTCCACCTAGTCCACGCACTACACTTTCTTGCGATGCATCGGCAGGCACAACACCTGACAGTCAGGCAACGGGAGTAACAGAGCTCAAGGCAAAAAGATACGCCTACAAGAAAAGGGAAAGGCGTGACTGTGCAAAACCAGATGTTGAAACAGTTTGACCACCTCACAGATCTAAACATGCTCAAGCTATTGAGTTTGTCCACAACATGGAACCATTAGTACTAGACCATCTGCAATTTTTGGACCATCAGATGCATAGAAAAGCCTTACTTGTATCAAGCTTTGTGGGTGCTGCGTAGGTGCAAGCCGTGGGGGATCCACTGTTTGGGCTGATGATTTGTTCCAGCAGTGAATGCGTGCCAGGCTGCAATGAACCTGCCTTTGCAAGGGTTTTCACTTTTCCTGCTAGCTTGTAGCAAAGTATGTCTGGAGCAGGAGGTAGGTGCATGCGTAAGTGAGAGCCTGTCAGCTTGAAAGAGGTTCACGTTGTACGTTTTAATGGAGTTTTGCTAGGGAAAGCATCAATTTGGCGAAGGTGAGCATTCATTGTAAATTGGTGTTTGATGTACAGTGATTCTGATTGGAGCAGACGCTTTTTCTAAAACGCAAGTGCTTTTCCATATTTGCTACTGAGCTCTATTGAGTGCTCTAGTAAGTGCTCTAGAAATCTGGCAAGTGTGAGCAAAGTTCTGGAGCGTGCTGTTTTAGTACCTTAAATAACCACTTCTACTTCTGCTTGCCATCAGGGTGTGTACTACACTAGTAGCTTACACTAGTAGCCTACACTAGTAGCCTACCTGACCCAACATACGCAACTGGCCGAAGCTTGACTATGCTGCGTTGCAGTAGGCTGTACATGGCAAGTGCATCGAGTGAATACGCATTTTCAGTTGTGAGGAAACTGACTATGCTGCGTTGCAGTAGGCTGTACATGGCAAGTGCATCGAGTGAATACGCATTTTCAGTTGTGAGGAAATTAACTTTGCTGCGTTGCAGTAGGCTGTACATGGCAAGTGCATCGAGTGAATACGCATTTTCAGTTGTGAGGAAATTAACTTTGCTGCTTTGCAGTAGGCTGTACATGGCAAGTGCATCAAGTGAATAAGCATTTCCAGTCATGAGGAAAGAATGAAGCAACATACCAGTAGACCTTTTTTAACGGGGATTACTTTTTGTGCCGCATAGTTTCATTCTGCTTAAAACTGATACACTTATTTTTACCTACTGTGGGGACGGCAGAAGGCATCTCGCCACAGTTGTTCTCAGGACAATTTACGTCAAACGATTGCAAAAAATACTGCCGTGCTCTTGTACTGCTCAGTGAAGGGCTGATGAAGCGACTTCTGCCTTTGGTACAGCACCTTGCCTTTGGTCACGCCTCTTAGAGCCTGTTCATGTACACTGCCTCATCTGATGCTGCATCCAGAGATCTTGAACTTTAGTGTCGCTCCAGATCCCTCCTGTGATGCTACCAGCAGGAGTTTGTCACAACCTTGCACCTAAGATGGCAATTAAACACATGAGAAAATTATAAGTGGAGTCCAAAGTAAGGACTGCTTGGTTCTTTTCCGGCTCGGCTTTGTTGGAAGGAGAATGTACACATGGCCAACCATCCAGGGCAGAAAAACACTGCACAAAAAACTGAGCAGAGAGCTGCCTGAAAAAACTGAAATGCTGAACAGGCTAACAAGAAAGTTAGCAGGCTGGGCCGTTGACACCCATACCTGCCAACAAAGCCAGCAAGAAGCGAAAGTCGAGAGGAAGAGGGGAAAACCAAACCTAAACGCTGTCTAAAGACCAGGTGTAAAAAGGATAGTTCCTACAGCGCAAGCTGTGGCAAGACAGTTCCAACTGACTTTTGGTTGCACTCGCCTCCAAGAACGTGAGTACTTCTGCAGGCTGTAGAGTACTCTGTAGTTTCTGTGTCAATACACATAATACACTTTCTGTTACAATGCACTGTTTCCGCAAGAGATTACGCGTCCATTTCTTGCTTTCTGGTCGAGTTAAGGTGCCCAATAATACTCACTTAATTATAAACAGGTAGACACGACAGACCTGGACAAGAGACTTGGCCAACGTAGCTTGCTCTTCTTCTGCCAACGTAGCTTGCGCTTCTATGCCAGCCTTCTTTTGGCATTGCAGCCACGCAAACTTGTCATTCACCTCCAGCACCTGTGTGAGGGCGTATACAGTACAAGATGGCTCAAACAACACTCAGATATTGCACAAGGCATCACTGTTGCCTGTATCTTTGTAACTGCTTTTACATTACCAATTCAGGACAGGTCCTTTCTTATAGCAAATAGTATAGGGAAATGCTCAATTTATTAAAGCCGATCCTCATTTCACGGTGGAAGCATACTGTTCCTCTTGTTTTCTTGGAGCTGTATCAAACATATTCACCATGTACTCCTTGAAAGGGGTGACTTCTGTGCCATCACGTGCCGTCCTATTGAGCGATTTTACAGAGCTGTCAACTGCAGCCTGTAAAGCAGAAAGGGCATACACATCTCTTTGCATCATCACCTCCTCTCCCAATCTCCATTGGATGTCACGAGGATGTCAAATTCCATTAATAGGGATGTCAGAAGCTCAGTTGTTGTGTTCACCGGCAAAGAGCAAATACTAGCACTCGGTACAGTTTCACATAGACAGACGACTAGCCACTCACCATGTACTCGCGTGCTGTGTGCTGCTGCATTGCTCGAAGGTAAGAGCCCGCACTGTCATACATGTCTGTAATAGATTGTGCGTCCTCTGACAGACCACAGCTGCTCGTCATCTGACTTTGCGTGTCTCGATCCAGAGAAAAGAGTGTGATGGTATGCAGGGCAGGTATGGAGCGATCAAATCCCTGTGTACAAACGGCAACAGAATAGATAATAACTTGCTCGTCCGGGTGCAAATTGCGCAAGCGGGAGGCAGGAGAGGGGTGGGACAGGGTAAATAGACAGCCTCGCTTGTTGATTGCTGAGATAGAGCTCTTGATTGTTGATAATGGATATACATACTATTAGTACACGACGAGTTTCTTCCTGCGCATGCAGACCCGATCCTAACCTAGGAAACACTCACCACTGCAGCACGTGTGCTGGTTAGAGCTGAGGTGCCAGAAGACCTGCCTCCTCCCGTGGACAGCCAGGAGCTCCCGCCTCGTTTTCTTCCACGTCCATAGGAATTGAAGGGCATTTTCGCAGCACAATAATAGAAATTATTACCGCACGATGCGTTTTCCCATTCATCTCCCGTGAAATCAAACCGATTCGACGGATCCGAGGTTCTCATTTTTTCTGTTCAGCGTCTCAGTTTTACTTGTTTGTATTTGCATGTAAGCCGCACGAATCGCGATGCAAAATCCTGGAAAAAAACACACCTTGCTCCTTGGAATTCCGTAAAAACACAATGGGTTCTTCGAAATGCCAGGAGGCAATTACAAGACTGGGACCACCAGATCCACTCCCAGAGCACTGACCCAAAAACTCAGCATTCTTCATCGCGACATTCACCTCACCGATGTCACGCCCAATTGTTGGCTGTGACGATTCGTGTTATTTGGTTAGTTGGTTTTTCAGTTGAGGTTGTTTTGCCTTGTCTCGTGCAATAAGCTGGCGAAGCCAGTTTAATGAAGATAGCATTTTCTGTTTTGACATTGCGGTATTCAATTAGCTCAGTAAACTACACAATGCTCAGCCAGATGGTTGAGTAATCTTCCCAGTCCTGGGGAGGAGAGGCGCGGCAGCCGACTAGAGTGTGTGTGGTAAAGTATACGTCAGTGTGTCAAGTAAGTCGGATTTGAGAAACAGCAGAGAAAGAGAGAGAGAGAGTATCAGGAGAATTGCAGTCTGTAGTGCAGTTCCCAGCCTTTGCTCGAGAGAGACTTGACCCTGGCTTAAAACCATTCTTCAATAAACTTGATAGATTGTTGTGCTGAGTCTTATACTTTGCAGTGACAGTGATTTTTTTTTTCTGGTGGGGGTTGTTACACGGTCCTCAGCAAGGGCCTGACAGAATGAAGGAAAAAAACCTAAAAGACTGGGAAAAGGAAAACTCCTGCC
>Ga0307942_1000656_pt1 | contig 24873 bp, 32 predicted proteins | sample OrgLakmetagen175_FD_201846 | JGI IMG/M metagenome (GOLD analysis project Ga0307942, IMG submission 201846) | Saline water microbial communities from Organic Lake, Antarctica - #175 | ecosystem: Environmental > Aquatic > Non-marine Saline and Alkaline > Saline | place: Antarctica: Organic Lake... | reverse complement strand
CCCTCTTTTAGCTACACCTGCGTTTCACCCTCTCCCGCTTACTGACCCCTCTCCTCAGCCCTCCTCCCCACAAATCTCTTCCTCGCTATTCCCTGGTTTGCAGCCAGCCCCATCCACTCCCTCCCCAATGCCTCACCCTCCACCACCCACACTTGACTCAACCCCCGTGCTTCTTCACCCCACTGCTGCCAGCCATCAACCCTCCTCCCAGTCCATGCCCTCACCATCCTCATCTCCAGCCCTCTTCCCTAGCGATGCCCTCTTGCATAAGCCTGCCGTTCCTGACCAAAGCCCCCTCCCCCTGACCCGCACACTAGGCTGCGTCTTTTGTGGGGGGGACCACCACTATAAAAAGTGCCCCATCAAGGGCACGCAGTGCTGGTATTGCAGCAGCACGCAGCACCACAGGAGCAACTGCCCTGTGCTGCACACGGCAAAGCTTGAGAATAAGAGCGTGCGGGGCTTGAAGCGTGCTTTGATAGCCATCAGGAAGAGTGGGCACTCCCACGGGGACCTCCACGACCTGCAGCACGTTGTCGTGCCTGGTGAGCGGCCCTCGGCAACACACCAAACAGAGTCCCACACAAAGCCTGCTGCAGGGGCACAAAAAATAGCTCAAAGCCCAGCCCATCATTGTAAGCCAGACCAGGCATTGGGCCACGACCTGATGCATGGCAACCCTGAGGTGCATCACACCACACCCAGCCCCTCTCACCACGATGCCGCACACAATCAAGGGTCAGATGCAGCACGCAGCACGGTGCACAGCTCAGCACACAACCTTGCAGCGTCTCTTCCTGCCAGAACGTACCAGTCCGACCAGCACCAGGGCCAGGCCGCTTTGAGTCCACGAACCAGCTCACCTCCCTCCCTTGCATCCACTCCATCACACTTGGAGGTCAGCACCAAACAAGACGCCATACATGACAGAGGTGAGTGGGCGGGTCATTGAGCAAGCCGGGTGGTTGGGTTTAAAGAAGGGAAGTTTTTCAGCAGCTTGCTCCAAAACTGGAAATGGAGCGAAACCCTGACAGCTCTGTGCACATTTCTGCCATTGACCAAGCTGCTCCCCCACCTTGCATGCACCGCTGCTGCTGCAGGACACTGAGAAGTGTCGGTTGCAACAAATAATTTGGGCAACAAAAAGGCGTTGCAGGCTTGATTCATCATCCTCTCTCATGGGCATCACACACAGGTCCTTACGGGGACAAGCTCAAGACTGCGAGCTGCAGCTGCTTGGCTTCCATCAGCATCGCACTCAGAAAGCTGGACCAGCTGGACAGTGGCCTTGTACACACAGTGGCGCAGCTTACGTGCAAGAAGGCAAAGCACGGTAGCCTGACAGACTTGGCGGCCCTGGCTTATGTGCTGCACGTGGAGGGCTGGCAGGACAAAGAGGTAATTGAGCGTGCTCTGTCAATGCATACGCTTAGGGTTGGCCAGAACCAAATATATACACCGTATATGACCGTATATTTGGTGAAATTTCTGCCAAAAACACCGTATTTACACCGTATATATATAAGTCTGGCCAACTTTACTTATGCTGTCGGAACAATTTAGGCAGTGAACATCACTCCCAATGTTGGCTGAGGAAAAGAAGCTGTGGTTCCAACTGCCGTTGCTCGTTATGTGTGTATGTTATGTGTATGTGTGCATGGTTTGTCCATAACTATTTTATCACGGTCCACGACAGATTTGCAGAAGGTAGTTGTTAAGCATATGCTCCTGTGTGTGTGTGTGTGTGTGTGCACATGCCCTAGAGTATGGCTGCCTGTATGCCTACAGTCTGTAACGGAGGCAGCGGAAGCTTTTCATCTGCAGTGCAACGTCCCTGGACGCCCACAGGGCTGGTCACTAGCGGATGTGACTTGTGAGTGGATGTGACTCGTGGTGTCAACACCTTGCCTTGTGAAGCACATTGTTTTACGCTATTTCTTGCAGGCGTACGAGGCCATAGCAAAGGCAGCAGAGCCTAAAATATTACAGGCACCTGAACCTGAGAGCGTGGCTAAGCTGCTCCAGACTTTGGGCAAGGTGTGTCATTTCTGCGGAATGTCAAGCTTGGGGGTGACTGACCATATGTGCAGAGGGGGAAGGAGGCCTTTGTTTGTTGACAACCTCGGATCCTTGGAGGTGTGTGTGCCGTGTGCCGTGTAAAATAAAAAACTTCGGTGTGTAGTCGCATCGGCACGTCATTGCTACTTTTCCTGCTGGTCCTGAGCAGAAATGGGCACTTACTTCATCGTTGCTTCAGATCCTCTCTCTCCGCTAGCGTACCTTGGCATGCCACTGAGTAAGATGGTTTTGAACGATATCATGGCACCCTTTTCCGGCGGTGGCAACTGTATGTTTGTATCGGTATGCTGTGTCTGTTACACATGCTGAGCATATATCTTAATTTCATAAAAAGCCAAAAGAGACGCAAATGTTACTTTTAACACACACGCACACACACACATATGCTCACATCCTCACATACACAAGCTCAAACGCAAAGGCGTGCTCAGGTTCATGCAAACACAAATACACACTATCGGTGTACACCCCCAGGTACACACGCACACGCAAATGCACAGACAACACACGTACACACACGTGAACACAAACACACACACACACACACACACACACACACACACACACACACATGGCAGCAGGTCGGGGTGCAGCATCACGGTCTCTTATTAGCCGTGGCAGAGGATGTTGTGGCACGTGGGACAGCATACATGCCATGGGCCCCTCGACTGGCTGACACCTACGCAGCTGCAGGCTTTGGTCACCATTTGCTGTTTGAGGCCTTGGCTGTGATGGCGCTGCGCACACAGGGTAGGTCTGTGCATATGTGCATGCTTGTGTGTGCTGTTTGTTCATGTGTGTTTGTGGGTGGAGTGTGGAGTGGCTACAAACTGCTTAAACAATTGCAGCAGTGGCCAATTAAATTATTGCCACACCTTGCATTTTAGTGTGTATGGAGCAAGCAGTGTCCAAACTTGCCCCTGTGTACTGTTGATCTAGCAGGAAGCAATTTTGTCACCGCTTTAAAAGCAGTGTTTTGAAGGCAGTTTTCATCTTAAAAAGCAGTGCTTTGAAGGGTTGGCCAAGAATACTGTATGTACTTCAAATGCAGCAGAAATCGCTCTGAAAACACTTCTTTTACAATGCGCACATGATCGATTTTTTTGTTGTGCCATGACAAATCTACAAGTGCATATTTTACAGCACCAATTTGTCACTGCCCGTACGCATCCAAGCCCCAAGTGTAATATTGCGCACACAAACTTGTGTAGGGGCTTTAATGCCTCTGCGACGCCTTTTAAATCATATCCTTGCTAATTTTTAACCATGTATCGCAGCATCTGCATGTTGCCTTGCGCAGCCACACCTAGCCATTAGTGGCTACCAATTGTAACGCTCAAGCTCCACACTTTGCGCACACACAGACACGCTGAGCTTAGGGCTGTGGGGTCAGCTGATCAATGCTTTTGCCATTTTAGGCAAGCATTCCCCGGAACTCTGTGCCGCTGCCTGCCGTCATGCATCCGTCTTGGTCCAGCACCTGCTGCTGCAACTGGACAAGGTGCGTGAGAAGCTGACGCAGGGTTGTGTGCCCACCTGTGTATAACAGCTGCCTCCTTAATTCAGCCTGCTGATGCAAACGAAGGTGTGACGAGCATTCCTTTGAATTATCATTGCAGAGGGGGGGGGGGTAGTGATACCACTTGCTGTACTACTGCTCGCCTGAAAGGCCCCACAGGCTGGCTTGATTGGCATTGTGACTGCAACATTTGGTCCAGGGGTAACACACACATGCACACACACATGCATATGCACACAAAAGGTTTCTTGACGGATATCTCTGCTCTTGCCCTTCCTTTGTCCCCTTGCTGTTTCCCACTGTCGTTTCACGAGTGTACACATGTCACAAGAGTACACATGTCACGAGTGATTCACGAGTGTACACTGTCGTTTCACGAGTGTACACATGTCCACCATTACTTAATTCCCACTGTCGTTTCACGAGTGTACACATGTCCACCACTACTAAAGCCCACTTGCCCTGTCCTCCCCAGGCTCCCATTATCGCCAAGGCCTTGGGCATCCAAAATTTTCAACAGCCCCAAAAGGCGTCTGCATTGCCTGCTACTGACGCCCACTCCTGGACGGTCAGTCACGATGGGGCTGGACAGGTCAGGGGGCAGGAGCAGGTCCCTGAGCCTTCATCACAGCAGCAAGTCACACCTGGAGGTGGCCAAACTGAGGCACGGCAAGGTGTCCAAGGCGCTGAACAGTCTGAGGGGGAGCAGCTGTCGCCTGAGAGAAGCAGCCACTTGTGGACGGGCAATACAGCTGGGGGAGAACACGATGCAGGGCAGCAGGACCTTAAGGCGCGACAACAGCAACGGCTTGAGCAGCTCAGAGGGGAGAAACAGAGTGCGCAGCAGCCACAGCAGCAGCAGCAGCAGCAGCACAGGCCGTCCGAAGCACACTTTGCAGAGCAGCAGCTATACAAGCTGCAGCAGGCGCAGCAGCAACTTGGATCCCATCACCTTGCGAGTAGCCAAGGTGGCCTTGGGATGCTGCACACCACACAGATCCATCACCTGCAAGTGTTCAAGGAACTGCTGGGCAGCACCGAATCACTGGCTTCGAAGCATCAGGTGTGCGTGCTGCTCAGTTGTTTGTGCTAAGCGCTCTGTTTTGCTTGGAGGCTGCTTGCACAAGGTACTGCTGCTTGCACGCAATCAAGCCCTGCGTTGCAGACATCTAGCACACTGTTTGTGCCTTTTGCCAGGGATTAGCCACACCTACGATGTAGCTCACTGCCTGTTTGTAGCTGCACCAAAGGATGTGGTAAACAACCAGCTCAGCTGATCGTGGCCATCCTTCTGTCTACCTAAATACAAGCTCCTTGTCAATCACCGCCCGCATGCAACATTGCAGAGGACCGAATCTGACATCTTCGAGCGGATGAAAGGGCAAGTGGAGCCTGGGAGCCACCGAGGCAGGAGGAGGGCGTACTGGAAGCAGGTGGGTCAAAGCTAGCAATTGCTGCTCCAACATTAAGTCATCAGCATCCATCCAGCACGGAGTAGCTAACAACAATTTAGATGACAACTAAGACGAAGCCTGGATGTTGTTAGCTCGGTCTGTTTCAATAGCGTGTAGCATTTTGTAAATTGTAGGGTCCATGATGCGCGCTTTTGCAAATGATGTGCGCTTTTGAAAAAGGGAGCCTGCCGGTTTGTTCCTGCCTGCACAGTATACAGAGTTGAAGAGAACTCAACAGCTCAGCAGCTCCGGCCAGCAGAGCGGGCTTTTAGATACAAGTTTACATCTGCCGCCGCCGCCGCCGCAACAGCAACAGCAGCAGCAACAGCAGCACTACCACTACCAGCAAAAACAGCAGTATGAGCTTCAGCTACTCCTTCAATCCTCTGCACCTGCTTCAACAGCCTACGACGGCAGCCACAGTAGTCTCATGCAGCAGGAGCAAGAGCAGCAGCAGCAGCAGCAGCAGCAGCAGCAGCAGCAGCAGCAGGGGAAACAGCAGGAGCAACAGCTGCACGGAATTCTTGCGCTCCCACACCAGCAGCCACAAACAGCGCAGCCTGGGCTGCTCGTGCTGCAGGATGGCACTGTAGATCGTCGGGAAAGCCGACCTAGTCCTTTGAAAACCCTCAACATAACAAGACCTGAACAAAGGCTTGAGTTTGTGCACGGGCTGTGTGGCCTGCTGCATGGCCTGGGGGTGCTGGGTCACTATGACAGGTGGGGGATAAGAGAGTGAGGTCATACAAGCAGATGGAGGAAGCACTATGATACGTAAGAGATTGAGGAAGCATTTTACCTAAGAGACAGGAAAGCGTGGGCTGTGTGGCTCTGGTTTGCATCTTAACAGGTGTGAGCACAAAGCAAATCTGCATTCAGGACAAAGTGCACATTTTAATGTGTTTAGTGGCATGCATGCATAGGGGTCCTGTTTAAAAACAATTGCTAACAAATTGACCAACATTCTGCTGCTACTCACGGAAAGTTAGCAATGAAGACCAATTTGCTACAGCGTAAAGTCACAGTAATTTGGAGCAGAATGATTAATTAATACTGATGTTGCTCTTACAGTTCTGGGGTGTAGGTAGCGTATAGTCTCTCTCTCTCTCTCCCTCTCTCTCTTTCTCTCTCTCTCTCTCTCTCTCTCTCTCTCTCTCTCTCTCTCTCTCTCTCTCTCTCTCTCTCTCTCTCTCTCTCTCTCTTTCACACATGCACACACACACACTCACACACACACGCACACACACTCACACACACACACACGCGCGCACACACACACACACTTGTGCATACATACCTACACAGGGAGCTGGTGTCACTTGCCTGCTCTGCCCTTCAGGAGTTATGTGGAGCCTTACCGGTATCATGGTGTGGCCCTGCTGGGTGTGAGCCTTTGCAGGTGGGGTCGGCTGTCGTTGTCATTTTCCGTGCAGTTACTTGTGACCAGCCTTTGATGGGGTAAGCTTGGGTGACAGCACCTTGTACCATTGCGTTTCACTTAGGGCTGGTCTCGGTTGTAACGGTTGCTGGTGCCAGTTTTTGACATGCACTGGACCTCAGCCTAAAACTGCACTTCCATTTCTAGGCCATTTGCATCACCTTGTTTCACTCCCTGTGTATGGCATTTCCTGTACATCTAGTACCATTCACCTATGTTTGCGGGGAAGCATTCAGCAATGTGAAGGCATTCTACTCAAAGCCTGGGATTCAAAGCAGCCCTGGCAGCAGGGGCACTGCGTGGCTTGAGTATGGAGCTGCAAGCACAAGCACAAACACAAGCACGACGCATCAGCGAATACATTTGCCCACCCTGGTTTAATGTAGGAGCAAGACATTGTGCAGGACATGGCCCAAGCTGTGACCGCATGCGCTCGGCTGCGCCACAATGACAAGGTGTGCATGCTGTGCATGAAGGGTTGGCCAAAAACCGTGCATTGGTATGTAACACTGTGTATTTATTATAAATGGTGTACGGTGTGTATATAGCAACATACGCACGGTCATATACAGTGTACATACACAGATTTGGCCAGCCCTCAGCGTCTTTGCCCACACATGTGCTTGCACACTCTCGCCAGCACTGGCAAAAGCCTGGCCGCTAGGTGAGAATAGAGAATTGTGCTTTGCCAGTGCCTCACTCCGGTGCTAACGCACACTCTGATGCCATGCGCGCAGTTGTAGGTGTCAGTAGCATGCAGTGCCCAGCAAAAGGAAGTGCTGTAGTGCTGTAGTGCTGTAGCAATGGTCAATGGCACCTCAACCACTCTGTAGTTGGAGTGTACCAGTTATCATTTTGGTAGGAGCAAGTATACATAACCAGGGAGCCTGATCGCACAGAGTCATCGGCTTTTACAAAGAAGGGCGTAAGCATTAGCACATTAGCACGTGGTTGAATTATGTGACAGGTGAATGGCTGCAACGTTACCTCAGCAATCAGCAAGCTGGGCTGTACCTGGCAAACACAATTCTCATCATTACTGTGACTTCCTGTGTCTGAAACTTCGGTTGCTGGTTCCGACATCAACACGACCAAAACCATCCCTATGGACACATGACTTGACTTGCGATGCTGTGCTGTGCTGTGCTGCTCCTGTCTTGTGTGCACGCAGTGGATGGTCAGCATGGCCACAAGGTTGCTCATGGACGTTGCTAGCAAATCCAATCAAGACGACGATCCTTCCCAGCTTGCCAGGCTGCAGGATCCCCTTAACAGACAGGCTAGCCGCTCTTTACAGGGTCTGGGAAAAAAGGTGGGGAGGGTGTTGCATGCTCACGGATGTTTACATGCAAGCACACACACGCACATGCGCACACACACACACGCACACACACACACACACACAAGTACACAGATGGATAAATCATGGCCGGTCTTGCAGGGTGTACGGTTAACACCATTAGACACACACACACACAAGTACACAGATGGATAAATCATGGCCGGTCTTGCAGGGTGTACGGCTAACACCATTAGACACACACGTGCGCACACACACATATGCATGTGCCTACACTCACGCAGAAGGGCCACAGCAGCTCTTTAGACACACAGCACCGCCAGGCATGCACAGCAGTGCAGCTGCTGCAAGGCCTTGCCACTTTAGAGGGCCCCTCTCTGCCTCGGCTACTGCTGCAGCAGCTCAGCCTCGAGGATAGAGAGAGGCGTGTCGCGCAGCAGGGAGGAAGTAATGCTGCCAACCCTGCCGTCAGGTATGTCTTATTTTGACACTCATCTCATTCACGTTCTTTGTTTCACCATGGTTACTTTATCGGGTGCACATTGCCTAGGTCTGCTCCTCATCATGCCGCTGGCTGTGAATGTTGGTGTAGCTCAAGGCTAGCTGGAAACACGGGTGCAGTTTGGTCGCATGCTGAATGGTGCCAAACATGTGTGAGTAATTCTTGTGAGAATCAGAGCTTGCATGCTGCCTGGTACGGGCAATATCACTTTTGTGCCTCTGTGTATGTGCTTGGTGTAATCGTTACGTGATCAACAATGCTCAACAGTGGGTGTGTTTGGGTGTGTGTGTGTGTGAGTTGGGGTTGGGGTGTGAGTGTGTGACTGTGTGTGGGTGGGGGTGGGTGTAGGTGGGTGGTGGGTGTTCTTTGTACAAGCGTAGCAGGGAGATTGAATGGGTCCAGAAATAAGTACACCAACGTCCACAAGCTCACACCCGAAGTAGCTTCAAATAAGTTTGCAGCAGCGCTCTCACCCATGCCCGTATAAGAAAGCATTCCTCTGCTCCTGCTGCCCGCTTCCTACAAAATCTGCAGGGCAAAAGGACGTGGCCCACTTCAACCTGTGTCTACAGTCTGAAGTCAAATGTCTCACACACACTCACTCACACACACACACACACACACGTACACACATACACACATACACACACACTGCAGGGCAAAGGACGTGGCCCACTTCAACCTGTGTCTACAGTCTAAAGTCAAATGTCTCACACACACTCACTCACACACACACACGTACACACATACACACATACACACACACTGCAGGGCGAAAGGACGTGGCCCATTCCAACCTGCGCCCAAGGCTACCTCAGAGGAGGGCCCACGTTGGCAGCAGCTGCAAAGCTCAGCACCAACACAAGGACTGCATCAGCACAAGGGCTGGAGGCAGCAGCAGAAGAGGAGTGGGGGGCTGGGAAGGCCAGAGAAGCCGCTTGATGTGGAGGAGGGCCAGCATCAGCAGCAGCAGCAACAGCAGCAGTTGCATGTTGCTGGTGAAGTAGGTCCCAGCAGCAAACACTGGAAAAGCCCGCACGTGCATTCTCAACACGGTGGAGCACATTTTGGTGAGAGGGGTAGCGGCAGTAGTAGCAGCAGTAGCAACAGCAAAAGACCAGAGGGCCTAGGGGGAGAACAGGGTATGCCTCAGGAGGCAAGCTTAGCGCTTGCACTGTCTCAGCGGTCACCTCTTGCACAGGTGAGGCTTTCGTGCGATGCTGTCACACTTCCCAGCTGTTCAGTGTGTGCGCAAAAATGTAGAAATGTACACCTTGCAATGTCGCAGCAGTCACTGCACGCACATGTAAGGCCTACGTGCAAAACTACCGCGTCTCTGCGTAGCTGTACATATTATATGTATAGGTTAGATTGTAAGTCTACAGGCTTTGCCTGAAGGCTCAGCCCTTGCATAATTGGTTGAGAACATGAGTGAGATTTCCCACTTGGGGGATGAGCTAGCCTGAGACTGCCTGTGCTCTGCAGGCTGGCATGGATAAAGAGGCTCTTACTCCTTACATTGGGACCACAGTCACCACACACATGATCAGGGCTGTTTAACTCCATGTACCATGCGACCCTTACCCGTCGGGTTATTAGAGCATGTACAGAACAGCTAGCAATATCAGTGTGTCCTTGGGTCCTACACAATCATTAATTTTGCCGACTATTTTTGTACGCACACGCACACTCACTTAGTCACAAACACTCACTCACAAACATACACAAACACACACAGGCGTACCTGCAGTCTGTGGCACAATCACAAGCTGCTGCAGTCCGTGTGGCTGGCACAAATGGTGTCACCCCCTCCTTGCGGCAGCAGCAGGTGCTTGTGTGTGCATGCGTGTGTATATGTGTGTGCATGTGTGACATGTATGTGTGACATGTATGTGTGTGTGCAAGTTGAATTGTTTGAAAAGTGCATGTGCTTTTCTTTGGTGCCTGGTCAGAGGGTATGCACACATGGCAGAACTAGTGGTGCAGCCAATTCTTGCAGATATTGTGTAATTTTCAGGGAGACGTGCAGGAAGCTCTGTTGAAGAGGCAAGCTAAGTGGTATTGCTGTCGCAACTGCATGCACATACCTAGGGTTGGCCAGAACCAAACATTTTTAGGTATATACCAGGAGGCTGTAAGTATCATAACCTTTTGGCGTCAAGTGTCCTAATCCAATTAAAAATTATATTTCGGAATCCTGACGTCGAGAGCTATCGATTGGTATATAATTGAGTCGATTCTGAGGGGGTCGGGGGGGGGGGTGGTCTCCAGAATTTTGCTGGGCCACTTTCACGAATTATAAATATGTTTTTGAATCCTCAGCTCAAGCCCAGTCGATTGGCACCCTTGTTAAGTGATATGATTAAGGGGGGGGTCCTGGGTGCCTGGTCATAGAAATGCATGGAATGTCCCCAAGTAGGCCGCGGGGGTGTGTTCAGGCAAATTACCAGCAATTGATTCCAAACTTGCAGTTTACGCATTGCATTATGCATAATTTGTATGATTAAAGTAAAAAAGTGCTTTGGCAAAGGTTTTGGCTTGACTTGTGCACTAAAGAGGTGGTCAGTGCAAGAGCGTGCGCAAACCAGTTTTTGCCCAATAGCTCGTCAGGTATTGCATTATTTGGCATGAAAACTGTGCAGGCAGATAGCTGCTTGAATTTCGAGCAGATTGACACCCTATTTATAAATGTGGGGGGTCAGGAAGGGGGGTTTGGGGGGGGGGGTCATTTTGGGCCGGAGGCCCAAAAAATGCACATGACTGTCAGGAAATTGTTTTTGCAGCACATATGGTTTTTTTAGCAGGGAAATCACCATACTTATGGTCATATACGGTGCAGATATACGGTTCTGGCCAACCCTACACATACCCGCACACATACCCGCACACATACACGCACACATACACACACACATACCTGCACACATACCTGCACACATATACACGCACAGGTGCTGACAGACGTGGAGGCACAGGAACAAGCAGCTGCCTGCAGCCAGGTGCTGGGGCAGATCACTCAGCTGCTGGCACGCGCACACACTGCCTTCACACCCGCAGAGGTGAGGATGGGAGGGGCATGAGGACCCGTACTCAATGTGCTGGCAGTGTGTTGTAGCAGGCAGCTTTCTGCAGACCTGAATCAGCATGCCTCAAAAGGCCAGTCCGTACAAGCAGCTGCGAAACCCCACCAAGTTTTGGAAAGTGCAATTGATGGATTGGCAAACGTTGTACGATGCAAGTTGTACTGTCGCCTCAGGTGCCTCCGTTTGCTTTACTCCGTTTGCTTTATGCAGTCCTGCTTCCTGCTTCCTGCTTCCTGCTTCCTGCTTCCTGCATGCACAAGCGTAAAAGTCACTGCATTCGTCGTCCAAACCGACTCTGCTGCTTAATCAGCCGGCAGCCAGTCTTTGGTACACTTTTGATGTCACACGTATCTTCACAGTAATGCAAGCCCTGAGCGTGTTTTTGTCATTATGTAGCTGCTTGTAAAAGTCATTATAGAGTGTGTGTGCTCATTATAAAGTGCTCATTATAAAGTGTGTGCTCATTGTCATTGGTCGTCCCCGTGCAAAACCCCCCTCAAACGGTGCCAATAAGCTGTTCACCCAATTCAAAGCCCCCCATACCTCATCTCAATGCAAGATACTTGATGTTATATCTAAATCATTGGCACTCGCTGAAATTTTGGCATTCTGGGGCGCTGTGTGGGGCCCAGTGCGTATTTTGCCAGAGGTGGTCATCTGAGGCCCCAAACAGGGGTGATTTTGAAATGTGAATTGAGTATGGTGGCCAAGACTGGCAACAATCAAGCTCAGTTCCCAGAGGTAGGCTGATAGCACCTGAGTTTGAATGTTGCTGGTATTGGCAAAATTGTCTGATTGCCTGCGGCCACCCACATTACCCAGTGCGTATTTTGCACCCACTTTGGCAGGGAAAAGGTGCATTTCTGAAGTTGCCCCGATCGACCTCTGATCAGGATATAAGCATTATAAATGTTGTATAACAATGCTGCAAGGTCGAATTCAGGACAGGGGTACTGGGAAAGCCGGCGAGTGAGAGGCACTCACACAAGGGACACAGGGGGAATAGACATAAATCTGTCGCTCCATACCTGCTGTGAATTTTCCCCCCATTTTTGCGCCCAAAGTTGCGGACCATTATATTAATTACATTAAATTTAAATGGGGCCAATCGGTGGCTTGGTTGAATTTTGGTGCAAATTTGTATAGCATTACAATGCAGCAATTTCCGTCTGTGCTATTCCGACTCCATTTCACACCCTCACTTTTACACCAGAGTTGCAGGGTAAATTATCAAATGTAATAAAATTTAGAGGGCAGAAATTGGTGCAGTGCGTGAGCAATGATGTCTGTTTTTGTTTGTTGCAAGATGTAAAGAAATAACTAGCTATCCAACACAACTCGGTGGAGTGGTTGGGGAGATATGCCCAGTTAAGGGGTATTGGCCCTATTTGCCCGGGGAGGGGGGGGGGTTGCATGGGGACGACCCATTATAGAGTGTGTGTGCTCATTGTCATTATAGAGTGTGTGCTTCTAAGAGTCATTATAGAGTGTGTGCTTGTAAGAGACATTATAGAGTGTGTGCTTCAAGTGCGTTATCGCAGTGAGTCTTATTGCAATGTGTACGTGTGAGCTGTTATGGTTGGTATCTGTGCGTTTTGTTCTCAAGGGAGTCATCGTGTAGTGTGTACTCAAGTGAGTCATTATTGCAGTGTGTAGTACTTCAAGTGAGTTGTTGGAGTATTAGTGCAACGTGTATACAACAAGTGAGAGCCTTGACACAATGATTGTTTTACAAGTAAGTATAGTGAGCTTGTGTGGTGTGCACTACACGTGATGCATCATTCATTGTGTATTATGAAGTATAAATGGGTCATGTTTTAGTTCTTATGCGGTGTGGACAACAGGTGCGTCATCCTAGCAATATGCAGCTCATGGAACAAGCGTTTTCATACACAGAGTGAACTATCTAGTAAGCGCGCTCGTGGTCACTCGCACGCCATTCATTCATACAGCGCACCTGTGACACACATCACTGCACCTGTGACACACATTACTGCACCTGTGACACACATCACTGCACCTGTGACACACATCACTGCAGTTGTGGCACACATCACTGCACCTGTGACACACATCACTGCACATGTGACACACATCACTGCAGTTGTGACACACATCACTGCACATGTGACACACATCACTGCAGTTGTGTGACATGCTTGGTGCCCTAGCCCACTCAGACATGTGTCCCTGGAAGGAGCTCGTGCACCCAGCCCTGTGTAGGCTCGCTGACGTGTGCCGGTTGAAGCCGCCTGCACGGACAGGTGAGTGCTCAGGGCGTCTGTTTTTATGCACGAGTGTGCGTGTGTGCACATGTCTGTGTTTGTGCCTGCGTGTACTCTGATGTGCGTGCACTTAAAAATGTGTGTATATGTATGTGTGTACGTGTGTGTGCGTGTGTGTGTCAGGAAAGACAGCAGGTGGCGTTGCTGCGTCTTATGTAGCTTGAAGTAGCTTGCTTGCGCGCCGTATCTCCTGCAATTTACACGAGACAAGAAGTGAAGGACTGGCAGTTGGGTTGTGCACACATGATGGGTGCTATTGTGTTTATCCTTTTGTGCTGAATGTAAGAATCCCCCCCCCCCCCAAAAGGAAGAACAGATCATGTCATTTGTATTTGTACATCATACTGTGTGGCCATTTGTAATGCACGACTCTCTTTATGCAATCGGTTGTGCGCCAGAAACGTGGACAAAATTTGTGTGCAATGTGCGCATCAAACTATGTCAGCGTTGTGTTGTAGGTGGGCAAGCTTGGGTGTGCACACCTCTCTGTATGCATTCACTTGTTGTTTCTCTTGGTTTAACAATACTGCTTATCCAAGTGAGTTTTATGGCCCGACTGGTCCTGAAGCTTCTCAAGCACAAGCATTTACATTCTTAGTACGTGACCAACGTTTAGGTGCTAATGTAGCATCTGCACAAGGTCCTACAGGTTTAGGTAAATATTTAATGCGTTCACCAACTGGTGAAATCATTTTCGGTGGTGAAACAATGCGTTTCTGGGATTTCCGTGGTCCTTGGACTGAACCATTAAGAGGACCTAACGGTCTTGACCTTGTTAAACTTAAGAATGATATTCAACCATGGCAAGAACGTCGTGCGGCTGAATATATGACACATGCACCTTTAGGTTCTTTAAACTCAGTAGGTGGTGTTGCTACAGAAATCAATTCTGTTAACTTCGTATCTCCACGTTCATGGTTAGCTACATCTGCAAATCCAAAACGGATCCGGCTGTGTGTGTGTAAGGCATGATCATGAGGGGAAGGTCATTTCCATGGTGACATATGTGCCAGTGGTCTGGTGTATGGGGCGTCATAGCGTAGTGTAGCAGACTGTTCCAGTTGTGCTGTACTCTTACTTGAAAGTGAAAAAGCGAGTCGACCGTTTGGAGATGTGTTGTGTGTGTTTTTGTGTGTAATGTGTCAGCCTCTCTGCGGTTCGAGGCCCGTCACGAGGAACAAATGGTGAGCCTTTCATTCCTTTGTGGCCAATGGTCTCATGCGTAACCCACACATTGTGACATTGTTGCTCAATCAGCACAAAAACAAATCTATTTCTGTGCTCATTTTCCCCTGCAGACACCCACCTGCGCGTCTCTATTTGCACAGGCAGTGATTGAAGGAACTGGACCCAGGGGCCTGTTGTTCCCCTCATAATTTCCCCTTCCATCTTTCTTTCAATCCTTCCACCTTCCAGGTGGTCCAGCTTCCGTGGCCTTCGACCTGGTGCATGCGCTCTTACATGGAGGGTATGACAGCGAGAAGCTGCAGGCCACGCAGAAGGTTCAGCTGTACCAGGTAGGGGGGGTCACCGTAACAAACATAAGACAGATCGGCCACTGAGTAGATGTCTGTGTGGGTTGTGCTTCCCGGTCGTGATGCAGGGCACACCATGAGACACTGTGCTTATTTTAATGAATGCATAAAGGACAAGGCAGAAGACAGGAGGGCAGAGCAGAAATGAGGGAGGCGTGTGAGAGGAGAAAAGAGCAGTGGGATTTGGGTGCGAAGGAAATGGCACCAGAAGAGGAAAGCATAGGTCCAGAGGTCCCTATGGGCTCTCAGGGAAACTTCACTGTGTATCACCAAACAGCGTCTACTGTGTAACACCAAACAGCAGCTACTGTGTAACACCAAACAGCGTCTACTGTGTAACACCAAACAGCGGCTACTGTGTAACACCAAACAGCGTTTACGCGTTTACTGTGTAACACCAAACAGCGGCTACTGTGTAATAGCCATTCATGATGTACATAGGCAGTGTGCCACACCATTTGCACACGCAGATGTTCCTGGTCGCTCAAGCTGCGGGGCTGCAGGCAGAGTTCAAGGATGCTGTGGGATCCTGGGATGCCATCCGTGATGCTTGCTCGGCATGGCACGCAGCCCAGCCCACAACACCAACAGACGTTGTCAAGGTGGAAGTTTGTGCATGCTTGGTCCATGTACAAGAATGACTCCCCAGCGTACGTGAACCTGACCTGCGGACACGTTTTTAGGCATTAAATCCATAAATAAGTGTGGCTTCTTCCTTTTTTTATAAAGGGAAGAACACAGGAATTGCTCAGTAGTTACTTGTCCACACGCTCATGCTTAGCAATTGTCGCATTTAACAATGTCATACGTATCGAGGTGAGTTTAGCAGTTTGCGCAATGTGATGTAGGAGCTTTGCCTTGTGCAACAACCCGATCGAGCAAAAGGCATTGAGACTTTAAACATCCGTTATGCCTCGCAAAAATATAATGTGTCAGATAGGAAAGGGTACTTGCAGCTGTTTGTGTTTTTACAACTTTGCGCCGGCTCTCTCACAAAGGAGCAGATGGTACTTAACCTGCCGGCCTTTATTGACATGCACATCATTAAGCAACAAAGGTGGCACACACGCACACACACACGCACACGCGCACGCACATTCACACACACACACACACACACACGCACGCACATGTTGCCTTGACCACAGGCACTTACACGATCATTAAAAGAGCTGCAGCTGTCTAAATCTGTTCTTCGTAATTTCTCAACACAGGTAAGTCAGGTTCAGATTTGGGGACACGTCAACAATAAAAAGAAGCTGGAAGACATCATTGTGTGTACGTTTAGTTGTGTGTAAGTGGAATGAGCTACAGGGGGACTAACTTCTTTCCCATTGTGAGCATGTGTACTGGTGCAAGATCCTGTGAAAAAAGCTCCGTGGCTCACGTGATTGAATTGCATCTGTTAGCAGATGCAACGATATGATGTGCTGTCTACTTTTAGCTTGAAATGCATGAGGGTAGACTGTTTCTTAGATGGCTGCGCTAATCTGAGTTTGTACTGATAAAGGAGCCAATGTCAGCTTGCTCTTCCCACAGCAGTTACAAAGTACAACATTTATACGACGTGCCCCTACTTCCAGGATGGCAGCATGCACCTGCAACTTGGTATGGTACATCCAAAAACTGGACGAATCATCACTTTTCAGGTATTTGAGCCCAGAATTTTTGTTTAGATTTCAATTTCCTTGTGTCTCTATTTCCCTTGGCCTCCATTGATCCCATTTGGCATCGGCACAACATCATCCCCAGATTGCATAGCAAATACATGCAGGAGAGAAATACTTTTGAATTACAGCTTTCAGAGGCTCGCATGCTCAGCCTGAGTGTTTTGGTGTGCTTGCAGGTGCTAGGGCTTGATCAGTGTGAGGCTAACAAGCTCAACACACGCGCCCTGGGCCTTTCTGTATGGCGTTCTCGATGCTTGGAGCGGCGGGGCATAGCTAGTGTTAATATTAACTGGTAATGACGAGAAGAACATGACGTCCGCCGCCTGCAAGCAGCTAACTGCACACCCTTTTACACACACACAAACACACACACACACTCACACACACACACACATATACACACACACAAACACACAAACACGCACACACGCACACTGCGCCAATCATAAGAAATGGCGGCAAGTTCCCTTGCCGTCCTCCTGCAGAGTATGAAATATCGCATGTGTTTTTACCTGGCATAATTTTAACAATGCCCTTTGGGTCATTAAATGAAATCTGAAACTGCCCCATGGAATTCAAACATATACAGGCACGAGTTCCAGATGGCTACGGACTGGGAGGCGGCTGTGGAGGAGAGGCAGCAACAAGGGTTTTTAGTGAATGCAGGGACTCAGAAGCCGTTCAAATACAAAGGCAGATTGGACCTGCTCCTAGAAAACAAGTTAGAGCACTGCCTTAGAATGCCTCCTCCCCCTCCGTTGATCTGAATTTGTCTCATGTACTGAAGGACTTGTTCAGATAGCTTTTAATTTAATTTTGCTTGGTGGCGTGCTTGCGCGTTTTGTGAAGGATCCTTGACCTTTTCCCATTTCATTTCTTATTTCATCACAAGAACCAGCATGCATGCTTTATTTCCAAGGTCATACAAAAAAGGCCTTCAGTCAAGAAATGCGACTGCTAGCTAGCCTGCTCATAAAAGCAATTAGTTCAAGGAGGAACAATTTAAGCTTACTATTGTTCTGGCTTGAGGAAGTAGACACATCGTGGGCTCCTGCTGGGGGAAAAAGAGATGCATAATTTGTGCAGAGAGAAATCATGTGATTCACGCAGTGGAAAAGAACATGCTGCTCTTCTTGGATATATCCAATAATAATATATATCATCAGCATCACACAGGTCACAGGTAGGGATGTTAATTTGGTCCGATGCATGTCGCTGTCTCAAATTGTAGGGTGTGAACACAAAGTGAAACGAGCTGTACTGCGAATGACGTTACGGGGCAAGTTGAGAAACATGTATTTGGGGATAAAGTAAGGCAAATGAGTGACCAAAGCCCTTTTTTGTAGGAAGAGCACACCATTATTGATAAGTAGTAGCGTCTTTGCTGTTGTGTTCTCTCGGATGCGTTTCAGAATAAGGTGTCCAGTACTCAAGTGTCTCTCCCTGAGGTCGACGACAGAATGGCTGAGACCAATGGGCTCACAATTCTGCAGCTTTTGTTTGGAGATGTACGATTGTGTCGAACCATCCATGCCAGAAAGAATATGGGCTGACCAGCAATCATTAGAATGTGTGCTCAGCTGCATGTCAGCATGAAAGAAAAGAAAAGAATAATTACGAGGCAGCAAAACACTCTGCATTAATTAAGGAAAAGGAAACACATTGGCTTGAAGTGCCGTAAGTTTCCCCCACCATTAAGCATGTAAGACCTTATCCATTGTGTAGCTGTTGGATTTAGTCAAGAATTGTACAGCCAGTCGCATCGCCGCGCAAAACCAATTGAACTGTAAAGGTTCCAATCCACACTCTCGCATGAGCGACACACCATGAAGGCGTGGTGTCTCTGACCCCCAACATCCTTTTCAACACTGCCAACAGCCATTTCTGTAAGGGACTGTCCATTTCTTTGCCTTGTTGTAAGTAAGGAGTGGCCCAAATCTGACTTGCAAGCAAGAAGAATAAAAAGAAAGCTAACCTGGTAGTGCTAAGGTACGGTAAGCACATCGCTATATATGCTTTCATCTGAGCAAAGATATAGAGAAATAAAGAAAAAAGGTGAGGCACTTAATCACAAAAGAGGCCACACCACACATACATATCTGGCTGGTTCAAAAAAGGTCCTCAAACAAGTCGGGCTATCCTCATACTAAGGTGGGAAGACCAGCTGGCGGTGCTGTGTGCGAAGGCTGACAAGATGTTCACGCAGACAGTCCAACAAAATATGTTCCTCATCCTGAACAGAGTGCCAGTCACATTCGTCACAGATCCTGAGCTCATAAGGCCTTCTATTCCTGATATGACGCATTCTTTGGACCAAAAAGTTATGGCCAGAAAGGCAAAGGCAAGAAAGTGCACGGCTGAAAATGTTGGAAATATCCGAGCAAATATAGATAGCCTATGTTACCTGAGGTAACATAGGCTTATGATATCTTTTTCTGTTTTCCCACCAGCAGGAACAATCCCCAGAGGTACACCGAAACGTGCTGATAAATCCTCATAACTCTACTGGAATGCTGAGTCTCATGTGGTGTCAAATTGCCAAGCTCTCTCCAGCCCCCCCTGATATGTTTGCGCAAAGTGAGCTCAAACTGTTTTAGATGGTGGATAGACTCGCGAGATCATATGGCATCCAATAATTGCTGAGACGCAGGGAAATCTTGGAGTGCATGTAGAATCTGATAAGTCCATGTATCACTTTTGTTCGCAAGAAGAAGGTGAGCCCGCACAACATTCTCAAGAAGAGGACTGCTTGAAGAGAGTAAACTGTTCCAGAATTGTATGAAGCATCTGAACCAATAGAAAAAATGGGCATCTGATCTGCTTCGCGACAGCATGCAGTGAGTATCAGCATACCTTTTTTGACACCCAGGAGCGAGTCTTTTCATGAAGCCAAAATGAAAATTGTGTGCAGGGGTTTGTTGAGGAATCATAAGTCAGAGAAGAAGTGGCCCATACTTGACAACCGGGAGACACATACACTTGGAGTAATGGGCATCTTATTCTGAAACGCATCCAAGAGAACACAACAGCAAACGCTCTACTTATCACCAATGGTGTGCTCTTCCTACAAAGAGGGCTCTGGTCACACATTAGCCTTACATCACCTTTCCAAATACACGTTTCTTGCTTAACCTGCCTTGTGATGTCATTCGCATACAGCTCATTTTCAGACTTCGTGTTCACACCCTACGTTTTGAGACAGCGACATGGAATAAAAGTAACTCCCCACCTGTGACCTTTGTGATACTGATGATGTCCAAGTTGAAATAGCAATAGGCAGCATGTTCTTTTCCACTGCGCCAATCACGCGATTTCTCTCTGCAGGAAATATGCATCTCTGTTTCCCCAAACAGGAGCCCACGATGTGCTACTTCCTCAAGCCAGAACAATTAAAAATCTTCATTTGTTCCTCCATGAACTAATTGCTTTTTATGAGCAGGCTAGCAGTTGCACTTCTTGACTGAAGGCCTTTTTTGTAAAACCTTGTAAAACCTTAATCTTTAGAGTGCAGCTCGGACAGATCACTGAACTTTGACTTTGACCAGAGCCCTATCTGTGAAACAAAACACCAGTGCCAAAGCCTGGTCCACTATCAAGAAAGAGGCCGTCGTTCATGCCAAATATAGACTTATACAAAATAGGCTCTCAACTAAATCCCAAAAATAGTAAAACGCTGGTATCTAGCAACCGTATCTATAGTGTTTGCCTGGACTTTTTGAGCTTTCCCCCGGTGCTCTTTACATGCCTATCCGAGCCCTTCACTTTTTGTCCCACAGGTGTGCTCTTCACTGAAGCCGCTCCCTTGGCTGCTTGCTTGGGTGTGGATAGTTGTTTGGGTGTAGCAGCAGCAGCATGCTTTGCCGTTTGCTTGGGTGTGGATAGCTGCTTGGGTGTAGCAGCTGCCTGCTTTGCCGCTTGCTTGGGCGTGGCTGTAATCTGCTTGGGCGTTGCACCTTTCTGCATTGTTGCGGCCTTAGGCGTGACCGCCAGAGCGGGCCTCTGTGCCTTCCCAGTGCTTAAAGGAGCTACGTGGGCTCCTGTGAAGGGCGCTGACGGAGACGACAAGGATTGCCTCTTTCGTTTACTGCCCGCGCCTCCCCTTCCACTACCGGCACCTGCTTCTTGAATCACCTCCTCTTCATCACTCCCACTGGCTTCGCTGCCGCCACTCAACCTCCCCCCATCCGAGTCCCCACCCTCCTCACTCTCCTCCTCACTACTGCTCCCCTCCTCCATCATTGCATCCCCTCTCAACCCTTCCTCAAGATCTGACGAGCTCTCCCCTTTGCTCAAGTCATCTTGGCCTTCCCCTGCCAAGCCCACTTGGACTCCAGCCCCCCTTGCCCCCCTCCTGTCCTCACTCTCACTCTCTGAGTCCCCACTCTCTGATGAGCTTGCCTCTACTGTAGCACCACGGCCACCGGCCCCGTTCTGTGCTGCTGCTGCTGCACCGTTGGCTTGCAAACCTGGTGAGTGCTCTATAGAGCTGCCTAAATGTTGCTGCGAAAACGTAGGGGCAAGAAGGACAAGGAGAGAGGTGACAGAAGACTTATTGGAAGTACTTAAATAAATACTATAGTAAGAGGCAGTAAAGACTGCAAAGCGCAGGCAGCTCCCTGATTGACAGTCTAGGGCATAGAATCCATGCAGTTATGCGGATGAGGGGAAGATTAATAAACAGGGCTGCCACCATCTGAATCGATAGCTCTGGTTTAACCTCTAAAACTTATGACCTGTTTATGCCAGACCCATCTGAGTACTTGACTCAAATACCAACTCTACCAGGCTGTGGTATTTATAAGAGTATACAAAGGAACACTTGGCCTACACCATTCATAAACGAACTTGACCTGCCTCTTACCTGCAGGGAACTGTGCTGCTGCGGCTGGGCCACCTGCTCCTCGTTTTCCTCCTGCTGTACACTTTGAGGGGTCACAACCTACAAGCACATGTCGTTGAGCTTTCTCGTTGAGTACAATTAAAACGGGGCAAACCAACTCAGCAATGTAGCAATACCGGTCGAGGCAATAAGAAAGCTGGACCTGGATATAATTTAGCCATAGAAGGTCTTGCGGATGACAAACAAGTTCTTTGTGTGTGTGTTTGCAATGTATCATGCAGCTACTGCAAAGTCTAGTGATTTAGCAAGAGGGTGTTTACTACTAAAACCACACGTCCTCCTCTTTTTACAACAAGCAAAATGCAAGCAAACCTCTGCAAACCAAATGCAATGTAATGGCTGAGAGACTAAGAACTGGTCACATAGAAGGATGCACCAATTCAATGCATTGGCTAAAAGACCGAGCATTGCATGTGTGTGCTTTGTACCTTCATCGCTGCAAGAGTGTAATCCAGCATGTAGGTAGAGCGGACTAGGCGATCCACGCGAGAGAAGTGGCGTTGTGTGTACACCAGGAGGGCATCTACCAGGTCTAGTACACCTGCGCATGGACATTTGCATGATCGTAGGTACACAAAGAGGTAGGTATACAAACCATCTCCTTTCTTCTATTACATGTGCACACAAACACGATGTGCGATGGCACAATGGCAGGGTAGAGCCAGCTTTTGTGTGCACTATGCTATATGCACAGGATGACTGGACAACAACGCACGAGGACATGGTGCAACCAGCTACACTCCTTGATCTGTACAGGACATGACTAGGGTTGGCCATGATTAGGGTTGGCCAGAACCACACCGATAGGTATATACGGTGTATATACGGTACTTTGGCAGGGATATCACCATACATACGGTCATATACAGTGTGTATACACGGTTCTGGCCAACCCTAGACATGACTGTATATATACACCGTATGTGCCTGTATATTTGGTAATTTCCTTGCCAAAAAAACCGTGTATACACCAAAAAATATATATATAATAGTTCTGGCCAACCCTAGACATGACGCATAATGGCACGGTAACCAACTGTCACCCCATTTTCTAACGCCTCTTCACACCTAAGCGCAGTAATCAGGACAGAGCCTTAGCATCCCCTCGAAAGTGTGCGTCAACACGTGATTTGTGTGAAATGCCTGTGTGTGCCCAGGAGGTGCCCGCTGTACAACATCACACATCAGCACCAGGCGCTCCAGCTCAGCAGGACAAATGACGTAAGGGCTGACGTGCACAAAGTGATGCTTCTAGAACGCACCGCCAATCGTGTTCATGACGTTCTGTGCCATGTCTCCTGCTCACTGACGTACCTTTGGTTGCCTGTGAACAAAAGTGCACCTTTTAAGAGAGCATACAATCCCCACCCACCTGGCACGTCAAGCAGCTGGGCTGGACGTTTGTGTGCCAAGATGGCCTTCAGCATGGCATGGGCTGCGTGGCAGTTGCGTGTATTCGTGTTCCACGCGCGACAGTACTCCAGAGCGGTGCGCACGTCTTCATCACTCATATGCTCGACCTGAGTGTGAAAGCAGTCATTTCAATTCACGATGATGGTCACATGCAACAAACTCAGTTTCAGAGCACAGCCCTCATAAGCTCAACCTGAGTGCGCAAGCTGTTGCACGTCATTTGAAGCTAGTGACAAGAAGGGTTGGGCAGAACCGTACGTATAAGTGGTACAAATGTCACAGGGGATTTCTGAATACATAGTCATATGCACATCCTTGTATGGACTGCCACGGTCAGAGTTTTCCCAGAATGCACCTCAGCGTATTTACTAATGCTCACTTGCTTGTTTGAGCACTAAAAAGCTACAGCAATTTGTACCGAACGTGTGCTCGCAGAGAGCTGTGCTCCTGCTCAGCAGCACCTCTCAGCACAAGTGTAGTACACAAACCCAGGCAGCAATCTACACATTTCTTGGCCTGCTGCACCCCCCACAACCGCAGCACATAGTAAATACAGAACAGGTCTGCACAAGCAGCAGGGATACGCACCAATCCCAGCAGCACTTTCCTGGCCTTTAGACCTGCTGCACCCCCCCCAGTCACAGTGCCTTTTCAAAGGATCTCTGATACAAAACAGGTCTGCACAAGCAGCAGTGCGACGCACCAATCCAGACAGCAGTTTCCTGGCTTCTTGGCCCGCTGCTCCCCCCACAGCCACACTGCCTGCCGTGCGTTGGATGACGGACAGGAGCCTCCCTGGGTGCTTGAGGTCGAAAGCCAGGCGGGCCGCTGACACAAAGTCACGGTCCTGCATGCAGGAAATGTCAGGAGTGCACACAAAAAATGTGTGCGCTGGGTGATGACCAGCATTGCTGCAGCCCAGCAAAGTTGCCTTCGAAAGGGGATTTTGGCGTATAATTATGGTCCTGGGTGCGTATTATTTGAGTGTGCAGGTGGGAAAAAGAGCACCCCAGATTGTAGATCGTAGCAGCCCTGTGCGAGGAAGGGCTTTGAGGATAAGGGCGGCAAATTGGTAAGAAATAAAGTGTAAGAAAAAAGCCACCACTCTCATGGTCGGACGCATGCAAAGAAAGGCTAGGACAGTGCAGCTGCGTTCCAGCATGGGTGATGCAAAATGTAACGGGACTATTCACCAAGCTGCTTTATCATCGGCCGTGTCTGCCCAAGCTTCAACGCACAAACACGACACCAGAGATTCAATGCATGCTTCTTGCCATCAAGCTGCTTCCTGCTCTGATCAGGCAACAATAATGGATATGCAAAACGATAATGGACCAAGCAAGCAACAAACAACCCACCCCTTAATAGCAAGACAGGAGAGCACTTAGATTATTACCTACTGCTAATCCACTATTAGGGCCTCAGACGCAATCCTACTGCTAGTGCAATTTGAATTGGCCCTCACACAGTTCTGCATGTCGTGCATTCCAAGCGGCCACACCACTGAACCTTACCGCGAGTGCATTTGAATGGGCCTCACACAGTTTTGCATACCGTGCATTTCAAACGGCCACAACCCTAACACTAAGCCTTGCTGCGAGTGCATTTGAAAGGGCCTCACACAGTTTTGCATACCGTGCATTTCAAGCGGCCACACCACTAACTCTGAGCCTTACCGCGAGTGCATTTGAAAGG
>Ga0307942_1000655_pt1 | contig 24905 bp, 31 predicted proteins | sample OrgLakmetagen175_FD_201846 | JGI IMG/M metagenome (GOLD analysis project Ga0307942, IMG submission 201846) | Saline water microbial communities from Organic Lake, Antarctica - #175 | ecosystem: Environmental > Aquatic > Non-marine Saline and Alkaline > Saline | place: Antarctica: Organic Lake... | reverse complement strand
CACTGTAACCCCTGAGGGAGCAGCACTGCCAAGCGCACCTCCCCCGCTCTCACGCTCCCCACCCCCAACACTATCCACCCCATCAACAGTAACCCTTCTAGAACCTCTACTTGACACTCCACCCACAGCACCCTTCACCGCACCTCCACCCACCACAGATCCCATTGCGCTTCCAAAACCTACACCGTCGCAACTGCCGCCACTGCCGTTGTAACTACCGCCACTGCAACGATACACAAACCCCCCACCCCCAATGCCGCCCACAGCCCCACTACCAAAGATTGTACCCATGCCAGCTCCAATGCCAGATCCAATGCCAGCTCCAATGCCAGATCCAATGCCAGATCCAATGCCAGCTCCAATGCCAGATCCAATGCCAGCTCCAATGCCAGATCCAATGCCAGATCCAATGCCAGATCCAATGCCAGATCCAATGCCAGATCCAATGCCAGATCCAATGCCAGCTCCGGTCTGGCTGCTTCTATGATTAAGAATGCCGGAATTGGTGGTGCTGCGGCGCATGGAGCCTCCTGGCTTGAGGCTCGATATGTGTTCAAGACCGGCCTGCAGGCGTGCGTGTGTGTGTGTTTGTCTGTTTGTGTGTTTGTCTGTTTGTGTGTGTGTGAGTGTGTGTATGTTTTATGTGTGTGTTTTTGTATGTGTCTGTATGTGTGTAAGTGATGACATGATCGTGCGCTACGGAATGCGTGGGTGGTATCTGTGTGTCTCAAATGAGTGAGCATGCATTCTTAATAGGGTTGGCCAGAACTGTATATACACACCATACAACCGTGCGTATAATCATATCCCTGTTAAAAATACCGTACGTACACTATATGCGTATGAATGCATGGTTTTGGCCAACCTTTTACTTCCAAGGTGTTCAGGAAACATTACTTTCGGAGACCAGTTGCAATTGCATCTTGCACCCGCAAAAAATTCACTTTTAAGTTGAGCATGGCAGACATGCCTGCGTGGTCTTTTAAGCGTACAGTACTAAACGTTTGCTAGGACCAGGCCAGCAAAAAGGTGACTCTTAGACAAAGGCATTGTACCATTTACAACACGCACCTCACCAGCAGAGGTGACACGTGGATCTTAGACCTTCTATATATATTTTTTGGCCTTCTATATATTTCTGAAGGTGATATCAAAGGTTTTGTTTTTCAACATAACTCATAAGTTTACAAATTTATTAGTGCAGCTGTTGATCTTTTTGGTTGATTTATTTGTTGGGACCTATAGGTTGAGCAGCCATGCCAGGCTGGAGGCCTTTGTAATCCAAACTAAACTTATCTAGACAAAAGCCTTCTACTAAAGAACAACGCACCTCGCCAGCAAAAGACGACACGTGGCTCTCTGGCCAAGGACAAAAGGAAGAGTCTCCCCTGGCAGCTCTAGAAAAAAGTACCTGCGCATGTACAGCACAAGTGTTGCGTGTTTTGAGTGAGTACACACGGCATGCAAGCAGAACGTTTATGCTTTTAGCTCGCATGGCAGGGATTTGCTACAGAAAGTTGATGAGTGAGCATTTCCGAGTTGGAGAGTTTGGACCTGCCCTTTATCGATTAAAAATGCATACACTTAATCGCTCATCTTCAAAAGCCAAATTGAATCAGAAATGTTGGCACACCATAGCTTTAGCAGCGTGGCGTGGAAAATTGACGAGGGCATGGACGCTTTTGTTGGGCACAGAATTAAAGCAGCAATATATGCTTACAGCTTGAAGTTCAGAGACAGTATTCATTTCATTTGAATGTGTCCCCCACATAAACGAACCCAAACTAAAATTCACATTCAAACTACCCACATCCCCGCCCCCACAAACACACAGCTACAATTCTGCAAAATATCAAGACGCATTAATGTATTTCTAACACAACACAACGCATATTTATCACAGGCACCAGACATATAATAAACACAACACAACGCATATATATCACGGACACGACACACGCATATATATATCACGGACATCAGGCATATATATGTCATGAACACGACACAAGGCATATATAATATATATACCACAAAAACCACACAAGGCATATCTATTACAAACACAACGCATATATCATAAAAACACGACACAAGGCATATATACCAAAAACACAACGCATGTAAATAACAAACACAACACATATATATCACAAACACGATTCATATACGTAACTGAAATAAGGCTAAACTCTGTACTGCAGGCCACATATAGACAGGTGAGAAAGAACAAAGTAAAGGATACTCTGCTAGTATTGCTTTAAAAAGAGAAGCAAACAACTGACTAATCAACTTGCCCGCTATCCTTTTTTGAGGGGAAACTAGCAGAGCAACCTTTCTGTTGGTTTCACACTACTACTGACTCAATACACTACCTCTACTCACACACACAATTACACTGCAACAAATATCTACAAACACATGCACAAGCAGCCATGAACCACTCCTGGATCTGGCCTTACCTGTCCCAGCACACACACATGCACACGCACACACACACCGCTCCAGGGTCTGGCAGTGCCTCCCCCAGCACACACACACGCACACACACACCGCTCCAGGGTCTGGCAGTGCCTCCCCCAGCACACACACGCACAAACAAACACTGACGCACACTGACGCACACACACTCCGCTCCAGGGTCCGGCAGTGCCTCCCCCAGCACACACACACACACACGCACAAACACTCACACACACCCACACACACACACACACACACACACACACACACACACACACACAAACAAACACACACACACACACACACACACACCGCTCCAGGGTCTGGCAGTGCCTCCCCCAGTGCAGTCGCTTCCTTAATGTTCAGTGTGGACACTGCCAACAAGGCATCCAGGAGCAACTGCAAGGACCCATCCTCGACATTTGCCTGTATGCATGCAGTGGTGTGTCGTGCAGGTAGATTAGGGCTGGCATGCTGGCGATTGTTCCTCAGACTAATTCTATACTTTTTACGAACCATTCTCAATATTTGTGTGCGTATGTGTGTGTGTTTGTTTGTGTGTGTGTGTGTATGTGTGTGTACGGATGTGCGTCATGCAGCATGATGTTGTGATGCGAGCAGATCAGGGCCAAGCACTGAGCTGGCATGCCATTGATTATTCCTTGGACTGGCTCTGCAACCCTTCATGACGCTTGCATGCGGGCAAGCAGAAGCTTTTTTTTTTGCAGACAAAGTAGCACAGATGATGTGCGGTGAGGTGCGTGTGTGAACGAGGTGTGTGGTGAAGTGTTCACCCTCGCGGGTTGGCTCATGTCTTGGCTCTCCTCTCCCTCAGCTGCTGCTATTTGCTGGCAACGTGAGGTGAGGCATGTATGCTGACAATAAATTAGAACTATATAATAATATATGCTTACAACGTGAGGTGAGGCATTTGTGTGCACGCGCACGAGGCGTGTCGTGAACTGCACACTCTCTGAAGCAGCAGGGACACGCCCTTGACAATTAAATGCCTGTTTGCAGACATATCAGCACCACAGAGGGGTTAACTGGCTGGTACTATGTAAGATTGTTTGGTAGGATTGAAAGCAATTAAAGCCCGCCTCAGACATGTTTTTCTGTGCAGGAAGAACGCAGGGCTTGGTATGCGAGCAATCTGGCATTACAGTCAAACTGGATGAAAAGGATGGAGAGAGAGAGAGAGAGAGAGAGAGAGAGAGAAAGAGAGAGAAAGAGAGAGAGAGAGAGAGAGAGGGAGAGAGAAATACATGATTTTCTACCAACATTGGCAGGCCAGAAAGAAGCTGAAAATGAAGAATATATAAAACGCAAGGGGTGATACCACCACAAGCATGGATTAAGGAAACGGAGACGGAGCTGTCAAACAGCGAAGTACTCACGCTACCAGGCAGATTCGAACCCGCGACCCTGAAGAGTCTGGCCTGACCAAGGGCCACTAGGCTTTCAGGACAGCTACCCCTTGAACCTAACCGAACCTCTAAACCCTAACTCTACGCCCTAACTTGAATTATGCTAACAAGTGTGTGTGTGTGTCTTGGTGTTGTGTATTACTCATGCGTTTGTGCCAGAATATTGCTCAGCTTTTTAGGGGGTTTGTGTTCAACGTCCCATCTGGTATGCACGATCTTTGTTGTGGATCTGATGGCATGCTAGCTTTGTGCGCTGGCGTGTTATGCCAGATCACATGCAAGATTTGAGCGCTGGCGGGTTTTGCCACGAACAACAGGACAGCCTAGCTGGCATTATAATTCAAATAATTTATGTATTGAAATGGCGCCATCAGGCACACTACGTTCATTTAGGGACAACGAGACAACCTAGGAAAGGCATTATAATAAAAAGTAATAAATGCCGCTAGCAGGCTTACTAAGTTCAGTTAGGGACTACCTAGGAAATGGGCACAATTATTGCTCAAATTAGGAAATGGCGCTAGCTTTCTACAACATCTAGTCAGGGACAATAAGAGAGCACTTTGTAAGCGCTGAAAACACAAAACCCTCGATTAAGAATGGCCTGCAAATATGTGTGTTTGCACCTATTTTGTCAAGCGCGTTCAGCATGTGAGCAGCTTGACAACAACAAAAAAGGTGTACACACGTATGTGGCATGAACAAATTCAACCTACACACACACACACACACACACACACATAAGCACGCAAACACATACACACACACGTACATGCAAATGCGCACCTGGTTTGACACATGCACATACCCACCCTGCACACACACATACACACTCACAAACCCACCAGCACACTCAATTCAACACATGCATATACCCACCCTGCACAGTTGCTGCAGCACGTTGTCCTTGATCCGGGTGGTCTGTTGAGCTAGTGCGTCCACGGCAGCACACACCAACTCACACCAGTGCTTGTCCCTGTGACATGAGGGCTGGTCCTGTGTTGTATACATGTGTGTGCGTGAGAGTGTGTGTGTGTGTGTGTGAGTGCATGTGTGGATTGTGCGTGTGCATGTGTGCGTGTGTGTGCATGTATGTGCGTGTATTTGTGTGTATGTGCGTGTTACGGGTTGTACTGGTATTTGTGTGGGTATTTGTGTGCGTTCGTGTCTTTGCGTGTGTGTGTGTGTGTTTGTGGGTGTGTATTACAGGTTGTGAGTGTATGTGTGTGCCTGTGCATTTACGTGTGTGCAAGTCACAGTGATCCATCCTGTCTACATTACAACACACAAAACCTTTCAAGACCTCTTTGTGCACCAGAGGGTGGTACTGCTAATGTCATGTCGCACACACTTATTCTTGCACTCAGGCACTTTTGCGCACAGGCACGTTTTGCACACAGGCAGTTACACAGGCACTTTTGCACACAGGCAGTTACACAGGCACTTTTTGCACTCAGGCACTTTTGCACACAGGCACTTTTGCACACAGGCAGTTACACAGGCACTTTTTGCATGCAGGCAGCTGCACAGGCACTTTTTGCATGCAGGCAGTTACACATGCACTTTTGCACACAGGCAGTTACACAGGCACTTTTTGCATGCAGGCAGTTACACAGGCACTTTTGCATGAGGCAGTTACACAGGCACTTTTTGCACACAGGCAGTTACACAGGCACTTTTTGCATGCAGGCAGTTACACAGGCACTTTTGCACACAGGCAGTTACACATGCACTTTTGCACACAGGCAGTTACACATGCACTTTTGCACACAGGCAGTTACACAGGCACTTTTGCACACAGGCAGTTACACAGGCACGTTTTGCATACAGGCAGTTACACAGGCACTTTTTGCATACAGGCAGTTACACAGGCACTTTTGCATGCAGGCAGTTACACAGGCACTTTTTGCATGCAGGCAGTTACACAGGCACTTTTTGCATGAGGCAGAAACACAGACACTTTTGCACACAGGTAGTTACACAGGCACTTTTTGCATGCAGGCAGTTACACAGGCACTTTTTGCATGAGGCAGTTACACAGGCACTTTTTGCACACAGGCAGTTACACAGGCACTTTTTGCATGCAGGCAGTTACACAGGCACTTTTTGCATGCAGGCAGTTACACAGGCACTTTTGCACACAGGCAGTTACACAGGCACTTTTGCACACAGGCAGTAACACAGGCACTTTTGCACACAGACGGGTTTCCACGGAACGACGACATTTCGATTCCCTGCTGCAGTTCTTCGTGTTTGGACTGCAGCAGAGAATTGATGCGTTGCCACTGCGCATCAAAACGTGTCCAGCATGCCACCCTATTGATGTGGAAGCATGTTGTCGAAGCCAAGTATATGCTCTGGAGTTAAAGGTCACATGGCCTTCTGAGAGCATTCTTGTAACAGTATTATTTGCTGTCAAATATTTATTCCCACCACCCAATCCCCCATCCCCTGCACACACACACACACACACACACACACACGCACACACATGCCCAAACTCACACACACAAATCCACAGTTACTTTTAAAACCCATCCCCAAACCTCACCCATACCCACGCACCCACACCTACACCCACACCCACCCCATCTCTACCTTCACCCCAACCTCCACAGACGCCCACGCTTACACGTTCACATACCACACCCACACCGCAACTACACACGCACATCATCAGCTCTCTTTGCATCCTGCGCATCATCTGCTCCCTCCCCGCCCTCCTCATGCAGCCGCTGCTGCTGCTGCTGCTGCCGCCTCTTGTAACGAAAGGCTGCTTCAAAACCGTCATCTGATGAGCTGAATTGTCGAGGGAGGCCAAAAGCATCCGCAGCACGTGCAGAGTCACTTGAGTCGATGCAAAGCGCTTGTATGAGGTTGGACTGCGTTACAGGGCAACGCGTGAATATGTGTGAACATTTTTTGTGTGTATATGTGTGTGTATGTGCGTGTGTGTATGCGTGTGTACGTGCGTGTGTGTATGCGTGTGTACGTGTGTGTGTACATGTGTATGTGTGTACAAGTGTGTGTGTGTGCGTGTGTGTATGCGTGTGTACATGCATGTGTGTATACATGTGTGTGAGCGTGTGTGTATGTGTCCTCCATCAGGGCAGACCTTGTTAAGTTGAGGGCATAGCCAAGGACTCAATACACCCAACAGCGCTCATATGTGTGTAGACAGCACACACAAAGACAACACTCACTCCCAGAGAACACAAGCACACACATACACAAAACACATGAAGAAAAGCATCTGCACGTTTTCCATGAGGTTGATATGCAGCTCAGAGCTCAGACAAGCGAGCATGCTCACATCTGACGCAAACACAGCACTCGTTCCAGGTTGACACACGCACACACAAAAATGCACACACACACACACGCACCCACACGCACCCACACAAACGCACACACACGCACCCACACAAACGCACACACACACACACACACACGCACGCATGCATGCAAATGCAAACACACGCACACACCTGCACATAGAGCATGAGGTTGGTACGCAACTCAGGGCTCAGGTGAGTGAGCATGCTCACGTCTGATGCGGACAGCCTCCACAATCTGCACGGTGCAGCGCTGCGATACATCCACAACCGTTTCCTGCATATTATATATTACAGGAGGAGTAAGCGAGGATGGTTGCGGTTTTGCGCATGTGTGCATTACATCCACAGCCGTTTCCTGTATATTACAGGAGTAAGCAAGGATGGTTGTGGTTTTGCGCGTGTGTGCATTACATCCACAGCTGTTTTCTGCATATTACAGGAAGAGTAAGCGAGGATGGTTGCGGTTTTGCGCATGTGTGCATTACATCCACAGCCGTTTCCTGTATATTACAGGAGTAAGCAAGGATGGTTGTGGTTTTGCGCGTGTGTGCATTACATCCACCGCTGTTTTCTGCATATATTACAGGAGGAGTAAGCGAGGATGGTTGCGGTTTTGCGCGTGTGTATGTGCTTGTCCTGGATGATCCCTGCACAAAGCCAGGAAAGTTAGGAATGGAAGGGGGTTAGAGGGTGTGGGTTGTTGGATGGCTGTATGTGTGTGTTGTGTGTGTGTGTGTGTGTGTGTGTGTGTGTGTGTGTGTGTTTGTGCCAGTATATAATCAGCTCTGACAGCCACAGCCGGTTCTTGGCAAAGAAAACACGAGGCAGATCTAGAGAGAAGGAAAAGGGACAAATGTTGGGTGCGTTCTTCTAGAGAAAGTTCACAATTCTTCTTCACCATAAAGGGTTGCTTCCTGTGCGTGTTGCTTTTTGCGTGCATTTATTTAGAGAAAGGTCACACACCACAAAGGGTTGCTTCCTGTGCGTGTTGCTTTTTGCGTGCGTTTATTTAGAGAAAGGTCACACACCACAAAGGGTTGCTTCCTGTGCGTGTTGCTTTTTGCGTGCATTTATTTAGAGAAAGGTCACACACCACAAAGGGTTGCTTCCTGTGCGTGTTGCTTGTTGCGTGCATTTATTTAGAGAAAGGTCACACACCACAAAGGGTTGCTTCCTGTGCGTGTTGCTTTTTGCGTGCAATTATTTAGAGAAAGGTCACACACCACAAAGGGTTGCTTCCTGTGCGTGTTGTGTAGCAAGGAGTGGTAGCTGTGCAGAGTACAAGGACAGGGGGAGAAGGAGGAAGCTCTGCAATCGTCACAGCTACTATGTCAGGGAAAAAAGGAAATGCAGGATGAGGCTGATAGGGGCGTCGCGGGTTAAGGGTGGTATAGGTTGAAGAGGATTGCAGGATGAGGGTGGTAGGTTAAAGAGGATTGCAAAATAAGGGTGGTAGGTTGAAGAGGCTTGCAGGATGAGGGTGGTAGGTTAAAAGAGGCTTGCAAAATAAGTGTGGTAGGTTGAAGAGGCTTGCAGGATGAGGGTGGTAGGTTAAAGAGGCTTGCAGGATGAGGGTGGTAGGTTAAAGAGGACTGCAGGATGAGGGTGGTAGGTTAAAGAGGCTTGCAGGATGAGGGTGGTAGGTAAAGAGGCTTGCAGGATGAGGGTGGTAGATTAAAGAGGACTGCAGGATGAGGGTGGTAGGTTAAAAGAGGACTGCAGGATAAGGGTGGAAAGTCAAAGGCGATTGCAGGGTGCGTGCAGATGGGTTATGTATCCCACTGCATGCCCACAGACAAGTAAGATGAGCCTCACACACACACACACACACACACACGATATAACACAACCAAAACACACACACAATATCAACCACCCCACATACACAATAATACACACACAAGAGCAAGCACACTCCACACCTGCATGCCAGGACATCCTGGCCCAGGAACAAGGACTCCCCAAACAGGCAGGGCGCTTGCAGCAAATGCACATCCCCTTTCATGTTGCAAGCCAGCATGACGCCCGACTCCATGACCCAGCAACACCGAGCACCCTCGCCCTCTTGGCAAAGCTCCACACCTAGGAAGCAGGAATTGAAACAGGAAATGAAGGGATTATATTCAGCCAAAACGCGTCAGTGGTTTTTAGGCAAACGCCTCGCCCTCTTGGCAACGCTCCACACTTGGAAAGCAGATTTCAATGACACATTATGAGTAGGTTGGTTGGCCAGAACCACTATATAATATACGGTGTATGTATGGTAGGTAGTTTTGGCAGGGGAATCACTCCCCCAATATACAGTCATATACGGTGTATATATACAGTTCCGGCCAACCTTAGTATGAGCTCCATAGCACCCCAGCAGCGTTAAGCACTATTGCCCTCTTGGAAGAGCTTGACAATTGGGACACAGGTCGTCAAGCACTATAACTACTACAAAATTCACCGCAATGACCAATCTTTTGCAAAAATCAGCGAGAACAAGAAGTAATGTTTGACAAAATCATCAGTTCTCTGCTTCAGCTGTAGAACTGGAGTTCTTGCGTAGTGAGCGTAGGCTGAGATCTGCCTTGGTGTAATGACAAAGCCTACAGCGAACTGTAGCATAGAACTTGAGGGTTTAGCGCAAACACGCTACTGTTGCCTCACTGGCACTGGCCCCTCCTTGGCCATCCCCCTAATCACCCCCCAGCCTATACCAAACTGAACTATTTATTCTTTTTCGAACAGAACATTTTGTCCACCTTAACCCACGCTACCCCTAAAGCGCAGAGTCGTCCAAAACCCCATAATAGACTATGCAGCATAGTACGATAAGTCTTGATTTGACCCTGCTTAGTTTTCTTACTAGTTTACTTACTACCTGCACCGTACATGCATTATTAGATAGGGACCAACCTGAATGTGCAACATACAATATGTTTGTTGGGCCAGGACTGCTGTGTACACACGTAAACCTCATTGTAATTGATTACATATAATGAGAACAACAACAGTGCAGGCAGTGTAAAAACCGTACATGCACTATTAGATCACAATTAAGAGAACACTCCCCCTGTGCTGTCATCGATGAAAGGTACCAAGTAGGAGCTCACGCAATTTCAATCATTATACCACAGAGTGCAATGGAATGACAACAGGCACGCTGGCAGCACACCTTTGCTGACGTTGAGAGATTCTGATGCAGTTTCTACAACCAAGTTGGAACGCAGTGTGCGTGAGGGATATTGCGCAGGAGTAGCACACCTTTATTGAGGTTGAGGGGTACTGATGCAGATGCAGCAAAAAAGGAAAAAGTCAGAGACACAGTGTGGAAACACAGTGAGGGAACACAGTGAGGGAACTCGTGTGGGAGGAACACACCTTTGCCGATGTCGAAGGGCACCAGGTTTTGAGCCACCAGGCTGCGCATGCTTGGGTTCAGGCCGCCAAGGAAATGGACAGATCCCACAAGGACGTGCGTGACTCGCTGCGAGCAAAACGTCGGCAAACGCAGCTGTTGCTCAAGGAAATGAACAGACCCCACAAGGACGCGGACAAGATCCCACAAGGACGTGGACAGATCCCACAAGGACAGATCCCACAAGGATGCTGCGAGCAAGACGACGGCAAAGGGGGGTGTCAGTGCAAAAACCAGCCCTGAGTGCTATCATATTACACAGCTGTTGTTAGAAGGGACTCAATACAACACATAGCACACAACATCGTGATGAGAGTGAAGGGTCCCCTGTCCCCTGTGTGGACATTTTGCTTCTGATGGCCAAAAATTGCCAAAACGTTTCAGCACATGCCATTATGCCTTCCTGTCATGACACCCCAGCAATGAAATGAAATAGGCGCATAATGAAGTAAGAGCAGTCCTGCCAAAGGGCCTTTTCAGCACACAGTTGGTACATCAACAAGTGTCTTTCATACCACTGCGGGCACACACACACACACACACACTTACACACACACACACTGCATGCACTAAACATCAGGCTCCTGTAGAGCACGCACTGTTGCTTTGATGCACGCCCCCTTTCAGAAGCCACCCACAGCAACGGATGGAGTAACACAGCAATAAATTGCTCTCTACAGCACCACTCAAACATGCTGCATGCATCAAACATAAGGCTCCTGTAGAGCACGCACTGTTGCTTTGATGCACGCCCCCTTTCAGAAGCCACCTACAGCAACGGATGGAGCAACACACAGCAATAAATTGCTCTCTAAAGCACCACTCAAACATGCTGCATGCACCAAACATCAGGCTCCTGTAGGGCACGCACTGTTGCTCTGATGCACGCCACCTTTCAGAAGCCACCCACAGCGACTGATGGAGCATCCCGTAGTACATAGCAGCAGAAGATGTACAGCAGATTGCTCTCTACAGCACCACTCACACATTTCCTGCAGCCCAGCCCAATCTTCAATGTATGCATGCATCACTCACATACCACTCCTTGTACAGTCACACTCAAACACACCAGCAGTCGTGATCACAACTACAGGGCGAACCTCCCCACCACACCAAAAAAGCACACACACACATGCAGCACTTTATCTCGTAAGTAAAAATCACACACACGCACATGCAGCAGCTTGTCTCGTAAGTAGCGAGGCATTTCTGCCACCACAGCATCCTCTTGGATCGCCTTCTTGCGCTCCTGCATGAACGTATGCACGTGCGTCTTTGTGAGCGTGTGTGTGTGTGTGCACGTGCGTGCTTGTAAGTATGTGTGCACGTGTGCGTGTGTGTAAGACTGTATGAGTGACAATGGATGTGTGCACGAGAGCACATGCGCCTCTGCATGGAATGGGCTGAGAGCACATGCGCCTCTGCATTGCATTTACTACATGAGGTGGAATCTTGGCACGTGATGAGCTTGCTGATGATCTTGGTATATGACTGTCCTGGTATTTGACTGTCCTGGTATATGACTGTCCTGGTATTTGACTGTCCTGGTATTTGACTGTCCTGGTATATGACTGTCCTGGTATATGACTGTCCTGGTATTTGACTATCTTGATATATGACTGTCCTGGTATATGACTGTCCTGGTATATGGCTGTCCTGGTATATGACTATCTTGATATTTGACTATCTTGGTATACGACTGTCCTGGTATTTGACGATCTTGATATATGACTGTCATAGGGGCGCGCTCCTCATGGGTAGAGTTACCATCCCATTGGTTACACAGTGCTTTATTTTGCTGCTAATGGGTGTGTTCCAACAGGAAAATCAGTCTCAGCTGCCTTCTACATATACACCGTATATGACCGTATATTTGGTGAATTTCCTGCCAAAAGTACCGTATACACACCGTATGTATATGGTTCTGGCCAACCCTATACAATATATATGCACAGTCTGTGAACGTGTGTATGGTAATTTCCCTGCTAAATTTCTTGTTTATACACCATATAGGAGAGTATTGTGTGGGTTTGGCCAACTTTTTACCAATTCCCACCCTCATCAACAGTGAAAAGAAGAAAGAAAAACCTGCAGCGGTGACAGAGTATCTTGCCAAATCAAATTCACTGCAGCACACACAATACCACTTAGTATGCACATCGATCAAGGACCAGGGGCCACTTTTGATTTAATTCACACAATACCACTCAGTACGTACATCGATCAAGGACCAGGGGCCACTTTTGGTTTGGTACACACAATACCACATAGTATGCACATCAATCAAGGACCAGGGGCCACCTTGAGAACGCACGCACAGGAATTGCAGAGATCAATGCGCAACACATGACTGCCCGTTCATACAGCTTAAATAGTTTTTGAAAGCAGTTGACTGCCATCTTACATGCGCAACCAAACCCTGGCTTGTTGTTGCCTTTCCTGCCCTTTTTCTGAAGAAGCTCTGGAAATAGATTGCCTACTGAAAAAGCCCCAATACCTGCAGCGAATCTCCCACAGGCTTTTAAGACGTCTGGCAGCTGCACCTGGTGGAATAGCCGGCACTTCATATATCTTGGCAAACTTTTAGATGCAAACCGTGAATGCGAGGATCTGCACACAACAAAACAACTCCATCCCCCCCTCCCCCCCACCCCAAACACACACACACATACACACACAACACACACACACACATGCGATAGAGTTGTACCACGCACCAGCCAGGGCCCATGGTAGTGTGCGAGGATTTCTTTCTCAAGACCCCACGGCACTTTTCGTCGTGAAAACCACTTGTTCACGCGCTTCAGCTTTTCGCGCAGCTGGTACATTCTCATAGCCATGTCATTGGCCTTTGTGTAAAAGAGAGTGTGTGTGTACGTGAGTGCGTGTGTATTTGTGGTTGTGCATGTGTGTGTGTGTGTTTGTGTGTGTGCTTATCAGGCAGTTCAGACAGCTTGCAGTGCCATAACTCTATCTGGTTGGCCACCTTGCCTATGATACAACACAATATGAGTGAGGCTGTGAGTTTCAGTCTGGGTGTGCGTTTGCGTGAGTGTGAGTGAGTATGGCTGTGAGTTTGAGTCCGGGTGTGCGTGTGTGTGTGTGTGTGTGTGTGTGTTCGTTTGTGTGTGTTTGTGTGAGTTGTGGAAGGCCACACACATGTCAGGCAGCGCGTCACCGGCAAGGCTTTGTGCGTTTGCGTGAGTGTGAGTGTGGCTGTGAGTTTGAGTCCGGGTGTGCGTGTGTATGTGTGTGTGTGAGTTGTGGAAGGCCACACACATGTCAGGCAGCGCGTCACCGGCAAGGCTTTGTGCGTTTGCGTGAGTGTGAGTGAGTATGGCTGTGAGTTTGAGTCCGGGTGTGCGTGTGTGTGTGTGTGTGTGTGTGTGTGTGTGTGTGTGTGTGCGTTGTGGAAGGCCACACACATGTCAGGCAGCGCGTCACCGGCAAGGCTTTGTGCGTTTGCGTGAGTGTGAGTGAGTATGGCTGTGAGTTTGATTCCGGGTGTGCGTGTGTGTGTGTGTGTGTGTGTGTGAGTTGTGGAAGGCCACACACATGTCAGGCAGCGCGTCACCGGCAAGGCTTTGTGCGTTTGCGTGAGTGTGAGTGAGTATTGGCCAGAACCGGATATGCACACCGTATTTGACCGTGTACTTGGTGATTTCCTGCCAAAAAAGTTGTATTCACACCGTGCAAATATTTGGTTCTGGCCCACCTTAAATATGAGTCAAAGGGTGTGGAATGGTTGGGAATGTTTACCAGAGAGATGCTGTGGCAGCTTTGATTAGGATGTGCTTTGCTACGCACGGGCAATCAACCAAACAGATGGCACTTGATTCTAAAGCTTTAATTAGGGTGTGCTTTTACTCAGCACGGGCATTCAACCAAATAGATGGCACTTGATTATAAAGTTTTAATTAGGATGTGCTTTGCTACGCACGGGCATTCAACCAAACAGATGGCACTTGATTTTTAAGCTTTGATAAGGATGTGCTTTGCCACGCACGGGCATTTAACCAAACAGATGGCACTTGTTTGTAAAGCCTTGAATAAGACGTGCTTTGCTACGCACGGGCATTCAACCAAACAGATGGTATTTAATTGTAGAGTAGGATATTTCGCTGTGTAGGGGTAGATCAAATGGAGGGGACGACTCAAGGAATTCAGATTTTCCAACTGTGGACTTGTTGATGTGCTCTCTACTCTTGCCACAAAGAACAACAACATAGCTGTCTGGTCTTCGCACCTTCGTGACTGCAGAAAGGCCAACTGTCGCCACAAACGTGAACATCAGGGCGCCCACGATCTGAAAGAAAATGCCCACCACAAACTCCGCAGGGTTCAGCAGCTGCATACCAAAAATGCCGGTGCTGGTGTTCTGCAGGCACACAGACAATGTCACACACACAATGTCAAAAAGGCAATGTCAAAGAGGCAATGCCACACAGACAAAGTCAAAAGACAATGTCACACAGACAATGTCAAAAAGGCAATGCCAAACAGACAATGCCAAAAAGGCGTGTTAATGCCGTAACTGCCAAATCAATATCAGCCTTCATGGACGCAGACGTAACTCACAAAAGGAATGGCGGTGTAAATGCTGTAACCGCCAAATCACTATCGGCCCTAACAAACGCAATCGCAACTCACAGAAGCAATAGCAGTGTAGATGCCATAGTACCAATGGTAGAAAGGGCTGGCATTTGGGATGTCTATCCAATCCAAAGAAGCCATCCAGCTGCATGCACAATTAGAAGGGTGGAACTACAGGTTTGGAAACAGAGTGAGTGTTGTGTGTTTTGATTGTGTGTTGAGTGTGTGTGTATACGTGTGTGCATGTGACGGTGTGTGTGCAATTGCATGTGTGGGTGAGTGTCATTAGCAGCCCGAAAAGTGCCTTATTTTATAGGCAAATTTGGTCGAAGCTAGGATCATGGTGAATGCCAGGGCAGCTTCAATGTACATATTTTAGGACATAAACGATCTTCAAATCATGCATCAAGATGCTGTGGGCAATGACCTAGAAGCGACGGGCAGCTGTTGTGAGACTTCACTGAGTGGTGTTTAACGGGCAGCTGTTCTGCTTCACTGAGTGGTGTTCAACGGGCAGGTGTTGTGGGACTTCACTGAGTGGTGTTTAACAAGCAGCTGTTCTGAGACTTCACTGAGTGGTGTTTAACGGGCAGCTGTTTTGAGACTTCACTGAGTGGTGTTCAACGGGCAGCTGTTCTGCTTCACTGAGTGGTGTTTAACGGGCAGCTGTTCTGAGACTTCACTGAGTGGTGTTTAACGGGCAGCTGTTCTGCTTCACTGAGTGGTGTTCAACGGGCAGGTGTTGTGAGACTTCACTGAGTGGTGTTTAACAAGCAGCTGTTCTGAGACTTCACTGAGTGGTGTTTAACGGGCAGCTGTTCTGAGACTTCACTGAGTGGTGTTTAACGGGCAGCTGTTTTGAGACTTCACTGAGTGGTGTTCAACGGGCAGCTGTTCTGAGACTTCACTGAGTGGTGTGCAACGGGCAGCTGTTCTGAGACTTCACTGAGTGGTGATCAACGGGCAGCTGTTCTGAGACTTCACTGAGTGGTGTGCAACGGGCAGCTGTTGTGAGATTTCACTGCACTGAGTGGTGTTCAACGGGCAGCTGTTCTGCTTCACTGAGTGGTGCTCAACGGGCAGGTGTTGTGAGACTTCACTGAGTGGTGTTCAACAAGCAGCTGTTCTGAGACTTCACTGAGTGGTGTTCAACAAGCAGCTGTTCTGAGACTTCACTGAGTGGTGTTTAACGGGCAGCTGTTCTGAGACTTCACTGAGTGGTGTTTAACGGGCAGCTGTTCTGAGACTTCACTGAGTGGTGATCAACGGGCAGCTGTTCTGAGACTTCACTGAGTGGTGTGCAACGGGCAGCTGTTGTGAGACTTCACTGAGTGGTGTGAACGCAGGATTGGAGAGTGAGTCACCGTCACCGTCATAACAACAACGCTACTCCTTGTTGGAGGCTGATGAGCCGGTGTCCACCAAATGGAAGATACAAATGCTTCAACATAAATCATTACTTTTACAAGATATTATATACCCAACATACACGTATATGCGCCACATAAAAGCCAGCAGACGTCCAAGCTCACACTACTTATCATGATAGCCGCTGCAGTGATGCTCGGTATCAAAACCTACCGTTGAATCCCTGACCTTGCACGGCTTTTGTTTGCTCTTGGCCTAATTTGCCACATACCGTACGAAAAGTCTATCACCGCCCCCTAATTATTGTTTTTTGGTGGGGGCAGTGACAAGGCGGCGGTGTAATAAATACTTATTTCTGAAGGGGGTGGTTGCGGGGCGGCAGCCGAAATTAACGGTTCTGAGCAGTGCGAGCGATGAGTGGTCAGGAATTCCCGCCCTCACCTTCCCAGCACTCCCTGACCCCCCAGCTCCAGCTCCGTCTGCCTGTGCCCCTGCACCCCCAGCCCCAGCCCCGCCTGCACCCGTTGCACCCGTCGGAAAGTTCCAGCGAGGGTGGGTGTGGGTGTGGGTGTGGGTGTGGTGTGTGGGTGTGGGTGTGGGGCGTCTGATGTACAAAACTGTAAATGTTTATTTTTAGAGGGGGTGGTTGCAAAATTTAGACCATAAACTATTTTATTTTATCATAGTTTTTCTGGATCCATGGACGTGCGCGGTATGTAAAACCTTGCCTAACTTTGCTTCAGACCCAAAAGGTAACGGTTTGTCATGCAACTTTTTCCCTTGCCAATCTAGAAACTCAAGTTGGCACTGTTAAACCAGGGGCGAGAGGACTCGTGCAGTACCTTTCACACCCTCTTCTCCTCTTCCTAAGGACGCTCACCTACTTTGTTACTCCTATACTCCAGGCATTTAAATCATTCTTCTAATAAGTGCACATACTGCGATTTTTCAACTCGTACCTGTTCTCCTTGCCAATGAAGTTCGACACCAGCACCATGAGGCAGCCCTCCATGTTGAGGATGGTGGTCGCAAAAAACGCAATGATGACGATGTACGCAACAGAGGAGCCACCAAATAATTGAGCGATGGAGCTGTACTCGTCCCCCTGCAAGTGCAAGGAAGAGTGAGTGATCTGTCGACTCACACAGACAGACACACACACACGCGTGCACACACACACAAATATACACACAAACACACAAACACACACAAATACACACGCACATACATACACAAACACTCACATGCGCGCACACACACAAACACAAACGTGCACACTTACACGCGCACGCGCACCTACACACACACACACATACACACACACAAACACACACAAACACGCGCGCGTAAAAGAGGAGGTAAGTGAGCACGGCAGTTTGCTTTGCTCAAGTCCAGGCTCCTGTGGGACACTTCATTTAGTTTTCTGGCTTGTCCTGTATCCTATTGCATCTGAATGGTGTTCCTTGCTTAGTTTCATGCTCCTGTGTGAGACTTCATCTAGTTTTCTGGCTCGTCCCGTGGCCTGTCGCATCTAAATGGTGCTTGACAGATGAAGGGCGTGTGGACGAGCATTTTGTCGGCGTCAATGTGAAGCGAGTGTCAACTTGGTCGTGATGCTGAGTGCACTGGAGCAAATGAATATAAAAGATAGGGAATGTTTCTCACACATTCGGGGTGGAGATATTTTGGAGCGTATTACGAACACCTTGAACCTTACAGCTGCTACTTGATTAGTGAGAAGACAGGCTGGACATGACATGCAAATTGTTTTAGACGTTCCGTACAATGTCATGTGGATTATGTGGTCACATGACAGATAAAAGTCGATTTGAGGGGTGCACAAATACGCAGATACGTTGTACGACACATACTTGGTGAAAAGTGAGACAAGACAGGCACACGGAATGTTGCTGTGGGTGCTTACCTAACAAGGGTGCGTAAGTATGATTTTTCATGTGGTCGTTTGAGTGACACGTCTCAAGCACTTTCCCCAAACGTACGACCCCCTCACTTGGCGGCTCAAAGCAGTGCACCCTCTGTTTTCCATCCATTCATGTTGAGATTACTAGAAAGCAAGCAAAAGACTGTAGGTCGTCCAGTGCCTTTCAAGAGTTTCCGGTCAGGCTGATGAAAAGACCAGCCAACCAATTTAGGCTGGAAATATTGTGCTGCAATCCAACTTCCACGAATTTTGCCTATGATTTTCTGCATGCCATCCATAGAGTAACCAATGAATTGCAATCATCCAAACCTCTGCACGTGCAACAAAATGATGTCAGGGGCGGACCGCATACAAAACAATGTCGAGGGCTCACCGCATACAAAACGATGCCAGGAGCGGACCGCATACAACAAGCTTGTTTCAAAAATGCTGCCACTATCACCCTGCCCTATTACTCACCCTTTGTACGTCTGACAAGATGATCTGGCCGACAGAGAACAGGCGCCCCATCCGAATGAGCCTGAACAAGGACACGATAGCCACCCAGCGGATTGATGTGAAGTCCCCAGCAATGATGACAACCTGTGAGACACATACACACATGCACACATGAGTGACACTAAGTGACACTGCACACATGCACACATGATTGACACTGAGTGACACTGCACACATGCACACATGAGTGACACTGAGTGACACTGCACACATGCACACATGATTGACACTGAGTGACACTGCACACATGCACACATGAGTGACACTGAGTGACACTGCACATATGCACACACATGCACACATGAGTGACACTGAGTGATACTGCACACATGCACACACATGCACACACATGCACACATGAGTGACAATGAGTGACACTGCACATGCACACACATGCACACATGAGTGACACTGAGTGACACTGCACACATGCACACACATGCACACATGAGTGACACTGCACACATGCACACATGCAAACATGAGTGACTGAATGAGTGACACTGCACACATGAGTGACAATATCCCACACACATGCACGCAGGTGAAAAGTGCGCTTAGCAAATATAGGGGAGCAAGAATGAGGGATGCGCAGGTGCATAACGTTAATTAAAAATAAACAAAGAATGAGGGTCTCTGGCAAACTTAAAACGAGATGCAGAAGGTGTGAACAACATGCTAGGTTCACCAAACTCATCACTCCTCAACCACTTCATTTTTTTGGAACCTAACAACTGTGTTATGTAGCTTACTTTCTGATTGATCGTGTACAGAGATTTGAGGCAAATTAACAATGACAGACGTTGTAGCTCAGACACTGCACACCAACCCACACAAAGCAATTGTGCAAGCGTGAAATGGGGCTGAAAAGCACGGGCGGCAGTTGCTGCATGTCTCCACCTGACCATCGGATAGCCTTGTTCCTCAGTCTGGACATTTAAAATGGTGATTTGCAGCTTGAAAACGGAATAAGGGCAGAAACTTGCAGTAGGTGTTGAGCGGCAGACGACAGATGCTTTTTTTGGCAAAGCCCCCGTCGGTGGCAAAAAAAAGCTCCTAGGTTTTGCTTGTCTCCCGCCCAAGTTTACATACAGCCATCCAGCTTAACCCAGACTGCCCCCCGCCCTTAAATTTTGGCAAGTCTCTCAAATTATATTAAACAGCGTCGTACCAAATGTTAGACCCTGGTCATCTGGGAGAATTCTCATGGACAAGTTTTGAGACTTTGCGAATCCGTGCAATATACTCCAACAGCAAGCGATCACAATGAGCCACACAAAGCCTTTCAATTAGAGGCGTGGACCTGAGGCCTTGCACGCAGAGACAATCAGGTGGAAACACACAATCAGGTGGAAATGCTTTCACACACAAGCGTACACACGCGCACCAGATACAGAGGCAATCAGGTGCAGTTGTGGCATTGCTTGCATACACACAAGCAAATATGCGCACCAGATACAGGAATGGCAACACAGACATGACACAAATGTGACACAGACATGACACGAGTGTGCACATGCGCACCAGATACAGATATGTATGCACAGACATGACACGATTGTGCACATGCGCACCAGATACAGATATGTGTGCACAGACATGACACAAGTGCACACACGCGCACCAGATACAGGAATGGCCACACAGACATGAAATCGAGAAGGAAGCGGCCGTGGCGGGTGTAAATTTTGGCCACCAAGCGACCATCTGCATCAGGGGGAAAAAGAAAGGCAAAAGGCAGATGATACTCAGGCTACCAGCACAACTCAGGAAAGAATTGTTGTAATCAGCATTGCCCCCTCTACGCAGATCCGCTCAACACCCGACCTATAGAATGCAAGAGAGAGGAGGCAAGGGCTATTTTATGCGCCAAAAGCGCCAGAGGGAATCCGCAGAGGGGGAACACTGAGGCCCCAAATGGGTATACTTTTTGCATGCTCCGAGGGCAGGTGGCCCTAACTTGCACGTTTCAAGCTCAGTTCTACTATGTGAATTTAATGCAGCTGAGCTTGAAACGGGCAAGCTAGGGCCACCTGCCTCAGCAGCCCCGGCGTGAACCCTACTTTTTGAGCAGCCACATGCTGTATCTGACCAGCCAGCGCATCAAACTGGGTAATTTATGGTGTTTTGAAATCCTTAGAGTAAATAAAGATCATTGCAAGAGAAATGGGGCAGAAAGACTAAGTGGTTGGCGAGATATGCAAATTAGTGTGTGTTGTGCCATTCCCCCTGAAAGCACCCATCTAGAAGACAGGTGCACAACGTGTGCTATTAGTCCTGTCATTCTGTACGCAGGGCGACTTGTCTAAATCTGAGCACGTGCTCGGGTAGCTTATAAAGTCAGTATCAGTTTGAAGCTAGGTTGGGTCCAATTTGATGAAGTGACGTGTGAGTAGTTGCACCTTTCATGCAAACAGGAGCGTGTTTTGGCTTTTGCCCAGTGTCCCCCCTCTGGGAAATCTGTCATAGAGTCTCGTCCTTCCTTGCGCGTTTTCATGTACCTATGTCACATATCACATATCTGCACATCCATTGCATGTCATATTTCACATGCATATTTGTAGGGTTGGTCAAAACCGTGAATATGTGCACCGTATGTGACCGTAAATTCAATGATCGGTTTCCCCTGCCCAATGTTATTGTACATACACCAATATTGTTGTAATTACACCAACATTATTGTATATACACCAATATTATTGTATATACACCATATATATATGCTTCTGGCCAGCCCTACATATTTGCCTCCCCTGTGCACACACAAACCCGCCTGCCTATCCTCCCGTCATTCCAATTCTACATGCAACGCCCAGCCACTTCTACATACGAGTTGGGTCGGCTGTGTGTGCACATGCAGCAATACCATTGCGTGCTATGCGCCCGTTGCCCATATTTCTAGGGCTGGCCAGAACCATATTTATACGGTGTATACAGGGTGCTTTTGGCAAGGATTTCACCAAATATAAGGCCACATACGGTGGATATATACGGTCCTGGCCAACCCTACACACGAGCGCACACACACACACACACAACCTGCCCAGCAACTCAGCTGACACCCTCTCAAAGACCTGCCGCCGATAAACTTACCCATCACAGTTTTCTTGCGGTAACCTTGCACAATGACAGTGCCAATGTGAAAGCTGAGCAGCAGGTGTAGCGCGTACACAATCCCTGCGGCGCACACAAACACATGAACACACACACACTAATTGAATTGATTGGAATAAACATCCACGATGACGGTGCCAATGTAAAAGCTGAGCAGCAGGTGCAGAGCATCTGCACAATCTAGGCAGCACACACACACACACACGTTACCGTTTTAATTAAGCCCACAACCCCCCAAAGCCTAACCTTGAGCCACTGGTCTTTCAGGTAGCCACCCAGCGATGCGTATGCGAATGGGTAAGGTTGGCTAGAACCCTATATATGTGGCGTATACACGGCATTATTTGCAGGGATTTCATGATATTTACGGCGTATATACATGGTTCTGGCCAACCCTACAAACGGGTCATGTTAAGATGTACACGCGTCCTCTATAGTTGCACTGGTTGCTCATCTAAAGGAGCAGCAATGCACCATAGCAAGTACAGGCAATATTAGTTACTATTATTTTATAGTAGGGCAACAAGAGCGTGGCACAAAAGTGCGCACGGGAAGGGGTTCCTAGCACTGACGTACACAAGGAAAGTTCGTGCAGTGCCATGTGTACAGTGATCTGGCCAGCATGCATAGGGATATGTTTACACGTACACAGTGGAGAGTGGACACGAAGTTCAAAGCAGTAAAACGGGTCAGACACACTGTGTGTGAGTACCACGGACTCTACCACCCAACAAAAGGTGTGCATGCCGGTGCTCAACTTATTCATTCACGGTGCTTAACTAGGGTTGGCCAGAACTGTACATATATACACCGTATATGACTGTATATGTGGTGATTTCCCTGCCAAAAATACACTATATATATGTATATATGGTTCTGGCCAACCCTATGCTTAACCTATTCATGATGCTTAAACTTTTCACCCAACTTGAAAAACATTCCTGTCAGGAATGGTTTCAACTTTTATAGGTCGTCTTTCTTCTGACGAGAGCACTACCAAAGCCCTCACAGCTAGCACAATTTGCTGCTGCTGTGTGCTGCCGAGCTCAGGTAATGCCGTGACAAGTAAATGCCATCCACTTTCTCTTCACGCTCTTATCTTAGGATCGATCAACGCACGCAACGACCGCGAGGTCTGCTGAAGTGCAGTAAAATCTCTGCAATATAGAAACTAGTCACAAACTCATGCGTATGCTTGCTTTCCTGCCTGACAATCTAACGACATCTGCCTAGGAATTTGTACAAGTCAGGATAGCCAGACATGTAAATATCCACCGTACACGGTCGTTCACTTAGTGATTGCCCTGCTAAATGCTCAGTATGACTACACTTGAACTTATACGATATTGGCAAACCCTCAAGACAGTGTCGTTACAGTCACCAACTCACTCACCTGCTTTGATGATACACCATGAAATCATGACACCCCTCCCAGCACAGCACACGGCTAAACATGTAGTTTTTTTATTGGAGTGTTTTAGTGCAATTATTATATAATCACGACACCCCTCCCAGCACAGCACACGGCTAAATATGTAGTTTTTTATTGGAGTGTATAAGTGCAATTATTATATAATCACGACACCCCTCCCAGCACAGCCCACAGCTATATAGGTTGTAGATATTGACTGGAGTTTATAAAGTGCAAACCAAATTCCAGACCTAAATGTGCTTGTATTCCCTTGTATCAAGTTAACAACCACCTCCTGCTAGTTCCACCATCGGGCAATTGGGGTTGCTGATTTTTTACTGTCACAACCTCGCTTATCAGACCCAACACAAGTTTTCCGCATCATTTCATCACCCACCTCCAGCCAGATCTGCTGCTGTGCAGTTTGAACTGAGGTTCCCATAGTCGGTGGAGCAGAAGGCCACGTTGATGGGCACCTAAATTAGCGAGGGAAGGGTGCAAGTGCCAGACGGTGTGCTTCAATGCGTTGAAGAAGAAAGGACAAAGAAATTGAGGATGCGATGAGAAAGATAAGAAAGAATTTGAGGAAGAATGCAGAATGAAATCGAGGATGCCAGACGGTGTGCTTCAGTGCGTTGAAGAATAAAGGAGAAAGAAATCGAAATGTGTTAAGCCCTTTTGTAAAAGCGAGCAAGGAGCCACTCTGGCACGACGGTTGCCATGCTATAATTGGTAGTAGAAAAAGTGCAGGGTTCGTGTTTGTGGGCACACAAGATTGGAAGAAAAGAAAATGGGCGAAAGGCGTCACTGGGAAAGTGTACACACCGTCTGCGTAGCTTATTTTCTGTGCTGTAGGTGCACCATGCTTTCCTTTGTGTGCATGATTCTGGACAGTTCTTTACGGTTGCAGTGCACACACACCAGCTGCGGCTGCGTGCCAGGAGTTGAGCCACAGAAACATGCTTTTATATAGGTGAAAGCATAAGTGAATTATAACTGGAATAGAACAGTTTGTAGGAGTAAAAGCGGTTAAAACATTGGGCTCTGCTTGAATTGCAGCCGCTCTGCTTGAATTAGATTCAGACACCTCCACATCCTTAAGCCGTTGACACGTATTTGTATCATGTTGTGCAACGTTTGCGGTGTGTACAGTGCAGACGTACAGAAACATTAAAGTCCATTGAGTGCACTCTCAAATAACTGCTGAGTACTCTGCAGCATGCAGAAGTACTCTAGTTCTTGGAGGCGAGTACAACCGAACGTTAGTTAGTACTCTCTTAGCACAGCTTGCGCTGTGCTAACCATCCTTTTTATGCTTGTGCCTTAGATAGTTGGCAGCTTAGTTTTA
>Ga0307942_1000653_pt1:2500-24918 | contig 24918 bp, 25 predicted proteins | sample OrgLakmetagen175_FD_201846 | JGI IMG/M metagenome (GOLD analysis project Ga0307942, IMG submission 201846) | Saline water microbial communities from Organic Lake, Antarctica - #175 | ecosystem: Environmental > Aquatic > Non-marine Saline and Alkaline > Saline | place: Antarctica... | reverse complement strand
TTTCAAGGAGGGTTTTTCTGTTTAGGCAGGAGTTTTCCTTTTCCCAGTCTTATAGGTTTTTTTCCTTCATTCTGTCAGGCCCTTGCTGAGGACCGTGTAACAACCCCCACCAAAAAAAAAAAAAAATTGAGCAGCCATGCCAGGCTGGAGGCCTTTGTAATCCAAACTAAAGCATGACACCAGAGGCAGCAGTAGAGCAGTTACAAGTTCACGTTGTAATATGTACAGAGCGCAGAGATAAAAGCTCCATTATTCACAGGATTTCCATTCATATGTATAGGACGGGGCAAAAAAAGCAACAAGTGGAGAGAAACAACGCATCTTTGCCTACGTGTGTAACATATGCTACCCCACAAGACATAGGAAATACACGCAACGCAAGCAGTGATTAACACGCCCCTGCAAAAATCAAGGAAATGGAAGTCATTTTGGTACTGGGTACACCGTAAAACTCCTCAGAAGAATTAAGTCGTGGCTCCTGAGTTCAAGTAAGTCACACAAAGAGCAATCACTTCATACGCTATAAACTGTCTTGCAACTTACCTACGCCCTTGTAAAAATAATCAACAAAGGGCTCTTGTTTAAATTCAAGCATAATGTCTAAACCAATAGCGCCTCACATTGCGCATCAGGCTGCATGGATGCACACAGCAGTCATCAACATAAACAACCCTTTTTTTGGCGCACGGAGACCCCTACCTCCCCAAAACGGAGACCATGTGCCAAAACTGACCAAGGCGCGCAGCCATCATACGCTCAACTGACTGCCTAACGCTCAACCGCGTAACGCTCAATCCTCCCCCTCAGCGCCGACTCATTGACCACGATCCACAGCTTGCCCTCCTCCCGCCTGCACTTTGAGGCTCAGCCTGCCTCGCACTCGCACTGCGTGCTAAACCACCGTATGTCCCGCTCGTCCTGCCTGACACTGGCACTGGTGCGCCCCCGAATGTCCCGCTCGCACGGCTGGAAAGGGGCGCAGCACCCCCACCAAAGGTGCCGGATGTGCGGCTAGAGGCAGGGGCGGCACTGAAGGTGCGACTGGAGGAGGTGGTGGGTGCCGCGTAAGAGGTGCCCCGGCTGGAGGGGGGGGGCATCATGGAGGGCACAGGGGGTGGGGTGCCACTAGGGCCTGCTGGGGCCCCTGTGTGTTGTGGTCGTGTGTAATGTGTGCAAGTGGGTGCATGTGTTTGAGTGCAAGCGTCAACTTAGGGGTGTGACCGTGTGCAAGCGTCAAAGTGTGCATGGGCGTGGGAACGTGGGTTGGTATGTATGTGTAAGTAATGCAGGGGGCACTTAAGGTGTGTGTGCACACGTCTGTGCGTTTACGTGCTGAAATCCATTTACGTGCATCGCACAGCATGCACACGGTGTGGACGTGGGGGCCTCCTACCTCCATATCGAGCAGAGGGTCGGGCAGACACAGAGCCACAGGGTGACGCATCAGCAGCACTGCTGGGCCTGCAGGTTGTTGCATCAGGCATGTATTGTGTAAGTGTGCTGTGTTGGATGTATTGCGTGCAGTATAAGCTGTAAGGCGGTGCATTTATTATTGTGTTGGCTCGTCATTCTAGTGCAGCTGCCAAACACTTTCTTCGTCGTTCCGCACCGATTTCTTCAGCCCACCTTCCGGTCCAGGGTCACCTTAGCAGTAAGCAATGATTGGATGCAATTTGATCTATCTATGTAAGGAAGGCGTTTGTGACCCTGGAAATCACGAATTGCACTCTCAGGAGGCCTTCAGCGTTGAAACCGACTCTGATCAAAAGCAGGAGCAATCAAAACCTGCAAGCCTTGTTGTGTTACGTTGTCCTGGTATCCAGTTAACATTGCTCACGCAAATACACACGCACACACACACACATACACACACCCATCGGCCTTTTCGAAAAAGGGACCCGTGTTGGTACCAGGCACCATGAGGTAGAGCAAATTTATTTGAAATTGGATTTCCCAGCCCCCTGGTGATCTGCTTTGTCAGATCAACCTAGCAATTTGCCCACTCTCTCACAATCAAACTAGAAGTGATCCACCCACCCACTCCCCCACTATCAACCTTGTAATCCACGCATCAACGACAGTCGTGTGGTTCACCCACCTTGGGATGTGCGACGCAGGGGCAGGCAATCTGGAGCCCACACTGGATTGTGTCTGGCGGAGCGAGCGTGAAGGTGGCGTTATATTTGCAGTACTGCTTTCCTCAGCTGCTAGGTTGCGAGCGGTGCCACCATAAGACGAGCCACCGCAGCGGGCGGTCATGGAGCCGGACCGTTGCAAGCCGCTGCGTGCGTATGCATGCATAGGGATGAGTGTGCTGGCACATAGTCATTGTGTGCGTGTGCGTGCATAGGGATGTGAGAACGTATGGAGTCATATGTGTGCAAAGAGGTGTCAAGGAGTGCACTTAGTGGGGACCCAATTGCAGCGTACAGCCGCATAATCTCAAGCCACTGTGTGCGGTTGTGGAGGAGGGTTTTGCTCTTGCGCAAGTCACGTGCGTACATTCAGAAGCGCCTAGTAAATGCGGTCAAGCTGTGTCGGTTGCAGCAAGGCCAGGGCCTAAGAATATGAGGTGCAGTTATATGCAGATACTTGACTTTGTCACGCAAGGCATGCTTGCTTGGTGGGGGGGTAGGGAGGAATACACATCGGTGCAGCACAGGACACAAGCTCGCACGCACACACACACACACAAAGCAGGTGCTTGCAGACATATAAGTAGGGTTGGCCGGAACCGTATATGTACACCATATTTGACTGTATATTTGGTGATTTCCCTGCCAAAAATACTGTATATGCACCGTATGTGTATATGGTTATGGCCAACCCTACGAATAACACGTATGCTCGCAAGCACACACACACATACTCACACATTCAAGGTGTGAGGCAAGGCTTCACGGAATATGCTTACCTGCGGGGGGTAGCACTGCCAGGGGTCTGGCCACGCGCAGACATGGGGGTACCATCAACGGATGCACGAGACTTGGGGGCCTCGTGGATTTGGCTGAGGGGGGTTCCGAAGGGGGGCACACGCTGCAAGTGATTGTGAGTCAGGTGTTGGGTTAGGATGTACGCATTGGCTTCAATACAAGGTGACACAGATGGCTGTGATGGAATTGGGTTTTGCCGCGCAGGCCAAAACAAGAAGGAGTAGATGAGGATAGCAAGAGTTGAGGGCAGAGCACACGATGCATGCTTAGGTGTAAGCAGGGATGTGTCATACGGTAATTTGAGACGTTCAATACGGTAAAATACGCGTTAAATACGATACGGCGTATTATACAAATACACCGTATGACACATCCCTGGGTGTAAGTAAGGTTGTGAACATCCCAGAGACGAAATGGTGTGGGATGGAGGGCACGTGTGCATAGGGAGGAAGCTGGAGGGGAAATGATGTTGGGGTTAAGGGTGTTAAGTGCGGCAAATGTAGGATGAATTTTTCTTTTTCTCCCGATTGCAGTAGAACAGGCTCGACGAATTAAGGGCCAAAATGGTAGGTAGCAAAGCTAGACCCCAAAGGCACTTTGTAGCGCCCTTCCATGCAATGGCGCAATACATCCTGATGTCTCAGCATGTTGCTCTCCAAGCCTCAAGCTTCAATGGCAAGATACAAGCGCATACGTAGGTTCCGCCCAGTCCGTACACGCACATTACTCATGACCATATCAAGGAGTTCCCCTGCTGAGAACACCATACACATCCCATAAGCTGGTGCATACGTATGATTCTGACCAACCCTATGCGTATGAAGCAGGTTGCAAGCATCGTCTTAAAAAACATGGTTTCCAGACAGCACAATGCAGCTGAACAAACCCACGTCCTGGACACTACTCACTGGCAAGGGAGAGGAGGTGAAGCTTGGTGTCCTCGGTGGTTTTTGCTCTGACCCGTGGCTGGCAGCAGATTGGTAGGGGGTCAGCGATACTCCCTGTGCAGAGGCGAATTACACGTTTTGCTAAAGCCCTGGCTGGCAGCAGACTGGAATGCTGCCTGGCAAGAGAATGGCTGGGCTAATAAGTTGCAAGAGATCAGGCCAAGCTGTGTGGGGCCTCATAATAACGGCGGAAATGTTATCTATGAAAATCACAACTACCATTGCAAAGGGCAAGCTATGCTAGGGAAGATCAAGCTTGCTATGCACATGCGTACAGCAGAGGTAAGTCTATTTGCCCATAACATTATACACACAGCGCAAGCAGCCACCTCCTTGGAACAAACACTCACTCACACCACACCCGAGATGGGTTGAAGAAAGAAGGCATACCTGCTGCTTCTGTATGTCGTACTGGTAGGATTGCAACGCAGCTAGGGCGGCCTCCTTGTCCTCTCGCTCCCTGGCAAGCAGCTGCCGCAAGCGCATCAGCTCCTCGTTGGCCTTGTGCACCTCACCAGACTCCACATTCTTTTTTGCCTGTGTGGATGTGTGTGAGGCATGATGTTGTGTGTTCATGTGCCAGAGAGGGAGATAGAAAAAGAAAGAGGGAGAGAGAGAGGGAGAGACGATTTAGGTTTGGTACCAATGGAGACGCTGCTTCACGCTACAGGATCCGATGGATTCCAAATGTGATGTAGAGCAATCTTGCCCGTTTTTAAACTGCTCAGTGAGTGTGTACTTCCTACACAGGGAGCCAGCTTCCCCTTGAAACTCGTTGTGCTCAGCACTTCACCATATAGCAGCCCCCAAAGAGCTTCCAAAGGTCATCGGTGCACCCACCCTTCTGCTTACGTGGACAGACTCTGAAACACAGGCCTGTTTTACCCATCAACCTACGATGCAACATCATTCATTCACATTTGACCCAAGGATCCATTTCTTGCTCTCCCACAAAACAAAGACACACGCACGTACCACCCAGCCATACACGCCTCACCTGACCCAGAGTAATCTCGTTGACTCGGGTCGCAAATTTCAGAGTGCTAGTGGTCTCTTGGAAGGAGCTTGCCTCCGGAGCGATGTGCATGAACATCATGACCTGCAGGCAACATTTTAAATTTGTGTGTCTGGACGCACAGGACCCAAACAACGTTGTATGGTTCAGGAGCTAAAATTGGTCAACCAAAATGCGTGTAAGGGCCTAGGAGGTCCTCGTATTGTGCCCTTTGTCACACTTCTTCACAATTCCAATTTTCAGCAAAGCCCTACCACCCACGGCAAATCCCACACGCACTTGCACCATTAAGGCAGCCAACACACAGCCATTCACACTGATTTGCAGACAGATAGTGAGTGGCTATATCACAACAAGCCCAAGAAAACGTTAGTGGCTTGCCCAGACAAGCTGCTGCCAGCAGCTGCGTGAACTCAACACCACGGACAGGCACATTATTGCATTACCAGCTAGTGCTGCAATAGGCTGAAACACACAAGAGCCTCCTCCCACCTTTGCTTGGCCAGACAGGCTATCTGCTAGCAGCTGTGTGAGCTTGCTGTTACGGAAGGGCACGTGCTTCTGCTTGTTGGCCAGGGCGGCCATGACGTCGCCCAAGGCACTCAAAGAGCTGTTGATGTAGTTGGCTTCAATCAGGCGGTCGCCTGAGAGGCAGGCAGGCAACAAGTGCATTGTAGTTCATCACGCACGCATCACAAGCGGTTCATCATTAGGGGATCTTCTGAATGCACCGATCATGTCAGCGCACAGTCACCCGAGAAATGGGCAGTCAGCAAGTGCAATGTAATTTACCATGCACGCATTACAAGCTGTGCATCATTAGGGGCTTCCCTGAATGCATGGATCACGTCAGCACAAGGCGCTGCCAATCTTTGCAGAGAAAACTTTGGGTGTCTTTTTGATGTAATCACCCAGCACTCCACACCATCCGTTTGAAACTCCCACGTGTCCACTGTCAGCACTACACAAAGACATTCACGCACAGCCCCCACCTTTGGCCTCACTCTTGTCGTTGCGCTCACTGCCAGCCAGGTCCACCAAGTGTAGGCAGCCGTGCGTGCGTGCCCCTGTCAGCCTGAGAGAGCAGTTCAAGTGCGAGCGTGTCAGTCTGTGTAAATAAACGTGTAAACAGCTGCAAGGAGGATCACAGATCACAGAGGAGGGTTTGACCACTTGTGACAGGTTTAAGCGCCACAACTTGACATGCTTCATTTTTGTATTATGCGTACCTTCTCTCTTGACCTGTCGTACCTTCTCCATCATCACAATATCAATATTGTATCGTGCGTGCGCTCTCTCTTTGTCTCTCTCTCTCTCTCTCTCTCTCTCTCTCTCTCTCTCTTTTAACCTGTTGTACATTATCAATATTGTATCGTGCATGCTCTCTCTCTTCACCTGTTGTAGCCGTCCACAATCACTGTGAGCACTTGGTGACTCCGACTGCTGCGCTCGTTCATCTTGGTCTCTGCCGAGTGTCGGTTGTGGGAGCCCTCCGCCATCATTTGCAGCACGTCGTCTGCTGTTTGCACCACGGCCTGCATTTTGTTTGTCCATGCGTGAGGTTTGTATCTATGGCTAATTGTTCACTGAGACAGTGTGCAATCTATTCTAATGTGTGCTTGGCGCTGCAGCTGCAGCCTACAGTAATATCTCTGCTATCCAATCTGCAGCCTGCAATATAGGTGTGAATATGTGTTCACCACCTTTTGTTATACTGCTTCTCCTCTGCCATACAGAAGTTGCAAAAAGAGGTGTCAATGCTGGGAAAGCACGTCACATAATGCAGCCGTCACAAGGAATCAGTTGCCTTGTGAGTGACGTGCATGATGCAGGAAGAACAACACACAGCTGACTAAAAAGGATTTACAAGGGCAGACGCTTGCCTGGCCTTGAGCAAATGTTAGGGGACTAAAACAACCTTTCTAATAGCTTTGCTCGAGGAAAAGCAAGCATGCTCACCTTGCTGGCGTTGGGCACGTTGCAGCCACTGGCCTGTGTGCTCAGAATGTCCAACTTAGTGGAGGTGTCCTTACGAACAAGAAGATCACGCAGGGACTCGTTGTAGATCTCCAGCATCTGGGCCTTTATTTCGTATGTGACCTGTGTGTGTGTGTTGGTGTGTCTTTCTGTGCACGTGTGCTGTGTGTGTTTTATGCGTGTGCTGACATGTGCAGTTACCTGAGAGGCTAAGCTGTGTACAGACAAGGGACTACCTTTGACCTTAATGACACAATTTTGCTTTTACCACATCAAACCCGCACACCCTTCACTATCTTGCCAGGTAGTTGCCAAGGTCAAATCAAAACCACACGCACCTCTGAGGATCGCTCATCGCGCAGCTGGAACAGGTCATCCAGGGCACGGTAGTTAATACCACGCCCGCTGTAGTCAGCGATGTCAGTGCCAGACATGGTGTGGGTCTTGCCGGAGCCGGTCTGCCCGTAAGCAAAGATGCACACGTTGAAGCCTGTAGGCACACACACACACACACACATACAATCAGATCAGCGGTCCAAACTTTGATCAAGACGCAACACTGGTGAGGTAACGTGAGGCGTGCTGTGCCACGCTAATCACAGCAAGGAAAGGCTCCTAGCTATTTACATTTCACATACAAGGGTGATTTTACTCGCCTACGGCTACCGCCATTTCAGTCAACTTGACCAATGCCAATCATTACACAAACATACAAGTCCACCGCTGGACCTGTCGTCACGAGCTTGTGCCCCCTCCATGATTTCAGACCTTGGGAGCTCCCGCATGATGAGCCTCCCACCTCTTCGTCAACACGCTTACAGGCATTCCCTCCGCACATACTATCAGCAGCAGCACTCCCCTCTAAAACTCGACAGCCGCAACCGTCCTCCCTCACCATCTAGGACAGAGCGGACTAGGGGCTGGGTGTCTGCATAGATCTGGTCCTGCTGTGTAGACTCCCGGAACACCTTGTCAAATTTGTACACTTGGCCGAGGCCGCGTGTGTTGTACGTGGCCAGCTCGCTCTCCCCTGCCACGTTGATGCAGGTTTCGCTGGCATCTCCGGTGCGGCCCAAGGGACGGATGCGGCAGAACACACGGATTGCACCCTTCAGGTCCTGGATCATGTTGTAGAACTTTCTGTTCTCCTCTTGGACCTCCCTGTGTGCGTATGTGTGTATTTGTGTGCGTGAGTATGAATGTGTTTATACATGTATGTGCACGCTTCAATAAATACAGCAGGAAACAAGTAGGAGAGGGAGGTATTTATGATGCGTGATGAAAAGGTCTGAAACCAGCGAAAGAAATACACTTTTCACAGCTTGGCCACAAGTTGATCCTAGCAACGCACCCTGATCCCTCGCACCCACCTGTATTTAAGCTGCATTGACTGCACGTCCTCAATCTGTGCGCTCATCTGCGCCAGCTGCTCCTCCAGCTCCTGCACACGTCATTTGTGAATACAACAATTGACACATTGTACTTGGCAGCTGGGCACCTCTTCGTTGTTTCAGTTACGCAACCCCCCAGTTTCTACCTGCACGTCGAAAGGATCTGCTTACATTGACATATAGTTACGCATAACATAGCGCAAACGCAACCAGACGCACAACAACCTGGCATTTCAAACTAGCATATTCAGATCAATTTCACTGTCCTTGTCGAGATGCAGATCAGTGCAGCTGAACCATATCCATCTGCGACATGCTTGTTCACGCTTGTGCTGTATGCTGTAGTGCTCAGAAGGCTTGCCTCAACTTCGTTAAACAGACCGGTGCAGTTACACCATTCACATTCCAGCTTCCCCCCCCCACACCTGCACATGCTCGTCCTGCTCGCCGTGGTGACCTCCTAAGCGCGACTCGATATCCTTGTACAGGCGCTCCCGCTCTTCCAGGGATGCAGCCATGGCCTGTAGCCGAGCCTGTACAGGGAGAGAGCATATTGGCTGAGATTTTAAAAGTGGCCCATAGCCATTCTCAGGTGATAGACCCACTTCTACACAAGTGACCCACTCTTCACCAAGACATGTCACTGAGCTACTTCTCAAGTGTGAGAGACAACTGAAGCCTCAAACAGCCACACATACGCACGCACCTGCATCTCCTCGTTCTGCGCTGCGGATGCCTGTGACGCGCTGGCAGCTGCCGCCTCCTGCTGCTGTGCCAGCTCATCCTTCAGTTGGCGCAGCTGTGCTTGCATGGCCTCCATCTGACGCGACACTAGGTTCATCTTCTCGGTGGTGGCGATAATCTCGGTGTCCTTGGCGTGCAGGCGCCGCTCGTACTCCTGCATAACGTTTTTGGTGTACAGGCAGTGAGACACTCAACTCATGACTGCCTGGGTGCCAGAATAAGACCTCAATGGTAGCACCTATTTTGGTGTCTTTGGCACGCAAAACAGGCTGCTTGCCTTGCACCCCTAGCAAATACGTAAGAAAACAGGCAACACTGCTTGCCCTGCACTGCACACAGTGGCTCAACAGCCGTAGGATATACCTATATCACTCAAAACAGGAAGGCACAAGCTGCATTTTCTTTAATAGGCCAGGTTGGATGACTGAAAAGGTAAGGAGGGTTGGTTTGCCAAGACTGCAACAACTTTGTCCACGTATTTTCATCTACACAGCTACACTAGTGGATGCACTCACACGTATACACTCACTCACTCGCACACGCACGCACACAAAGGCACACCTGCGTCAGCCCACCCAGCACTGATTCCAGCACAGGGCCCACAGCATCAAAGGAGAAAGCATCGGAGGAGCGGGGTGTCATCTGCTGGGGTGCACTAGAGTATGACATCTTGGCCTTCAGCAGCACAGTGCACTCCTGCATCAACTTCGTCACGCCTGTGGCCCCACCCCCACCCCCTCCATTGCTGCCCCTGTGGCTGTGCTGAGGCTGCTGGAAGTCCTGCTGTGAAGCAGAGGGCTGCAGAGTCCTGTGCGAGCGGGCAGAATTCAAGGGCGGAGGGGCAAAGGGGGAGCGCTGTGGGCTGGTGGTCTTGGAGGTCACATCGCTGTTGCTGCTTTCATGCAGGAGCTTAAGCCAGAGCAGGCAGTTCACCACGCAGAGCCGGTCCTCAATGTGGTCCAGGTCCGCCACGTTGAACATGTATTCCCTAGGCACCCCCATGAGCTCCGCTGCTTTGATGAAGCTCTGCAAGCACCAGTGAGCAAGCAAAAGAATTAACACACCTGACAAGTGCACCTGGCTTGCAGTGTTGCGTCCTACAAGACTGTAACTGGCACAACGTCTCAGGTTTGACTCCTGCCTCACCAAGCCTGCACACCATGGCTGCTTGGCCACCTACTTGAAAAGCCTAACAGTCAACTAATCACAAGCCCAGGCACACAATTCAACAGAGCCTGCCTGACCACAACCACAGTGTGTTACTTAGGTCTCACCTGCACATTCTCAAAACGGGCTGCCGTGGCGCCGTTGGAAGCCTCCTCCGCGCAGTCGCACATGCAATGCTGCGAGAAACGATTCGTTTGTGAGCGGCTTGCGGGTCAATGAGGAGGACAAAGGTAAAGGCGCAGGAAGGTTTTTGGACGTAACCGCGGCGTTACAAAACTCCCCCCTTTTCTCCTACCTTCATATTGGCAGACTGTGCGACTACGTTGATGGCTCTGCACAACACAATGCCGTCCTGCAGAGCGCTCCTGAACTCGAAGTCGGATGCGCAGGGAACGGTCTTGCCCGGGCAAACGGAGCCCAGCCATTGGGCGACGATGTCTCTGTTGGTGCTCGCGTGCTCGGCCTGGAACTGGCGCATTGGGCTGCAAATGTCAGAGTCTCCCGAGCGGTGCATATCCTGTGGAAGGAAGGGGGAGCGAGGGAGAGGAAGACGGTCAAAAAGAGGGAGGGAAGCTTGCAGCAGGTGCCCGGGAGGCACCCGATGCCCGGCCTGCTTTGTCGCGGAGATAGACACTTACCTTTGCTCCATTGCCCCACACGCTGCCCAACCTCACGGAGGGTTTGGCGGAGGGTTTCCCAGCTACGGATGATTTCACTGCGACATCCTGGTCGCGCTCTGCTACGTCCAACATTGTGTAAGTTGTTCGCGACAAATATTTGGTATAAGAAAATGCCCTGCTGGGGGAAATGGTAATGGCAAGTTTGGAACTGACTTATGAACTTATAATGTATATACAAATACATTTGCTTCCCCTTCATGAACACACACACACACTCACACACACACACACACACACACACACACACACACACACACACACACACACACACACACACAGACACACACACACAACACACACACACAAACAACAAACACACAAATACACACACACACGCACACACACACACACACTCGAACACACAGGCAAATAGACACGTACACACAACTTCAAAGCAAAAAAGTAAAAGTCTACGCTAGATAACACCAGGCTCTCAACTAGGTCCGAGGCCTCACACTATCTAGCCAGAGCCCCACCAAACATCGAAAGAGAGAAACAACAGAGACTAATGAGGATCCGGCGGGTTGTCAGCCATGCAATCTGGCCTGCGTGTAGCGTAGTGGCCCAAACCGGATGAATATGAGCGATAAGTAAATCGTACTTTACTTATGCATGTTACATTTGCCCCACCCTCAAGTGCTTGCGTCCTTGTAAGCATATCACAACCCCCTAAACCTGTACAGTTTTTACATGATGATGGCTTTCGCTTTAAGACGGAGTCCACTTGGAGGTTATGCGGCGAAGTGTAAAGCGTGCGCAAAAACACCGTTTTTGCGGGCCTGAGGACTCAAACCAAGAACCTCGGCTTCGATACCATATGTAGCGTAGTGGCCCAAAATGGTTAACCGGATGAATATGAGCGAAAAGTAAATCGTACTTTAGTTATGCATGTTACACTGTGTCTAGCCCTCCTGAAGCCAGCCGCTCTACCAGATCCCCTATTATCACTGTTGTCGTTGTTGGGTTGTATTTTGTGGCTTGTTTTTGTGATCTTGTTATAGCTTTTTATTGCATGGCAGTGTAGTATAGTGGCTAGTTGGTGCACTTTGTTTAAAGGGATGCCCAGGTTTAAAAGAGGAGTTATGGTGTACTGGTTGTAGAATGTGCCCCCGACTTCAAGGAGAATAACATGAAGTGTGACTTTGTCGTTCCTAGAGATGCCTCAGAGGCTCCTTGTTCGTAGACGCTGTATAAGCGGTAGATGTTGGTCGTGCGCTTTATCTAATGTCTGTTGCGGGTTTATGTCTGAGCAGAAATTAATTCTACAAGGTGTATGTCTCTGTCCCTTGGGGGATCTATTTGGGGTCCAGTTTCCCTGTTTCTTTCTTCAATGGGCATGAATAACATGCCATCTGGACGGCTTTGATGTCTAGTTGGTAAGTTTGTTGTGTTGGGAAAACCCAGTCAGGAATGCTTCTTTCAATGTCACTGGGGTGTTCAATGTTAAGGTCAGATCGCTTTTCACTGTTACAAGCATCCATGGTAACGATTGCTGAGCCCAGCTTGCCTTTGCTGATCTCTTCATTCCCCACAACGGCTAACTGGCTGCGTGGTGGTGTTGGTTTAAGTGCATTCTCTTCTTTATATAGTTGTTGCACCTAAGACGCATGTGGGGTCAACTATAGAGAGGACAGAGTCTTGTGCAACGTAGTTTCAGATAGAACCTTTTTTGAGGGTATGATACTAATATTCCTGTGTAGATTTGCCATCTGCGTCTGTGCCAGGTGAATGGCTGCAGGTTCTGTGAGTCTAGGAGGTGCCAAAGGATTTGGCCATGCATGTCCTACATTTAATCTCTTGATGGTGGTGGCGTGACGAGCTTAGCGATTGTATGGATTGGTTAAGCACTACTGTAAAACATTGCATGCATGCGTGCATTGCAGAACGTGACACAGCCACGCAAACACACACGTCCTGCCACACACATTCAAAGTTTGAGTGCGGTAATAGCTTGAAAGTGCGTGCCTACTCATTCATGTGCCCTCACACTAAAACGATACTAGACAGGTATAAAGAAGTGAAAGTTTACGCTCGGACAGAACCGGCATGCATTAAGGAAAGACACAAAACTAGCCCTTAGACTAAATGAGTCCCACCAGACACTGGGGGACACTGACAGACCCAGAAGGTTTTGTGAACGTGGGATAGCAACATTTTATAGTGACCCCTATTTTGCAATACTTGAGACCACCGGTATTTCCTACAGAAACAAATGCTAGACCATCCTAAAATGAGTAGCTGCCCTGTCGACCTGGCCCTAAATCATTTTCTTAGAGTTCATCCCTCGCGTCTCACTCAGCTGTCTGGATACTGGTAGCAGCCGGCATACTGGTAGCAGCCGGCAGGCCGATCAATTTTTTGTTAAGCATTGCTTGGGGCGTCTCGTCAGCGACCCTTGCTTACTAGTGTCTTCTCTCTAAGATCTTGTGCAGCAGAGGAGGTTTGTTCCGATGTTTACTTTAACGAAGAGGAAATCTGTCGTGTGTTTGGTTCTTGGTCCTTGGTATACCAGAATTACGATGATTATCAAAGCTCTATATATCACACAAGCGTGAAGTGTCCAACATTTACTCTCGTCATGCGGCTAGCTTCACCGTAATGCAAAAAGGGCAGGAAGAGACAGATAGAGGCAAATCATCGGACGCAGAAATTGCCCATGGATCACACCCTTGCCCAGCCAGCAGTCAATGCAACATTAGCCTTGCTTGCCCAAGTTGACCTGAGAACAGTTGAAACAGTTGTGGGACAATTGGCACGATGAGCAAATACAAGTGAACTGTCGAATGCCTAGTTCGTTTGGGTCAGATCACAAAGGCGCCCAACCTGGGATAGCTGCTTGACTTACCTCTAAGCGCGGGATGTCATGGACTAGTGTTGTGCGTAAATACAATTTAAGCAGTCAAAAGCCATCAAGCAGACTACGCATGGAATCAGGTCGATTTAGACACTCCCAAAGTTTTCACCTTCTTTAATAGGTTCATGGACGTATAGAGCGCAGCGTCCACGATGCCTGCCACAGTGAACACCCCCCCGATGATGGCGCAAGTGGTGGTCAGGAAGTGGTACCACGGCTTCTTTACAACGGATACCAAAATCTGCGTGCAACGTCGGACAGTTTTGGTGGGTGTTCAAGCTAATGTTTTTGGCAAGTCAGTAGGTTGCGGGTCAGCGCGTCGAGGAAGGTAGCTAAGGAAGTACATGTACTTGTGTCAATACAATAACAGCAAAACCTAAAACGTGTCAACAGAGACAACACAGTGGAGGACTAAGTTCTTAGCTAGCTGGTGACACGCCATGATCCATCACCCTCATTGCACACTTATTTATTGCGCTACAAATCGGTGGATGAGTTCTTAGCTAGATGGTTATGTCATCGCACAAGTTACACACTACTTCATCTTAACACCCATCACCACCCCTCATATTCTCAAACGTGTGCGTGTGTGTATGTGTGTGTATGTGTGTGTGTGTGTGAGTGTGTGTGTGTGTCAGGGGGATGTGTTGAGGCTCCCTGCATCAATTGCATGGTGGGCAGACCCACTGAGTCTCATGCACGAAGTCCAAGACCCACTATCACCCTGTAGGCGCAACTCCCAGCAAACCCCCAAACAGCATCTTTGCCTTTTTTGCGCCACAAGTAATGCCTTACCCCCTTAGTAATATGGATAGCGATGTTTTAGAGAATCACCACAGCACCAATTGGCAGGATCAAAAATACCTGCATTTTCTCATCAGCTACGGGAATTCAAACGAGGCTCAATTTAAGGTAAAGGAGCCACTTGCGGACCAGGATTTGTGAACCCCCTTCACCTGTGGCAGCTGCACATATTAATACCAAAAACTGATCGAAAAGGCACACACCCACACACACACACACCTGAATCGGTGACAGGTCATAGGTCACTCGCATGGATGGCATGTCATCGGTGATGTAGGTGTGGCTGTGGGCTGTGTACTCGTACGCGTCATAGGATGTACCTTTGTGGGCCTTGTTGGGCTCAACGGTGGTGAGCACGATCTGAGCAGCACAGGGATTGAGTGTATTAGATTAGGGTGGACCAGAACTGTGAATGTCACCGCATATGTCACCGTATAATTAAGTACCTTCCACAGCTTCTCAATCCATGCCACGACACGTGACTGCTCTAGCCGCTCCTACCCACGATATAAAAGTGCGGGCTATGACAGTGTTCGTTCCTATTCCATGCCAGCAATTCGTTCCTAATCCATGCCAGAAGTGCTTGCACCACGGCATTATTTGCTCTACTTATCAAAGTGCAGGTCCAACGCGATTATTTTACCAGGGGCACTGCAAGCACCCTGATCAAACCCTGTTGCTTCTCAGCAACTGCATATGCTGTCATCTTGTTATTCCTCACTGGCTCTCTGTCTGAGGTCCAACGGCATCCCACCCAACAATAGGTATGCATTTCCTGAATACTTGCGTGACCTTTGCTGTGTGCTTTACAGATCCAACAAACACACCTGCAAGTAGTGCTCGTGCGTGCTCTGATTGGTGTCCGACACAAACACTTTGCCGTACAGTTTGTCTGCCCAGTCTGGTTGCAGGCCGGCAGGGTGGAGCCTCTGCAAGAACATAGTGTGTGTGAGTGTGTGTGATAGGAATCCTATCATAAGGTATGTATAAAATGTGTGCTTTCTTCCTTATCTGGTTGACGCTTTGAATAGCTAGGCCACAGCTACAAAACAGTAATCACACACAAAAGCACACACATGCACCCAAAAACATACGCACACGTGCACCCATTCACCCACCCACTCATCCAATTACACTCAAAAACGTGTGCGAGTGAGAAACATATCTCAGATCTTTGCACACAACCGAGGGGACTTCAGCCACCTGTAGCCTGGTAGGTATATAAGAATATGGGCCTTTTAGCTTTGTGCCCCTTTAATTATGACCTCTCACCTTGAGCTGCTTGAACTTCTTGGGGGTAGGACGGTTGCCTAGGTTAAAGGAGTGCACCATGTGCGTCATGTTGAGCGTAGAATGGTCGAAAGAGTGGCTCTCTGAGCGCGCGCCGACGCGCAGCATTCCTGGTACCTTCTTTGCCAGCACAAAACCTGCGTAACAGACACACGAGTACTGCTCTTAGTTGAGTGATTTTACACCTAACCCTAGCCCTGACCTTATCCCTAACCCTAAACCCCCTAACCTGCAAAAACAGACACACGAGTAAGAGCGCTCTTAGTTGAGAAGAAAGTGGCTTTCTACGCGCACAATGCCGCACAGCACGCCTTGCGCCTTCTTTGCCAGCACAATACTTGCGCAGTGAAAGTACAAATGTCAAACATTGCTTTTATTTGAGAGGAAAAGTGACTCTCTGGACGCACACTGCCGCACAGCATGCCCCGCACCTTCTAAGCCATAACAAAACCTGCTGATGCTGCAATCCAAGGTTCACTCACTCACCCTCCTACACACACACACACACACACACACACACACACACACACACACACGCACACACACACACAGACACACACACAAACACACACACACACACATCATTTTCTTCCTCCCAGCTGCCAATTTGCAGCCGCTCCTCTCAGGAGCAGACCTCAAGTTAGAATGCCTGCTGTGTGGTTCTTTATGCTGCACTCCAAACTTCGATTAACAATCCACTCATGTAAAACCAGCCCCACCTGCCATGTTACAGCCCCTTAAGTTCACTTGGAGTACAAACTTTACACCACCCCTTAAAACCAGCCCCACCTGCCATGTTTCAGCTGTCGCCTGTAGGAGCTGACTCCAAGTGGACGTGCCTGCTGTGTGGTTCTCATGCTGCACTCCACAAATTTCAATTAACAATCACACCACTCCTTTAAAACCAGCCCCACCTGCCATGTTACAGCCTTTGCCTTTGGGAGCTGACTCCAGGTGAGCGTGCCTGCGGTGAGGTTCTCCAGCGGTAGGCACCAAGTTGTCTGCAAAGGTCAGCAGTGCCTCCTTGGTACGATCCCCCCGGTATGCCTCGTGCTCATGCAGCTGCAAGCAGAGGAGGGGAAGGTGCAATGAGTTGAGCAAGTACAATTGATCTGATAGTCTGGCATGCCTCGTGCTCATGCAGCTGCAAGCAGAGGAGGGGAAGGTGCAATGAGTTGAGCAAGTACAATTGATCTGATAGTCTGGCATGCCTCGTGCTTATGCAGCTGCAAGCAGATGAGGGAGAGGTGCAATGAGTTGAGCAAGTACAATCGATCTGATAGTCCTGGCATGCCTCGTGCTCATGCAGCTGCAAAGCAGACGAGGGGGGAGGGAATGGAGAAACGAAACACATTTAGCAGGGTATGTTTGCTGTGAATGATTTTAGGAATTTTTGTGCTTTGTGAAGAAGCCCCGTGCTCATGCAGCTGCAGTTGCTATGAGGAGCATTTTTGGACTATGTCCCTTTGTATGCCTGCATCTATGCAGCTATGTAAGTGACTTGCTTGTAAGGAACTAGTGCGAAAAATCAGCAACAGGCCACAGCTGCAGGTGCTGGCAGAGCACCACACACACAAGGAGAATAAAAGCATGGAGGAGCGTGAAAGAGGGCGGCATTGGTGCAGACGCATTTGTATATCATGCAGTTGGCTTGTCCCTTATGACGGTCTTGTTTTGAGTCCATCAGCACGCAATCATATTCAAATCAGGCACTCTAGTAGGCAGGGTACCCCTTCTCCAAATAAGGTTCACCATCAAGCCTTTAAAACTGTTGGGCCTTGATAGGTCATTGCTATCCAGTGCAGCGAATCAGTGCCCTGCCTCATCCACATGTGCATCGTCATGGCCCTTTCACACAGATCAATGCATCCTCATGGCCCTTGCAAACAGATCAATGCATCGTCATGGCCCTTGCAAACAGATCAATGCATCGTCATGGCCCTTGCACACAGATCAATGCATCGTCATGGCCCTTGCAAACAGATCAATGCATCGTCATGGCCCTTGCAAACAGATCAATGCATCGTCATGGCCCTTGCACACAGATCAATGCATCGTCATGGCCCTTACAAACAGATCAATCCCCCCACATTCAACATTTCTATCATCATATTGCATATCATACGCAATGTCCAGCACAAGCGCAAACATCTGAACACGTTTAGCACCTCACCTTGCCCACGTACACGTCGTCGTGGCCTTTGCGGAACACCCTTATGGAGGGAAAGCCTTGAATGATGTGCTGTCGGCACAGCCCAGCCTCAGCGGTGCAGTCCACCTGCAGAAGGCACAAGAATACAGGAAACAAAAAGACACTGAACAGTTCAGCTGCACGGCAATACACCCCCATCAGTCCAATTGCGTGCTTCTGGCAATGTGAATCAGCTTTGTCTACTATACACACCTAGCTGAATCAGCTTTGACTACTATGCACAACTGCTGATCCAGTTTGACCACTATACACACCTAGCTGATTCAGTTTGACTACTACACCTAGCTGAATCAGCTGTGTCTACTATACACACCAAGCTGAATCAGCTTTGTCTACTATATACACACCTAGCTGAATCAGCTTTGTCTACTATACACACCTAGCTGAATCAGCTTTGTCTACTATATACACACCTAGCTGATTCAGCTTTGTCTACTGCCGGTATCCACTCCTAGCTGAATGGATGCGGCCAGATCTTGGATCCTGCAATATGTACCTATCACTCATACAACCTCACATGACCACATCACTCAAGCATTTTAGCAAAACAATTGTGGCCGCCATTCTTTCTGGTCCAGATAACTGATTTGGATACCTTTTATTGTGCACCTATTTCTAATTGTATGCTAAAATAACCTAAATTTACCAGGGTTGTTCAGTTCGATTTTTTGGGAGCCAGGGTTCGATAAAGTTCGTGAAAGCTCTAGAACTCTCAAACTGTTCGAGCAGTTTGATGTGCAATTTCGAAAATGGAGGAGTTTGCTGGTATCTGTGGTCATACTCGTCCAAAACATGCTTGAGTTGTCTTAAATACATATGATATAATATAATTAATCAGTACACAGAAAATTAGAACGTTTGACGGCCATCTAAGGCTTTTCACTGCATTTTTAACTGCAATTCTGGACCCAAAAATTCGAAAAATTGGCATAACGTTCGACAAACTTTTAATAGCTCGGCATTTTAAGGGTTCGTTAAAATGCATAAAAGTTTGCGAACCCAAACGTTTGACCGAACCCCGAACTGAACAACCCTGGAATTTACCATTTTAGTCCTGATGCACCTTGGCAAAACGGATGCTGCAGTCAGACACTGAGTGCTTCATTCGCCTTTTACTCATCATACTACACACGTCGGGCACCTCTCTCTGATGCCTACTGCTCTTTCATATGTGGTTTGGAAGTCATCATCAGACCTAGGGACCAACGCATACATGTTTTTTCGACACAACGAGGATAAGCAAAAGTGGCCATCAGACTCTGAGTAGTGCTCGTGCACCTCATTCTCATTCAAATGCCTGACGCAGGGAACCCAACACACTTTGCATATATTTCAACGCACCTTGGCAAAGCGGATGCGGCCATCAGCCTCTGGGTATTTATCGTGCACCTCGTTGGAGGCCGCCTCCCAAGTTGGCTCCAGGCGTTGGCACCAATGGCACCAAGGAGCGAAAAAGTTGACCACCACTGCAAACACGCACACAGGGCACGCATTGCAGTAAGCACTCATGTGCAATGTGCTGTGTGACATAGAGCAAAACGTTGACCACGGCTGCTAACATGCACGCAGTGCACGCATCGCAGTAAGCATTGTCTAGGCGTTTAGGAACTGGGTGTGAGTACTGATGTACTCATTACATACAGAGCAGAAAAGCTGACCACGGCTGCTAACATGCACGCAGTGCACGCATTACTGGAAGCACTGTCTGAGCAGAGATCTGGGTGCGAGTGCTGATGTACTCATTACATACAGAGCAGAAAAGCTGACCACGGCTGCTAACATGCACGCAGTGCACGCACCGTAGTAAGCACTGTCTGAGCAGTTACAATCTGGGTGTAAGTGCCAGTGTACTGCTAATGCACTCAAGGCACACAGAGCAAAAATCTGACCGCGTATGTACAAAAAAAACAGAGCAAACAGCTGACCACGCCTGCACACAATGCACAGCACTGTCAAAGGCTGTGGCTGTGTGTGGTCAGGTTAACATTAGGGACGAGCATTTGCGCACCCCTTGGTATTATGGTGCGAGGACCAAACCAACTCACACACACACACACACACAAACAAGTGGTGCCCACGTGCCTGCGCTTCTTGACGCAGGGCCAATGGGCGATACATAGCAAAGAAGCAGGCTTTACCTACCTACCCACATACACACAGCTAATATTGTGGACTTGGCAGCACATACAACTAAGGCTAGCATAAAAAAATCGTCATAAAACGATGTGGCACTGCCAATACACCCACGAGCTCAACAATTTAGTAAACGCCACAGCAACAACACACGTTAAGCACGTGTGCTTCATTTTGTGAGAAAGCAGACAAATGTAGAATGCTGGTAGGATGTGCCGACAGAGTGTGGTAGAAATTTAGAAAGTCGTTGTTTGGGTTAAACTTGTTGACACTGTCTAGGTTACTGCGGGTAAGTTAGAGGGTTTCTTACTTCTTATGGTACTTTCTTACTGTCTAGGTTGCTGCTGGTAATACAGAGGGTTTCTTATTTACTTATTGACCCTGTCGAGGTTACTGCTGGGAACTTATTGACACTGTCTGGCAGGGAAGTACACTGGGTGCCAAAATTATTCAGGGGGGCCCGGAATAGCCTGTAAAAATTTCCAGGGTTCCCCGGAACTGCTTTCATAATTATTCAGGGTGTTATAAAATTTCCCGAGCCGGGGGGTCACCCCCGCCCCAAACGATATTAATGCTTGTGTGTGTGTGCGTGCATGTGTGCATGCATGTGTGTGCGTATGTGCGTGTGTATGTGTGCTTGTAGTTGTGTTTGTATGTGCGTGTGTGCCTGTGTGCATGTGTATGTGTGTGCGTGTGTGTGTGTGTGCGTGTGTGTGTGCGTAATTGTGTACGTGCATGTGGGTGTGTGCGTGTGCGTGTGTGTGTTTGTGTGTGTGTGCGTGTGTGTTTTGTGTGTGTACTTGTGTGTGTGCGTTTTGTGTGTGTTTATGTGTGTGTGATGTGTGAGTGTGCGAGTGTGTGCGTTCATTTGTGTGTTGTGTGTGAGTTGTGTGTACGCTTTGTGTGTGTTTGTGTGTGTATTTATGTGTGTAAATGTGTGTGTGTGTGCATGTGTGCGTATGTGCGTGTGTATGTGCGTATGTGTGTGTGCTTGTGTGTGTATGTGCGTGGTTGTGTGTGCCTGTGTGTGTGCTTGTGTGTGTGTGTGCGTGCGTGCGTGTATGTGTGTGTATGCGTGTGTGTATGTGCGCGCCTTGTACGTATGTGTGTGTGCTCACGTGTGCTTGACATCGCTCGAGGTTCGCTCATGGCTGCTAGTTGAGGCCTCACCAGGGCCTGGGGCAGGGGGAGGGGGGGGAGCAGAGGGAGGAGGAGCGGGCGGCTTCCATCTGGAGGTCTTCATTCAGTCAGTGGTGCTTGCATGCTGCCATGCAAGATGCAAGCACTCAAGCCCAGCACTCGCTTTGTAGGGAGGCCTGGTCAGGTTCCCTGGTCAGGAGCCTCTGGTCAGGAGCCTCTTGCTGGGATGGCTCACTCTCCCCTTCCTGCTGGCTGACCTTTCCCTCTTCTTCCCATTCTCAAAGTGTCATTACTGTCATTTCCAAAATTCACTGCAAATCACCCGGAACTACTTAAAAAATTTACCGGGAACCCCGGAATCGCAGGGGCCGCCCCTGCAAATTTCCGGGGTACCCGGACCAGGTTTGGGCTACCCCTCCGGGGCAGCCCAAAATTTTGCTATTTATTCCGGGCCCCGGACGGGTTGTACTTCCCTGCTGTCTAGGTTACTGCTGGTGATGTTTTTTTTAAACGTCTCAAACCACCTTGTTAGTTACCACCTTGTTAGTTACAATTACAATGTGGTACGACACGCAGTATCCTGACGATCAATGCAAACGCCATGTTTGCACGTATCCTGGGTCCAGCTACTATTGCAGTTAAAAAGAAGCAGCAGCAAAGCCTGCTGCTCACGCTGCTTTGTCCTACAAGAGTTGTCAGCCTCTCTTACAATACCATCATAAAGAATTGGCAAAGATAGAGTGGTCAGCCTCTCTTACATAATCATTCCTAAGAAATGGGTGCAGTAGAGTGGTCAGCCTCTCTTATATTACTGGAGGCCAGCCTCTCTTAGATTACAAAAGACGGTGCAAACAATGTAAATGAGAGGGACCTAGGCTCACAACGGGGCAACATACTACCAGATGAAACGAAATGGACTATACTCACCGATGGGGTAATATGCTAAGGTGGCTTCAAAGTTTTCGTGTGAAAGAGGAATTGAGACGTTCACGTTAGGCTCATCGTCCTACAAGGAGTAGGAGCAAGCAAAAGACAGATGCAGTTTTCACTTTGAACGCGCCTGACGAGTGTACCAAAGATTAAAATAACACTGTCAGGATTGATATAAAGGACGCACCAAAAGGGCAAGCT
>Ga0307942_1000652_pt1 | contig 24922 bp, 27 predicted proteins | sample OrgLakmetagen175_FD_201846 | JGI IMG/M metagenome (GOLD analysis project Ga0307942, IMG submission 201846) | Saline water microbial communities from Organic Lake, Antarctica - #175 | ecosystem: Environmental > Aquatic > Non-marine Saline and Alkaline > Saline | place: Antarctica: Organic Lake... | reverse complement strand
TGTGTGCGTGTGTGGTGCGTGCGTGTGTGCGTGCGTGCGTGCGTGCATGCGTGTATGTGTGTGTGTGTGCGTGTGTGTGTGTGTGTGTGTGTTTGCGTGTTGGGTCGCACCTGTGCTCAGGGTTACGCAGGGTCACGCAGGGTTACGCAAGGCAGGGGATAAATACGCGTACGTGTGCACATATGTGTGTGTGTGTGTGTGTGTGTGAGTGTGTGTGTGCGTGTGCGCGCGCGCGTGCACTTTTGTTTTTGTGTTTTTGTGTTACAGCTATAAAATTTGCACTGAATAAGTATTAAACTATGCTAATATATTATTAGATGAATGACAACCGACACACAACCAACCGGAACCGGCGGTGTTTGCAATGTTATTGGTGGTCTTTCACCAGAGAGCATCACCGAGTGGGTGAGTGTTTCTCAGGGGCGTGGACAACTACTTGACGCGCAAATAGATAGAGTCGGCTGCGATAGGCGAAGTTACCGTCTGGTCTAATTCGCAGACTTTCGTGCATTCTTCTTGTCTTGGCTCATGAGCCGATCAGAGAGAGCGAGTCGCGGCAGAAGGTTTTAAAAGCTCTTACATTTCGAAATCTTTATTTCTAGCGTTTGAATCCGTCATCTTCGTGCAAATACATCAAAACATGATTGAGCTTTATCAGAGCGTCGGCGCTTTTATCGGCCTGCCCACTGCTACCATTTGCAGTGGATCCAAATTCCAGGGATCGAAGCATCCTTCAGACTCTTTCTGAGCTGAACATACGTATAAAAACAAGCTAGCTAGATAACCGCAACAATCATGACAGTTGAACAACTGTCCATCACTATGAGCTCATCAAGGAAACAAAAAAAAAACCGCGCAAGTGTAATGACAGCAAACCTGCTAAAATGTTAGATGAAATATTATTTGAATCCTGCCCAGAAATGGCATGACCTTTCCCATTCACATGTTCTTTTCCAGTCAAAATTCTTCAGCTGTCCGCTTTGCCGCCCTTGCAATTTCAATGCGAGCGACCTGAAAGTGAGTAAAATAAGCTGCCTTTTAAAGTGGACCTTAGAGCTGGAACGACACGGAGCTGGTGAAAAATTGTGCACACCAAGCTTATTATCCAGAGGGCAGCAAAGCATCTTCGTAATAACGACAGTGCAAGGATGATTGGACCCAAAACAAGGTCATTCATTTGCAAATGCAGACAACCAAGCCTGTAAGCTAGCGTACATAATAATCAGCCGACAACCAGTGCTGTCTTTCTCCTGCTAAACTGCAGCTTGCTGGCTCTCATATATAAAGTCTGAGGCTCCAAAAGGCTGTTACTTTGCTGGCAGAAGGATGGACGCACTTGCAACAATGTACACAACAACGCAGCACTTGGCATGTAAAAAAAACGAGTTACTTGTATGCACCTTATTATTGATACAAGGTTTCCATGGATATGAGTAAGAATGCGCTCGCAATGCGACCCACTTTTGAGCAAAACTATGCAATGCCATTGCAACGTCTGTCGCCAGCAGCTGCATAGTATCTTGCTTAATATACCCGTGCCAAATCTCTGGCATCTGACAGCACAACTGCACAAACACCCCATTCTGCCCTCAAGGGCTCTACACTGCTTGGAGCCACTCGTCTGCCTCACCTCCACAATTGAGCTGAAGTCCCACGCAGTAAACTGACCCCAAACCCCGCACTTCTTCCAATGTTGGATAGGGTAGGTGGGTGTTGAGAGGCCATGGAAAATGCGTGCCACAGCAATGCCACCAATATGCTGGTCACGTTTTGCCTACAAATGTGTACGACAGGATCATTGTTAATGGTTGGGCAGGCAGCTTCAAAACAGTTTTCTGTCTGGCTGCACGGCCTAGTGCAGGAGGAGTTGTAGGCGAGTCAGAAAAACAGGTGGGAGCTGCATGGTGCTGAACGGGCACAAACATACAGCTCCAGAAGCAGAGGCCCAGATGCTTAAGCATTCAATCTTAAATCAACTGTGACCACTTCAGGTTCAGCGCTGACCAGACAATGCACGCACCATGTCCAAGATCTGCTGCTTGTTTGTCCGCAAAAAGGCAGCGACCTGCGCCTGCGCACGCTCGGGGAACATGACCACAGGCAACTCCTGCTGCACCACCCCATCCAAGCCAACCCTCGCCTCTAACCCAAGATCACCAACAGACCCCTGCCCCTGATCCTGTCCAAGGCCATCTTGGGCCACAGGTTGGTCTGCACCTTGCGGTGCCTCCAAATTCAGCCTTTCAGCGCCCATTGCTCCTGTGGATGCTGCGCCTGCGTGCTGGCATTGCACCACCAACTCCACACCACTCTCGTGGCCATCAAGACCACCTTCCCCCTGTGGATCTGGTGCTACAGCTGGGTCTGCTGACGCTCCAGCAGGTGCTTCGAGCATGGGCTGGAGTTGAGCTAGAGGAGCAATTGACTGTGTTTGGCTGTTGTAGTCCGCACAGGGCGTGGGAGAGGTGACCAGCTCAAGGCTAGGAACATCGAACATGTAGTTGAAGTAGGCAGATGTGTGTGACCGCAGCACCACTTCCTGCACTGGTTGGTCACCTGTGTACGTTGGAGCGTTAAAGGCAGTGTTGCTATGATGTAGTTGCGGGTGAGTGGATGCATTCTGCGCAGCGACCTGCAGTCAAGCTAGCGTGTACAATAACCAGCAATGGCTGAAGTTAGAGGGGAGCTGTATGCAAATATAAAATGCAACAATGAACAATCATCTAGGTCGTACTTTAAATCTGAGGAGGCGAACAGGCACGCATATCCCTGCATCTGTCAGTTCCCGTGTCTAAGCCCTTCCTACCTGCTTGAGCAGCTGTCGCCATGAGCTTCCATACCACATCCAGCCGGCGCACAGAAATCTATGTAGAGGGCAAAGGTAAAAAACATGGAACTATAGGCTTACATCTGTGTACTGTTCTCTCAAGAACAGAGGGATTCTGCCAAGAGCAGAAGTACAAGTGCGGCAAACTTTAAAGCCTGCATTTTGCCTTGGAATGTGTCATCAAAGCCTGCACTTTGCCTTGGAATGTCTTCATACATATATGCAGCTGGAGGAAAGCAATCAGAGGAAGTGGCCGGGAAGCAACTGACAGTCAGAAGATACCGAGCAGGTGCCTGGAAATGAGCGCACCTTAAGCTGCCGGGTCAGGCGTTGGTGCAGGGACTTTGCCAGCTCCTTGACGTCTGGGCAGGCTTGGGGGGTCTGCAATGTGGGAAAATCAGAACGAAGAAGACGAGTTTGGATTGGAGAAGAAGTGACAGACCAGAACATATGGTGAGAGACATGGCTGTGGAGCTGTTCTAGGGTTATTTTCAACTGCATTGAGTAGAGGACCAAGCAAAAGGACGTACTGCCACAGCAGCAACATAATACCGAAGAGCCAATCTATAGTTCACCAGTCGCCATGACAAGGCCTTGGCCTTTGATGCCTCAAAGTGAATCTCGTTCCGTTTTGCCAGGTCTGCCAGGTGATACATGACCTGCGGAAGGGAGCAAATGTGGCAGGAAACATCGCACAAAGGAGGCTAGCAACGGATCTCTGTACTTCCGTGAAGTAAAAAGGGTGTCAAAGAGGGAAATCCTTGTCAGTCATTTTCCTTAATAAAGCATGCCCTTCTCTGTTCTTGAAAGGGGGCGTTGCACAATTGGCGAGGGTGACTTACAGCCTTACATTGTACGTTGCAGGCACGGCCTTCCCCCTCTTCATACCTCAAACTTCCTAAAAACATTAAAGGCCGTGCCTGCAACGTACAATGTGTGGCTGAGGGACTTGTCCACGCTTCTTGCCTGATTTAGCACTAAGTACACCAGATCTAGCTCGTTTGATGCCATTCAACACGGTTGTACACTCAAGTGTAGAAGACTACCACAGCAATTCCAAGGCCACATACTGCCTGGGCAGAGAGATCTGAATTACCAACCTAGGAACTGCAAACATATGCGTTCCCTAAATGACTAACAGCACGTGTCAACACGCACCGCAGAGGAGGACATCCCTGCTGCAGCCACTAAGCGAGCCATTGGCACTCGATGAGAGCCCCTTGTGATGCGTGGCTTGGCTGCCAGCAGCGCAGCGATGACGGGGCTCCTAGACGCAAGCTGGGCAGGAGGGGTGCGGTGGAAGTACACGTCCACAAATGCACAGGTGGATGGAAGGGTGACCAGGGCGCCTCGCCCGTCATGACCCTGAGAGGCAGGCACACAGAAAAGGATGAGGAGGGGAGTGGAGGGGGGCGTATGGTAAAAATACACACATGCACATGCATGAGCACACACATTCATGCACACACACACTCATGTACAAATGCACGCATACACTCACGCACACATACACGCACAAACTTTCACATGCACACATCCATTGTCGCACAGACTACAGCAGCAGCGAATGGGGCAGACGTGCCTGCAAGTAGCTAAGCACCGTCTCCATGGACTCCTCCCCCATGTCCAGATCCATGACTGCCTCTGCGGTGGGCATCACACCGAATGCACCGTGCATGGGCACAGAGGTGCCTGCAGCTACCGCTCGGGCCGCCTGCAATGCAAGAGAGCAGTTGGTAGCGCGTGCTACAGTCTCTGCACACTCACAACAAATGGTGTGAACGGAGGCAGCGTATAAACTTTAGAAGCGCCTGAGACTTGTTGTCTGCCAATCAAACCTCACTGCTTACGCCTCCCATTGCCTGAGGTATGTCATTAATCACATCTATGAAGGGCAAATTCCTAGGGAAATACCTGCTGTGAACTCAGACCACTTTGCAGAGCACGACACAGGGCTTGCAAATTACTGAAGCAAGGACTTGCAATTTCCACTGCGACGAAAATCGGGCTGGAACCAACAATTGGACACCCAGCAATAACGATTAGGGGCAGATGCAGAATGACAAGCTATCACTGGCGGCTACTTGTGTTTTACTGCGAATAGTCATCTGCCCTTTGAATGCTCTTCCCACCTGCTCCTCCAGCTGCCTCAAAGGCGCAAACACACGTTCACACAGAGCCTCCACGGCTGCCAGCTCAGTGGCACCCTTGTGAGAAAGGGAGCGCAGCTTCAGGAAATCAGCCTTGTCCAGCACCAGGAATGCGCGTGCGGCCTTGCCATCACGGCCAGCACGTCCAACCTGTGTTTGTACAGGTTATCCCACATGTATGCATGCTTGCACACTTGCGTGTGTGTAAGGGTAGGGGCTGCATCTGTGTTAAATGCATGCGTTCAGCAATAGCCTGGAAGGATACGGCTTTGCACAGGGAAGACTACCCACTAGTGTAAACTTCTCTGCAGAGACTGACCTCTGTGCTGGTAGCACCAACTTACAGGCTGCACTAGCGTTGTGCCAATAACTTGGCCGCCCACCCACAACCCTTCTCGTTCCCTGCATCACTCCTTTGCCTTGCACTCTCCTTCCCGCTCTAGCCATCCCTGTTTGCACCACAATGGCCAAACACATGTAAACGCTCACCACTCCAACCTCTGCCATGCCTCTCCCCTTTGCACAAAATGCTAGCCTCAGGCCTTCAGGGAGCGCTTCTTACCCCCGGTGAGATTTAAGCCCCCAAAGGCCTGAATAAACTGGTCTGCTGACACAGGAGGTTGGTCTCGGAACCACTGCGCCCTCGCCTGGTTCCAGGACCAACCTCGCATGTCAGCAGACCAGTTCATTTGGAAACCAACTCCCTGCTCATCCCTTGCAGGCATTTGAATGCAGTCACCACTAAGCCCGGGACAAGGTACAGCATCCTACTCCCACCTAACACTCCCCGCTCTTTTCCCACTTAAAACACGGCCACACAAACAAATACAAAAACGCGCACATAAGCACAGGATTCTGTGCCTCACCTGCTGCACGTAGTCCTCCAGGCTGTGGGGCAGAGTGAGGTGCACCACCGCTCCCACCTCTGCCTTGTCTACTCCCATGCCAAAAGCCACGGTGGCCACCACCACGCGCACGTTGCCAGAGCAGAAAGCAGCCTACGTGTCAGGCAGGCAGCAGAAGAGACATGCACCAGCAAAGTGATATCGAGTAGTGTCTAAGGTCGTCACAGACACAGAACAAGGGAAGGGGCACCTTGGTTATCGGCTGTGCAATTCCACAGCTTGGTAACTTCAGTGCATCGTGAATCAACATATAATGCAGATATGGTGACACGCTACTCATGGTACTTGGCATGATAACAAGACAAATGGAACCCTGTTCTTTGCCTTCCTTGCTCATGTGCTTCATCACGAAATTCCTCGCTCATGTGCATCATCACAAAACATCTACCCTCTTGCATGTGTCCAAGGATCAAATGTTACCACCTTCAGCTTTTTGAGTACCTCTGGTGAATATGGCATAGATGACGCACACATACTCACACACAGAAGTGCACACCTTGTTACACACCTCAAGATGACAGACGGCTTGATTGCAATACCCCTACATACCTGCACAGTCAGTCGCTCCTCCATGTGCTTGCCCGCGTGGTAGGCTGATGCAGAGACACCGCCCTGCTTCAGGTGGTCTGCCACTTCATCCGCTTGGGCCTGCACGTCACAGGCAAATGCAATGCAGTGCATAATTACACACATGCAAAACATAAGATGCAGATACAACATGTGATGGCTGCTGCACGCCCCCTGTGTCAGACTGATGGTTACTTTGTGTACCTTCTCCTGACTGTGTGCTATGTGCCAGTCATTTTTGACGGCACTGCAAAGAACCCCTTCACAATGACAGTTGCAATGCAGAACAGCTGAGACGGCGCTCACTTTTAACCATCTAAACTCTACAGTTTCTCTGAACATCTGTCAGGGCACCTCAGTATGAGCCAAAGTTCCCCACAGGAGCAAAGCATGGACTAACCTGAAACGCCACGTACACAATGACAGACTGCAGCCCTGACAGGGGGCCTTTGCGCAAGACAGCCAGAAGCCAGGAGCGCGAGCGTCCAGACTGGGTGCCATTGTCCATGTGGAGAACCTATTTGAGTGCGTGTGATAGAGTGAATGTGAGGTTTTTACATGCATGAGGTGTGCATGTCTGTCAATGTATGTGAAATGCATGCGCATGTGCATTGTAAGGGGCACAAATTGCATATAATTGGATGGCTTAGACCAACACATGATAAATACAGCACAGTATTCTCTTGGTCAAGGGTGATTTCAAACATGCCAAGTAAGCTTGTTGCTACTTCACAAAAAATCCAGGATTGACACCATTGAAAGCTGTTCTTGTCGCACCTGCAGGCGGATGTTGTCCCTCAAGGGAAGTTCTCTGATGACAGAGGTCGGAGGCATCCCCAAGACCTGAAATGAGTAAGGACATCAAAAACAACTTCAGGGCATATCAAAGCGGACAAAATAGGGGGGAACAAAAAAGGCAGGGCAGAGACAAGATGGAAGACGGAGTCAAAAGACAGGTGCAAGAGCAGGACCGGGGGGAGCAGCTATGGTCTCAAATTTTCTAACCGGCAAAAAGGAGTATAGTACAACAGGAATCGACTAAATACATGGCAAAGTCCCCTGCTGATCAGCCCAATGAAGGCTATACAGAAAGTAGATCTTTCAACACATTTCAAAAACCTAGACTGACGGTAGTCTGTGTGCTATAGCAATCAGGGCAGCACAACACAAGGCCGCGGTGCACACTACACCCCATTGTACTTCATCCCCTGACAGCAACAAACTACACCTCATCAACATGTAGTTATCAACATGTAGGCATCAACATATGGTCATCATCAGGTAGTCAAGTCCCAGCCTACCTGGCTGATGGCGGCCTGTGTGCTGCGTGTAGCGGTGGCAGTCAGGGCCAGCACAGTGCTAGGCCGCAGCACAGTGCGCAAGATGTGGCCGAGGCGGAAGTAGGCTGGGCGGAACGAGTGGCCCCACTCGCTCACACAATGTGCCTCATCCACACAGACCTACGATTTGGCAGGCCCACGGCATTCGGTGTGGGTCAGCATGGGATCATGCTCATATCAAAAGAGATGCACCCAGGGACGCCAGCACGTGTCATGCACAGAAACGTGCACACAGCAGAAGCAAAAACGCACCAGTGGGATACGCTCCAGCTTGCGCAGTGCATTCAGGACGCTAGGGTTGAGCAGCTTCTCTGGCGCCACGTACAGCAGCTGTGTGTGGACAGCATGAAGCGTGCACAGAATCAGGACTCTAGTTTGAACAAATCCAACATTTCCTTTATTGTAGTCAGACTTGCGGACTCTTGCTAGTGCATGCATGGGCAGGGAGGGCGTGCAGAGCAGAGCTCCACGGTCTACCTGCCAGTCCTTATATGACTCACATTCTTTGAAAGCAATGTCATGTGATTACAATATGTGCTCTTGTCAGCTGAGTGAACTAGAACCAAATGAGCAATTCTATCGGACCTGAACGCATGGTGTTAATTGTCAACAACAAGCGACCCCCCTCCTCCTCCACGCTCTGTGTAGCCAACTCCAAAATATTTGGCCTTGGCACCTCAACAACAATTTACTCATTTTTCTTGCCACAATATCTGCCTCTCAACAACCCATACTCACACACAAAACGCAATCACAGATCTGTGCACCCAGACACGCAGCCAGAAGGCAAATGTCACTGTTTGATCAATTCCTGAAACACACACACCTTGACAGCTCCTCGTGCCACGTCCGCCAGCACTTGCTCTGCCTCTTGACGCGTCTGGCCCCCCCAAAGCATAGCCCCAGGCACAGCAGGCGGCAGGCGGTCCAGCTGATCACGCATGAGAGCAAGCAAGGGGCTGACCACCAGGGTCACACCTGGTGCAAGCACATGCACATGCAGCGGTGTTGGTTGTCGCGACTGATGATGGCGGGATGTTTACAACATTTTCGAGTGCTCGGATAGAGCATGACTATAAACTATAGAGCATGGCTGAGGGCAACACACAGGCATGTGCGCTTTGTCGCATAGAGAAACTTGTTGGTGAAAAGGAGGAAAGTCCATACCTGATCGCATGACGGCGGAGAAAGGCCAACAAGGGGATTTTCTTTAAAAAGGGAGGTCAGGTGTTGGGGGTGCAAAATAATGGGATTTTGCAGGAAGTAAGAGCACAATCACTCCATACATAATGGACGGCACAAAGCCACATAAGGTAAACAAGTCAAGGGTCCCTCCTTTTAATATACTTTGACCCTGTACTAACACATCAGACCATGAATGACTACTCTAGAACGCTCTTTCCGACAACATGTTCCTGCAACATGCAACCAAACCTTTCCTCCAGATCGCTTCCTTAGCCACCACCTAAGAGCAAAGACCTTGCCCGCACCCGTGGGCTCGTAACACCTGCCTTCTATACACCTTCCCTCCTCTGTGAGCTCCCCCACCTGGAGGCAGCATCGGCAGCTTGAAGGCCACGCCCCACCCTACATATGCATGACGCCTTCCTCAGTTCCCCCACATAGAGATCACCCTCATAAAAGACCGCTCACACCGAGTCCACCAGCCCACCTGGTAGCAGCACCGCCGGCAGTTGGTAGCACAGGCTCTTTCCAGCTCCTGTGGGCAGCACCGCCAGCAACGCCTGCTGCGTCAGCACTGCACGCACGACTTCAAGCTGGCGGCCACGGAACTGGCTGTGCCCAAACACGCACTGCAGTACACGCCTCAGCTGCTCATCAGTCATCAGGTGTGCAGCAAGGCCAGCTGCTGAGGAGGGAGCCGCCGCCCTGGTTCCGTCAGTCGCCCATGCTGCAGGTGGACGGCTTGGGCACGCTGCTTGGGCGGGAGCTGTGTGTCCTAATGGAACCAACGGTCCGACGTCCTGAGCTGTTGTTGCTGCAGGTCCTGTTGCTACAGGCCCTGTTGCCACAGGCTCTGCCGGTGCTGCTATTGCTGCCGCCTCCTCTGCTGCTCCGTCGTCAGCTGCATCCACTCCCACTGTTACTTCCTCCCTTGCTTGTGCAGCATAGGGAGCCGGGCTTGCTGCACCATGGCCTGTAACTTGATCGCCAGCCTCAGTGACACCCGCACTGTCAGCTGCTACTGCGGGTGGATGAGGCACCGGAGCTGGGGCTCCAGCATCGGAAGTTGGTGGATGTGCATCTTTGTCCAGTGGCTCAAGGCTGCTTGCCCCGGCTAGCTCAGCGGCAAGCTCAGGCAAAAGCAGGGCTGAAAGCTGCGTGTGGGTTTGAGTAGGTGTCTAGTGACTGGGACGCCGGTGTGGAAACTGTTACGTTTGTCACGAGTATGGAACAATTAAACAAGGCGAGAAAGGGATAGAGTAAGCATTTGAAACGGAATTAGAAGAAACGTGACTTAGTGAAGACCTTGGGTGCGTGCCTGAGCATTGCCTGGAGATTCATGCTCAGGTGCGGGAGTTGTCAGGTTGATAAAAATGCAACATCCCATTGAGACTACATGCAAATCCTACCGACGTGATTTACAAAGGACGGGCTAATATACATCATGCTTTAAAGGATCACGCACACTCAAATAAGGCAGGCGCAAAATAAAATCCCCACGGGCATTTTAAAAACATGTCACGATGTGCCACGATGTGCCCAGCGTTCCAGCAGGATGCCCTAACTTGCCAGCTTATGTTCTGCTCTATCTGACGTAATTCACCTCAAATGGCTCCCTTGACTGTTGGACCTGCTTTCCCTTCCCGCCCTGCAAATTGGCGGTAGCCTGTGTGAAGCGTGCACAGCAATGGCTCGACTTGTATGACTCCCCTGTCACTTTGTGTCAAGAAGTGTCTACATGTATGCGTGGCACAGAATTGCAAGGCTTGCCCACTTTAAGCTACTGTTAAACATGCGCCACAGCGGATATTGTCACAACAGGAATGGTAACAATAGTAACGCAAGATGTGTGCTCGCAAACACTCACACAACAGTTCTCACACATGCGTGCACACACACACACACGCACACGCACATGCACACGCACAAGCACACGCATACATACACATACACACATACGCACACACACAACCTGCACAGGTACCAGGTGTCTGGAGGCTTTGACGGCATCTGCTGTCCCAGGAGCTGCTGTTTGTGCCGAGCCAGCAGCAGCAGTATACACTTCATTGGCTGCCAGCCTGCGAGCTTTGGTGTTGGGGCTGGCCCCCGGGATGGCTCCCTTGGCGGCGTCGTCTGCCTCAGCATCAGCAGCATCATCCGCTGCAGCCTGAGTAGTTGCAAGGGCATGAGCATGGTGCAAGTGTGCGTGTCGTACAGAAGTATGTGTGCAAGCAAAGCAATCAGGTTAGAATAATAACACACTTTTTTGTGCGCCATCCGTCTGAGCCAGACACAATGGGTCCTGTTTTAAGCACGGCACTTGCATGAGCAAATGCTTGCTGTACCCTTGTCAATTGTATTTATTGCATTTGTGTGCCGTAAGAAATGAGCCCGCGCTCCTGCAGCAGATCTGCAAGACCTTTATGAGGAGCTGACGCATGTGCAGACCACACTATTGCGTGCAAGTGGGCGTGGTTCAAAACAAGCTGAGCATGCGAGGTAGAAAATCCTGAAACCTCCAGGGGGCCCTGTAGCAATGCTTTGCTCTCTTGTGTCATAAGAAGGCCATAACGAGACATTGGTCGCATTGTAAACACGAGTTTGCTTTTAGAATGCAGAAGAAGGCCTTCACAATCTGCAGGAACACAGCAAAAGAAGGCTGGCAAGGTGTTGCTCATGCAATCCTCTGACGCTACAAGGCACGCACTGCAGCGGTTGCAAGGAGGAAACATTTCACCCAAGCACACATGTCAAGCACAAGCATAAAGGATTAAATACGCGTCAAGCATACACCTGAAGCACAGACACACCTGCAGGTTCTCAGGTGCGGTGCCCTTGTCAAAAGGGCAGTGCGCCGCCCAGTGGCCCTGGCCTCCACATCGGAAGCACTTCTTGCCGTCCTTGAAGCCCTCCAGATAGTCAGCACCCTGCAAGGAAACAGGCGCGCACAAAGGTGTGCAGGCAGTATAGTGTAGAGAAGGAAAAGGACGTGTTTGATTGCTGGCGCTTGTTGCCGAGAAACGCATGAGCAGTTCAGGTGTGCTGGTGGAGCGTGATCAGGTATGGAAGTGCACTTGTGAGTAAGACAGAGACGGGATAATTTTTCTGGTGATGAGGTGCACCGTTACAGATGTCTCAATGAATGCCAGTTTTGTAAGTATTTGGGAAGCGCATAAAACACACACACACATACCTGGCCTGCCATGGCAGGTGCAGTCCACTTTGTGCGCACCACCTTGCCGCCATGCAAACGACGCAACCTTGTGCGTGAGGCTTTAAGGCGGCCACTGGCAGCAGATCTGTATGTTGAAATGGTTGGCAAGGACTGGATCTCATACACTGTTTCAAAACACTAAGTTACTCAGTGGTGTGAAATTGTGTAAGGGGCAGAAAATCCATGTTGATGCCCACAGATGCCAGGCCGCAAGTCCCTTTACTTGAGGGTAGCTCTGATGCAAAACAAATGACAAACCAGGCCCTGCTGAGAACACATATCTAATTTCCCCGTCAAATATGCACTACGTACTTGCTTTCGTAGCCAAAGCTGTGGTTGCCCTTGCCGCCCTTGGTGTTGTAACGCACAAAGTTGCCCCCACCCCCCTTCCCTGCTGCCGCACCACCGTGGCCCCGTTTCTTTGCCACACCCCCCTCAGGCCCCAAAGACACTGGGGCAGAAGCACGCATACCAGAGTAACCCCCAGCCCCACTGCCCCCACCCCCTGCTCCACCACCGCCACCAGCAGCACCCCCACTGCCACTACCATTGACACCAGCACCAGCACCAGCACCACGGCTGCTTCTAGCTCTGCCAGCTGGCCCTGCATTGATGCCAGCAGCAACTGCAGAGCCGGCTCTAGCTGCAGGACTACAGGCTGCAGCACCCTTGGTACTATCACCACCGCCACCTCCCACGCACGCAGGGGCGGAGCGACGCGCAGCAGCAGAGCCAGAGGCTTTTACAGGCACGGCTGCGCTGCGGGGACGAGGAACCCTGGGTGGCTTGGAGCCTTGGCCATCTGTTGCTGCTGTTGCTGCTGCTGCTGCTGGTCCTGCTCCCTTGGCTGCCCCCTTGCCCCTTCCTTCTTCCTCTGCCTCGCCCACCACCTTTGGCTGCCAACCCCCCACCGCTGACGTTGCTCTGCTGTGCATGCGAGTGGTAGGCTGGCGAATGGTCCTGGAGGAAGCTGCCCGACGCTTGGAGGGCCTGCGAGGTGGTGTTGTTAAGGTGCAGACATATTTGCACGGGATAAATTGGAAAGGACGTTAAATGCTGAATGGAGCAGGGTACATATGGGGCATACATAGAGGGCGGTGCATACAGTGCATTGATGTATTCCATGTCACATTCCAACAGTTGCCATACTGGCATAATAGGGTACTCCTTGACTGGTAAATTGTAATCTGTAATAACACCACAGGGCGAAAATATATTAATCGAATCTTAATGGTGAGCAGAGTGCATCCATAAAGCAGTTAGCCAGAGTGAGGGGCAAAACAATACTTCCCTTCCTGAGTTCTGAGAATTAGGAATCAGATTCACCAGTCATTCATGTGTAATTTCTGCAGGGGGCTCGTCGTTCCTAGAATCAGGCATATGCTTGGGTACACTTCCATCTCCGAGATTGGAAGTTGCCTAAATTATTGCAGTTGCATCTGGTTGCATAGACATTTTATCTGTGTTATTAGGCTGCTCAATCGAGTTGCCTTCAAAAATTGAGCACCTGAGAGGTGTGAAGCCTGCCGGTTTCAGGCCTTTTCAACTCTCGACAAAGCATCCGGTCCTCTAACCCAAGTGCAGTGACCATGGGTTAATCAGGATGCTGATAAATAAGCCGCCTGGCTAATTTTGGCAGCGTAAAGCCTTCCTAGAAGGCAATTTGGAGCAATAAGCCCAAGGCAGCCGCTGCGTCTCTTGTCTTGCAGGCGTTTAAAAACAACTCACAATACAATATCGTATATCCTGGCAAATACTGGTATAATGAACTGATAAACATGTTATAATTCTTGACGAGCAATACTGGCACTGATCTGAGAAACAGTACAGTGATTGCAAGCAGTCTTGTTTCAGTAAGGGTGGAGATTCGGACGCAAGGATGCAGGTCTGAGTGCAGCAACGGGCTTGCGCATTGCAATGTTGCATGCCAGAGGGCGCCAAGGTATATTGGCTTTTGGTTTTTAAGGCGTCAAAGACGAATGCCCTCCCTATCCACACAAGCTCGCCTCACCTGACCGGGCTGTCTTCCTCCCATTCCTCCTCCTCCTCGTCCTCCCCTTCGTCAGCCTTGTACTCACTGTCCTCACTCTCTGCTCCATTCTCAGCCCTTTCAGTCGATTTATTATAACCCCCCATGGCACCCCTACGTGCCCTTAAGCCTGCACGCCTACCCCCTCCACCCTGCTCTGCTGCAACCCCAGCACCACGCTCTACTCCCTCTTGCCCTTCCCCCTCCACCCCTTTTTTCTGATCACTCACCCCCACCCCAGATCCCACTTCTCCAACAATTTCTGGTGCTGGTGCTCCTGCTTTTGAGTGCACCCTAGCCGTTCCCTCCCGAGTAGCCCCCATTCTTCGCTTGCTCCCTGCCCCAGCACGTGCCTGACTCTTCCGGACACCCCCAGCACCACGCCTGCGCTTTGCCCCCACCTGCCCTTCCTCATCTCCTTCATCGTGCTCTACGCCACCTTTCTGCTCCGCCCTCACCACCCCCTCCATGCCCGTTGCCATCTCCTCTCTCCCACCACATGCAAGAGCTACTTCCAAGGAGCCATGCGGTGCTGTCGCTACCCCATTGGTGCCAGCACTACCGCCATTACTGATGCCGCCACTCCCTGCCACCACTTGCGGCTGTGGCTGTACCTTATTGATTACCCCTCCTCCCCGCCCCCTTTTCACGCCTGCCTTTGAAGCTGCCCGTGGAGCACGGGCCTTTTGATGTGAGGGAGCTGCTATTGCTTGCGCTGCTGCTCTAGGTACTCCTGCTTCTGCTCCAGCTGGCCCAGCATATCCTGTGCTGGGAATGTTAGCTGTGTTGCTCTCTGGTTGTGCTCTTTGCATGGCGCTCTGGATTGGCTGCTGCGCATCACCCTGGACGCCTTGCTGCTGCTGCTGCTGTGGTAAGGCACGCGGCCTGGAGGGGCTGACACCCATCAGTACATCTGAAATGTCATGAAACAAGGCCTCAGGTGGCTCCATGTGAGGTGCAGCTGCCACGCTTGGGCGTGGCTGCCCAGCAGCTCGCCCTGGCACCGCCCCCAAGCCGCTAGTCACGCCTTGATCTTGCCCGGAGCCCTGCAGATCCTGAGCCTTGTCTGTTTCAAGCGGGGCAGCCTGTACGCCCTGGCCTGGCATAGCAGCTTGCAAGCCTGTGCTTCCGCCGCCATGAGGAGCATGAGAGGGGGGCAGGGGGGAAGGGAGCAACGCACAGCGGGCGTGCTCAGCAGCAGCGGCCTGGAAACTAAGGCCCTGAAGTGTTTGTTGTGTGTATTACGAGACTGTAAGATTTTTACCTACGGTGTGTATGTGTGTATGGGCGCACATGCGGGCACACATGCGTGTGTGTATAGTGTGCCCTCGTGCGTGTGACAGTTAAGTCTTGTGTAATGAAGAGTGCACCTAAGATTTGACCATTTAACATATCTTTGATGAACTAAAATGCAGCTTTAGGAACAGTAAGAACAAAACATGCAATGCACTAGTTGAATAGCAAAAGGTGAGATCGCCTCAGACCTAGCCAGGGTCACAGGACAAGGCAAGCATGCCTCAGCACAACTTCTCCTTACAATTTGCAGCTCGCTATAAAATCCTTAGACATCACACGAAGACACAGCAAAACATACACGTATTCACAGCACTGAGCTCACTAATTATTTGAATACCCCCTGCTCAGAACAGCGGGGAAGCTGCCTGCAGAGCACTCAGGCAAAGTAAGCATGATGGCAAATAAGATGTTTTAACAGCACACAATTAGATTCGCCCACCTTCCTGCGGCAGGCATGAAGCCCTGGTCTGACCAAGCCAGGGCTAAACATAAGCGTTTTCTCGGCACTCAGTAGATGTTCCTGTTGCATTGGTCTGGTGCTGCCCTGCAACGCATGCGGTGCATCGTGCTGGTGCTGGTGCTGGTGAGTACTATGCTGCGTGGGTGTGCTGGCCTCAGCCATGCCGGCCTGCTGCTGGTGTGTAGGGGTGCACAGAACTGCGTTGCTGTGGGGAGGCGCTATAGTTGTAAGCGTGGGGAGCTGGAGCAGCTCTTCACACGTTGCGTGGCCTTGCCGCTGCCGCTGCTGCTGCTGCTGCTGTCCTGGGAGAAGCAGTATGCTCTGGGAGGGCGCAGGCACGCTGCCGATTAGCTGCCTGTGTGTGGTGGCGGCCCATGGTGTGAATGTACAATAAATTGCATGAGCAAAGGAAGTGTAGAACAGAACAAGACATAACCTTGTTGTATGTACAGGCTGGAAGCAGAAGCAAGGCCAGATTTGGTTCAGGTTGGGCATAGGTGGGAATACATTCCCGGGGGAACCTTCTGTGGTCAGTATTTTTGGACGCGCACATTGACGCACTCCAGGCTTAACATGCTTAATAATTAGTTGACAATCCAAGTGCAGTCTTCCTCTTCGCTTTTGTACCTAAGGTGCGGGCCTGAAGTAGGCAGAGCAGACATCCCTGCCCCAGCAGCATGACGGGTGGGGGTGCAGGCTTCCTCTGTTTGCGGAGAAGATTGAGGCACAGTGCCCTGGGGCCCAGCACATGAGTGCACTTGCGAGAGAGATTGTGACGCAGCTCCTGCTCCCGCCATCTGGGCCTGCAGCTCAGCAATGCGTGCTTGGGCGTCGGCAAGCTGCTGCTGCAGGTGCTGTGTGCGGGCATCAACAGCTGGCTGTGCGGTGGCAGGGGCTGCACCAAGCTGCTGCCAAGCAGGTCCACGCTCTGCTTCTGTTGCTGCTGCTGCTGCTGCCGCAAACGCCCCTGAGGTGCATGAGGGCATTGAGGGCATTGAGGAGAAGGGAGGAGGGTGGGGGGACAGTAGCATAGAGCAGGGGAGGGGAGCTGAGGCGTTGCTGTGTGTAGCAGCTGCCCCCCCTGCCTGACTGTGCCCACATGGCACATTATGCTGAGTACCGTCGTTGCTGTGATGAGCTCTAGCAATGGGAGGGACGAGTAAGGGAGGGGGAGCAGCAGCTGCTGCTACTGATTTGGTGTCACGAGGCTGGATTGTGGCGTGTTGCAAATGCTTGCGCACAGGAACACGGGTTCTTTGGGAAAGTTTGGGGCTTGGCTTGACCTCTTTTGTATGCCTCGGAGACGTGTGCCCTGTTGCTCCACCAGCCTAACAGGCACAAGAGATGGAACAGTTGAAATTGCTGAGTGTGTGGTATTTGCTTGGTGTTATGAGCAAAATACGTTTAGTCAGCCGGCTTTTTGTGTAATCCTGGTCGCAGCCATACATGCTGCTGTGGAAGGGGATCTTGATCAATCGTTCGGCACAGTTGTCTCTCATCATTGGACGTAGCGGTGTCGGCTGCAAAACCCATGCAGCGGCTTCAGCAAAACTGCACACACTTCCTCCAATGGCACACAAAGCAACACCCAAGAGCATGCATAAAGGAGCCATGCCGGCCACCGGGCACATGTACACATGCTAACCTAAGCACCATGATTACATTGCAGCCATTTTTGATTTCACTCATGGAGAGACGGCGCGCTAGCAAGAATTAACCTACCTGGTGCAACTTAAAGTAATCCACATGCTCTGCTCTAGGACGCCCTCCCCCCTGCTGTGGGACCTTACTAGGTTTGACCAGGGGGCTGCACGCCTGCAGTGCTAAATGGTGCAACAGCACGCTGCTGCCTCGTGCCGTCCCAGCCTCGCGTTGCTGTTGTTGCTGCTGCTGCTGCTGCTGCTGCTGCTGCTGCTGCTGGCAGCTCGGTACCCTGCCCCCATCCCCATTCTGAAAACTCCTGTCCACTGCTGCTTCTTGCCCTTGGAATTCGTAATGCTGGTGGCTCTGGAACAGCGCACGCCGGCGAAGGGGAAGGGCAGACGGGGATGCAAGGCGATGAGGGGTGAGGCACGACCCTCCATGCTGCTGGCGGGGATGGTGGTGCTGGGAAGGGATTGGGCCTGTCTGTGAGGGCGAAAAAATGATCCCCTCGTCTTCACCCCTGCTGCAGCATGCAGTAGGGCGATCGCCCGTGGCTGGTATGCACTCCAAAGAGTCTTCATTTACTGTAAATGTGTGTGCCATTTCGTGAAGGTGTGTTTGAGAGCACTGACATTTCAAGGCGTGCAGGAGGCTACTTTTGTGATCACGTCATGCTTCCAACACAGGTCAGGTATTCCCTCATCCAATAATTGCTCCAATGAAGGCTTTCTGATGTTCCTATTATGAATTTCAGGGGGGTTATCAGGGTCACGCAGAAACCCGGCACTGGTATTTGTTACCCCCTCCCCCCCCCCATCTCCCTATTACCTTCCTACATTGTGACAAAAGCAACACAGGAGATCACATACTTTGAGCAGCAACTTTGACACACGGCCAAATTTGCGGCCTTAACAACTGGCTGATCTAGACACACGGACAAAACTTGCAGACAGATGAATAAACACATTGCACCACACCCGCAAACACACCTGCTGTTGGCTTTTGCTTGGAAGCCGGCGTTTTGTCACCATCAGCCTGCCCTGAGAAAGGCAGCCTGCCTTGCTGCATACCTGCACCCAGGACAGCAGCACTTGCTGTAGTCCTAGGCAATCGGCTGTCAAGTGGCAGCAGCATTTCAAGGTCAGCGCCCAGTGCCCTTCGTGCAGAGCGGCTGCGGCTGAGGGGCGCATTGCTGCTGTGGGTGCCTGCAGGGCAGCACGGTGGCAGTTGTGTGCAGGTCATTTGATTTTGAGGTCACGCTTTTTGCAGAGATATTCACAGAGCTGCAAAGGCTGGTATGTCGCATTGAGGTTAAATGCAACCTGACTCATTGGGCAACAGCACAGAGATTGTGTCTACCTGCATGTCCTTCCCCAATGGGGCTCCTAGGTGCAGGGCGGTTAGTTGACTCTGGAGGCCTTGCACTGCTAGGAGTGGGGCCCAAGCGGCTGCAAGAGCCTGAAAAGCAGGAGGAGGTAAGTTGGGCAAGTGTATCGGCACATTAAGGGGGTAGCATGAGGATGCACTTCACAAGGCTTGAGCAGGACGCGGCGCTTTTGTATTGCGTTGCATGTTTGTATGTGCGTGTGTGCGTGCATGCGTGCATATGCGCGTATGTGCGTACATCTGTGTGTGTATGAGTTATTTACGTATGTGTGCTTGCATGAGTGCATGTGTGTGTATGCGTGTGTGCGCGTATGCCTGGTCAAGTTGCCATATTGCAGACACTGAGCAGGCAAAAACTGCGGTGCCCAAGTGTGACAGCCCTGGTACTTCCACAAATCCATCTCACGGAGAACCACCTGGACTACGTAGCACAGCTGAGCCTTTTGGCGTGCCAAATTTTGGCGAGAGCATACTTTGCAGCTCAGGCCCTCTTGAGTTTGTTGAGCATCGCAGCAAGCCGAACTCGCCCACGTCACCAGCAGCGACAACGTTTGCTTGTACAAGAGGAACAACGTTGCTTTCTTCCCCTGCTCTATGCCCTTGGAGCTGCTGGCCTAGGGGCACCGGTTGCAGAGGTGCCCTTGCTGCACCTGCATAAGGCCATCCGGTGTTCGAGCCTTGTCATCCAATGGCATTTAATGACACATCATACAAAGACATGTAGCTCAAGCACAGCTGCGTTCATTCAAACAATCGTCCATCGTCCTGCTTGTGTGCGTTTACGCAACTCGTGCACCTTGCTTCCGAGCCTTTCGTGCGCAAGCCCTCACAGTCAATGAAGCAGTGTAGTTCCTTATGTATGTTTGTGCATGGTATTGACCCTTACCCCTTTGTTGCATGCTCGTGCGTCAACCAAACAATGTTGCACTTCCATTTCACATGAGTGTACCAGAACAACACATCATTTCAATTATGCATTTAACTTGAATTGGCCTCCTTCTATGAGCTGCACATTGCTGCCCACCTTTAGCGGCTGGTTGAGAAGTGTTGCCCGCCTTGCTCATTTTGCTGCCCAGCTTGACCGCCCACGCTGGCTGTTGAGCTGCTGGTCGGGCTTTGCTTGCTTTATGCGCTTGGTACAGCGGCAGCAACTGTGCAGGGATGTCCTCATAGCGGGGTGGCCATTGGTTGCTTGCCTTGGCTGACCGGATCCAGCTCAGGAGCGGCTCCAGGCCATCCCAGTCAACCGAGCTGTCCATGGACATCACACGCAAACCCGAGTTTGTTTCAAATCATTGTTTATTACCTTACTTCGCACAGGAAAATTCCACTTCATGCACAGAATGTGACAGATGGGAATTTGAACTTCCAAACTCATCTTCCAGAGAAATACATAAAGTTTAAAAGAAGACACACGCAGCTTCTTCTTCTCTCCTCTCCTCGGAACTACTCAGGTGAGTGGGACTGTCTCATGCAGACATACCTTATGTACGCTAGCGTTTGCCGGTCAGTCGGCCACGCACGCACGCACACACAAGGATGGCAAAGCATGTGGGTCTTCAGTATGCAGGACGGGTCAGTGGGGTGATTGTTGCTAAAGCCTGGTACTCGGCAGGGGGACTCAAGAGGGATTGACTCGCACAAACCGCCTACCCTGCCCTCCTGTTCCCTCACACGATCACCATCTCCTCCTCCATCGGTCGCTTGTGTGCCATCGGGAGGCCCATATGGCCAGCGCGTGCGGTCATCGGCACGAATCAGCCCTCGTAACACCACCGAGCCCACCCTCTGACCCTGCTCTCCCTCCCCTGTGTGTTTCCCCGCAGAACAACATGCCCAAGGCAGCTGTTTCCAAGAAGACAGAGAAGAAGGAGCCCAAGGCCAAGGGCGAGAAGGTGAGAGAGGAGCGAGGGGGGGGCTTCACAGTGCAGAGTTTTGCAGGCAAAATTTGCCAGGCCAGACTTCCCCTGTCTGGATGTTCCCCGGCCAGCAAAACAGGGGCCTGTACTCTCTTGCCCACACACACCGCGCCCCGCCCTATGTCCCCCGTGTATGTTCTTTCTTCACGAACTACGCGCATGCCTGAGCTGCGTCTCATGCACACACACATTCGCACTTCACACTCCAGTCCCCCACGGAAACGAACCCCTCTTACGGACACAAGGCGCACACACACCCACACATATACGCACGTACCCAAGTCGGCCTCCTTCCTTTCCCTCACTCCCCCGCACGATCCCTCCCCCACGACGCCCCTTTTCCGAAGCATCGTAGGCCGGGCACGATCACAATCACTTGCGGAGGGCCCGTACTCGCGATCAGCAAGGTTTTGTGCACACACCGAGAACTCTCTGTCTTGCTTATCTGCAGAAGAAGAAGGACCCTAACGCCCCCAAGCGAGGCTTGAGCGCCTACATGTTCTTCTGCCAGGACATGCGTGACACCATCAAGTCTGAGGGAGGCCCCAACATAAGCTTCACCGACATCACCAAAGAGCTCGGCAAGCAGTGGAAGGAGCTGTCGGAGGCCGACAAAGTGCCAGTGAGTTTGACTTTGAGGCAGAGTTTGACCGTCCCAGCGTGACAGATGCATCGTCAACGCTGTGACAGTGTCCCCCCTTATCTCCTCTCTGTATACGCAAACCGTGGAACGTACCAAACGAAAAGAGTGGGACTGCTTGAGCATGTGCGTTCTCATTGAATTGCAGGCAATTTTTACCTGCAGTATCTGTGAAAACCACCAATTGGCTGACCTCAATGGTCCATCAGTCCTCGCTTCTGCTCAGTCTCTATGTTTGGGCAGAGCCAATGTGCAGACAGACGGTCAGCTATGCTTCCTCTCACAGTTCGGAACTCTGACAGAGGGGCATAAAGCATTTGATCGTGCACTAGAGTACTGACGCACAGGCATTTGTCAATTTGAAGAGATGGTGGCTTTATCCTGGCATTTATTTAAATGGTCTGTGATTCGTAGCTGGAAACAATTTACGCAAGAACCGCCGCACAGCTGCCTGTTCAATCAAACCCACCAGGAGCATTGGCCAGAGCCGCATGTGTAAACTTTTATCTTATTGTTCTCATTGTTTATACACATCATGTGCACAAGAAGCACGCAAAGACCCTTCGCCAACCCTGCCCACCAGTGATTGTTATCATCCCATTACTCAATATCAGTGATTGCTAATATCAAAAAACCGTAAAGTACTTATCACCCCGTACAGCGAACGTTTTCAACCCCTCATGGTGTGTGGGGAGCAATTTAAATAATTAAGTCACTTGGGCCTCGCAAAGCTCGCATTGTGATTAATTAATTAATTTCAAACATGGACGGGAAAGACACTGAAGCCGCCCCTCAAGGGGACAAACAGGTTGGAGGCCCTCTCTTGGGGAGAAAGTACACCAAGAGGAAGGGCACCTTTCTCTTGGTGTCCCTTCACATGCGCGTACACGTACCCGCACACACACACGCACAAGTACATAATGCATGCACGCACACACGTACGTACGTACACAACCGTATACGCCCGTACACAACGCACGCACACAAACAAACTCGCACGTAAGCGCACGCACGCACATGTATGCGCGCGCACACACACGTAACCGCATGCACACACACACACATACATTACACACACATGTATGGGAAATGTATACGTATGTACACACACTCACACACGTATGCAGACACATGTACGTGCGCACGCACAAGAACACAATGCATGCACGCATGTATGTACATAACCGTACACGCACGCACACGTGCGTGCATACGCATGTAGGTGCAGCTCATAGGGCCAGAAGGCCCTCGTATAGGCTCGCATCGTGTTTATTAATTATGTGTTGCCCCCCTCGCATTGCTCGCATTGGAATTTATTAATTGGTTTTTTTCAAACCTGGGATGGGTTATGGTATGTGCCTACTACTTTTGTGCATGAGGCCAAGCTGCACTGCCTTGCATTCAATGGCTTTTGTGCTGCCTTAGTAAGTTAAGGGCCTGTTCCATATTTTTCCTTCCAGCTGATCTCTTGCACATGCCTGTGTTAGAATTGCCAACATACTCCTGCCAATATTTTCCCCTGCAGTCAGGAGGGTGTTATTTTTATTTTTGGAAGGCATGTCCAATTTCTAGGGTGGACCAACCTGAGGGACCACCCACCCCCCAGACCCCCTTCCAGTGCCCCCACCCAGACAAAAAGGGTACCAATCTACTCCTTTTTAAATTCTGCATCATCTGCATATTCATCATGATCTGAAACTTGAGTGTTGCAGAGTTGTGGAGCCAAGACTGAGAGTCGGACGCCCGCGCACACATGACCTACCAGGCACCCGCAACTAGCTTACACAGCCCCACGTTGCTTTCATTCTTTAGAAATCCACTATTTCATGCTGGCACAATCCTGTGAGTTTGGGGTGAATTGCTGCTCCATTCATTGGCTTGACTCACCCCGCGGCCTGCACCCGAGCGCGTGAGCCTCTGGCTTTTGGACATGTCCACAGACCCCCCCCCCCCAACCCAATTTGCCCCGAAAGGGTGCCAATCGACTGGACTTGAGCTGAGGATTCCGACTATATGTTTAAAATTTCGTGAAAATGCCCCAGAAAAAAACTGGAGACCCCCTGCAAAACTAAAAACTTGTCGGGGGACCACCTCACCCCCCCCCTCCCCGATTCGACCCATATATGTATATCAATCGATAGCTCTCAATCTCAGGATTCCGATTATATAATTTGTCTGAGGAAGTAGACATGCCGTCCAAAAGTTATGCTTCCTACACCCTCCTGCTGCAGTACCAAGAAAAGGCCGTCGAAGACAAGAAGAGGTACGAGGGTGAAATGAAGCACTACAAGCCTCCAGCTGATACCGAAGGTGGCGGTAAGAAGTCAACCCCCAAGAAGAAGGCCGCCCCCAAGGGAAAGAAGAAGGAGGAGAGCCCACCACAAGAGGAAGGGGAAGAGGAGGAGGAGGAGGAGGAGGAGGAGGACGACGAGTAACTATTTTCTGTCCTCTCCGTGCACAAATGACTTACCACTCTCGCTCCTTCCACTTTTGCCCGCGACGATTCTGACCGTTCTTTCTTGACATGACTATCACAACACAATCTGACAACCTTACCTTAGGCCGGAAGTTTGCCGCACGCCCTTCAGGCAACCAGTATTTTTTGCCCATTCACGGCCCTTTTTTTATTTCAACCTTAAAAGGTTGCGTGCTTTGTACTCTCTCTCTCTATCTCTCTCTCTCTCTCTCTCTCTCTCTCTCTTCTGTTCCATTAATGTTACTCCTTTTGCTGCATTCTGTGTGCTTATGTACCTGAGAAGAATTGTATTGTGTGAAAAGCATGTTGTTTGTACACTGGAACGGCTTGAGACGGTTCTGGCTGACGCTGTGCTAAACGGCCTGATCAGCTTGTTATTGTTCTGACTTAAGTTTAGTTTAGTTTGGATTACAAAGGCATTCAACCTGGAATGGCTGCTCAACCTATGAGAACGAGGTAAACCTCAAAACAAACCAAGTAAAAAAAGGGCTGAAACGCAACTGGAAAATGCTAACCTTACAGACACGAGAAGAAGTAGGCAAAACACATCAGAGTGTAGACGTTGGTTCACCAACGTAGACGCATACTGAAAAATAGTTACCTTTCAAAAGGTCAAAACCCACACACATTGCACACAAATAAGTTGGAAACGCAGGGACAACTGGAGTTTGAACACAAGTGTGAGACTACTGAAACTGGTCTGTACAACCGACTGGTCTGCTGGTCTGTATAACCTACTGCACTGGTACTGTATAATCAACCTACTGAAACTGAGCATGGATTAACTGCTGCTACTGCTGAATCGTGGTGCCACCATCTCCTCACATACTGTGTCGACCGAGGTCTGGTAGATGGGGCACCTGTATGTAAAGAATAAGAGCAAA
>Ga0307942_1000650_pt1 | contig 24953 bp, 28 predicted proteins | sample OrgLakmetagen175_FD_201846 | JGI IMG/M metagenome (GOLD analysis project Ga0307942, IMG submission 201846) | Saline water microbial communities from Organic Lake, Antarctica - #175 | ecosystem: Environmental > Aquatic > Non-marine Saline and Alkaline > Saline | place: Antarctica: Organic Lake... | reverse complement strand
TTCAGCGTTACAATCAAGGAGTCCCTTATGAACAAAGAGTCTGTGACAGATGTGCTCTTAATAATGTCCAGGATGAAGCACACGTTATTCTGGATTGCCCTGATGCTCAGCTGGTCAGCTTACGCAACCAATTCCAGCATCTGTTTGATGCCATACCAGCAGGTAGCACTGCTCGCCTGAGATACTTCATCAATCAGACTGATGCCGTAGGAGTAGCTGACTTTGCGGACAAATGCCTTGCTCTGTTTGATCACTGACCTTGTCTCTTTTTATGATTTCTTGTTCAGTCTGGCCTCTTTTTCTTCTTGAAGCTGTTTTTTTTTTTGCTATAGCTCAACTGCCCTCGCTGGCGGATATAGCTGTATAACCCTTACCCTTACCCTTACTGGTTTTATACAATGCTGCAATGTCACAAACAGCGTTGAGCCTTTTTCCCTTTCCAAGGGTTTGTTTGCAGGGGCTACAAGTTTGATGCTCCAACAAGAATTATCACAGTTTTACATGGTTAACATACACAGCCTAGTGGTCGCACTTTTTGACTGATGGCTTACTCTGTAAACTCTTTGTGTTGGACCGAAAGCAAATTGGAAAAAAAGACAACATCCCTTCCTAATCCATGCCAGTAGTGTTACACAATCTGTGTTGCTTCATTTTCCTTTTGGAAGAAGCAGATGCCAGAAGCCAGTGAAAACTTTTTTCGTTTAAGAGAGCATCTCTCAGACCTTGCTTAAAGTAGTCGAAGGTGTCGGCTGGCACAGCCAGCCATAGCATCGTAGGAGCGTTAAAAAGTTATAATTGTCCAGCTTCTCTGCTATTTCACCAAATTCTACCAACCACATAAACATGCCGCACCAGGAAATAGTCTTTTGAAAACCACTGTAGTAAATCTTTATGGTAATTCGGCAGCCCTCAGCGCGGTAGCCGTGGCAGCAGTCACAACCAGGGCCCGGCTGTAGCTTGCAACCTGCTCCTGGCGAGTTTGGCACCGGCTCCCTACGCGGCCAGGCATGCCCTGGCTCACGGTTTCAATTGGCAAGTTGTGGAGGACAGCATCGGACTGGTCTGCTGTAGCTGGGTCAACTGGTGGGGTGGGCAGCTAGAGAGGAGAGAGAGGAGCTGTTTTGGGGGCTGCATGCGTCCTTTGTTCTCTCTTCTGCTCCGCTGCACTTGTTCTCTTGGCACTCCTGGTTCTGTGAGGCTCTCTCAGCCTCTGGTTTCCTGTTTCTGACTGATGCTTCTTGTACAAACATCCTGATACATATCAACAGCTTTTTTCTCGTTCTCCTTGATGCTTTCTCTTCGCGCTTCTTCAACATAAATGCCTTGCTCTTTTAGATCACTGACCTTGTCTCTTTTTCTGGTGTTTTGTTCAGTCTGGCCTCTTTCTCATCTTGAAGCTGATTTTTTTTGTTGCTATAGCTCAACTGCCCTCGCTGGCGGATATAGCTGTGTGTCCCTTACCCCCCTTATGGTAATTCTGGTGATAATTAAGTATGAAAATGCATACGCATAGTATGCCATTTCCAAGCAAGTAGGCACGTTGGTGTTTCTCCGTACATCATCATGATTCATGATTTATGATGAGGGCTGTAAAATCCCCAGAAACCAAACCAGTGTTCTTAAGAACTTCTTACACATATCGAACCCTAAGAGAACGGCAAATGCCAGCAGGGATAGGAGGCACCCAGATGTTCAGTGTCAAGAGATAAAAATGCTTTCATAATGCAGGCGCAAATACGCAGGAATGGGGAAAGCAATCATACCTTAACCAGGCATTTTGCATATGCAACTGTACAGAGCATTCTTCAGATTTAAATACACAACGATGACGTGCCGCATGACTCATACACGCATGCAAAATGGGCAAAAGGAGGTTAAGGCACCAGCCACAGAGACTCATAAATCACACATCTGTTGTACAGCCAAACCTCACTGCCAGGAGTTGCATGCCTCGCAAGCATCATACTTTTACAGGGGGCGCATAATCACCGGTCAGCTACTAATGAAAGGTAGTGGCAAGAAAGGCACAATCTTCAATGCCCGACTTAGACATCCAACATGGATTTTCTGAACGACTTCTTCACTTCTATGCGGCCTCGGCAAAGCCCACACGAGCACCGCCGTAGTCAAACACAGAGTGGTAGGCACTGCATAATAGCAGAAGCAATAAGAAATGAGTCAAAGAGTGTTAAAGCTGTACTCCTTGGCTAGGAGCTTCATATACTCCAATTCTAGAAAGGAACACGCAAGTGAAAAGGTCAGAAAGCATTTTGTGTAACCATTTTGGAAGCTTTATTTAGCTGCAAGCCCAGGCTGGTTGCCTGCACAGGGTTTCATCACTATGAGAAACTATTTCCGTGGAATTTATTTGGGCTTTGGGCTACCGCTGTTTGCAAGCGGTCGCGCAGCTTATGCTGACAGCTGCACACACCCGGTAGGCCTTGGCATGTACAGCTTGTTGATGCAGCTCAGCTGCATTGGTGTCCCATTAGGCCTAGTGAAGTTGGGATCGCGGCTATGCTAGAAGGGAGGACCTTCACACTGCTTGCATTATGGAAGCTCTCATACCCAAGACATGCCCTCAAGCCAGCTTCCTCAGGCCATCCCCACCAAGAGGTGCACGACCCCTAGGCCAGACCTGGGCTGGCTTACATGGGCTTTGCGAGGCCAAATCAAATAATTTATTGAAACCCAAACCCAAACTCACGTTGTGTTCTACACTTGTAAAGCAAGAAGAAAATGTGAGGGACATTTCATTATTTAAAAGCTTTGTGTGGATCAAATTCTCTTTGTGGCAGTATTTATCCTGTATGACATGCATGATAGGTTATGCAGCTGGGTTATGCACCTGCTCACACACTAACATGCCCTGCAATGTCATACCTTTCCCCTCTATAAACAAAATCACTCTCATTCTTGATATGGAAATCAGGAATACTTTCTAGGATACAGGAAGTTATGCATAAACCCAAGACGGGCCATGTTATTTATATTCATGGAACACCTTGATTCAGGCTCATCTCTCCAGCCTGCAGCATTTTACACACAGCTCTGAATGCCGGCTATTGCATTATGCAAGCAACAGTGGTGAGCCACTTGCCTTGTCAAGCGCTCAACTCGCTCATCCACGCACCCTACACACTCAACCAAGGAAAATGTCTCCTGAAATCCTGATATCTATGGGAAAGACCCTAAAACCCTAAAACCCTAAATTGACTCACCCGAGAAAAATGTCTCCTAAAATCCAGATGGGGCCTGCAGGAACATCCAGGCCCATGAAGCCACTGATGCACTGAGGCTCCGAGCCCTCAGCTTCAAGCTGTAAGTGTATGTGTGAGTGAGCGTGTGGACGTGCATGTTTTTGCATGTGTGGACGTGCATACGTGTCAGGTCAGTTTGCTGCCCCGTGTGAGAAGCGGAGCCAAGCAGGAATAAAGGGTTATATTGTGTGCAAGAACGACGTAGATCAGGGTTGGCCAGAACCGTGTATACTTGCCGCATATGACCGTTCATACATTTCAAGATTCCCTTGCCAACCAACCATGCACACCATGCATTCTGAACTGTGGTTGTGGCCAACCTTAGGGATACATCACAAGCTGACAAAAAATGGCACAGCAAGCGTGACACGTGGGGTTGGGTATTACAAATGAAGGGCACAGGTATCAAAAGCACTCTCTGTTCAACCTCAACCTCAAACACTGCACTGTAAAAATACAAGCCACTTTAAGCTGAGAGCATCACAAGGCTCCCAGCCACAGGAAACATGAAGGAACAAATGGCTTAGGAGGGAGAGGCAGAACAGGATCCTCTGTTCAACCTCAACCTCAAACACTCCTGTCCGGGTATCTCAATGTTTCTGAGTTGTGCCTCATCTGCACAAACCCAGGTCGACCCGTCTGCTAACATTTTGGAGGGGGAAGGAGGGAGAGTGAGACACAAAACCGGCTCCTGGGGCAATTAAAAGCTTAAGCACTTTAGATCGTGCAGCAGCAGAGGCTTGCACAGCGGTTGAGCTGGGGAACACAAATGCAAGCCCACGTACAACAGACAGTGCATTACAAGTCCTCTTTACCTTCAGGATATACTGCTCTGGTCGCAGGGGGAAGCTACGGCCTCCGATGGTGAGCAAGATGGTGGGCATCGTGGGGAGGGCTTTGCAGTCCACCTGCGAACACGCATGCACACGCACGCACGCACAAGCTCACACTATGTAAAACAACACCGATCACTGACAGCTCCCAATAGGTTGATGGGCAACGTGGTGAAGGCCTTGCACTCCACCTGCAAGCACACACACACACACGCACACACGCACACACACACGCACACACACACACACACGCGCACACACACACACACACACACACACACACACACACACACACACACTGTCAGCAAACAAGACCACGATGCGTACATTGCATGTAACAAGATGATGGGCATCGCGAGGGGGGCCGTGCAGCACACCCGCAGGCACACATGCACGCGCACACAGCAAAATTAAAAAATGATGCAGTCTGTATTTAGGCAGCCATACTCGATGCACTGAGACCTACGCAGTGTTCCATTCCATGCTACCTCCTGGATGCACGCAAGATGCCTGACACACATCATGGGTCACTGAAGAGCGGTTGCATGCAGACTGCAAAGGGGAACCCATAGCTTCACAAACCAGCTGCACACTACTTTGTTGGGCAGAACATGATAAGTCAAGAGGCGAATTCCTAGGGGAAGCAAGACCGTGCTCAGCATTGCATCTCTGATATCGACCGTTCCTGCCTTCATCTGACTACGCCTTCAAATCACCACACACAAAATCAAATTGCATTTGAAGACAGGTAACAACACGCTTGCTCCTTCTGAGCACGCACCCATACAAACATACAGACAACACACACAAACACACACACACACATACACACACACACACATACACACACACACAAACACACACACGCACACACCTGAGCAGGCCCGGCGTCCAAGCCAGCAAACGCGCTGTCACACAGCTGGTCCACTGCATGCTCAATCTGGGCGACAGTCTGGTTGTTGTGCAGCGCAATCTTCACGTACTGCACGGCCGTCTCGCAGAAGCCACACACTGCACCATCCTACACAAGAGGGTACAGGAGCACGTGCATATGCGTGCGCAATTTTCACGTATTGCACAGCCGTCTCGCAGAAGCCACACACTGCGCCATCCTACACAAGAGGGTTCAGGAGCACGTGCATATGCATGCGGAATTGCTGCACAGGAGCGCGTAAGTCAACTGCTCACTCCATGAATGGAGTTGGCACAGCAGCTAAAGAAGTGCGCACATACATCTGACAATCAAGTCCCGCACCACAAACCAGCATAGCCTAGCGGGCCTCCGCCGCAATTCCTTGCACAAATTTATAGCTTGCAAAGAAAAGAAAAGTATCCACTGGTAGTGATGACACAGCCAGCATGATTATGAGTGTTATGTAGGTGCCCGCATTTCATAGCTGGCATACATACCTGCAAGCCGCTGTTGCGGCCACCCTCCTTGCCAATGACCTGTTGGGGACCTCGAGCGGAATGTCCTGCTGCCATGAGCTTTCGGTGCTGCGGCTGCGGCTGCTGCTGTTGTTGGGCTTGGTGGCGTGCAGAGGCAGTGTTGGGGCACAGACCCAGGGCACCACAGATCTGTGGACACGGAAAGGAGCAGCACAGATTCTGCTTGGATCTGTAAATTTGTGTTGGCAGCATGCAGAGGCGCTGCTAAGATACAGGCTAGGAAATCGCAGATCTGTGATCACAGCAGATCTAGTTTGGCTCCCAGTACACCTATTGTTTTAAATTGTGAGGAGCACTTTTGAGCATTGTGCGTGGAGGCATTGTCAGAGCACAGCCTTGGGCACTACAGACTCCATTGAAGGTGGTTTGTATGATGTCAACGTGCGAGAACACTGTTGCAAGCAGTGCGCATGCCTGTGGGTGCAGCAAGCCTGCAAGCACAGCATGACCGCAGTAGGGAGCATAGATTGAGGTGCTTGTTGTTGGTGCAGCAGGTATCAAAGCAGCTCAGAAGCCTTATGACGCCCTTGAATTAAATTGCAATTTTAAAAATCACCGAGTCCGGAGGTAATCTCCTGCACGTGCATGGCCTAATAAAAAAGGCAGACAGGTGCTGGAAATCAGACATCGCTCTCTGTGTGCTGACCACAAGGACACACCACACAGCCACCACTTGCATACAGTAATCATTGAGTCTATTGGTATCCCCTGCACGGCCTTGATAAACACACTAGGCAGATACAAATCAGCACTAGGTAGATACAGATCAACAAACCACTAGGTAGATACAGATCAACAAACCACTAGGTAGATACAGATCAACAAAACACTAGGTAGATACAGATTAATAACAACAACAAAACACTAGGTAGATACAGATTAATAACAACAACAAAACACTAGGTAGATACAGATCAACAACAACAAAACACTAGGTAGATACAGATCAACAACAACAACAACAAAACACTAGGCAGATACAAATCAACAAAATATGCACTGTCTTGATCACAAGGACACACTATACAGACACCACGCACGTAACACATACATAGGTACCACGCAAGTAAAACATACATAGGTACCACGCACGTAACACATTCATAGGTTACTCACCGAGTCAAGTGGCATCTCCTGCACAGCCTTGATGATGGCAGGCAGGTACTGACCCACAAGGTCCTTGCACTGCATGGCCACTGCTGAGGAAGCGCCAATGGCCTTGTTCACAGTCGCAATCTGCAACAGGCAACGTGGGGTGGCATCGTTGGCGGCAAGAAGTAAAAACGCAGTCAGAGAAGAAGGCATTGTGTGGTAGTTAATACAGGGGTGCATTCTAACGAGTCAAAAAGCAGGGTGGTAACCTAGTGAGTCAAGAAGCAGGGGTGTAGTCTGATGAGCTGATTGTAGGGTGTGTTCTGAAGGGTCGAAAAACAGGGGTGTGCTCTGAATCATTGGAAGGGTAGGTGTCATTGGAAGGGTGGGTGGAGAAGGGAGTTACCAATTATGGTTGCTCCAATATCATGTGGTGTGCTATGCATTCGAAAAAGGTCAGCAAGGGTATATGCATTTGAAAAAGGTCAGCAAGGGTGTATGCATTTGAAAAAGGTCAGCAAGGGTATAGGCTTTCGAAAAAGGTCAGCAAGGGTAGGCAGGTGGGGAGAAAACAATGCCCACATTGCCTGGTGCGTGGCTGGCAGTGCGTGGCTGGTGCCAAACTCATGTGTTTATTTTACAATATTTGCCACCGTAATTTGTTTCTATCGTGGGAGAGAGTGTGTAAGCTCAGAGGGAGGTGCAAATGACAAGTTCTGAGAAACCCATCACATTTCACACTTAGCACATTATTAAGGGTGTGCTCAGAGGCAGCCAAGAGAGAAAATATTGAAGGGTGACAGAAAAGGACCAGGCCTAAGAGGAATGACCACAGGTTTGACAGGTTTGAACATATGGCCAAGACCTGATGAGCGTGACGTCACTTGAAGCTGCTCAGAATCCAAGCAGGCCTTTGTTTCTACCAACGTGGGGACTGGTTTGTCAATGCTTGCGTGGTTCTTCCCTTTTTCATAATTGCACTGTACGTACACTAATAAAAACACGCCACCTCCAAGCACGTGCGTTTAAATTTGTGTGCTGCATATTGTAGGGTGAAAAACTCATTATTTAATCCGAATGCAAGCAATGCAAGGGGGGAAAGTTATAACCTTAATGCGAACCTATGCAAGGGCTTTTCGTCCTCTGAGCTGCACAGGCACGCGTATTTACGCGTGTAAGCATGCGTGTGGGTGCAAATGCACATTTGTGCATACGTATGCATGCACAGGCACATGTGCGTGTGGACGACTGCACTTACACGTGCGTGCATGCATGTGCATGTGCATGTGCATGTGCATGTGCATGTCAAGGGAGGCACCCTCTTGGGTTTGATACTTATCACCACCACACTCTTCTCCCAAGAGAGGCTCAGCCCCCTCATCTGCAACTTGCTCTGCATGCGCCTTTGCTGCTCGCTGCTCAGCTGCCGCTTTCTATTTCTGTCCAATTACTGGGCTTGAAAACTCAGAATTTGCCAAGCTGTCTTGCTGCTCGCTGCTCAGCTGCCGCTTTATCTTTCTGTCCAATTACTGGGCTTGAAAACTCAGAAGTTGCCAAGCTGTCTTGCTGCTCGCTGCTCAGCTGCCGCTTTATCTTTCTGTCCAATTACTGGGCCTGAAAACTCAGAATTTGCCAAGCTGTCTTGCTGCTCGCTGCTCAACTGCCGCTTTCTCTCTGTCTAATTACTGGGCTTGAAAACTCAGAATTTGCCAAGCTGTCTGTGCCCTCGAGGGGCCTTGATGGGCAGCTTAGGAGGCCCTGTTCATGCTCAGAAAATCAAATGAATTTGCCCGATGCAAGCTTCACGGATCTTGTTGTAAGTAAATTGTACGTGCTCGCGACACACACACACCGCAAGGTAGTAAAAACTATTCACAGCACGCGGTAATGAAAGTGACCTACGGTACTGTTTATCCTCCGGCATCACAGCAACTGGACAATTACTCAGTAGCTGACAAGCTGTGAGTTGAGAGGGGCAAAAAAGTGTGTAGCGCGTACGCTTAGGCTGAGCATGATTTTTGCGTGCGAGCAATTATGTTGAAGGGAGGGTAGGTGGGGCAGGGTAAGCAAGCAAGCAGGTTAAGTGCTATAAAGTCGCCTACAATTTTGAAGTCAAAAACCGAGCAAAAGGACTGAGTAGCAAATCCAATCCAACAATCGATGCTTTTGATTATTGCCTAGCAAACATGCTTGCATATGCCAATTTCCGCGCTGGAGCGGCGGAAGAGCGCAATGTTTGATGCCTTGAGAATCAACCATGCGTGTGTGAAAATTGATGTTTGCTGGCCAGAGTTGTGCAAGCCCGCTTCGTACGGAGAGTGGCGGGCAAACTTTAAACTTATGAACGTGAAGCCAGAGAATTAGAAAGCAGTATCAGTCAACCCTAAAGTAGAATCCGTGACTACACCCTGCAAGGTCAGGTTCTCGCATTCTCGTGAGGTTGAGTGGCGGAATCATACGTAGCGAGTGTCTGCAACACACCCATGAAATAAAGAGCTGTCATTGGGGCAGTTTTCTGGACATCCTCTGCATTTGAACTGTGAATAGCAGCCCACACACTGCACGTTGGGTTGCCTCAACATGTCATATGTATTCTTCACGAATTAAGAATTATGGTATGTGCTGTCTGTGTCTTGCTTCCTCGTGCGGAACTGAGATGAGCTGAGGAGCCCTGGAGTATTTGTCATTCCGCTGACCTGGCTTAACGGTATTACTCAACACCATGCAAAACTTGGATTCATCATCAGAGACGGTGGAAGCTGCGCGAAAATTCGAATTGGCCGCTGTACCGTTCTGTCTGTCACTGATGGCACCCTAGCGAGCTTACGATCAGCGGCACACAGTTTTACGTACAGCCTTTCGACAAGATGGTATGCGGCACACAATTCTAAATACACCTCCTCTGTGGGTTTGGAAGTGACAGAGGTGCCGGATTTAGTGGTGGCAAAGGACAAACGGTATTTTGTATTTTGACAGTGTTACTCTCAGGCAAGGGAGCAGTGCAGCAACAACTTCCATACACACCTCCTCCGTGGGTCCGGCAATAAGAGAGGTGCCGGAGTCAGCGATGGCGGGGCAGCCTCCAGCACACATCTGGTTGGTACCAACTTCAAACTTGTCCATGTTGAATTGCCAGTAGCCCTTGCGCGTAACAGGCACCCTACAATCACAGTCATAGCACAGCATGAACACGTGAGCACTTGCACTACTTGCGCAAAATAGAGCATGACCCAATCCGAAATCCTGGCACGTCCATACAATAAACATAAGTGGCCCTTGAACAAGGTTTGTAGAAAAGCACCCTGCAAGCTCACGATTGGGTAGTTTTTAGGGTGGGCCAGAACCGTATATACACTTCGTATACGACCATATGTATGGTGAATTCCCTGCTAAACATACTTTTTAGGGTGGGCCAGAACCGTATATACACACTGTATACGACCGTACGTATGGTGATTTCACTGCTACACACACCGCATGTACACCGTATCTTCAAGATTAAGTTTTTCCCGTATAAATATATAGTTCTGGCCCACCCTATAAGATCTGGCTTGTATACATCAACGCAGACCGACAGATGCAGGCCTATATGCTAGCCAAAAGTAGCAAGGTGCTGTTCCATGGTGGCCGACTAGCTCTTCTGGTTGTCTGAAAACGCCAGCAAAAGCATAGATGATAAAATTGCCGCTGAAAGCAGCAGCACGAGCCACACCACCCACCACACTCACCACAAGTGCTCTCCTGCCACATGGGAGGGGTCATCTTAGAAGCACAGATTAATAAAAACACCACCAAAAGCAGCAGTGGAGGAGGGTGCATACGCTGCACGCTACGGGCAATAGTGCGTACAATGCCACTCACTACACTTACCACGTACGACATCTCACTACACTCACTACACTCACTACACTCACCACGTACAACGTCTCACTACACTCACTACACTCACCACGTGTGCTCTCCTGCCACATGGGAGGGGTCAATGCCTCCCAGCACAAGCTCGCCACCGTTAGGGGCGTTGGGGTCCCTGGGCAACAAATGGAGGTGGTACAGCATGGATTCAAAAAGGAGATGAGTGTGAGCAGTACTAGGTGTATTACGATAATACGTGTGCAGGAAAGTTTGGATGGAGGGGGGAAGGTCACTGCCGGTGAAAAACATGGAAGATGGGTGGGAAGCGCAACGACGTAAGGAAGGCAAGACAAGGACGTCTGGCAGGAGTGGGAAACTATGGGGCATGGGAGGTGTAAGGTGAATTAAGAAGGAGGGGGGGTGATACACCTGATGACCTTAAGGGGTTGGATAGAAATCCAGGACGGATTTGGAATGAGCAAATTGGTGGAAGCCACATGGTCAAGTTGGAATGTTATGAAACACGTGCACTACAGCACCTCCACAGCGTGAGAAGTCCACGGGCACAAATTTCACGACCAACCGTGCATGCAATCAGATCATCGACACGCTGTCCTTTTTAAGGGCTTGCTCTCCCTCTAGTGGGTGTGCGAACCACCATCCCCAGTCTGACTGAACACACCCACGGCACACTAAGAGCTGTCAATAGCACAACTCCAACCTGCATTTTGCAGGAAGACTTCCCAAGTATGTGGTCAGGGCTAATACGCAGCTCTGGTAAACCCTAGGCTTCTGCACTGTGACTTGATATGCTTGCAGATAGCCATGCTGGCTTACGTGATCATACCTTTCATTTCCACTGCTGCCCTTTGGGGTTGCATACCATACATATTCATACACTTATGCACTGATAGACTGTGATGCGACCAAAGCCAACACCTGCCCTCACTTGTGACGTGCACGCAAACCTGCCATCCCTGTTCTCTTTGTCTAACCCAGACCTGTTTGCGTTTTCTCGGCCTTCACACACTTCACTGAAAAACTTTAGATCGTTTATTTCTCGACCAACGGCTCCTCACACGCAACACAATCCCTCTCCCACCTCAACCTGGCACGCCAGAAGCTGCAGCTGTATCAACAGCTATTTGCTCCCACAACAGCTTCTTTTTCTCACAACGCAATCCCAGCTTCTTACTCCCACAACGCAATTTTGTCCCTGTATACCTGTTTAACCAGAAGCTGAACACGGGCTGGTCCAGCAGCTTTTGGTCGACCATGTTGGTGAAGGGAGGGACGGCTCCGTCTACGCTGATGGTGGGCCAGCCCATGCCCTGCACACATGAGCAAATGTTGACCGAAAACATAAGCACATACCTGCACACATGAGTAAATCTTGATTGAAATCACAAGCGCATACCTGCACACATGGTCATGTGCTTAAAACATGGTCATATGCTTGGAACAATAACCCTTTTTTTAATCATGTCCTCACGGTGGCGACTAAACTTTGTCGCGTGTTTTTATTTCAACTTCTTCATCCTGTTAACGGCTACAGCCAGTCATCAACATTGCAGCATTTGCACGTTCCTACTACTTATAGATTCCTTACGCCAGTTTGGTCCAGATCGATCTATTCAGAGTAATACTAGCTAGCATGGACAGCACGAACCAGGATGCCACTACGCCAAAAATGACCACCAAGTAAAGCCGCAAAGGAGCAACTTTTCATTCATTTATTATCTCAGACACATATTTACACACGCACGCACACACACACATTTACACACGCACGCACACACACACACACACACACACGCACGCACGCACGCACGCACTCACACACGCACACACACACACACTCTCACACAAACACAGACACACACACATACACGCACGCACGCACGCACGCAAGCACGCTCAAACACACACACACATACAAATACACACATACACACACACATGCATGCACATGCACGCACGCACGCACGCACACACACACATGCACGCACCCACGCACGCACACACACACACAAGAGCACATACACACAACCATACCAGCAAAGCGTGCGCACCCACCAAAATGCCATCAAACTTTGCTGCAACGAAGGTCAGGCCAGGCTCATTCACGGCTTCAGTGAAATCCTGGTTCTTGACCTAAATCAAAAGAAAAAGCTGACACATCAGTGTTAAGCAATGGTTGCTTGTGAACAAGGCAGTGCCTAGAGGCTTGTACACGGCTTTTATTACAATGTGCGTGCCGTCTGAGCCACATATGTTAACTAGGGACAAGGATATAATCTGCCAGAGGGTGTCAACTGGGGAAATGTTAAAAATATGTGCCCTTCTTGCACTCGGAAGCCAGCCATCCACTGCTCCTTTATCCGATTGGTACCATTTTTGGTTCAAATTGAAGCTGGCATTATGAGTTACACGAAAATGTGCTTGGATTCATGTCGGTCGCTCTGTGTGCAAATTGGCATGGCTGAAAGCCCACAGTGACCACCAAAACCCTAAGAAAGTGGCGTTGCATGGGAAAACAGCATATGTTGGCCTACATCCCCAACTAGTTGAACATTTCACTCCATTTCTTTTGCAATGATATTAATTACAAGGACTCAATAACACCAAAAATCATGTGATTTGGTAGTGTGGGTGGCCTGCTGTGGATTTTGTGGTGAAATTTAGGGTTCACCCTGCGGGCAATTAGACATGTGCGCCGGAACTGGCTAATTTCAAGCTTAGGACCCAGAGGAACTGATAGCCCCTAAGCCTGAAATTAGCCAGTTCCGGCACAATTACTCTAGCCACATTCCTAAAGTACCCCTGTTTGGGGCCTCAGATGACCACCTCTGATAATCTGCCAAAAAAAGGCCTGCTTACAGCTTTGGCAATCTTCCGGATCTTGACGTAAACCGGCACATACATCACACATCACTTAATACAATGCTAAAGCTTGCACTGAGTTTACAATCAAAAAGTCCCCCTAGAGCAATTTTGAACTTGGTTGTGGAGGAGGAAATTGACATCCCCATTCATAAGACGCCACATTATTTCATGACTAAGCTGTGACAATTACAGACAGCCTTCCTCGGTAACAAAAGGTTTCCAAGTATCCAAATAACAAGTTGGTCCATTGTATCGTTGCCTCCTCTTTCTTTTCTCGGCACTTTGTTTTTTCCCGTACAAATGAACAGGCGCCCTGTGCTCGAAAGTTCTAATTACCCGCACTAGTGCAGTGCCTTACCTGCACACCTCCCCATGAGAGCACATCGTTGGAGATAAAGCCATCCAACGAGCCTGTGCCATACTGAATCTCAAACTTGGTGCCATTAGCCTGTGTGCGTGTAGGACGGTGATGGTGATCGAAGGTGCATTTTTGTGCGTGCTCTTTAATTCTTGGGAAGACAACGTATTGAGGGTTCTTGTGACAACTTGCGATAAACATGATCGTAACTAGCTCTGTCTTCCCCCTGCTGCTAAAGCACAATTGTCTTTTCATTATTCAAACTACTGACTGAAGCAGCGCTCACACCTTGTACGTGGTAGAATGCTCTGAGTTGTACTTGCGGTGCAGGCGGCACGCAATGTTGAAGAACGCGCAGCTGCTGCTGGGAACCCACAGGTTGGAGCTGCCCTGTATGGTGCGAAAAATCATTAAATGTGATTGCCACACTGCGATGGAATAAGAATCACGGGAGTGCATGCCCGTACCATACCGTGTCAAATATGACAGAGAAGCGTTGCTCAGGCGTGCCCAGGTCAATCTCTCCGTAGTACTGCGCGCACGTGTTCAGGGGGAAAATGGGTGGTCACAGTGCGTGGCTCTCCTGTTCTAAAGCCTTCTTTGACACCAAACAGGTATTTACCAAGGTACACCCATGCATATTAGGCAAAGGCCAAAGCACACCTGGGCATCCAGAAAGTTGCTGAGAGGAACGGAAGATCCTTGGTTCAGGGTTGTTTCGAGGCCTTTGTGCTGTGCTGCGAGGTAGGGACGGGTTCCCGTTCCTAGCACGTTCACGGGCTTTTTGTGCAACTGAATCTTGTGTTGCACGGCGTCACAGCACAGTGACAGCGCAGCTGAGAACAGAAGGCACAACGATGACGTTTTCATGTTTAGCTAAATTTATTTTATGAATTTGATCACTTGATTGCTTTTTCATAACACACACACACACACACACACACACACACACACACACACACACACACACACACACGCACACGCACACGCACGCGCACGCGCACGCGCACGCGCACGCACACGCACACGCACACGCACACGCACACGCACACGCACACGCACACGCACACGCACACGCACACGCACACGCACACGCACACGCACACGCATGCGCACACGCACACGCACACGCACACGCACATGCACGCGCACACGCACACGCACACGCACACGCATACGTGCACGTGCACGCACGCACGCACGCACGCAGCCACTACAATGAGGATCAGGGGGTTTTGTGTGGAAGCAAATTGTGGTTTGATTAAGCTGCGCAGAGTCCTGTCTTACAGGTGGCTTGCTTGACGAAATGTTCTTATTCGATGCTTTACGTTTATGTCTTCTGAGAGGTTTTTCCCGTCGTTTTGCCTAGTTCACGCTTTTGCCAAATAGCAACTCTATATCTGTTAATTCCAGTGCCTCAGGATCATTTTATACTACAGCCAGACCTTCAGTACATAAAAAATGAAAGGATTGTATTTAAGGATGAATTGGGTGGAGATAGTGTTTTGCAAGAAGACGATGGACGAGGGCGTCCTAAGATCTAACCACACTTTCTTGGGGCTCGTTAAGATGTTTTTCCTGCTGGCAAGTATGTTTTTTGCAGGCTGTATAGCAATCTACACTTGAGTGTATACACCTCACATGTATATTTTAAAGGTGTGAATTCTTAATACCCAGATTCACCACGCTATTCTAGCACCACTATCATCTCTCATCAGAAGCCGGATCCAGTCCAAGCCAGCAACAGCCCTCCTGATTCTTTTCCATTAATTTTCCTCTTTTTTGCACCACGAAAGGAGAACTACGCAGGCAGTGGAAACCACGCCCCACATTAACGAAGGATTGGAGCCACTTTGTAACTGGGTAACGTTAATCTCCTCCACCAAAAGAAACATAATAGCAATGGGAATCAGGAGGTTTGCAGGCTTGACCCAAAACCGGCTCCTGATGACAGTTATAATTGTACTGGAAAGGACACGTCTGGTATGGACAAGTTTGGCAGCGTAATTAATCGAATCAATAGCAAGTTTCTCAAAGAGTTAAGAAGCTTGCCTCCAAGCTCCGTGTGCACTCTAGAGACAGATCTGTGAACTTTGCTGCCAAACTTGTCCATACTAGACGTGCCCTTTCCAGTACTGTTATCAACTCTCATCAAGAGCCGGTTTGTCAGATCAAATTACGGTCACTGCAAAGTATAAGACTCAGCACATCTACTGATATGGTTGCGCCTTCGGACCAAGAAAGGCCTCCAAGGTGGAAAAACCATCCAGAGGAGTGAGTTCTTTGCATCGCTGGTCCCTAATGCTTCTACCAGTTCTCTGGCTCATGCCCTTGTGCGCTCTCTGCACACATGTATGTGTGTCTACTACTCTGTGTCTACTCAGCTTTGCGTCGCTGCCACACTGCTGCTCCTTCCCGGAGCTGGGACCCATGACTCAGACGGACCTCTCGGCCTCATCGTTGTTACATATTAACATCGCTAAACAAACGAACAAATAGAATCGGAGACCTTACACGGCACAGGGTCTCTTGAGGATCCCCTCTAACAGTACCTCTTAGAGTTCACATGTTGTCAATTAATTACCAAAACTATCAAATCCAGAAGATAAAGGTTATCAATAAGACTGGCCATCCAGCTTATTGAACAAGACATAAAGAAACTCTCAACTGTCAACCAATTTAACTGCTCCGTCACACGATTCGTCGCTGCCAAAGATTGGGCGTGACAGGTTTCAGGCCAAGCCTGCAACCCTCCTGATCCCCATTGATTTTTCCTTTCCTTTTCGGTGGCGGGGGAGCTTTACGGTACTCGGTACCAAAGTGGCTCCTTTTCCTTAATTGATGTGGGCAGTGTTTTTCACTGCCTGCGGAGTTTTTTCTTTTTTCTTTTCTTAACTCTGAGGATCAAGCTCCAGCGTGTGATTGTTGTAGATGGTGCCACCCACTCCCAAAAGGATGGTGTGGAGGGTAACTGAGGCTCCTTAAAAGATGTTGCAGAGATCTTTGCGCTGTTCCTATGCATCAGGTGGTTATAAGGTCTAGTGTCCTTACAGTATTGCAGAAATCTGTGTGCTGCTCTTGTGCGTTCAGTTAATTTGAGGTATAGTGTCCTCACAGTATTCAATATCAATGAGATGAATATCACGCCAAGAGTCTGCTGAAATTTTTAGGTCGGTCATTGCTCTGTTGGGGGATGGCGGTGTCTCTGAAATGCTCCCAGCAGTATCCCTCGATTACCCCCAGCCACTCCTATGAATCTACCCCCTCAATTACTAGTCTGTTGCTTTTTGTATTTGCGGAGATAGGAGCAACCAGTACAGCATCCGGGCGGCTAGAGGTAAACCTGTTTTTGTTTGAGAAGCGGGTTGGAAAGAGCCACTTTGGTACACCTCTTAATATCAGCTGAATCAGAATCTGGAGATATTGCATAGCCAGCCGTCCGCTGCTACCTAATTCTACGGAGACAAAGCAGGATCCTAGGGAGCCTGTTTTGCTAATGGCTTTGAATATCATACTGCATGCCAAGTTGTGTATCTCAGTGATCACATTTCTTAATTAAGTGTGTTGGCATTCAGAAACGACATGCAGAGCATTGTCTACAAGTTGAGGGCAGAGGGGGCAAGCTAGGCTAAACGAGCGCTTAAACCATACGGCAAGTTGGAACCCTAGGACCAAAGTGTCTAGGGCTTATGGATTTCTAGAGAAACTGAGAGAAGTCCAAATTTGGTCGATTTGTCAGAAAGAGGTGTTCACTTAAGGTTAGTCTAGGCAAATTCAACGTCCAAGTTAGTTTAAGCTCTCTAGAGGAGGTCATGCTCGCGAGTAGGAGGACATGTCGACTCTGGGCATGGCCCTGCCTTCCGGTTGAACCTTGAACTGTGTATTCTGGAGGTAGTGGACCAGCAGAGTGCGCACGGCCTGCAAAAAAGGAGAAAGCATTGTCAGACTTTGGCAATGTCACTTGCTACAGTTTTGGTGCCAGTTATTGGCGAGCAGCGCTCTACTCTTTTCTCTTTGCCGCCAAGAGGTAAGTGGTGGATCAGTACGGATCATCAATCTGCAAAAGGTACAAGACACTCATACACGCATCAAAGTCTGCGCAAACATTGGGCAAGCACAGAGGTTAAAATCCTGGTGTGAACAAGATGGACAGGCAAGCAGAGGGTTTCTGGTTTCTGCGCTCCTCGGATCAGGATCTGTCCAAATAATATAAGTGAATGGCATGCATGCAGGCAGTCGACGACTACCAATGGTGAGGGGATCGTGAGCCTCCTTTTCTGAAAGTATGCTAGATGTGTTTTTGCTATCCTTCTCTTCTTCTTTAAGTCCTGCTCTCCTTTTTTGCGTGATCATCTAACCATAATAAAACAACATGTTCGTCCTTCAAAGGCACACTACAGGGGGGGTCAGGTGCAGCACTGCACCACTAAATAACCAAGATTTTATATGTGTAATGTACATGCGGTTAGTTTGGCAAGAAAATATATAAGGTGAAGGTCAACCCTAGCCACAACAAATCCAGCCGGTTTACACTGACCCACCTGCACATCCTCCTCCTTCGAATTGGCAAGCTCTGGCAGGTACTCGTCGTACATTGCCTTCAGCATTTTGACAAACTGGCCACGGAAACTGTGAAGCGTGGAATGTAAAAGTGAGGTGAGAAATTGCCTCGATTGAATACTTGCTCATCATCCTCAATCCTTAACAAGTCATTATGAATTTGACTCCATTGAAGCCATGCTCATCCTCAATCTTTAACAAAGCAGTGGAAACATAAACGTGCCTTGAGTGCAAAACGCCAGCACACACGCACGCTCGCACACAAAGCGCAAGCACACACGCATGCTTGCACACACGCACAGTGCACATAAACACAAAAAAGCATGCAAGCACACACACACATACACGCACACGCACACATACACATACACACACGCACACATACACACACATGCGCACACACGCACACGCACACACACACGCACGAATTGCACCAGCAATCTCTCACCGTTGGTGCATAAAGTATCCTGCAGGCCGAAGGAAACTGATGAGAGCCTTGGCAGACGCGCGCGACGCGGGAAGGGCATTCAGGAAACGGGCCAGCCAGCGCCAGGCTTGGTCCATGCCAAAAGGGTGCTGAGCCTCATCCACCTGTTGGATGGAGTCATTGAGGTGATAGTACAATTACAGCATTGGCCTTCAGTGAGGGTGGATAGTTTGTTGCTAGTGTCTGCCAGGGCCTAGGCTAGTTTGTCAGAGATGCTGAGCTTCAGCTATGATAAGATGATAAGCAATAGAATAACAGAGGGGGGGCACTGGGTCCACACAAGTTTTTTTTTGTATTAAAGAGGCAACTAGTCACACATCACTTAATCAAATTGGACCTTATCTGGCCTCAAACTGATGCTGGCTTTATAAGTGGGGTTGGCCAGAACCATATACGTAAGGTGTATATACGGTACTTTGGGCAGGGAAATCACCAAATATACGGTCATATACGGTGTATATATACGGTTCTGGCCAATCCTATTTATAAGCTAGGCCAATCCTATTTATAAGCTAGCAGAGCATGTGCTTGAATCTATAAGAATCACTTTGCGTACGGAAAGAAAGGAATAAATGCTCACGCTGTGCACCTGTACCCTGAACGGGCTTACGCCAACCAGTTGGTCAATTTGCTTCATTTCTTTTGAAATTGTCTTTGTTTAATAAACGACTCCAAAACACCAAGTATCACTCAATTCGGTGCTCTGGCTGGTTAGATACAGCATATGGCTGCTCAAAAAGTAGGGTTTACGCTGTGGCCGATGAGGCAGGTGGCAGTTTTAGTGCCGAGCTTGGAAACGGCCAGCTAGGGGAGCCATAACCTATGAGCATGCAATAACTGTACTCATTATGGGCCCCAGACAACCCCCTCTGACAGAACAGAGGTGCCTTTCTTGTGGCTCAAGTCGTTGAGATGAACTTTAAATGCATTTTTTTGGTGGCTGGTCACTTCCAGGGACACACACACACACACACACACACACAAAGAAAGGAGACCGATATAACAAAAGGTGCTGGACCCCACTTTTACCAAAAAGCGTCTCACATGTTGGAAGGTGCTCTGGGTCTCGGCCACCTGGAGGTGGTACAACAATACGGAGGCACCTACCCAATACATTAGTGTTCTGCCAAATGTGGCTAGAAAACAAACTTCACCCTCAGACAAGAGCCCCATACAGCGTCATCACGCCCTTTCTGTCTACGCCTTCTACATATGTCCTTGCCCTTTCTATCTACGCCTTGTAAATATGTCCTTGCCCTTTCTATCTACGTCTTCTAAATATGTCCTTGCCCTTTTTATCTACGTCTTCTAAATATGTCCTTGCCCTTTCTATCTACGCCTTCTACATATGTCCGTGCCCTTTCTATCTATGCCCTATGTCCATGCCCTAGCAGAATGAGGCAAGTCAGTGCAACCGTTCCCAAACATTCAGTAGGCCAAACACTGCCACAAGTGCTCCACCTGAGCAATGGCCCCGTACAGTGTCATAATGCCCCACACAGCGTGCGTCAGGACGCCCTTCACTCGCTGCAAGAACGTGCCACCCTTTGTTGACAGTGTCGCCTTATGCTGGCAGTGTCGCCCTTTGGTGACACAGCAAAAGTAATTCAGACAGTGTCACACACATTCTCCTACCTGAACTATGGCCCCATACAGCGTCATGATGCCTTCCACTCGCTGCAAGAATGTGTCATCTGACTCGAACACCTTGGCCTCTGCAATTGGCAGAACGGCACAGCGTAAGGCATAAGCCGGTCAATGCAATTATTACAAGCGTCTTGCTCCAAACAAGCGGGGCTTAAGGTTAGTCAGCAAAGCCATTTCTGCTGTACCACGCAATCCTTCTAGCCAACTTTCCGGGGCGTTTTAGATTTCAGTTGGTCACGACACACCGCAAGGGGTTTACACACACGCACACACACACACACATACACACACACACAACACATTTGCGGTACGTGGTGGTGATCTAACGGCTGTAAGGTAATGCGAAATTTTGGTACAAACCAGCAAACATACATACTTTCAAAGACTTGCCTGAATTAGACCTAGACCTGGTTAATAGCAGATAAGAAATCCACGTAGGCGAACGCTCCTAATCTACAGACTGATCTGAGAGAAGCAGGCCACACGTTTTTTGCAGCTTGGCTAGGATAAGCGCATGCAATCAATCCAAACACATGACTTTGCTTTGCAGCGTTTGAACTTAATATAAAGCTTCACAAAGTCACGTCTGGCATCCCCTCCCTCCCATCTAGAACAAGCAGCTCACCGCACACAAACCTCCACATTATCAAAAAAAATTCCTGACCATGAACAGCAACATCACGTTTTGACACAAAATCAACTCCCATCTCCAAAAACACACACACGCTAGCACACATAAACGCAACGCACCTGGTTTGCTGGCGTCAAGTGTGCGTTCCTTATAGCCCATCAATCGCCGCAGCTGCCCAGCGCTGAGCACCGCTCTGTGTTTAATAAATTTGCAAGTGATCTGGCAGTTTTCTGGTATGTAAGATATTAGGCAATTACGCAGACCTTGAAGATGTGCTGGCATCGCATGGATGCCTGCGCTCATGATCAAAACAGTTATGGTTTCCCAGTGACTGAACCTTCAGTGCTGCAAGACATTTGAAACTCCCTTGTAACAAACTGAGAGTGGTTTTCTAAAAAAAAGGTCTTGGAAGGACAAGCATTGCTCTACCGTTGTTTGTAGCGGCCTGCCTCATTCTGCCTAACTGCAAGCATGTCTTGCCTTAACAAACCACACAACAATTATAGAGGTGCTAGATGCATTGTTCATGTGCACAGCCATTCAGCCCGGCCTCATCCTGCCTATCGGCAAGCATGTCGTGCCTTAACAAACCACCCGAAAATCAAAGAGGTGCTAGATGCATTGTTTATGTGCACAGCCATCTAGCCCGGACATTTACAGATTGAATGCCTGCTCCATTGTCTCCTGGAATCACGGCAGCTACGCTAAATGTCTCCAAAAGCCTCCAGAGTAGGTTCATTTACTCCAACAGGTTGACCCTCGAACACTCACAAGTACAGTATATTAGGGAGCAAGGTTTTATAAATATATCTAATGGCATTTTGAGTTCCTTTGAATGCCACGGGAACACTGAAGCAGCACCACTACCATCTGACACACACTTGCGCGCATGCATGCTTGCAAACTCCTACTCTCACTCACACACACACACACACACACACACACGCACACACACACAATCACACACACAGACCTGGTAGCAGCATCAGAATTATTGGTGTCAGCTTCCAAGAATGCCAAGGGCACGCTGAAGCAGCACTCCCTATGCATCAGGGCTACAGTCATCTGTAGCAGCTCAGGAAATTTGGTCGAGATCTGCAAATATACCAAGACAGATTTGTGTGTGATATAACGCGGCATGTGTACAACAACAATGTTGAAGCTGTTAAAAAAAGCATGCAGCAGAATTTCAGTGCATTCAAAGGGGCGAGCCTCACACAAGAGTGATGTTAAGCAGAGAAGTGTCAATATCATGTTAATTTATGTTATTATTGTGACTTGCTTCATTTCCTTGCTTGTGACGAGTGTATCAATACTTGTGGCATAGTCTCCTCCTTTTTCTTTCTTTGTTATGTGCATCTTATCGCATAAATGCTTACTTCAACCATAGAAAAATGCACAAATGCAGACTGTCATAATCATGGCTGTTATCAGAAGGCACCAGAAATCATAACTTTTTGAAGGCAGGTACGGATTCGGGCAAAATTTATATGTTCAATTTTTCTTGAACGTCAAGAGCTATCGATTGGTGCGTATATTGGTCGATCCTGAGGGGTCCATTTGGGAGAGGGGAGGTCCCAGGAGGTCAGGAATGTTTAAGGGTGCTCCGGAAAATTTCTGGGGCATTTTCACATATGTTCGAGCATATCATTGTAATCACGGTTGGCACTCTTGTTGGGGAATTCTATTGGGAGGGGAGGTGCACGACCACGAGTTGGCAAGCAATGCCTCCAAATAGGCCTATGGAGTGCATTTAAGTAACGACCAGCAAGTGACTCCAAACTCGCAGGCACTGTGTTGCATGGTGTGTAATGTGTAACACATGAATGAAGCGAAATGCATTGGCCAAGTGTTCAGCTAGGCTCGTGTACCAAACAGGTGGCCAGTACAAGAGCGTGTGCATATCACTTTTGCCTTATTACTCTACTGTACTTGGCGTTTTCGATTGAGGAAAGGACAGGTGAATGCCCATTCAAAAAAGAGAAAGCCTCTTGATGTCTGTGGAAAGGGGCAGGATGGGGGGGATGGGGGGGGGAATTAGGACTGGAAACCAAAAGATTTACACCTGGCTGTCAGTGATTTTTTCCGACAAACTCGGGCTCACTTCAACAGACACATAGACTGTCACGCAAACGTAGACTTTCACACAAACATAGACTGTCACACACTTATACTACTTATCGTTCAGATCATGGTTCACTTCAGCAGACATACACATGCATGCACACATATACACACATACATACACACACATACACACAAACCTTGACAACCACTGTGGCAAGCGGGAAGGCAGCCTTGTTGTTCAGCATGATCAGCTCCCACTGGTTTACAACCTGCATGCATGCCGTGTCTTTGTGTATGCTGTGTTTGTGTGCATGTGTGGATGTGCTTACAACATGCATGCATGCCGTGTCTTTGTGTATGCTGTTTTTGTGTGCATATGTGCATGTGCATGTATTTACAACCTGCATGCATGCCGTGTGTTTGTGTATGCTGTTTTTGTGTGCATATGCATATGTGCATGCATTTACAACCTGCATGCCGTGTGTTCGTGTATGCTGTTTTTGTGTGCATATGTGCATGTGATTACAACCTGCATGCATGCCGTGTGATGTGTATGCTGTTTTTGTGTGCATATGTGCATGTATTTACAACCTGCATGCCGTGTGTTTGTGTGTGCTGTTCTTGTGTGCAAAGCTGCATATATGTGCATAGGCGTGCGTTTGTGAGTGGAAGGTTGCCACAGAGCCAAGAAAACATGTGTGAGTGGAAGGTAGCCACAGAGCCAAGAAAACATGTGTGAGTGGAAGGTAGCCACAGAGCCAAGAAAAACGTGTGTAAACTTCAACTTGCAGCCGGAATGTAAGCCCGTTTCCAGAGGACATGCGTATGAACCTTTGTTGGTGCACATGCACATGCGTAGGGTTGGCCAGGACCGTATATATACACCGTATATGACCGTATATTTGGTGATTTCCCTGCCAAAAATACCGTATGTGCACCGTATATATATGGTTCTGGCCAAACCTACACATGCGCTGCCAATGTTGCAGGTTTGCTGTGCAATTTCCTGCTCATACAAACAGGAGGCCCTTCACGATTTTTCTAGGGCGTATCATGCTTCCACGCCCCATGAGAAACGTTGCTAAAAAGGGTAATCCAACAGATGCCATTTTTGTGCTTCGTGCGATATATATCCACGTGACACCATGAGCTCTCTTCCTTGGCACAGTTGCTTGAGTGACCTTCGTACCTTGATGACACAGCATGTACAAAGCGTGTCCAGGGCATTATGCTGTTTTAAACATCAATTGGATCGTTCCCATACCTTGATGGCAAACATGTGCAAAGCGTGTCCAGGGCATTATGCTCTTTCAAACATCAATTGGATCGTTTCCATACCTTGATGGCAAACATGTACATGGCATAGTTGCGCCATAGGGGCTCTTGCTGGTTGGCGATGAGGCTGAACACATCCCCCACTTTGCGGCCCACCTGAATGGACAGGGCACGTTTTAAATCATCACATACATAGTGCCACGCATAACCAAGAGTGCAAGCTCTAGAGCACGCATAACCAAGAGTGCAGGCTCTAAGGCACACGCGGTAGCTCATCGCGCATGGCCATTCCGAATCTCGCAAGGTGCCATGAATCCTTGAAATGCGCGCCATAGCCTAATGCTCAATCTGGCGAATTTAATGCATATATTCAGGTTCATATTATAGACCTACAAAGCAGTATGACACTGGATCTTCTCGCATGGTGCCCTGCATCCTTGAATTGCGCGCCGTCGCCTAATGTTCAATCTGGCGAATTTAATGCATATATTCAGGTTCACAATTAGACCTACAAAGCAGTATGACACTGGATCTTCTCGCATGGTGCAATTCTTCT
>Ga0307942_1000647_pt1:15000-24970 | contig 24970 bp, 25 predicted proteins | sample OrgLakmetagen175_FD_201846 | JGI IMG/M metagenome (GOLD analysis project Ga0307942, IMG submission 201846) | Saline water microbial communities from Organic Lake, Antarctica - #175 | ecosystem: Environmental > Aquatic > Non-marine Saline and Alkaline > Saline | place: Antarctica... | reverse complement strand
TATCCCCTCCTACTTGTACAAGGATTTGGACAAACATGTGTTGAGGAATTTCAGCAGGTTCAGATTGCGTGCTCACCATTTGAGAGTGGAGTCTTGCAAATGGCATGGTGGTTCTAGCATTTGTGATTAATGTGAGTGTGGAGAAGTTCAAGATGAGAAGCATGTGCTTTTCTTTTGCAAGTATGCTGAAGTGTGCGAGCTGCGCATGAGATACAGAGACCTTTTAAGACTCTGCATGCGTTTGCTCCTTTGAGCTCTGAATTTAATCCTTTTTTAACTTGTCTTCACAGTGTCACGGATTTTGAGATCAATGCATTCCTGAATCAAGACTCATACAGACTCCTCAAGTTTGTGTCAGATTTAGTTTCAATTTTCGACACTGGTTGATATTGTTTCACCAGCCAATTGCCATCAGCCAGAGTCTCGGGCTGTAGGCCATCCTCGTAACCCTTGTAACCCAAGCTGTAAGATGTGAAGCCCAGGCACGTGAGGAATGGCAAAGGATGGCAAATAATAGTTTACACAAGATTCTTATCTGTTTATTCTGGTTGCATTGTGGTTACGATGGAGGTTGACCAGTGGCTGGTCTCTACCAGCGACGACTGAAACCATAGAAAGAGTATCACCTACTATCGGCTACAGCGTGACTTATCGTAGCAGCGTGCTACTGGCAGCAATACAGCTGGAGACTGTGTCAAATATGCTGGCCTAGGTAGCCTAGCATACTCCGCAGCCAAAACATTCCATAGGTTCCATGCCACATTCAATTCTCTGTGCATCTGGAACGCATTGTGTTTTCTTCAAACTTGCGCCTCTACAACAATCACAAGCTGGAGCCTTTTAAGGAGCTGGGTCTTGATTCTCAAAAAGTTAAAAAACTTGCTTCCAAGCTTCATGTTCATTCAGTCAATTTCGCTGCCAAACTTGTCCTTACCAGACGTGTCCTTTCCAACACTATTATCAACTCTCACCAGGAGAGGATTTCAGTTCAAGCCTGCAACCCTCCTGATCCCCATTGATCTTATTCTTTTCTATTGGTGGAGTTTTACGGTACCCGATACCAAAGTGGCTCCTTTTCCTTGATTAATGTGGGGAGTGGTTTCTCACTGCCTGTGTAACTTTTCTGCACAAAGTTTCAGATCTCCAGCTTCAAGTCAAGACTCTAGAAAGAAACGTATGCCTTTTAAGGAAAGAGAAAGAAAATAGACAAGGCAAGTGACTCAGTGTGCGCACGACCACCGCATGGAGGAACTACAGACCCCCACCTTGCAAGGAGCTCCTTGTAAAGTAAGGTTTGGGGCCTGTAGCTTTGACTCCCCTGCACATTAGATAGGGCAATGCATTGCCCAATTCCAAAGCTTGCAATGGAAGGTTTCTGTTAGCACTAAATTGACTCGCGTGACTCTGCTGGGCTCATACTAGAGGAGGTTGTAGCTAGCAGCAAAGAAGAAACGACGCTGCCGCTTGGCATGTACACGGCAAAAAATTTGCTGGTTTTGGTGCAAAACTCTTTTGGTTGGCGCATTTTCCTGCAATAGGTAAGCAATTAAGCTCTTTGTTAACATGCCTTGCGTCCAAATTTATCTTAGATCTAAGATAACTGGGAAAGGAGGCGATGGAGGCAATCAATGTAATCCATTCTGATAGACGCCTCGTGTATTGTTTCCGAACAGAAAGCAAAAAACACGGCCTACCCCTGGGCAAGGTGAGTTGCTCGAACCTACCTGCCATGAGCGCTTTCTCTGTCCTCCGTCAGCATGTTGATATTTACATCAGAAATTCCATGTTTGTATTTATTTTTCTCAGACTAAAGGGGCTCGATTACTCGGATTGATAATTACAATATTTATTTTGAAACTTCCGAATTGGCAATTAAGCATTCAGTTCGCTTATTCAACAATTGAGCTATGCAGTATTTACGGTTCTAAGGTGAGATTTAAAAGGTGAAAAACGAGGTGTGGGTTTCGCGCAGAATGCAGGAGCATGTAGAAAATGAGGATAGAAAGAGCAGCACGAGTGCCAGCTTGGGTGAAGCTGAGTGGGAAGAAGGGTTGCATCAAATCCAGGTACTGCCTTTTGTGTCTTTGTAACTAGATATTTACTCACTTGCGCAAGGCCACATCTAACGGACTGTTTGTATCACATTTAGCTCCTGGACGGATCCAGCGTTTGGACTTTCTCGGAGGTCGACGCACGGTTGGAAGCAAACCAGCTCAAGATTGAGAACCAGGTGGTCGTGGGGTGCAATGAATGAGCTGGCGATATAAACTATCAAGAAATCCTTGAACAGCTGAATGACCGATAATTGTTTGACGCCGTTTATCCAGCAGGTCTACTTCGGAAACGCCTCGGGGGGCCTCGTCCAATTACGCCCAGGTAGGGTGAAGATGGGAGGCTGCAATGGAGCACTTGGATGTTGTAATTCTTTACAAATGCAGATATATACAGCCTCACAAAACATCAAGGTGTACCCTTATGTGCTCACCAAGAGAAGGCAATTTAGATGCTATCCTTATCCAGGTTGGTTATCGCCTTTCAACCATCGAAAACTGTGTCATTGTTGCAGGGAACACAGTCGTTGATGTCGGGGCAAACATTGGCAGTTTTGCTCGCCTGGCAGCTGAGCTCTGCGGACATGAGGGCCGAGTTATTGCTGTGGAGCCTTTGCCGATGGTAATGGAGTGAAACACATGTGATTTGACGTTGCTTTTGTCAAAGAACATGACTATAAGAGCACGTTAGAGTGCCAAAATGCCAAGTGCTCGAGCTGCAGTGGCAACATCGGAGAGAGAGGTGTTTGCCAAAATTAGCCAGGCCAGATAGTGTCTATTTATGCTCTTACTCATCCTGGATACATTAGCGATACATTAGCAGGGTATAACAAACAAAGTTATTGGAACTGGTCAGGCTAACTAACATGCCTGTCTCTCTGTCCTACAATTAAAAATGTGTGTAATGCAACAGTCACGCACAAGCAAAACCCTGTCCTACAAGTTAAAACGTGTGCAATGCAACAATCACGCACAAGCAGAAGCCGCCCTAGTCTCTAGAGGAACTTTTTAGCTTTGGTTCCAGTTTCGTGCAGCCACGAGCCTTCTTTCTCGGCTGATTCATCCTATTCAGTAGGTAATAGAAGTTTGCCACGTTCAAGCCTTCGGTCAATTCGTATCCCTGTTCTCACAGTGCCTTTCGTCAGCCCGTGACAGATCACTTTCATCACAACGAATCGGGGTACCAGCTTCAGCATGAATTGCAAGTATGGGCCAGAACACCGTTGCTCACATTATAAATCCCAGGAAAAATTACATGATTTGTCCATGCCACTGATTTCGCATGACACTGTCCCTTTATCCATCCTGTTCAGGTGTATGAGGCATCAGCCCGTGACAGATCACTGTCCTTTTATCCCATCCTGTTCAGGTGTATGAGGCTTTAAGGCGTAATGCTGAAGGCCATGCACACTGGTGCTCAGCTCGCCACAAAGCGGCAGCTCTCATTCAAGCTGTGCAGGCAGGGATTGTGCCACAGTCAGGATTCACTTCTGCCCCATTCACAGTTTTCCCCCGGTGCGTCACAAAATCCAGCGAAGGAACATCCCAGCCCTCTCCTGTTTCTAGTTCTACCCTTGTTTATTGCACATGCGAGTTGAAAACCATTTCTTCCCTAGAATAAAGCAAACAGGGGATTAGGAGTAAACGTGAGCTCTTGATCAGGCTAACAGATGGCATGCTTTGTTAACACAAATTGCCTTTATTCACTGATTCTTTCCTCTGCTTGCTGAGCCAGGAAGGTGCAATCATATACAATATACACTTGCCGCTGTCAACGATACAGCAACCCCATCTGCCCTTACAGTACAGGTGCATTGCTCTAAAAAAAGGAAAAGTCTACGCTGGAGAGCACCAGCGTGCATTAAGGAAAGGCTCTTAAACTGGTGCTTCCCTTCCAGGTGCACTGCTCTATCTTGCCTGTCTGAGTGCCGCGATGATGCAGATGCCCTGCAAGCCACTCAATCTATTGTGCGCCACGACCCCGCAACAGCAGTCTCGTACCTCCAGGCGGCAGGACGCATCGTAGCACGGTCAGTAGAATGTAATTGTTCCCAAAACAGAGTCATGATGAGTGATGAGCGAGCCTCAAAGTGGTAAAAGTACCTTTCTCGCAGTGCTTTCCTTCTACTGCGAACCATCACTGGCTGGCCGGTAAAATGCTGTGCCTTCGTACATTGTAGGTACCTTCCTTGGGTGTATGCTACCTTGCACAGCGTAGTATTCAAGGCTCTGTTTCTAAAAGGGGCTTACAATCTGATCTGCCCCACCACCACCTTGGGCCAGCTGATGCAAGATCAAGATATCCAGTGAGTAAATGAGAAGAGTGCCGTTGAGATGTTGACTAGAAACCCTGCATGATATGTGCAGTCTTGCATCCTCTCAAATGGGAAAAGCAAAGTTTGGCTCAGTTTAGTCCTATAACCTTTAACTCTTTACAGGTGCATCGATCTGCTGAAGATCAATGTGGAACGCGGAGAGCTGGGCGTTTTGCTGTCAGTGCCTGCAAGGATGTGGCCGCAAATACAGCAGGTGGTGCTCGCTTTAACATTGTACACAAAGCTTTGCTGTTAACAAAATAACAAAGCAGCAAAAGACCAAAAATGTCTACTATGTCACAACCAATTGGTGGCAGTGACGATTTGTGTGATTTGGTTAGTTGATTATTCAGTCGAGGTTGTTTTGCCTAGTCTCGTTCTATAAGCTGTGGAAGCCTGTTTATTAAAGATAGCATTTTTTGGTTTTGATATTGCCGTATTCAACAAGCTCAAGTAAACTACTCAATGCTCAGCCAGATGGCTGAGTAAACTCCCCAGCCCTGGAGAGGTGTGGCATGCATAAGTAAATCACAATCTACTCATTTCTCATTCTCTGGGTTAACCAATTTGGCCACTACGCTATATCCGGTATCGGAGCTCAAGGTCCTCGGTTCAAGTTCTTCATCCTGCAAAAACGGTGCGCAAGAACACCGCTCCAAATGGACTTGTCTTCTGTATCAAAGCCAATATCATATAAAAACCGTACAGGTTAAGGGGGTTGTGATATGCTTACGAGGACGCAAGCACTTGAGGGTGGGGTGAATAAGCAAGGCATGCATCAGTAAAGTACAATTACTCACCGCTCATTCTCTTGGTCAACCATGGCCACTACGCTACAGGAGGAGAGGCCCGGCAGCCGACTAGAGTGTGTGTGGTATAGTATATGTCTGTGTGTTACCTGCTTGATGTGCTGAGTCTTGTATTGTGCTGTGACAATGATTCGCTACTTTGACAACTGTGATTTTAAAAGAGAATTTCTAACAATATCCCTGTGTATGCCTGTTCACGTCCAGGTGGCTTTATCTGTAAATTCTGTAAAAGAGACCTGACAATTCCCATATGTATGCCTATTCACGTCCAGGTAGCCATGCAGCTCCACGACCGGAATGGAGCCCTGAGCACTGTGTGTGCTCTCCTTGGTGCAGACGGGCCAGGAGGGTTCAAGCATGTTAGGCACTGGAAGGAGCCACGCTTTGCCGGATGCTGCCTGGTGCAAGTGTACGCAGCGCGTTCTGATCCTATGTCGTGAGATCCGGCAAGCCACTAGTGTGGATAAAACACCCTTTCTCGAAAAAACATATCAGGTTTCCTGAAAAGACGGTTTGAAGATTCAATGCAACTGTATAAACAAATTGAAGAAGAAAACAAAGGAAGGGAAGGTGTTTAAGCCTCATATACAAATACTTTTGGTCAAGCATACTTATCTAGACGTTGCCAGTGGATCATTTTCCTTAATTAATGTGAGGAGTGTGTTTCACTGCCTGCGCAAATTTTTCTTTTTCTTTCTAGACGTTTCTGGCATGCTCTTATTTACGTGTACTTAAACAAGGTCACACAGAGAGTCTCCGTCAGGTTACTATAGGCCTGAAACGCTCCTCCAGGAGAAAAGAGAGGATATGGGTTGCTCCAAAAAGAGCTCTCTCTACATACAACATAGATCAAGTCATCACTTCCAAGCCCCCGCGCCACACTCGTCCAGCTGTGCGGTGCTGTCGTGCATGACAGCTGGCACTAACCCAAAAGTCCTGTGAAAAGAAGCATCAAAGCAGGAGTCACTTCAATGTACGAGTGCTTCTGTCGACAGTTAATAGCACCATCTGTTTCATACATTTATTCCACATTGCATAATCCTATTTACAGGCAGTATTAATTTGTAATCGGTTTGAATATTTTGGGACACACAGCATTCAAAATAGACGCAATCCTGCACTGTGGATCGGCACCTGAAGAATCAGGTGCTTTGTACGCGTCACCTTAATGGTCAGTGAGCACGCCCCATTTTGCTTGTTCCAGTTTGCTGCCTCAAAGTTTCAGGAGATGCTTACAGACGACGACAGACATTGCCGACAACGGATGCTCACATACCTACACATTCAAGCTTATCTCTTAACCTTCCAGCAGGGAATGGTTAAGAGCTAAGAGGAGTTTCCATTTGCACACAAAGTCTTTCAGCCTCAAATGGCTGCAGGATTTACGAGGAGCAGGTGAGCAATTTCTTGTGGAAAGAAATTAAAGCTAACAATGCTATAGGTAACACAATGTACGCAGCTGTTCAAGCAGGGATGGAATGGAAAGTGGGGACACAACTTGAATTCCACTTTCACCAGGGATGTGTCCTACGGCAAATTCATACAATACGCCGTATTCTTTTTAACGCGTATTTTACCGTATCAAACAAATCAGGCCGTATGACGCATTCCAGATTTTCGCACATCCTGTTACCTGCGTAGTGCCCAGATCTGCTGACGCTGCTGGATGTCCTCTGCTGCTGCCATGTCGCCTTTTGCCTTTCCTTGGGCAGATGGCACCTTTGTCAGAGTTCGGCTCCCTAGGTGCAGCATTGTGAGTAGCACCATTTCTTGTTGGACACATGCCTATATTCAACAGCTTAAAGGGATGCCTTCTCACGTTGTTGCTGCAATGATGGTGATGGTATAACTGTAAATTGTAAGAAATATGATATAAGTGCTGGTGCATAGAGGGCAAATGTTGTGCACAAATATTTTGTCCCCAGCGCCAACTACTACCATAACCACTATTACCGACATTTGATTTTCACACCGATAGTCTGGATCATTTCAACTTTCCCTGCAAAATGCCTGGGCAACCAAAGGACAGCAATTATTGTGCAACCTTACACAGAAACACCAGTGCACGGAGCTCCTATCATCAAACTCTTTTTATCTGCCAACAGCTGACAAAATGGCTCAATGCATCAATTTCCCCATAACCATATATATGCGGTGCATATACAGTATTTTTGGCAGGAAATCACCAAATATATGGTCATATCTGGTGTATATATATTTATTCTCTGGACAATCCTTATCATCTTATACCCTTGACAAGGCCCACATAAGTGAACTAGCTTCATACTTGAGGAGGTTACATGTAAATGTTGTTGAGTGCGTTGCCTTCATCCTGCGCCCACAAACCTGGTGCTAGGCAAATGAAAGACAACAGACACCACAAGCGATGCACAAGATCAATTTGAGTGAATTATCTCTACTTGTCAAATAGAAAGAGTTCCTCCCACCTGTCCTACTAGATGATGGACGTAGGGCCTGCGAGGCAGCAGAGGAAGGCCTAGGCAAATGAGGTTGCCTGTGCTGCTGTTGCTGCTGTTGCTGCTGGATTTTATCTTGGTCCTGTTGTTGCTGCCTGTGATGCTGTTTTACCTCAGCCTGACTTTGGTCCTGCTGCTCTCCCCCACTCCTGCCTGCAGCCTTGAGTTCGGTTGCCCTGATCCCCCAACCAACCCCCAGCACCCCCACAGCATGGCCACTGCTCCCACCACTTGCAGCAGCCTGATTGGTCGCAGATGCCTTGGTTTGCACGACTTTGGGTATGATCTGAGTGGAAAATTGTTGCAAGCCCGCCATTTCAGGGGGGGGCTGGAGGTGAGGGCAGGTGCCACAGATTTGCGCTGCCCCTAGCTCTCCCTCCTCTTCTGTGACCTCCGTGGCCACTCCCTGCGCTCACATTCAATTGTACAAGTACGAGGGCCTTATGTAGAGTACATGATACAATAGCCTTTCCAGAGCTACTGTCGCGTTTATGTGTGTAACATACCGCAGGAAAAAGGACAGATGCTCGCCATGGAGGTTGCAGCAAAGATGCAAAGGAAGTCTCTGTTATGTCGATTGGAATGCAACAATGCAGTGCGTTATAAGCTAGGCGAAATGCGTTTTTGTGTGCATTGCAGATTTCTGGTGCTTGAAGACTGCACGCGGTAGCAAGCGCCTCGGAAATCCCTTCTATGATACCCAGGTAAGTGTAAATGCAATGTTTCAACTGTGCAAATACAAAGCCCACAACAGCCTATTACAAGCAGCAAGATGCTTCATTCAGAGTCCACACACAAGTATTCTCACACAAGTATTCCCCCTACAATTACATGCGCAAACAGTACACACACGATTCCAAGCCATCCCTCGTTCACCTGCGAGAGGAGCTGCATGTGGTTCACATGTCCCCCATTGGGTGCAGCACTGCCTATATCCTCCAGCAATTCCTCTGGGTAAGAGCTTGGGTCGAACGGCAACAAGGCACACACAGGAGCCGCTGTACCTCCCCCTCCCTCAACCTCGCCAGCTGCACTCCTGCCTGGCTCTAAGCACGGCTGGCCGTTAGGCAGGAATGCCTGCCTGCTGCTGCTGCTGGCATGCAAAGAGCCAGCATCAACACCAACAGCTTCATTCGCGCTGCAAGCCTCAATACCATGAGCAATTGAGCCAGCCTCCCTGCCACTGCTGGCATGTACAGAGCCAGCATCAACATCAACAGCTTCACTGGCACTGCAAGCCCCGATACCACCCGTGAAGCTGAAACCATTCTTAGTTTCCAACGGCAAGCTGTCACTGCGTCTTCTGCTATGCCTCCTGCTGCTGCTACTACTGCTGCTTCGGCTGCTGCGCTGGTGCACATCCTCTTGACCCAAAGGCACCTCTCCCGCACACTCATCTGACAGTGAGACTGTCGTGAGAGTGAGGGGCGCCGTTATCTGATCAGGTGTGAGGGGGTGCCTGTGAGAGGTAGATCTGCTGAGTGACAGGGCCGCTGCACAAGTGCTAGACGCTGGCCTGAGGGGCCGTGCTGCCTCTGCTGCTGAAGTTGCCCTTGCACGTCCAGAGGCAGAATAAGGTGGCCTTGCGGCTCCAACCCCTGCGGCTGGTTTGGGCCTCCCAAAGCTGCCATGCTGCATGTTCAAATTGGACCTGCCAATGCTGCTATGCTGCGGCGTCTGATCTCGTTGCTGGTCTCTCTGCTGGTGCTGCTGGGAGGGTGGTAGCGGTTCTCGTCGACGATCTGATTGGGAGCGGGTGGTGTCAGAGGCAGATCGAGTGAGGGCCCTGCTGCTTGTGCAGGGGGGATTAGAGGAGTGAGGGAGGGCAGTGTCGATGCCCATTGCTCCAGACCTGCTTGTGCGTCTGCTGTTGCTGGTGCTTGTGCTCGGAGAGCAGGGAGTGCTGGGGTGGGTGTGTGATACTGGAGCAGGGTGGCTCTTGTCTGAGGTGTCTTTGCTGGCTTGTCCGCTGCTATGCTTTGCTGAAGGCATACGTCCAGCTGCGCAGAGGTGGTGTGTGGTCGTGATTATGTATTAATGTATGTGTTTGTGTGTTGTGTGTTGTGTGTTGTGTGTTGTGTGTGTGGTGTGTGTGTATGTGGTCATGAATGAATGTGTGTATGAGTTCTTGTGGTAATTTGTCTTATACCTTGTGAGCACACAAGTGTTTACAAGGGCAGACAAGCATTTAATTATTGGTTGAACACGATTGAGCAAGTGCTTTGAAGTGCTCCTTTCTAACATTCAAGGGGCAATTTCTCACCCACCACTTCATCAAGTCTCTTGAACTATTACAGCTTCAAATTAAAGCTTACTTT
>Ga0307942_1000647_pt1:0-10000 | contig 24970 bp, 25 predicted proteins | sample OrgLakmetagen175_FD_201846 | JGI IMG/M metagenome (GOLD analysis project Ga0307942, IMG submission 201846) | Saline water microbial communities from Organic Lake, Antarctica - #175 | ecosystem: Environmental > Aquatic > Non-marine Saline and Alkaline > Saline | place: Antarctica: Organic... | reverse complement strand
CAACAACTGTATGTATTCTTGTCCAGACTGACACGCTTCAACAACTGTATGTATTCTCATCCAGTCTGACACGCTACAACAAAAGTACGTATTCTTGTCCAAACTGACACGCTACCACATTTGTATGAAGTTTAAAGACTTTCTCTTGCTCTCCTCCGAGCACTGAGTCTACCATGTCTATGGCGCGTAATGAATATGAGGTTTGAAGTACTCAAATAATTTAGCCCCAGTGCGGTTATGCAGCACGGCATCTAATCAATTGACACAATGCGAGCCTATGCGAGGGCCTTTGGCCCTCAGAGCTGCACGTGTATGTGTATGCACGTGTATGTGTATGCACGTGTGTGCCCACGTGCGTGTAGAGGGGAGTTGAGGCACCCCGGGGGTGTTGCTCTTACATTGCTGCTCCCATTATTATAGCCTTCTTCCAGAAAAAAAAGGCTCAGCCCCCCTGCTGATGATGCCTGAACTCAGCTACTGGCGTCTTCTTTGCTGCTGCTGCTGCTGCTGCTGCTGCATCCAGCTCTGCCTGTGCTCCCTGTTCCCTGCAACACGCTCTGCATGTGCTCCCTGTTCCCTGCAACACGCTCTGCCTGTGCTCCCTGTTCCCTGCAACACGCTCTGCCTGTGCTCCCTGTTCCCTGCAACACGCTCTGCATGTGCTCCCTGTTCCCTGCATCCCGCTCTGCCTGTACTCCCTGTTCCCTGCAACACGCTCTGCATGTGCCCTTTGCTGCCTCCCCCACTGCTGCTTTTCTCTCACTTGCTGTTCGATTGCTAGGAAGAAGTCTGCAACCCCACGCTGTAGGTTCCCCTTGAGGGGCCACTTGGGAGGCCCTCCCAGCCTGTCCTCATTCATGCCTAAGTTTAGTTTAGTTTGGATTACAAAGGCATTCAGCCTGAAATGGCTGCTCAACCTATGAGAACGAGGTAAACCTCAAAACAAACCAAGTAAGAAAAGGGCTGTGACGCAACTGGAAAATGCTAACCTTAAAGACACGAGAAGAAGTAGGTAAAAGCACACCAAGATGTGTACGTTGGTTCACCAAAGTAGATGCATACTGAAACATAGTTAAGACCTTTCATAAGGGCAAAACCCATGCACATTGCACACACACAAATAAGTTGGAAACGCAGGGACAGATGGAGTTTGAACACAAGTTTGAGACTACTGAAACTGGTCTGTATAACCTACTGCACTGGTACTGAACTGGTACTGAAACTGAGCATGGATCAACTGCTGCTACTGCTGAATCGTGGTGCCACCATCTCCCCACATACTGTGTCGACCGAGGTCTGGTAGATGGGGCACCTGCAGGTACTGAATAAGATCAAAATATCACTTTGAACTGAGTCTGTGCTTCAAAACTTCGAACATGTTGGTGGCGTCTAGTGTTCAAGTGCAGGGCAGCAGCTGGAAATGTAGTGTTGATATAGTGCTATAGATACTGTTCCTCTGTGAGGCTAGGTGCTGATGTGTGCAAGTGCTGTTTCCACGGTTTCCATCCATCCCCATTCCCGCTGCAAACTCAAATGTCCTGGGGTCCCGTTGTATGCTGTATGCTGTTTCTGTAAGGGTTTCCGTCCCCCCCTCGTCAATGCTGTGCAAGGCGAGCGATCATAATGCGTTAGTGCTGTTTGCATGGTTTCCATCCATCCCCATTCCCGCCTTGGCCAATGACGTCCTGGGGTCCCGGTGTGTGCTGATACTGTATGCTTGCTGTTTACAGGGTTCCCGTCCCTCCCTCGTAAGCTGCAAACTCAGCCGTCGAAGGTCCCTTTGGCGCTGATGTGTGCTTTGCTGCTTAGAAGGGTTGCTGTCCCACTACGTGCTTGTGTGATGCTGCTGTAAAGCGGCTGTGCGAATGCTGCTGCTGCCCCGAACCCGGTTTGCTGTGTTGCCTGAGATGGTTCGGCCCCCCCGCCCAGCGGACGAGGGGGCAAGTAAAAATGTGTTTTAAATAAGCGTTGTTTAAAATAATGTTTTCATGCTAAAATAGAATAATCAACCTCGATGTGAGCTTCACAAGGCCCTTGCAACTTGAATAAATAAATTGCTCCCGACATTTTGCGAGGGGTCAGAAACGTCTGCGATACACTCACGGTGAAATACCTCCTACGCGGTACTTAGGACAGTGCTGAATACCTTGCCCTTTTGAATATTTGCAGTTTCAACCACTTGATGGCCTTTCAAATGAGTGGAAGCGCAGAGAGGGTGCAAATGGGGCCTTGCGACCCCAACACGTTGCACCCAGACTTAGAATGGCTGGAACGTCAGGTGTGTGTGTGTATGTGTGTGTGTCTGTGTGAGACCACCTTGTAGCACGTGCCATACATAAAAAGCCACGTACATGAATATAATATGTTCCCTTAGTTTAAACTCTCTGCTTAACTTCACATTAGGTGCAACCAATCTTTCTTCAAGAACGCATCACGTGTCTACCGTGCCCACCGATTTATAACCAATTAATAACATATTTATAATGCGCCACTCACGTGGATACCTTGTCTGACTCCTTTATGTGCAGATGCAAGGACCCAATCCTCCACGTATGGTGGTCATGGTGAATCCGTGCAATCCGGTGAGCAAGGCTGGCAGTCCCTTAAAAGAAAAAGAATAGAAAATGAACGTAGATAGTGTAAACACCACCAGCATGAGTAAAGAAAGCATGCTGTTTTGTGTCCTGCACCACCCATCAGACGCAGAGGCACACAATTTCCACCTCGAGGATCCCTTATGTTTGCATGATAAGCTCTGGCCAGGAATGTGTACACACTGTACTGTCGATCCACTTACTCAAGGTAAGGTAAGGTAAGGTAAGGTTACATCACTATATATGCCTCAAAGGGCATCTCAGCGGAAGTTTGGAAAAGACCTGAAACTACACCTGGCTAAACAAAAGAAACAGAAGCTAGAGGAAACACGAAACTGATTTGCATGATAGCTCTGACCAGGAATGTGTACACACTGTACTGTCGATCCACTTACTTAAGGTAAGGTAAGGTAAGGTTACATCACTATATATGCCTCAAAGGGCATCTCAGCGGAAGTTTGGAAAAGACCTGAAACTACACCTGGCTAAACAAAAGAAACAGAAGCTAGAGGAAACATGAAACTGATTTGCATGATAGCTCTGACCAGGAATGTGTACACACTGTACTGTCAATCCACTTAATCAAGTGCTTCACTCACGCCACACACTGTAACTAGTTGTTTCAAGTGGCCTAGCGTTTCAGCTACGAGCACGGCTGCCGTGTCCTTCATGCCATTTGTTAAAACACCTTCAAATCGAGAAAAGGGGACGTGGCGGAAGTGCAATATTTTGTTTGCATCCTGAGATGCTCTAGGCGGAGGAGGATTGTTGCCAAGACAATAAAAGTATAGAGGAGAACACAGACAAGAAGTAAGATTGGTACATCATGTTTGCTGCACTGCAAGGGCCGGAATTTATTTGTGTTTCACACTGATCTCAAGAGGTTCTTGCATTGTTTGGGTACCTTAGCGGCATGCATGTTTGTTTGCATCGCTCGGCCTCTAAAGCAAAGTAACAGCGGAATGAAAAAATCTCAGGCTTGGCCGTACATTGTGCTTCTCAGAGACGCCATCGCACAAATCCACATGTTTGCATCCCTGTCACAAGCGTACAAACCCAGTTCACAACCGACCGAGGTTGATCCCAGCAGCAAATGCCCCCCCTTTTTATGTATCAACACTCTCTCATGAGTGTACTCTGCACTGTGCACATTGTATACACAGACGGGCGTGCTCTTGTCCAAAGAAGAGGTGGAGCATGCAGCGGCTGCTTGTGCAAAAGCTGGTGCTTGGCTGGTCTTGGACAACACCTGTGAGTTGAGGGATGGGCCTGAGGATATAATCGTATGGTGTTGGCTGCTGAGGATTTATTTGTAAGTGGATCAAAAGGATCTAATGGATTTAATTGCAAGGGCCTGAGAATCTAATCGTTATAAACACTTGTGAGTTGAGGGATGGGCCTGAGGATTTAATCGTAAGTGGATCAAAAGGATCTAATGGATCTAATCGCAAGGGCCTGAGAATCTAATCGTAATAAACACTTGTGAGTTGAGGAATGTGCCTAAGGATTTAATCGTACGGTGTTGGCTCCTGAGGATTTAATCGTACGGTGTTGGCTTCTGAGGATTTAAACGTATGGTGTTGGCTCCTGAGGATTTAAACATACGGTGTTGGCTCCTGAGAATTTAGACGTATGGTGTTGGCTCCTCAGGATTTAAACGTATGGTGTTGGCTCCTGAAAATTTAAACGTACGGTGTTGGCTCCTGTCCAACCCTCCCATCGTGCTGCTTTGAAGCTTGGATGGGTGGGACTGCATTCAAAGTTAAGTTGTTATGATGCTTATGCTGTTATGCTTAAAGATTAAAAGAAGACGAAGTGAGGTGTTCCTTGGAGAACGTGCTTCAACGTATGAAGAGATGTCAGTCCCTACTTACGCTTTTCCTTCGCATACAGCTTTCATTGCATCTTGTAAGGAGTGCTGCGTCTTGTAAGGAGTGCTGCGTCTTGTAAGGAGTGTTGCATCTTGTAAGGAGTGCTGCATCTTATGATGAGTGTTGCGTATCATAAGGAGTGTTGCGTCTTGTGAGGAGTGTCACAGGGGGAAACTTCTCAAGCTCTGCTTAATTGCTTCCATCAGCTACCATTAGCAGTAACACAGCAAATTGATAATCACCGCTCAATTTATTTATTGGCAGTAAGTGTGCGTGCAAAAAGTAAATCCTAGTTGGTGACAATTTCCCTGTCCACATACCTGCAGATGAAGATTTTGTGTATGAGGGACGCAAACACCATTGTGTCTCAGCTTCCAACGTGATAAATGTATTCTCATTTTCCAAGGTATGACAAGTATATATGTATGTGTGTGTGCATGTATGTGTATGTAAGCACCATTGTGTCTCAGCCTCCAACGTGATAAATGTATTCTCATTTTCCAAGGTATGACAAGTATATATGTATGTGTGTGTGCATGTATGTGTATGTAAGCACCATTGTGTCTCAGCCTCCAACGTGATAAATGTATTTTCATTTTCCAAGGTATGACAAGTATATATGTATGTGTGTGTGCATGTATGTGTATGTAAGCACCATTGTGTCTCGGCCTCCAACATGATAAATGTATTCTCATTTTTCAAGGTATGACAAGTATATATGTATGTGTGTGTTTGTTTGTGCATGTATGTGTATGTAAGCACCATTGTGTCTCAGCCTCCAACGTGATAAATGTATTCTCATTTTCCAAGGTATGACAAGTATATATGTATGTGTGTGTGTTTGTGCATGTATGTGTATGTAAGCACCATTGTGTCTCAGCCTCCAACGTGATAAATGTATTCTCATTTTCTAAGGTATGACAAGTATATATGTATATGTGTGTGTGTTTGTGCATGTATGTGTATGTAAGCACCATTGTGTCTCAGCCTCCAACGTGATAAATGTATTCTCATTTTCCAAGGTATGACAAGTATATATGTATGTGTGTGTGTGTGTTTGTGCATGTATGTGTATGTAAGCACCATTGTGTCTCAGCCTCCAACGTGATAAATGTAGTTATGTATGTATGTGAGTGTGTGTTTGTGCGTGTATGTGTGTGTGTGTTAATGTGTGCATGCTGATATGTTCGTGCGTGTGTGTTGTTGTGTGTATGCTGATGTTTTTGAGTGTATGTTTGTTGTTGATGTGTGTGTAGAATAAGCTCTGTATGTCTTGATCCGCAAATCCTCACCATATGTAAGCATGTTTTCACATTCATCACTAGGGTGATGCTACTAAGGGTCACTGAACTCTTTACAAGCTGCTGATCCAAAGCCCTCAGGGCGTCACCAGCGGCAGACGCTAACGATACAGCCCATAAATCCAGCTTCACGCAGCTTCCACCCTCTCAGATGACGAACCTAAAATCGGCATCGTGCTCAGCAATTCTGTTAAGCCAGGTCCGGCAGACACAAAATTGTTAGGGCTCCTCAGCCATCTCAGATCCGCACCAGCAAGACACAAACCGGCCCGTGCCAGGATCCCTAATTCCTCAGGATTACGTCTGCCACGTCGCTGCAACCCAGCATACAGTGTGCGGGCCGCAGCTCACAATATAAATACTAAAGACGTGCTGAGAAGTGCCCCGACGATGTATGTTGTTGCATGGGTCTGTTGCACACAATCGCTACATATGATTCCGCCACTCAAACCCACAAAAACGCGACCTTGAACATGCAGTGTGAAACCGTGGATTTGCTTTGGGATTGGCTGACATTGCTCCTCACTTCTTTGGCTTTACAATTGCATGTCATATGTCCATTCTTTGGCCTCACAAGTATATGTTTAAAGCACGTCAGTTACTCTCCGACCTTGCATGCCTCTGCCCACCTGCAATCACCTGCACGCGGCAGAAATCTCATGATTATAAAGCGCTGAGCTTGCCCGCCACTCCAGAGCAGGAAATCGGCATGCGATTAGACATGCGTGCTCAGCAAAGCATAATCAGCGCTATTAATGACAGGCTGGAATCCCTCCACAGTTCTTTCGCTCGTTATTCTGTTCCAATGTTTAGATAATTGTGTGCAACTTGTTTGCTTGCCCTGCCCCACCCACCCACCCACCCACCCCCCTCCATTCACCCTGCCAAAAACTGCTCAGCACACATATACGTTGCAATATAGCAAATAACGTGCTTGATTGCCCCGTCCTGCCCCACCCACCCCCCCTTCACCCTGCCAAAGACTGCTCAGCAGCACACATACATTGCATTGTAGGCTATAGTTTATAGCACGTGCTTGCGTGCCTGTCCTGCCCCACCCACTCCCCCTTCACTCTGCAAAAATAAGGCTCAGCGCGTACACGTTCTGCCCCTCCCCATATCACGGCTTGTCAGCTACTGAATGATTTGTGCAATCTCAGTGGTCAATAAAGACAACGTGCCCTTGCATTGATCTTTTCACACAACCTTCCCTGCTCCTACTCTGTAAACCATATGTCAGGCTTACGGAGCGATGGGATGGCGTGTGGGCTACATAGCCTATCCAACCACGGGCGGGCCACAGCTAGGATTAGAGCTTCTGAAAGTGCAGGATACGGTGGGTGTTTCCTGTTTCCTATTTACGGTGCTGGTATGAACGTTGTGCTTGAGACATGTAGGACGAGCTGCTGTGGCTGAACACGTGCTTTGCACTAGCTTTGGCCTTGCAGTATGGACGCATGGAGCCCAGTGTCTGTTTAGCACTACCCGTGTAAAATAGCGGTCAGAACCACTTGTACCGTGCCTTTCCTATAATTTAGTTTAAATTACAAAGCCTTACGCCTGGCATGGCTGCTCAACCTGTAGGTCCCAACAAATAAATCAATCAAAAAGATCGACAGCTGCACTAATAAATTGAAAACCTCAAAGTTACGTGGGGGTCTGTTTGAAAATCATGAAAAAACGTGCCTTTCCTATAACACCCCGCGTAAATGTCGTGTTTTGCCTTGCTGCGGATTGCAGACTGCAGCGTTCTTTATTATATTTTCATTTTCCAGGTGCAGGGACTGTGCTAATAAATTGTATCAAACAATTGTTCCATCAAAATTCATCTTGTGACTTGGCAACTTAGAGACGCGTCAAAGCACAGGTACATGCAAGCACACAACCACAACCACACACATGCACACACACATACACAATAGTGTGCACATGCTTGTGCACGCATACACCTGATGCTACCCAGGGTTCGTGCGTTAAGGGGAACATCTATCCCGAACAGCCCCAATCTGATTCCCCGCAAAACAAATTCGATATAGAATCCAGTGGAGAAGATCAGTCAGAAGTTGGCGGCGAGGGTGAAATTACTGAAAGCCCAGAAATGTCCTTTGCATGCAGTCGACCATTCACCATATTTATTTTTTTGGGGTGCGGGAAGGTGCGGGATTCAACAACATTTATGAAATTTGGGGTGCAGGATGAGTACGGTAAGGTACGGTCATCAAGGAGTAGTGTATTCAGGGTTGGCCAGGACCATATATACCTCTACATGTATAATGTATACGGTGTTTTAACAGGGATTATATGGAAATTACGGTCATGCATCGTGTATATATATATATACGGTTCTGGCCAACCAAAGTACACTGAATATTCAGATCCTTTGGCAAAATCTGGAAGAGCCTCTCAAAACTTCTCGGGGTCTCAGAGGTGGTTCCCAAATAGTTTTATGTGCTGCAAAATATGTTGTGCCAGGGCTGGCACCAAACACCTTGGCAATGATCCTGGCCCCGAATTGGTCACACAGTGTACATCCCTGACGTGCATGCAACATGTGACCAGTCACTTGGTATGGTGTCCTGCTGTGGATCTCGTGTGTCCTCCGTACTTTAAAGGCTCTGGATGTGTGTGTGTGTGCGTGTGTGTGTGTGTGCGTGTGTGTGTGTCTGTGTGTGTGTGTGTGTGTGTGTGTGTGTGTGTGTGTGGTCGTGACGTGGGTGCACCTCTTCATCCTCAACCTTCTTTTCCTCCAGGTCCCCATTGCGTGAATACTTAAATCAGGGATACGGCATTCACCCTCTCTTTCCCAACCATCTCGTCTCCTCCAGATCCCCATTTGCGTGACCCAGTTAAGTCAGCGGCTTGCTCTGGAAGCATTACTGTCTGGCCAGGAATATGTGGCAAGCCAAATAGCAGACCTGGAAGGTGGGTCTGTCTTGTGGCTCTGTTGTACCAACAGCATTCCTGTGTGACTTTGAAAAGTCCTGTGGGGCCCATACGTATCCAGTCTTGTGTAGCTCCCCACGTATCTTGCTTTGTGTGACTTAGCTACACACAGCAGCAGAGCAGAGCGATGCAATTGATGTTGACATGTTGCTCCTGCTCCTACACACGTCACTGAACGTGGCGAGCAGGGTTGCGAGTGGTTCAAGGTGGTCGAACGCCAAGTACGTTATTGTTTCGTTATAGCAAGGAGGTAATGACACAAAGCAGCTGAACGTCTTATTGTTGTTGTATGTTGCCTTGATAAAATTGTGATTCACTGTAAGGAATCGTTAGACTACGCAGACCTTGATGTTCATTTTCTTCAATCCTTCCATCCTTCCATCCTTCCTTCCTTCCATCATTTCCTTGGCACAAATGATCATCCAAAGTACCCCCTGACATAAAATGCCGTTCATCACAGGGAGTGCAAAATCTGTGATGGACACACTGGCACCATTGAACTTAAATAGCCATGCCCATTACTGCAACACACAAATCAGTGCATGTCGGTCCTCTGTTGATGCTGTTTGCCATAGGGAACAGAAACACTGTGATGGACGCACTGGCACCGTTGGGATCGCTGGGCCATGGCGTTGCTGGAGGAGAAGGTGAGCGCCTCCCCTGATTGTGTCTTGCTTCTTGTGAGAAGCTTGAATATCAGCGATCATTTTTGGTGAAGCTCTGGCTAGTGTGAGGACTAGTTGAGAGCCTTTCCTTTTGCACGCTGGTGTTTTCCAGCGCAGACGTTTACTTTTACTTTTAGCGATTACTTTCTCCTTGTATTCCTTCAAAAGTGGAGGCATCCCATCCTGCATTTCAGGGGTGTTTGGGTTTTGAAAAGCTGGAACATTTTGTCTGAGATAGAGATACGCATACCCTGCATTCTGCCGAATGTTTCTGGTGCAATGATGCCTCGTTGATAGTGATCTAAACGCCTCGGTGGACTTCAGCTTAAATTGCTAGTATACTATTATAATACCGTGGCTGGTCATCATTGTGACTGCAGTGCAGTGGGGCCCTCACAAGCAATTCAGCCGCAATATACACAAATACAACAGACGATGCTTAAAACATTGCGAGCTTCTGGAAAAGGTTTTTGAGCCTCTGAGCTGCATGCGTGTGTGCATGCATGCATGTGTATGTATGTATGTATGTATGTATGTATGTATGTATGTATGTATGTATGTATGTATGTATGTATGTATGTATGTATGTATGTATGTATGTATGTATGTATGTATGTATGTATGTA
>Ga0307942_1000646_pt1 | contig 24973 bp, 20 predicted proteins | sample OrgLakmetagen175_FD_201846 | JGI IMG/M metagenome (GOLD analysis project Ga0307942, IMG submission 201846) | Saline water microbial communities from Organic Lake, Antarctica - #175 | ecosystem: Environmental > Aquatic > Non-marine Saline and Alkaline > Saline | place: Antarctica: Organic Lake... | reverse complement strand
CTCTCTCTCTCTCTCTCTCTCTCACTCTCACTCTCTCTCTCTCTCTCTCCCTCTCTCTCTCTCTCTCTCTCTCTCTCTCTCTTTCTCCCTCTTTCTCTTTCTCCCTTGTTCTTTACACTGCTGTTCCCTGCTGAAACTTTCTGGGCGGATCTCCACCTACTTTTTGTCCTCATTGCTGCCCCCCTGACGAAACTTGTTGGAGGACTTTTGCCTCGCTGGTCTTCAATCTTTATTGCTCCCCCCTGCAGGAATTTCTTGGACGTGATCTCCATGCTGATGACAGTCGCCATCGGGGCTCTCCATTTCACGCGCACTGGCACAGTAGCCACGAGACAAGACCGAGCAGTTGCTCCACTGACAGCATTCGTGCTCATTCTCACTTTTTACAAGGTACAGCTACGTTTGTGTTTTTACCTGCACACGTGTTTTCGAGCGGTGTACTCACGGTGTCCAGCGGATTTTGCTAGCTCTGAGCACTCACCTCTAATCTTCTCGTTTGCCTGCCTTCTCTCTCTCTCTATCTCTCTCTCTCTCTCTCTCTTCTCTCTCTCTCTCTCTCTCTCTCTCTCTCTCTCTCTCTCTCTCTCTCTCTGACGTACAGAACACCCAATTTTGTGCAACTGTCCTTCATCCCCTCCCTCTCTCTTGGACATAAGGAAATGTGCACCTCGTTTGTTGTGCAACTATTCTTCGTTGCCTTGGTCTTCCAGCCCACTTGCTACAAAACACTTTCACACACACACACACTTGCATACTACTGCAATGCATAACTTCAATACACTTGCAATGCGATGCATACACTCAAACACACTTGCACACTGACAAGGTCGGGGACTTGCGTGCTTGCAGCTGTTCTTCTACGCCCTTGCTTTTGAGACAACAGGCCCTGTGGTGCATGCCCTTTTTCAGATCAGCTATGCAGTGAGGAATTGGTAAGGCACTGGTGACACCTCCTGTACTGCATTACCGCTGGTGCTTCTTCTCCACGCACGCACAAAGGCACTGGTGACACCTTCTGTACTGCATTACCGCTGGTGCTTCTTCTTAACGCACGCACACCCTCACACAGAAACGTAACGTGATGGTCTCTTGGCTGGTGCTTGCTTTCCTACGCGCACACACTTATACACAGATATAACCACCAAAACGCACACACATACACAAATACACACTCAAACACACCCACACATACACGAAACACAAAGGCACAACACACACTTATATGCACCACAAAACACACAAATTCACACTCACAGGGCGGCACTGCTGTTCATGAATATTGTGTCTTTTGGAGTGGCCATCCAAGTGCTGTCCCAACGCACCTCCTCTGATGACCAGCACGAGTGAGTGGGGGTACCAAGGCGGACGCATCCTTCTTATTGTTCTTAAACTTTGACGCGGTTTTGCATTTTTAGACACGTACCACAAATCTGAGACGCTTGCTTTACGCTGTCATGCGCCATTTCAAAGCTAAATATCCTAAACAATAACCTGCTTTGAGTCTCACCACAAACTGCATTATAATGCGTAATCCACCTAGCAAAGGGGGAAGCGTGCCTTGTTACCCACACCTACTGGGCACAAAGAGCTTTGGCTTAAACCTAGGGTTGGCCAAAACCAAATGTATACGGTGTATGTACAGTATTTTTAGCAGGGAAATCACCATACATTTGGTCATATACGGTGCAGATATACGACTCTGGCCAACCCTACTACTTAAACTCCAACGACTCACTAGGCACTCTCTCAAAAGCTTTGATTCAAATCCTTCTCACGGATTGGGTGCAAAGTAAATCGTCTCGTGTGCAGCACGCTCAGGCCTACGTTTTGGCTACTGCAGGCAGTGCTGTTGTGCGGCTTGGCTTCTGGCACTGCTGTTGCGCTGTGTGAGCATAACTAGCACTACAAAGGCCCGAAAGTGCTCCATTGTTGCGCTGCTTGGTCAAGCTGCGTGTGAGCATAGCTAGCACTACAAGGCCCAAAAGTACTCCAGGTTTTGTATTGGGCTCCTTGCACCCATCACCATCTTCTAAACTCGTGTTCACCTCTGCTCGCTCTCTGCCCCTGCTCAGGAATTTCGGCCGCTCCATCTTTACACTGTGGCAGTCCCTGTACGGCATCTTTGACCTCGACCACATGCTCACCGATGGCGCATGGCCTGAAGTATCCATTGTGTTGTTCTCCGGCTGGTTGTTCATTGCCAACGTGAGTGGGTGCAGCGTGGGTCTGTATACGTGTGGGGTCCTTATATGTGTGTGAATGTGTGTGTGGAGTGGGGTTTTGGTGTGAAATGGCAAAAGGGGGGCAGGGTTGACTGTGCGGTGGGCATTTGGCACTTTGGTTGCTTACATTATTGACTCCCCTGCTTTTGCATCTTCCCCCATCATGCCTGCTGACGTGCGCATGTATGTATGTGTGTGAGTGTGTGTCGTGTGATTGTGTGAGCTCACCGGTATGTGTGTGTGTGAAGTGCGTGGAGGTGTGTTCCTATATGTGTCGACATGAGGTAATGGTGATGGTGTATGTGTCGACATGAGGTAATGATGATGGTGAATGTGTCAACACCATCACCATCACCTCATGTCTACACATACACCATCACCATCACCATCACCTCATGTCGACACATTCACCATCACCATCACCTCATGTCGACATATTCACCATCGCCATTACCTCATGTCGACACATACACCATCACCATCACCTCACGTCGACACATACACCATCACCATCATCACTCCATGTCGTGTGTATCAACATGAGGTGATGGTCTATGTGGCGGCATGAGGTGATGGTGATGGTAAATGCAATGCTCAATGCCTGAAGTCTACCCAAAGCCAGTGTTGCCTTTCCTATATCGCACATGCAAACGCAGGTACACGATAAACGCAGATGCATATTCAGACCAAGCACACTTCACACACGCACGCCCACAGTGCTGCCGTTTGCTCTTGCAGGTCATGCTGCTCAACTTGCTAATTGTGATGATGCGTGAGGTTTAATTTGGCATGGTGTGCCTTTGCCTCGACAAACAAAGACAAACAAAGACAAACAAGAACACGCTCAAAACCCACTGTGTTGAATGCTGCTTGCAGATCGTGCTGCTCAATTTGCTGGTCGTGATGATGCGTGAGGTTTACCTTGGCATGGTGTGCCTTTGCCTCGACAAAGACAAGAGCACACTCAAAATCCACTGTGTTGAATGCTGCTTGCAGATCATGCTGCTCAACTTGCTGATCGTGATGATGCGTGAGGTTTATCGAGAAGTACGCAGCTTAGAGAAAGACGTCTTCCTTCGGAGCCGCGCACGTTTGATTGTGGAGGTGGAGACCCTCATGACCCAAAAGAAAAAGAGCATGTATAGCATGATGCCTCCTTACCTTCATCTACTCAGCCAGGTGTGTATTGTGTATTTGTGTGTATGTGTGTGTCCTGTGTAGTTGTGTCATGTGCGTGTGCATGTGTGCAAGTGGTTGATATGTATGTGAGTGTCTAGCTCCCTCCTCCCCGGTATCACACGTATCCTCAGTGTCACTAGTTGCGTGAAGGATGAAGGGCAGAAAGCTTGGCCTGATATTGAGGACCATCGCACATTGAAGCGCAAAAATTAGACAATCAACACGGTGTCTACCTGTGCTTTACAACTTTTTCTTTTTTTCAGCTGAGCAAACTTGTTGTGTTCACACATGGCCGTTGTTTGTGTGTTCGACCACGCGCGCATGGTGTGCACACGATGTTGTCCTGACGTGGAAACACTTATGATCAAGTCTTCTGGTTTCAAGAACTCAGTATGTCATGAGTGCGAAAGCTGTTGTTGTAGTGACATGGCAACTGTTTCAATCAAGCCCTCTGTTTCCAAAGACTCAAACATGCTATACTGTACGAAAAATATATCACCGCCCCCTAATTGTTGTTGGTTGGTGGGGGCAGTGACGGGGCGGTGGTCGAACTTAGATCTAGTTCTAAAGGGGGCGGTTGTGGGGCGGTAGCAAAAAATATAGTTTTTGAGCAGTGTGAGTGATGAGTGGTCAGGAAGCCTCCCCAGCACTCCCTGACCTCCCAGCCCTGCCTGCGTTCGTTGCACCCGCGGGGAAGTTCCAGCGGAGTGCACTCCGTTTTTTCAAGCCAGCAGTGACAGCTAAGCAGAAAGGGAGCAACAGCTAGCAGCCGACCTTGCCAGCCTGCAGCAATCAAAAGCAGAGAGGGCCAAGCAAGAAGCAGAGGCTCTCGCGCAGAAAAGGGGGCCTGGGAGGCCTCGCAAACTAGCACTTGGCCTCACAGGTGACAATGGTTAGTGCATAAGCACATGAATCAACGGCATTGTATTAGCATTGTGTCACGATAGAGCTGCTTGCATTGTGATGGAGGAGGCCTGCAGCAGAGCAGGGGATTGCAAAGACGCACGCAAGGCTGACAGACAAGGGGATTGCAAAGACGCACGCAAAGCTGATAGACAAGGGGATTGCAAAGACGCACGCAAAGCTGACAGACAAGGGGATTGCAAAGACGCACGCAAGGCTGACAGAGAAGGAGCAAAGTCGCACGCAAGGCTGACAGACAAGGGGATTGCAAAGACGCACGCAAGGCTGACAGACAAGGGGATTGCAAAGACGCACGCAAGGCTGACAGAGAAGGGGATTGCAAAGACGCACGCAAGGCTGACAGAGAAGGAGCTAGAAAAGGAAGTGTGCTGTAAGACAAGGTCCACCAGCAAAGCAGCCCGTGCCCAGGAACAAGTGCTAGCTCAAGCAAGGCAGCAGCACCAGCAGAGCCAAGCACAAGCAAGGCAGCAGGAGGGGCAAGCACAAGCAAGGCAGCAGCAGCACGCACAAGCAGCAGTAGCTACACTGACAGCAGCAGCGACGGCGGAAGCGAAGGCAATGAGATTGGCAATGAGAGTGGCAGCAGGAGCAGCAACTGCAGCAGTGATGCTGATAGTGGCAAAGGGGAGGCGCGCAGTAGAATGGGGGAGGCTTTGAATAAATGAACCAACTTTGGTCCTTGACTGGTAATCCAGAGCTTTGACATGGGCCTTGGAGGGGGGGGCGTTCGCAGTACAAAACTGTATAATATTTATGCATAGGGGGGCGGTTGCACATTTTGACCGTGAAATGTTATAAATTAATCATTTTTTCAGGGGAGCGGTGGATCCATGGACATACGGTAATCGCAAAACCTGCAAAGAGCTTGCTCTCTTTATTAACTCTAAGCTTGGCTTAAAGCCTTAAAACCTTAAAACCATTGGCTGCACCCCAAACCTTAAAGCCTTAGCTTTCAAGCCTTAAAGCCATTGGCTGCACCCCTTTTGTACCGGGGAAAAATAGCAGCTTTAACCAAATAGCAAGGTTGCACAACACAGCCACGCCACGCCACGGCAGCCCCCTTAACCGTGGCATACAGCCGTGGCAGTACTTAAACACACCCATAACCACCCAAAATAGAGTGCAACCGGATCAAGTAAGCCAGTTATGGCATATATAATATCATGATTTATAAATTAACATAATTTGAATGGTATTCAGAGGGAGAATGGAGCTCGGGGGAAGAAGCAGAGTCAAAGAACTTTAACAATTTTTAAGTTTAACTACCGTGGCGTGGTCCGTGGCGTAGTGCCGTTTCGTGGCGTGGCGTGGAAAAACCTCAAAAAGACTCTCCGTGTGGCGTGGTCCGTGGCGTGGCGTGAAAAAAGGTCAAGAAGACCCTCCGTGTGGCGTGGTCCGTGGCGTGGCGTAAAAAAAGGTCACGAAGACCCTCTGTAGCCTGACACAGTTGTGCAACCCTGCCAATTAGGCTTCCCTGAACCCTGACGTCTTGAATTTAATACCGCCTTTAATACTTGACAGTGATAGTTAAGCAAACAGCACTGGCACGTACAAAGCAGTCCAACCTACCCCATCAAACTATCAACCCAAATCTTGACGCAGTTCTTATGCTTGGTATAATAATTGGAAGAGTATTTGTAATTGTGAGTATCTCTTACTGCTACACGTGCGTCCTGCACAAGCATACCACCCCCACTTTAACAGACACACACACACTCTCTAAGCCTGTGATTTCCACACTGACCATTACACAGGTCCAACGCAACTTACACATCATGAGGAGCCTGATGGGGCGTCTTGGCGCCATGGAGGATTTCATGGCTGCTTTGCATGCCTCCTTGGTAGAATTGGTGGTGGAAGTTGGCCGTCGCAGAGGTGGCACGTTTGGGTGGAAGAACGACGCCCAAGCACAACCTCAGGTGGCCTTTACAGAAGACAAGGCAGGCAATGGCAAGGTATGCCTTGTCAGAAGGGGCCGGTGTGCACTTTTCGTGGGTGGGTGTTGGTGTATGCATGCGTGAAATTGTGTGTGTCTGTGTCTGTGTCGCCCTGTCATAGATTGTTTGAGTGGGTGGGTGTTGGTGAGTGCATGCGTGAAATTGTGTGTGTCTGTGTCTGTGTCTGTGTCGCCTCGTCATAGATTGTTTATGTGGGTGGGTGTTGGTGTATGCATGCGTGCGTGAAATTGTGTGTTGTGTGTGTCTGTGTCGCCCTGTCAAAAATGCGGCAGGTTTGGGCGGCAGTGCTGCACCTGAGATGAATTCATTGGGAGGCAAGGCAAGAGAAGCCATGCCACACCGTGTGTGTATAACGTTTTGTGTGTGGCTTTGAGATGGAAGAATAAGCTGTGTGAGTGCTCATATGCTTGTATGCATTTGCCACGTCTTGCGCTGACTCATCCCATGTGTGTTTCCTTGTGACACTTGTGAATAATTTGATTACCCAATGTACGACCTGTCTTGCGCTCACTCATCCCATGTATGTCTCCTTATGGACACTTGTGCCAAGTTCTCGCTTTTAATCCGTAACTCATGCACGTCATACTCATACTAAACCACAAAATACTTATCTGCGCACCATGCTTACGTCCAGCGCTATCTGCAAGTTAACAGCTAGGCACTCATGCTTGCCTGCGCTGCATGCTTGTGCCCAGTCGCACCCCTCCTTTACATACCTTGACGTGCGTATGTGTGTGAGCAGGCGCTTGCGCAGCCTGGGCAGCTCGTGGAACGTGTCAGCGGTAGCAGCCGTAGTGCATTGCACATGTCGTCAAAGGAGCGCCTGGTGCTGTTGCAGATGATGCTGCAGCGTCTCAAGGACATGGACACGCAACTCCCCTCCGTGCAGAGACAAGTAGGCTTGCCCTAGAAGCACAAAAGCCCACAGGAAGTGGGGCAGCCTTCCTCACACTCACGCTTGCCCAGTCATGCTCCCAAGGGGCCCACCCACTGTGTGTGCACGTGCTTAAAGGCTTTTCATGGCATGGACCGATTGCACTTCTCTGGTGCTTAGTGGTGGTGAACAAGGAAATATATGTGTGTGTTTGTGTGTGTGTATAGATTGTGTACGAGTGTCAAGGGGATGGCGCAATTTCAGCAACATTTGTGCGCACACAAACAAACACACAAACACACACACACACACACACACGCACACACATACACACAACACAAACATGCAACCCCTGCTGTGCTTGCGTACAGGTTGACCGGTTGCAGCGCAGCGTGAACAATCAGGAGCAGCGCATGGAGGGTATGGTCATCATCCTTCGCAACATGGAGGAAATGCTGCGTAATCAGACGCCTGCCGTCACCCATAACCCCCCTCCCTCTCGAACTGCTAGACGGTGTGTGCTTCTATGCGTTTGTGATTGTGTGAGGCTATGCATCATGGGCAGGAGGGCAGATAAACGATATTGTTTCCTTGCAGCTGAGCTTGTTCTTTGCAGCAGAGAGGAGGTAGCTGGAGAGACACTTGGCAGGGCACAGCTCTGTCGTTCGACAGGAGCTTGAATTCGACCATGCTCTGCATTAGAAATATGTTTTCTCTCTCTCTCTTCCTTTGATTCTTACTTTTGCATACTTTCCTCGTTATAAAATTGGTCAGGGAGGCCTGTAGCTGTGGCAGAAGTCCTCCAACTTACACGGCAGCCGTGTCTGCGCTTGCTAATTTTTAATCATACACACAGGGAAGTGTGCACCCATGCACACACACACACACACACACACTCATACATTGCAGGCCTCCTACAATGTCCAATGCGGAGCTAGAGGCTGAGGTCAAACGGCTGCTCAGGAGGGACGCACAGCAAATAACCGCTCTTGTCCCAGCCATCGAACACAAGGACGCTCTTGTTCCAGCCACGCTGGTCGAAAGGAAGCCTGAGGAAGTGTCTGAGCCTCCCTCACAAGGTGACGCTCAGCAACAGGATCCTCCCCAGCAGCAGGGTGCGGATAAGCAACAGGATCCTTTCCAGCAGCAGGGTGTAGATAAGCAGCAGGGTGCGGATAAGCAGCAGGGTGCTGCAAAGCAGAGGGGTGCTGTTGAGCGGCAGGATTCTTCCCAGCAACAGGATGCAGAAGAGGGTGGGGGGCAGCAAGGAAGAAGTAGGTCCCGTATGGGTTTGGATAGGTGGTCAGACCGGGGCTCAGATCACAAATTAGGCGTTGCTGCGATTGGGAAAGTTGAAGCTGGGGACATCCCAGGTGTAATTGCATACCAGCCTGACGAACCCCCTGCACCGCTCAGTCGGGTAGCCAAGGAGCAGGAGGACAACAGGGGATTTGAAACTTCCAGGCATGGGGCCAGAAAGCGAGAGTCCGCGGCTTCTGCGGGGTCGTCCACACCCGGCACTGCAGGGCACGCAGGCGAGAGAGAAGAGAGTGGAAGCTTTAAATCTAGTGCTGTGCGTGCAACCGCCCAAGCTGATGTTGACGTGAGCACAGCAGAGAGCTCAGGTCAGCAAGCTAGGGGCCCAGGTAGGGACTCCGTAAGGCGGAGGTCTTCTGGTGTGTCGCCGCAGTCGCAGTCACCTAGTACACAGATGTCACAAAACACAGTGACGTCCGTTCCAGAGGCTCCGTCAAAAGTTTTTGACACAAACGAGACCTTGTAAGACTCCTCGTGGATGGTTTTGAATAATCTCTTGGAGGCTTTTCCTTTACACCCTGCTTGTCTCTTTTGTGATGAAGGTGGGCTGGTCAGGTTGACATAAGAAGAGTTGCTTGTACATGCTATTCCTTGACACCGTGGGTTCTGCTTTGTAATTCACGCCTGTACAGGCCTAAATAAAGGGATTCACGTGTTTTTTTGTGTGCTTAGTTTGTAAGAAATAGAATCTGCCAATGCGTGCTATGACATGAAGCTAAAACGCTGTAGTTTGTATGTTGAATGCTTTGATTTTCCTGTGTTGTCCTTTGTTGTACATCCTGCTTTGTTCATCTCTGAAAAGTGAATATCTCTGTGACGTCCGAACGATAAATTGACACGTCTTTCATTTAATTTAATTTGCGTTTTGAGTGATAGCTTGTGCAAGTTATGCGACTACTTAATGCTACATAAGCGCGCCTTCGTGACTCCTGGCCACTAGTTGGGTAAAACAACACATCACGATCTTTTTTTTTCACAGTTGGCGTATACATAGGTCAAGGGGATATAGCAAACTCCCTACTACGAGGTTGAAGCGAACTGAAAATTGATGAATAAAAGGGAGCAAGAGAGGCAGGCTGGAAGAAGTATTAGAAAGTAGGGGGGCAACCAGGTTGATGAGAAGAAGGGCAAAACGTAAACAAGGTCTTAGAACCTGCTTGACATGCAAAGATTTCAGGAAAGTAGTGTGTGCTTCAACGCATTAAGCATCACACGCACTGCCTTCAATTGGTGTCTTGTTGCACTTTTGGCTTCTTTACAATCTTGTTGCAAATTGTCCACTAAACCTTTAGGAACACGGACATCAAGCTTTTAGTTTAGTTTTAGTTAGTTGGATTACAAGATTAAAAGCTTTTAGATTGTTGGCAAGCGGAGGGGTTTCATCCTGGACTGAATGCGTGGGACCGACCTGGTTTGAGTATATAAAGTTTTCAGATAAAGCAACCAGTCAAACCGTGCTAGGCTGCGCATGTAAAACGTGTAAAAATTGAGTGGATGTCGTAGCACCAGACTTGTAGCACTTACAGAAAAAACCCTTGGAAAGGGAAAAAAGGCACAACGCACTTTGTAACATTGCAGCGCTGAATAAAACCAGTTAAAAACAATCAAGCATCTTCCAGGACCAGCCGACCGCATTAAATCAAAGAGGGGGGCATCATCATCTGTGTGTTTTGGTTAGGTTAGGTTACATAGAGTTTTGGCCTTCAGCCAGGCAATTTGACTGCTCAGCCTGCTGGTCATTGCCAAAAAAGAACCCTGATATCTGAAAGAAAAAAGCACATTTGATTCGAGTCTTGTTCAAGAAAATGTAAAGCAGATCTCAGAATAATAGAAACCATTAGCTCCAAGGGACACAAATGTCTGTGAAGAAGCAGCGCCAAAAAATAAATGATCATACTTGGCTCTCACAGCACAAATTTCTGGACAACTGCAAAGAAACAAAACATGTTTCTTGTCCTGCACGTCCTGCAAGCACGGAGTCTAAATCTGGCAACATTGCGTTGCACGTGCCTCCCCAAATCCAAGTTCAGGTATCTAGGAACACAATACGGGCCAGTATCACTCTTCATTGGCAACAAATTAGAAGCAAACTAGCAGTAATAAGTCGCACGCTTGAGCCTGCACTCTCTAGGCTCAGTATCATTCAGCTCCTCCCAAACTTTGCACAAACGAGCACGCAAATCAGCTGCAAACTCTTTAACATTGACAGCTGAACCAGAGCGCACAGCAATCCTCCACTGGTCTCTCCCCTGCAAACTTTCAAAAGCAGGCATGAATTCAGCCGTCCAGCAGCTCGTGGCACCCGGCATGGCACACATATCCTTGTCTGCACGCCAAACCTTCTCGCACCACAAACACGCATATACACACATTGCAAACAACACACGGGTAACAAACGCCAGGACTGAATAATCGAAATCTTTAAGGCAGCATCCAGTGCTCTCACATTGGCCCTTAACACGTGGGCTGCATTTCAAATTAATTCAAATTATAGATCATCCCTAGGGCAGGCAGCATTTAGTCGTTCAAGGTGACTAACTTCCCATGCCCTATCATGTTGCGGCCCTAGGACCACTTCTGCACTAATAATGACGTAATAGGCTGCTGCTGCTGCTGTTGCTGCTGCTGCTGATAGAAGGGATGCTGTGGATCGGATGGCCCTACGTCACTGATGCTGTGCGTGGCAGGTGCAGTGTCCTGCGGACAACCGCGTGCGTTTACTTTGTTGTATTTGAAGGCAGGAGGGTGAGGGTAATGGTCTTCAGAGTTAAGACCTTAGTCTCAAGGTGCCAGATTAAAGTCTATGATAAGGTCTGTGATTTCGAACGCGCACTTTGCAACAAGTGGACGAGAGGTGCTGCCACACTCATTCTTTTCCCCTGCCCTCTGTCTATCTCCTTGCCCATCATCCAATCCTCGTCTCCCGTTCCGTGTGCGTGCAAGCCTACATCAGGGAGGCTGCCTCAGCCTCCAAAGGAGCAGTAGGGAATGTGACAGGCAAGTACGAGAGGCCTATAGGTGACCTATGAAATCGCGCACCTGCGCGCTGCTGCCTGCTGCGGGTTGTGTGGCAGGTGCAATTTCCTTTGGCACTGCTGCTGCTGCTGCTGCTGCTGCTGATGATGATAGAAGGGATGCAGATCCACAGCATCCCTTCTATCAGCCGCCGGCATGCTGTGGACAGGGACAAATTTGCTTTTGTAAAAGCAAGAGTTGTAGTTCGTAAGACACACTTCCTGGCTTAAAGGTTACCATAAGAGGCCCCCCCAGGAGACCGCGGTTGGCCGAATTGCTGCGCGGGGGAAAGCCAAATACACAGCTGGCGGTTCAAAGGCCCTCAGCCCCAGCCATAAGCATTACAAATACTTACTATTATAATGAGCCTATAACCTAAAGAGTTCAGTGTTCAAAAGGCGAGGATGAATAAATAACTCAGAGAATTCCTAGTTATGACCAAACGTTGCACACACGGTTGCGCGCGTGATGGGCTTCGCCAATTTTTCAGCGTCGCTAGCAACATTCCAGAGGGGGTCAACAGAGGAAATGCCTGAAAATGTGCGTTTTTGCATTCAGAAGGCAGCCACTCACAGCCACTTCATCCGATCGACACCATTTTAGTACCAAAGTGTAGCTGACATTGAGAGCTACCCGAGCATGTGCACAGTTTTATGTGGGCCGCTTTGCGTGCTGAGATAGACTGGACTAAGCACACATGGTGCATGTAAACCCTAATGTGGTGATTTCCATGGGAAAATGGCTCGAATCCTCATAAACACCAACCACTCAGCCGTTTTCTTATATTTTGTTGCAATGACATTATATCATAATACGAATTCTATACAATTAAAATTATTCCAGAATGGTGCAGTGGGTGATCTGGTATGAAAATTTTGTGGTAAAAAGTGGAGTTCACGCCGCGGGCAATTAGACGTGAGCCCCCCCAATTGCTGATTTCAAGCTCAGGTGCTATCAGCAGCTACACTTGGGTGCTTAGAATCAGCAAGTTGGGGGGCCCATGCTTAATTCACATTTTAAAAATACCCCCATTTGGGGCCTTAGATGCCCCCCTCTGGCAACATTCCCCAATTTGTCCGATTTATTACACTGATCCAGGAGGTAGGTAATTCTTTTGAAGGAAGGCACGTCCTATTTTTCTCTCGGTAGCGGCGTACCTCCTGAACCAGGAGACACGCCGGCTACGTGCCATCCTGGTGCGATGTGAAGGTTTTCAGGAATTTTTTATTTTTTTTCGTTTTCGAATCGCTGCCAATTGGCTGCAATTTTGCTCACCTCCCCCTTCCCCTAAATCAGGGGATTTTTTCTAGGATTCTTGGGATTCTAGAGTTCTGGAATTCCGCAAGGAACCCAGCTGCATCCGGCAAGGAGCGTTGCTGTTATCAGGGGTTCGCTGACTATGTGATCTAGATAGGTGATGACTAGATAGGTGATGGCTATGTGCCCAAATGCCCAAAAAAGCCTCAAAATACTCACCCGTACCCCAAAGACTTCCAAGTTAGCAGTTCCCTGCCTCTGCGGGTGTGGCTCGAGTAAATGCAGAGCATTGCGGTATTCTGGAGGGGCCCTGTGAGGACACACATTGTTTTTCGCCAAGCTCATTGTACGAGACAAGGCAAAACAACCTCAACTGAAAAAACAACTAACCAAATCACACGAACCGTCACAGCCAACAATTGGGCGTGACAAATCTGATCCGACCTCAAAATTTCAAAGTAAGCGCGGAGCAATACCTAACTACACCATCCCCAGAGAGTTACAGGCAGATAGAGACACGGAAATCAAGACTAGGGAAGACTGCTGTGAGGACACTGGCCCCAGGACCAGCTGAACGCCGCGCAGAAACAGCACAAAGATCTCTCCAAGAAGCTTCCACAACCCTCTCCACACCATCCTTTTGGGGAGTGGATGGCACCATTTACAAATCCGTGGAGGACTTGGTTCTTGATTCTCAATGGAATCTGCTTCCAAGCTCCATGTTCATACTGTGAACTTTTCATACTCAAACCCTCGTCAAACAGGATTCTAGCAATGACAAAACTAAAGGAGCAATGACACAGTACAGGAGTGATAACGTGTTACTTTTCGAATAAGCTGATATTACAAGACTGCAAATCACTTCTCCATGTGCAATACTAGCATAGTGCATGCACGTCCTCTGGGGCCAGCCCCATCCATCATGTTACGACTGCAACTCGGGCTCAGGTACAGGCACAAGCGTGTTTTCAGGCAGTGATGCTGATGCAGATGCAAATGGCACAGGTGTCAAGCAACCTCTCCAAATTATCAGGCGGAAATGTTGGAATACATCATTCGCGTGTTCCTGACAAATAAGGAATGTTTAAAGCCTTTTGTATTGAACAAGGAGCTTTACCTGATCTACCGAAATAGAAGGAGAGATCTTTGAAAGTCTCTCCTTTCATCTCGGTAAGTCCTGTTATTCAGCTACTGAGGCCATATATTACTGGTACAGACTTGTCATTGCACGGCGATTACTAGTCTGCAATTTGCAATGATCTTTGTCCACTTCAGCTGATGTGCTGCCCAAATCTGCATCTCATTCCGAATAGAGCGATCCAAGGTACTTTGTACTTCGAACAACACTTGCAACCCACGGAAATTATTCTGTGCAATTGAATGTACAGGTTTGCCATGCTGACGCGTCTCCCCTCGATCACTATCAGCCAAGCTTGTGCTACTCCCCTTATTCCTTATTCAATTACTTTTTCCTGATCGCTCATAAGCGCAAGGCCCATCATATGCGGGCTGTAAAAACTGTGCATTGTGAGATGTGCACAATCTATCGTGAGCAGTGTAGTGAGTATGCACAGTTTGCCTTGCTGTGCAGATTGTGGTGTGTGTCAAGTGGTTTGTCTGTGCAACAAGTATGCTATGTGCATACGCACAATGCACATCATGCACAGTCCTTGCAAATGCCCTTAGGTATTGCATCCAGCATGTCGTGCACTTTTTTGTGCATGTGTGCAACTTACAAAGGAACTGCTGAGTGCTCTGCAGCATGCAGAAGTGCTCACGTTCATGGAGGCAAGTGCAACCGAATGTTGATTGGAACTGTCTTGCCACAGCTTGTGTGGAAACCAACCTTCTTACACCTGGTCTTCAGTCAGCACTTAGTTTTCTTCTTTGTATCTCAACCTTCGCTTCTTGCTGCCGTGGCCTTTGGGTAACGGCCCAGCTCAGAACACTTCCTTTTTCCCTTCCAAGAGGGGCCTCAGTTTTTTACCATTTTATTGCTTAGTTTGGTGAATGGTGAAAGACCTCAAAGACTGAAGTAGTGCCTTTTGGGGGGATGTGTTGCGCTGTGCGCTTTTTAATTCTAGGCAAGCCCCTCTTATTCAAAACAAAAAGCAGACACAACTGTACAAAAAACACAAATCTAGGCGCATAACTAAATATTAGCGTCCTTTGTATTGAAGTGAAAGCAAGTAGAGACAACCAACGGCAGGTTTTTCACACAGATGTGATGCTGAGGATGTGGATCTACGACTAAACATGTTACCGAAAGGCTATACTTATTTATATTAGTTGTGGCATGGTTAGAAAACAAGAAAAAAAGTCATCCGGAACCAGTTTTTGCCAGGAATGGAATAAAAGTAACCCACACAGGCGTTTGAAGCTACTCCCCAGATCAATTGAGAACAATAGCAACTATTACTCCGGATCTTATTCTATGTACTTTAAATAGAAAACTTTTGCGAGGCTCATTCGATAATAAGTACTGCAAAACTCAACCGCAATTATAAAAATTGGGACTAAGAGAGTTGTGGTCAACTCAGCCTGATACCAGCTTCTGATGGATTCCATTTATCGTTCTGTATAGGGGAGCATGGAGCGGGCGTTCCTGTTCGTAAGAGTTGTCCTGCCGCTTTACAAACAAAGCAACTAAGCGTCAGGTTTCAAATCAAGGATAGGCCTCCTTCATTTTCCGTCCAGCCTGACTTGAGTGCAGTGTAAAATGCATGCGTGTCTTGTATCACCTGCATAATTTTAAAACGAGAAAGATCTGTGCTGATGGAAGGCATCGGGTTCAGGACCTGTATGTTGGCTCTACACACTGGTGCAACACTACGTCATATTTGTGTTGCACCCATGATTATGGCACCGTGATTTTGAAACTTGGTTCAAGCTCGGCTAAAAATTACAATGCAAAAGCAAATTACCTGCTGCGCCTCCGCCCTGTCCAAACACTTGCCGTTGAACCCAAATGCAATTGAAGGTTCCCCTGCTTCATTTCCTTCTGCACTGGCAAACCAATCTTTGATGACCTCCAGCGTCTGAGGGAAGTGCCTGTACATGTTCCGAGGTACATAGAAGCCATAGAAGCAAAGCCCTTTCCTTGCCGATTTTTGCTGGATTTGTGTCTGCTAATTAGAAGGATCTTAGCAAGCTAATTCACATGTCATTGGAATAGGTAGTAGGAAGCCATCAGACATACTGGCCCTAACGCAATTGGAGCCACATTTGTTTTTGGATGATTGTCCTTAATCTGCAAGCTTGGTAAGGTAAAAGACATAACACGCAAACTCACATCTCCACGTCTGCTACGTTGTTGACCATGGAGGCTTTGGGGTCGTCCAAGGAGATGGCAATGACCTTCCAGTCCAGCTCGCCATCGTCAATCATAGCGTACACGCCCAAGGGTTTGACCTGTAATAGGTGTTATTTTTAAAAGTTTTCTGTTCCTGAGAGTACACACAAACACCCCTGGACACCTAGATCAAGATTACAAGGAAAGGGCGTCAACACCAGGCACCCACCCACCATTACAGTACCACAGTATTTAACCACTCCCGTTGTTCACCTTGTAAACACCTCCTTGTCGGTGCGCGCTGCTGCCGATCTCCACCACATCCACGGGGTCATTGTCACCCTGTTCATGCACGATGGTGATGAAAGGTTGAATTGCAGGAATGTTTGCAACTTTTTGCTGCTGTCATTCTTTGCTATTGTCCTTGCCATACACGGGTCCGTGCTGCACACTCGTCCGTGCTGCACAACATGCCCGCTGTCGTTGTCTCAAGCAAACGAGTCAGAAAGTGCAGAACCTAGGTAACCGCTTAAAAAAACAAGCTGATCAATGATGCAGCAAGCTTATCAATCAACTCACAGCTGCGTCCAGTGCGGAGTCCTTGTGGCCTGGATCCTCCCATGTCTGCATTGGCAGCAAACGTAATGTACATGTGGTCATGAGCACGACGAGCCGCTCAACTCGCATTTGTTTGTTGCTGCTGCAGCTGCTGCCGGTTTGCCTACCTGGGGCAGCAGACCATAGTTCCAGTTAATGTTGTAAGGGTAGAAGCGGAGGTTGCCCTTCTTCACATCCTGCTTGATGGGCGTGCACTCCTCACCCTGCGTGTGTGGCAGGCGCCGAGCAAAAGCAATGCAAATTAGACGCACATATTAATAGTGCAGATACAAGTAAAAATCACATTGGCTTTGGCACCCATGTTTATACTTGAGGCTGCTGAGCAAGGCAGAGGTGCACTCGCTACATTTTTCCATACTACAACTAGTCTTGTTAGGTGATGACGGATGTTCCAGCTGATAGGCAGGTTAACCCTTCACTTCCTGTCGTTACCGCTTTTTTGCTCTAGCTTCACCCCCTCCACCTACGCACCGTGGCCACCTCCATCTTGGCGGAGGTCTCTTTGGGGATCTCGCAGATGTAGTGCAGGTTTCCGTCTCCGGCATGCAGAGGGATCTCGTGCCAAGGGGAGATGGTCTTGGCTGTGTGTGTGTGGAAAGGGAGGGGTACAGGTTGCCGAGGGCATGCATAGCAAGTGTGTCTTGAAAAAAGCAAGCACCAGCAACGCACGCACCTCCCTGCTTGAAGAACACACGGTAGTCCAGGGAGTCTTTGGGGCCCTGAGAATATGATATGGTCCACCAACGGGGGGAAGATTTACTTGATTGGATACAGATGCATAGAGCGGGAACAGACCTGGAAGCTACAGGACTGAGGGACAGATCTACAGGACTGGGGACAGATCTGCTGGATGGGTACACATTAAACGAGTATCCTTCCCATTCATAGGTTGTACCTTGTGCACGGTGGTGTATTCTTTCAACGAGGCAGCTCCTTTGAACAACGAACAGCACACAAATGAGAGGAGGAGACACCACAAATAAAGTAACCGAGCAGTCATCACTCGTGATTAATCATGTTTATGGGACGTATTCACTTATAATTTGCTTGTCCTTTCACGACTATGAAATGCCTTCAAAATAGTGCATGCTACTCGGACAGCAAGTAAGAACCAGTTGAATGGCCAATCTGAAAAATGTGTTTCACGAAAGAAGGACGCACACAGCGTTTAAAAACAATAATTTCGCTGTCGCGCATTTGATTAAATATCAACAAACTACTGATAGTTATATATTTGATTAGATATCAACATCATCTAAAAACTCTGTAATAACAGTTCAAACATTGTGACAGCTGAGGTTTCCAATGCCCTCTCCAGGTTCGTGAGTATGTGAATGTGTGTTTGTGTATGTGGTACATAAACATTACATAAACATTGGCCTGCCAAACTGCTCTCTCGGCAACAAACCCCACTGTTACCTGGCAGATACCAAGAAGCAAAGGACAGAGGCCACGCAGCCTGACAACGATGTGCCCATGGGTAAGGCTGTGGCTTGCTCAGCTTTTTTGCCTGCTTGCAGGTGACAGCTGATCCTTCATCGATTTCACACGTGATTTTACGTGATTTCACACGTGCAGGTGGGCCTGAGGACAAGGCAAACGCTTTCAAAGGCTGCTCGGTGCAGGACTTGATGCAGAGATACTATTGTAAGGCTCTCTCCCCGCTGTGCTGCACTCCTCACTCTTGCTGTCTTTTCCACCAAAAGAATAAGAATGAGCCTTCTCCAACTCTGCTTATGTAGCCAAGCTCTACCCGCACAACCAAATGTACAAGTGGCTGGCCTATGGCAACGGTACGCAGCTGGCTTTTTGCAGCACCTTCCTTAAACCTCACACTCTTAGCTAGGCTTTCCAAACACAAGGCAGCTCAAAACACACTCACATATCCTTCCGCTCGCAGATAGCAAACACCTGAAAGCAGACCAGGCCTTCTTCTGCAAACGAGAGTTTTGCTTCACTATGGATGGTGACATCTTTATACGCTACCAGTCCTTCAAGGTCAGTCTTCTTGTGCACCTCGTTCTCTGGCTTCGCTCTAATAGAAGTTTGGACTAATTTTTACCGACTTCCTTGTATCCCTTGCTACTTGGTGGTTTCATCCGTACAAGCACATGCACACCACCCTTGCAATCACTGACACTCGCTCGCGCACCCACACCCACATTCACATACATGCACAGACTCACGTACAGGCACTGACATGAATGCACGTATGTACCCTCAAAGACACACACACACGCACAAAGACACACATAGACATACGCGCACACACCCCACCCGCACATGCCCTACAGGACGGCTCTGACCTAGCAGAAGCCATCATCAAAAAGTGTCCCTCCAAAATAGATATTGGCCCCATCTATTCACACGACCCCAAGGATCGACAGAAGTGGGCAAGTAAGAAGTAAAGCATGCTGGCGTGTCAGCTAGCATGCCACGTACTGACACCCAAACGCATCGTCACAACACCCATGCACAAACTCTCAAATACTCAGAGCATATGCGTCATAAGCAACCTCGTCTGCACAAAGGTACACTTGGCTTTGTCAGGCTCTACATTCGCAAGCTGGATGAAGGTGCTGCAAAAGGAGCTCAGACACATCCATCCGCACACTACGCTGCTGCACTGCAGACAGCTCAACTCCATTTGTGCCCGTGGAGCGGGAACTTGTGTTTGATATAGACTTGACGGACTACGATGACGTGCGCACGTGTGGGCAGGAGGGCCACATCTGCACCAAATGCTGGCCACTCATGGCTGCTGCCATCAAGGTCTGTCGTGTTGCCTTTACTGGGTAGAAGTAGGGCCGGCCAGAGCTGCATCCACTCTCTGTAATTAGCAGAACGAAATATTTAGCAGGGTGCTCCATGTCTGCAGACGTGTACAAAGTATGGTTACGGTTGTGGCCGGTTAACATAAAAGTACTACTTTGTAGTATGTGGCTGAAGTCCTTCCAGCGGGATGGTGTGTCAAACTCTTCAAATTGTTGCACCGCAATTATTCTATAATAATGTGGGGTTTTCACTGCCTGCGCAGCAATTCTTATTCTCTCCTCGCACGGCAACTGGACGTTCATGCTTCAGAAGAAGCCTAGTCTCTTGTTGCGCACACAATGCAAGGCTGAGACAAGGGTGCCCTTCGAGTCTACTTTCTGTTTCATCATCGCACTGTGTGGCGCGCAGGTCATTGATCGAGGGCTGCGTGAGGACTTTGGCTTTGAAAACATCCTGTGGGTGTACTCCGGGCGACGTGGAGTGCACTGCTGGGTGTGTGACCCAAGGCAAGTTGTGGGTGTGTGACCCAAGGCAAGGTGCGTGTGACCCAAGGCAATGGATGTGTGGCAATGGGTGTGTGACCCAAGGCAATGGATGTGTGGCAATGGGTGTGTGACCCAAGGCAATGGCTATGTGACCCAAGGCAAGTTGTGGGAGGTGGGCTGATGTGATTTTGGCAGATATTGTACAAGGGGATGTGATGCGAGGAGAGATTCGAGCAGAGGTGGGCTGAGAGAGGTGGGCTAATATCATGCGAGGCATGGTGGGTGCACATATTTTGTTTGAGGTGATTCATAATTCTTATGAGGTGTGGTGTGGTGCAAGGAGATGGTGCAGATAATTGTGTTTTGATGTTCAGGGGGGCTAGGTCGAAGCACTTGGTGGTGGGTAAGTGTGTCTTAGTTGTGTGTTTTGTGTACCGCTGAAGCATCGTCGTGTGAGCTAAACTCAGGGACAGCAGAGGGCGCCCTACTCCAGCAGGTGGTGGCTTGAGAAAAGAAAAGAAAAAACTCCGCAGGCAGCAAAACACTCCCAGCATCAATTAAGGAAAAGGAGACAAATTGGCCCGAAGTGCCGTGAGTCTCCCCCACCAAAAGGTGGCTTGAGGGTAGCCTGTCAGGGTAGCCTGCCCTGACAGGTAGGGGGTGTACAACAAATGGTCGTGTTGGAGTGATAGCCATTCATGCAGCGAGCTTGGGTACTTAAATAGAGTTAAAATTACTAAACAATGCAATTGCAAAAGAATACTGTTACGAAACATGAGCAACAGGGAGAACCGGGAAAAAGGCTGCTTGTGCTGGTGACTGCTAATTTTACACGTTATATTTCATCTCAATTGTGTACGTGCTTATGTTCTCATGTGCAGTGTATCCGTCAGGTGTGTGTGTATTTGTGTGTGTGTGTGTGTGTGTAGGCACAGTGCTGTAGCATCCCCTCATACATCTCATAATGCAACATATTGCATGCATCATTGGGTGCTTCCTTTTGCGCGGAGCGTGCACGGAGCGCTAGCCTCCTCTCGCATGCGCTCAAACATGTAACACAACCCTTCCCTGCGCACTTTTTGGGTGCGGCCTGCAGCGCACGGTCCCTGTCAGACGAGCAGCGCAGTGCGATCGCCTCCTACATCAGTGTGTACAAGGGCCACGAGGGCGATCGCGTGAAGCTGGTCATGGGAGGGTCCACGAACCTGCACCCTGCAGTGGAGGCAGCAGCAAGCATGCTTCGGGAGATCTGGGAGGTGCGAGGGTTGTGGTTTTTTGTGCGACTTGTGTGAGTGCATCTGTGGGCGACACCGCGTAAGCATTTGCGCGAGATGGGTATGTGGTGGTGTCTGTGTTGTGTGTAAGCGTTTATGCAACTTGTGCAAGTGCAATTGTGGGTGACGCAGAGTAGGTGTTTTTCGTGCGCGGTGGATGTATGATGAGGCCTTATGTAAGCATTTGTGCAAGGCAGGGGTGTGGGGGGGGCTTTGAGCACGCGTTTTGTGTGAGGTGGAGGTGTGATGGCAGCCTTGCGTAGCAATTAGTTGCAAGGTTGGTTTGCAGGGAGAGGATTTGTGCCACCTTGCGTGGCGTGCACAGGTGAATTAAATTGTTAGAGGCCTTGGAATTAACGTACGAGGTGGAGGCTTCGGCAGGCGTGTTGAAATGACAGACTTTCGAGGGATGCACGAAGAAACTTCACCTAGCATGGCTTATTCTTGGATCACGCTTGGGTGGCATGGACGCAATTTGCGTGCAAGGGTGGCATAATTATATTTGCACGCATGCAAATAAACACTGAAAGCAACCGCTTGTGTATTGAAGCAACCCTAGGCGTGGTCGTGAGCTTGAGCACTTTACACAGTGCTAGGACTCAGGACTCTGCAGTTTCTAGCTCACTTTGCCGATCAACTCAAGTTCATTTGCTATGCTGGCTCTGGTGTCTGGAGCCTTTCCTGTTCCACCCTGGTCGTTTCTCTTAAAGGACATTGCATTTTTGTGCAACTGCTTTCCGTTTCACGACACTTCAACAGACCAAAACTGGCACTTATCCTAGCTGTGATGCATCATCGGGTGTCACACATCTGACGCGGCTGTCGGTAACTGCTTGCTGCAGGACATATTGATAGAGCAGGAGCTGCTTGAGCACGACACCATGCGCACTAACATTCTCAAGTACCTGCCAGACGATGCGACCGTTCAGGTGTGGATCGTATGTGTGGTGTGTGGGTGATGCCAGCTGGTGTCGACGAGCGACTTAGAGTGAACTAGCAGACTGCGAGAGAGCTTATCCAGTCTACATTAGCAAGATGTAAACATTGAGGCAGATGTGCTGTCACAGCAATCTAGGCCTGGCTGGGCATCTCACACACACACACACACGCACACGCACACACACACGCACACAGACACACACGCACACACACACACACACACACACACACACACACACCACACTTGCTAAGTGCATGGGCCAAAGGTCAAGGGACTTAGTGAAAGCTCTGCACCAATGAAAGAGCCAAAGTAGGGCCGTGCGAGCACATGTGGTTATCACACACAATAGGAGACTGTTTTTAGTAAAGCAGCAAATGGTAGTGGTATGATTGAGCAAGAATTGCATATACATGGCCTAATCTGTTATTAATTTCTTTTATAGCAATCATATTGCACGGTCGGTCCTTGTACTTGCAATGCCCTCAAGAGAGAGCCCTCCTTTTTGCATCCAGTCTTGTGAAGTGCACAAAGGCCATACCTTTGGTATAAGATGCCTTCAAAGCTATGCATCCTTTATTGTGTGCTAATCACTCAATGATTGGCATGCAGGCCGTAGAGAGCAGTTCATCTGAGGCTGGCTTCACCCCCTTACTGTGTGCTTGTCCCTCAATGCTTGACATGCAGGCCGTAGAGAGCAGCTGGTCTAAGGCTAGCACAACCAGCTCACGCACCGGCCAAAACATCAACTTGGTGCGCTGGAAGCAGCTTGAAGACATTCTAGAGGAGAAGGTGGGGATTCTGAGGGGGCGCTAATGATGTGGGGGCAGGGGTGTAATCAGCTTAGGACGCCTGCTATTGGGATCAAAGTAATAATCTGTTGGTCAAGGGGAGAGTGGGTGGGGAGCAGCTCCACATTATGGAGAAGCACAAGGATCGGATTGATGTGCTTTGAAACCCTTGGCCATCAGACAGCCCCTGTACACGTTGATTCAAAGGCACACACACACCTGTGCGTGTGCGTGTGCACAAACTCTTAGTAACAATCATGATCGTGATACAACATTTGTGATGTATTGTTTGTGGAAACGCCTGCGGTAAATCAGCTGGCCGGGTTATGCGTGGCTATGATATGACAAAAGGCGAGCAGTGACTCACTCTATACCACGATGCTCCTCCCAGAGGCTTACCGTTGCTTTGCATGCATCAACTGTGACTAGGTAATGGTCGGCATCCACACAAAAAACGTGCAGCTTCAAAAGCATGCTGCATTATAGGAAGGTGGAGCGAATGCTCCTGTGCTTTAGCAATCTAATACACAGTGGGTACATGTTGCGCGTGTTTTGCAGTATAAAGCGCTCAAAAGTGTCAAAGGCGCAGCAAAGGACTACAAGGCCGAGCGCCAGTTCAAGCGATGCACCACAGAGATCATATTTGCACACACCTACCCCCGGCTGGATATGGAGGTGTCCAAAAAAATGAACCACTTGTTGAAGGTGAGTAATCTGTCAGACATCTAGTGACAAAGCCATGTCCACGCTTGGTTTTGTAAGAGGTTGGTGCATTGTATGATTCATGTCGTTATGTGAGTTGCTATTTGTGTGGACAAAAGCTTGGATAGCGTATGAAACTGCATGCCTCCTGGTAGCATTGGTCTTGTGAAACAAAGTTTGGCATAGGTAGAAAGGTAAATTGGACCTATGGGGCTGTTGTCTCTGTCAAATTCCTGTTGCTATCATGCAGCGCTTTGCGTGGAAGAATGAGAAATAAACAGGGCTGTGTCAATAGGGTGGTGGCCAAAGCCCTCACGTGCAAGCCATAAAAATGTGCAAAGGCCAGGGCTGCTGCTCTACATCAGGAGCTACAGGACTTTTAGCTGTGGTATGCTTCAAAAAATGTTCCTCGTGATTCCCAGTCTGGTTACAACCCACACCTCAACAACAGCTTGGTGATCAGTGGACCACACTCACATAACAAGCTGTGTTCTGTCCCTCACACAGGCCCCCTTCTGTGTACACCCCAAGACGGGTAAGGTATGCGTGCCCCTGGACCCTGAGCAGGCCCACCTCTTTGATCCAGAGACGGTGCCCACGGTGCAGACGCTGCTGGCCCAAGTGCCCCAGCAGCAGCTGTCCGACCCCAGAAAGGTGGGTCTATTTGGGAAGCTGCTGATCTGCTTATCCAGTGGCCGATGCAACTGATTGCTGCTTTTGATCTTTGCACGGATCTGATTTACGTGCTATAGCCTGGACAGGCTTGAAGCACGCAGCAATTTCTCCCTGTCATGCTCAGCAATCACATGACTTGGGTAGGCGATTAGATCACTCTGCTATTAGGTCGGCGCATCGCATTTCTCCATTCCTGATGCAAGACCTACACGCCCTGAATACTCGTACAATTGCATGCAGTTGGAAGAGGGGTGGCGGCTCACAGATCTGGCGGCGAGCATTGAATTGTTTGAGAAGAGCTTCCTGGCAGGATGCCAGAGATCGAGCAAGAACCAGCTGGGTGTGAAGAGCAGGGAAGCAGCAAATACGCCGAGTCTTGCGTTTTGATCCGTTGAATTAACTCTAGAGATTTCTAGAGCGCAGCTGTCCTTTTTGCTATTGAACAATACTTGACATTTTATTCCTGGGATTTCTTTAATAAACATCATGTCTTATGGCGATAGCAATCTGTATTTCTCGGTTAAATTATCCAAAAAATCAAAATATACCAGTTAAAGGGTAAGGGTAAGGGTTACACAGCTATATCCGCCAGCGAGGGCAGTTGAGCTATAGCATAAAAAAGCCAGCTTCAAGAAGAGAAAGAGGCCAGACTGAACAAGACACCAGAAAAAGAAGCTA
>Ga0307942_1000644_pt1 | contig 25002 bp, 29 predicted proteins | sample OrgLakmetagen175_FD_201846 | JGI IMG/M metagenome (GOLD analysis project Ga0307942, IMG submission 201846) | Saline water microbial communities from Organic Lake, Antarctica - #175 | ecosystem: Environmental > Aquatic > Non-marine Saline and Alkaline > Saline | place: Antarctica: Organic Lake... | reverse complement strand
TGTTCATACACATCAAGAGCCAGATAGCACGGACAGCCTGATAGCATGGATACAGACATGTTCATACGCATTGAAAGCTTGTGGGGACGCACAGACATGTTCATGCACATCAAGAGCCTGATAGCACGGACAGCCTGATGGCATGGACACAGACATGTTCAAACACAATGAGAGCCTGATAGCATGGACACAGATATGTTCAAACATATTAAGCGCCTGTGCAGGATAACTGCAAGTCCCCTTACCTGTACAACAGCAAATCTCTGTGACGCGTCCACACTTCCGTCAATGCGCAGAAACGATACCCCTGAGGGCTGCAGCACGTCTTTCTCCACACGCTCCAACATGCCTTTAAACTGCAAGAGCGTTGACGTAAAAAAAGAGTGAGTCTGGCAGAAGTACAGGAGGGTGTTGATGCAGTGCGTGTGTGGCCTGGAAGAAGCACAGGAGGGTGTCGATGCAGTGTGTATGTGAGTGTGTGTGTGTGCGCGTGCGCCCGTATGTGTGTGTGTGTGTATGTGTGTGTGTGTGTGTGTGTGTGTGTCACTGCCCTTTTGAACCTTGCACAAAAAGTTGAGCCTAGTAAGGGTAAAGAAGGGAGTCAATGAAGCGTGAGAGTTTCATAGGCCCTTTCTCTCTTTTAATTCCTATCAGCATGCATCAATTCCAAACTCCGCAAATATGAATGACTACCATTTCCCGTATTGTCTGAATTGTTATGCAAAAGAGCAGCAGCAAGGATTGCCAATTTTATGACATCGTCTGCACAGACACAAGCAAGATGTTCCCCCTTTTGCTTTGGAATGGAAGCTCTCCAAAACCTGCCCCTTGAGAGAGAGAGAGAGAGAGAGAGAGAGAGAGAGAGAGAGAGAGAGAGAGAGAGAGAGAGAGAGGGAGAGAGAGAGGGAGAGCACAATGCTTGCATACTAAACAAAGAGGCTCCCTTGCACAGTAAGCTTGTATTACGCAAAGCCTCTTCCTTGCACAAACAAACAAACTGGTAATAGGAGGATACAGTTCGTCGAATCTATAATCCAACTCGACGCACGTCAACGGATGTTCAATAATATGCATAAGCCTCACCTGCGCAAACACAAGGAGCCTGTGCCCTCCCCCTCCCCCCCCAGAGCCCAAGTCCTCCTCATTAGCGCCCCCACTCGCATCCTCTCCCTCCCCTTGGATGACGCCACACTGGGCAAGCAGCTCACGCAGTGCCAGCAGCTTGGGAGCGTGGGCCACATTGCACAGTGCAGCTGCTAATGCCTACGTGGTGATGTTGTAGGAACAGTTGCATAAACTTCTTTGCAAGCAGCACACACAGATCCAGCAGGTAGGGAGCATGGGCACCGTTGCAAGTACAGCTGCTAATGCCTGCGTAGTAATGTTGTAGAAACAGTTGCATAAACTTTTCTGCAAGCAGCACACACAGATCCAGCAGGTAGGGAGCATGGGCACCGTTGCACAGAGCAGCTGCTAATGCCTGCGTGGGTGGAAAAACTGTATCAAATATTTGTACATGTTTTTTTTGCAAGCAGCATAAACAGATCCAGAAGCTAGGGAGCATGGGCCACGTGTGTGAATGCAGTTGCAAGTGTCTGCATGCCATGGCAAGTGCGTGCGGTGTTTGCAGGTATGCATTGTGCTCGGTGGTGCAAATGGTGTAGGCAGTGCCAAAAATCACAGATACAGGTGAAAAGCTAATGTGAAACTCGCAAATTATACAGAGATGCCAGAGGGACGCTCAAGTAATTGATTGGTGGCTGTCAACAGGTACACTTCCAAATCAGCATTTCTAAACACAAATACAGCAACCACCTCATCGTTACAGGGTGGTTCCTTTTCCTTGCCTATTGTGGGAAGTGGTTTTCATTCCGGTGCATTGTTTGCTTAATGTGGGGAGTGGTTTTCACTCCGGCGCATTTTTCCATGAGCGCTCCGTAATAAGCGACCTCGCGGGCAGGAGAGCGAACCTACAAAAATACGACGGAGGTCGCATCCCTCACGGGGCAAACTGAGCGCTTCTCCTGAATAATCTGGAGAGTGGCTTTTAATGCCGTTGTTTTCTTCTAATGTACCATACATAAAGTATATCACCGCCCCTTCTTAATGTTTCTTAGAGGGGGCGGTGACAGATTACTCGTGAACTGGTAGAAATATATTTATTGATTTCTAGGGGGAGCGATTCGGGGGGGCGGTAGCGAAAAATAAATATTGTTAAAAGTGACGAGCAGAGAGGATGCCCCCCCCGCTCCGCCTGCACCTTCACCCCCAGACCCCGTCCGCCTGCAGCAGGCAAGAGCAGACCGGGCTGAGCAACAGGCAAAGGAGCGTAAGAACAAGGACTTGCAGCCGATGCAGGCGGAACTCGCATACCTTGTTTTGACCCCACAGGATTGTTCAGTTGGCACTGCATTGGCATTCTGTGGTTTTTATGCATCTAATCAAGTCGACAGGGATGCACAGGCGTACAACGTGCACACACATGCGCACACAAACTCACACAAACACATATACACACACGCACACAAACATGCACAGGCGCACACAAACACAGACACAAATGCACATGCGCACGCACGCACGTGCACACACACACACACGCACACGCACGCACACGCACACACGCACACACACACCCACCCACACACAAACACATACACACACGCACACACACGCACATGCACACACACGCACACACTCTCTAGCACCCTTGCACACACGTGCTCACACACACACCCACACACCAACACACACACACAAACACTCACACATGCACACACTCTAGCCAGATCACCCAAGCAGCAAGCAAAGCTAGCACGCGCATGCAGTAGCAGTAGCAGCAGCAGCAGTGACGGCAACAACAGCAAGAGTGCTTACTCCTTTGAGAGGGGTTGGTTGCTGAATGTTACTGTAAAATAAAAAAATTCTAGGGGGGGGTGCTGTATTTTCTGTAAAGTGAAAATTTTTCCAGGGGGGGTGGTGAGTACATGTACGTACGGTACTTCTAATTTTTTTAGCAATCTCACCTTTGGATTTGACACCACGTTTCGCCCTAGCACCTCTGTTGCCACCTTCCTGTGTTCTTCTAACCCCACATCGAGCACAAACGCTGGGTGGGAACACAGCTTGCGCATGTAGTGCAGGGACTGTGTGTGTGTGTATGTGTGTGTGCGTGTGCGTGAGTGTGTGTGTGTGTGTGTGTGCGCGTGTGAGCTGACATTTGTGACAGTAATTACATTGTGTAAGAAAAAAAGTGTGAAACAAACACAACAGAAGCATGCACAGCTTGCGCATGCAGTGCAGGGACTGTGTGTGTGAGCAGACATTCGTGCCAGTAATTACATTGTGTAAGAAAAAAAGTGTGAAACACAACAGAAACAGGCACAGCTTGCGCATGTAGTGCAGGGATGCAGCGTGCAACATTAGTGTGTGTGTGCGTGTGTGTGTGTGCGTGTGTGTGTGTGTGTGTGTAAGTGTGTGTGTGTGTGTAAGTGTGTGTGTGTGTAAGTGTGTGTGTGTGTGTGAGTAAGCGTGACAGAGTTGCTACATAATGTTATTGAAAAGGTGCGCTACAAACACAACAGAAACATATACATAAACAGCTTGTGCATGTAGTGCAGGGATACAGTGTGTGGGCAGACAGTAATGACAAGAGTAATGACAGTAATGACAAGAGTAATGACAGTAATGACAAGAGTAATTACATGGCGTAAACAAAAAGGTGCGCCACAAACACAGCGCAAGAGTGCGCTTGGAGTGTGCACAAAAGTGTGCTTGGAATGTGCTTGGAGGTAAACAATACAGCATCACACAGAAATTTAGGCAACTTTTTAAATGCTCGAGAGCTTGCATAAAACACACAAAAAATAGAAAGATGCATGTCACGGTTGTGTGTGCGCTGGACCTAACCATATTTCCTGCTTAAGCACTAACTCAGAACACAAGCACACGCAAAGACAGAGGGATACATGTCACAGTTGTGTGTGCGCTGGACCTAACCACATTTTCTGCTTACTAACTAATTCAGAACACATGTACATGCAAAGACAGAAGGATGCACATCACGGTTGTGTGTGCGCTGGACCTAACCATACTTCCTGCTCAATAACTAACTCAGAACACATGCACACGCAAAGACAGAGGGATGCATGTCATGGTTGTGTGTGCGCTGGACCTAACCATACTTCCTGCTTAATAACTACCTCAGAACACAAGCACACGCAAATGTGCACGTTGCGGTTGTGCTTGGCACACACCAAACATGATTCCTCATTAAGAGCTTACTTGGAACACATGCACACTGCCTCGGGCGTCCTCTGCTTTTGCTCCTGCCGACAACACCGAAGCTGCTTCACCAGAGGCCTGTTAGTTGCAATTGCGTGTGTGTGTGTGTGTGTGTGTGTGTGTGTGCGCGCGTGTCTGTGTGTGTGTGAGTGTGTGTGTGAGAGTGTGTACAACACTGAAGCTGCTTCACCAGAGGCCTGTTGGTGGCAATTGTGTGTGTTTGTTGCTTGCATATGTATAATGTATGTATGTATATATGTATGCATGTGTGTCTGAGTATGGCTATGTGTGGATGTGTAAATTGTTTGAGTACATGTGCATATGCGAGTTTGCGTGCAATTTTGTAAGGATGATGTCGCGGTCTTCTGCTATTTCAAGCCATGTGTGTAATAAGGGTCTATGATGGAATAAACATCGACAGGACCAATGAAGTTGCTGCTAAGCTTCACGGTTTTTACACGCATACTGGGATTCCACCTATGAGCACGCCGACCAGCGCTGCCTGGCTCGCCAACACAAAACAAAATCGGAGTGGATACAGGCATACTGATATCCCATTTCATTGCACGTCGATCAGCGCTGCATGGCTTGCCAAAACAAACGAGAGTCCACTTAAGCATCCGTATCATCTTCTTTCCAGCTCCCTCCTGTAACACACACCACAGCTCCCTCCTGAAACACACCAGCTGTAACACACCAGCTCCCTCCTGTAACACACCACAGCTCCCTCCTGTAACACCACAGCTCCCTCCTGTAACACCACAGCTCCCTCCTGTAATACACCACAGCTCCCTCCTGTAACACCACAACTCCATCCTGTATAACACCACAGCTCCCTCCTGTAACACCACAGCCCCCTCCTGTAACACACCAGCTGTAACACACCAGCTCCCTCCTGTAACACACCACAGCTCTAAGGCGTGTACGACTAGAACCAAATAACACACAAGGCGTGTACGACTAGAACCAAATAACACACAAGTGTTGGAACCATCGTCCCGAAGGGACTCGGTTCCTTCTGGTTGGGGAATTGGACAGGGGTTGGAAACGGGCTAAAAGGGGTACTTAAGGGTTCGAGGGGGTTCCAGAATTAATGGCCGATTCGGAATTGGGGAAGTCGGAAGTCTGGACCCAGTTTCTGTCGCAGGTCACCCCGAAGTGTAAAAATTAGAGCAAAGAGAAGCAGAGTTTTGGGCGACCAAAGTACCCACTGAATATTTTCTACGGACTAGCGTTAGATCAGATCGCGTGCGGAGTTGCGAGTCCGTGGTTTTGGGTGCGGCAGAATGAATGTATAATTAGTCTTCTATCGCTCTGTGTGATCGGTATTGCATTTGGCGCTGGTGGAGGAGTGCCCGGAGAGGAGAGTGCACCGGTTCCTCCGTACATAGTGACTGGACAGAATGACATTTGATTTAGTCTTCTATAGCTCTGTGTGAATGTTATTACGATTGGATATTTACCTCTGCTTCGGATCTCCTGGGTTGTATCAAGTTCTCATGATGATGCAGGAAAGCAACCACGGAATGCAATGAGGTTCAAGGCTTACAGGTTTGTTGCGAGCGTGTGTGGCGAGCGTTTAATCACACCCAGGCTCACCTGGCTTTCCTTAAAGTCCTCATACAAAGCACGCTGCAGTGGGGACAGCTCGCAGTACACATCCTGGATGATCTTGGGTGGCAGATCATCAAGCACCTGTTTAGAAACACAGGTGGAAAATCCGTTGTAATGGAAACGCCAGGTACACGTGCTTGAAGTCCACACACACAAGAAACACTGCAAGGAAGGCAGTTTGCAGTACACATCCTGAATAATCTTGTGCAGCAAATCATCCAGCACCTGTGATGAAACACAGGTGGAAACTCTGTTGTTATGGAAATGCCAGGTACCTGTGCTTGAAGTCCACACACAAGAAACACTGCAAGGGAGACAGAGTGCAGTGCATATCCTATGTTATATTTGGCAGTATTTCATTCAGCACCTGTGAGTTAAGAGGGTTGAAGATTTTGTGATCCTTCAAACTGCCGGGTGATTGTGTGCGTGAGCAGGTTTCAAGCCTCAAGATTCCAAGGTATGTCAAGCAGCTGTGTCATTGGCACCTTTGGTTTTGGGGCTATTCAGGGGTGCACTCAATTCGTTCTTTTCTTGTGTTCGTTTCTTAAAATGTGAGTACTGCTTACACCAAGATGGTGCTCTCATACAAACAGACTACAAAAACGCTCTTCCGTTTTGATCACGATGGCGCTCATCTATTAGATTTATGATCAATCTGCTATGATGCTTTGTTATTTCAGTCACAAGAGCACTCATTGCCGTCCCTCACAGGTGCACCTGAATTGCTGTAAAACATAAGGCAATAATGAGCTTGTATTTTTGTACATTATCAGGTGCAAGACATGCAAGACTTACAGCCTTTCTATTGGGCACACAGCTACAGCAGCAACACGCGCTACCAAAATATGTTAGCATCAATCAAGGACCCCACGTTATCGTAGAAATTGCAAAAACAACCCATGCCCCAGAGGCCACGTAGCAAGTGGCTAAGCAAAAATATGGACAGTCCTTTGTGCATGGACTGTTTTTTGTGAGTTCTCACCTGTGCTATAGTGCGTCATGTGCTTTCACCTGTACTTTAGTGCGTCATGTGCTTTCACCTGTGCTTTAGTGCGTCATGTGCTTTCATCTGTGCTTTAGTGCGTCATGTGCTTTAGTGCATCACCTGTGCTTTAGTGCGTCGCAGGATGAAGGGCATGGCCTGTGTGAATAATTCTCACCTGTGCTTTAGTGCGTCGCAGGATGAAGGGCATGGCCTGTGAGAATAATTCTCACCTGTGCTTTAGTGCGTCGCAGGATGAAGGGCATGACCTGTGTGAATAATTCTCACCTGTGCTTTAGTGCGTCGCAGGATGAAGGGCATGACCTGCTTGTGCAGTGCGTCCACGGCCAGAATGCCAACCTCCGCCTCGCGCGAACCCTTTTTGCTATAGCGTGCAGCCTGCAGTGCGTGCGTAGTCGAGTGGGTGGGTGTGTTGTGACATTTGTGTAAACGTCCACGCAGCACATACTGTGCTGCTGTAGCCTGACATGCTCATGGTGTTGTGATACTGTGTGTCTGTGTGTACATGCCCACGCAGCACATACTGTGTGCTGCTGTAGCCTGACATGCACACGGTGTTGTGATACTGTGTGTCTGTGTGTACATGTCCACGCAGCACATACTGTGTGCTGCTGTAGCCTGACATGCACACAGTGTTGTGATACTGTGTGTGTGTGTCTGTGTGTACATGTCCACGCAGCACATACTGTGCTGCTGCAGCCTAACATGCACACGGTGTTGTGATATTGTGTGTCTGTGTGTACATGCCCACGCAGCACGTACTGTGTGCTGCTGTAGCCTAACATGCACACGGTGTTGTGATACTGTGTGTCTGTGTGTCCGTGTGTACATGCCCACGCAGCACAGACTGTGTGCTGCTGTAGCCTAACATGCACACGGTGTTGTGATACTGTGTGTCTGTGTGTCTGTGTGTACATGCCCACGCAGCACATACTGTGTACTGCTGTAGCCTAACATGCACACAGTGTTGTGATACTGTGTGTCTGTGTGTACATGTCCACGCAGCACATACTGTGTGCTGCTGTAGCCTAACACGCACACGGCGTGCACTTTGTGGTGCAACTTATAATTATAACTTATGATCAAAATGACATTTGCCTTGCACGGACCCTGTTTGCTGTGGCGTGCAGATTTGAGTGGGTGCTGTCATACTTGTGTGCAAGTTTCATTGCATTACAGTGCATCCGGACAAAACGCCGCCTTTTTGCTGTGTGGCTTGCAGCCTGCAGTGCGTGTATAGTTGGGTGGGTGCTTTCAAACTGTGCACAGGTTTCATTGCATTACAGTCATTCATACAGAACGCCGCTTTTTTTCTGTGGCAAGCAGCCTGCAGTGCGTGTATAGTTGGGTGGGTGCTGCCAAACTGTGCGCAAGTTTCATTGCATCACAGTGCATCTGGACAGAACGCCCACTGCAGCAAGTGAGCATGTTTTTTGCTGTAAGCATGCAGCCTGCAGTGCTCACATATACACGGGTGTTGTGCGCATGCCCAAGCACATTTTTGTAGGGTTGGCCAGACCCATAACCCATATATATATGGTGTATATCCGTTTTATTTTAAGGGACTCCATCAAATATACGGTCAGATACGGCGTATATGAACGGTTCTGGCTAACCCTACATTTTTGCAAGGCTTTGCTGTACAGTTGCTGCATAAAAAGTGCTGTCAAACACTGTGTGCCGTACCTGCAAGGCTCACCATAGTGGGCGTTACCATAACGTGCGCAACATCTCTCAGAAAGTTCACACGAAAACCATTCGAGGCACCTGAAAGGTTTTCCATATTGAGCATCGCCGTGAGGCAAGCAGAACCGGCTGCACAACTATTTTAATGTTTTTACGCACCTGCAAGGCTTTGCCGTAGCGTCATAGCGGGCGTTGAACTCACGCTAAGTGGTTGTCGCCGTAACACACATCGCATCTCTCAGCAATGTCAGCTACAAACACACAAACAAAAACACCATCGGCCGCACCTGTAAGACTTTGTCATAGCGTCTCTCAGCAATGTTAGCTACACACACACACAAACAAAAACACCATCGGCCGCACCTGCAAGGCTTTGCCGTAGCGAGCATTGAAATCGCGCTCAGGCCCCAGGAATCCAGGGAGGAGGAAGTCAAAGAGGGACCACAACTCAAGGACGTTGTTCTGGATGGGCGTCCCACTCAGGATCAACCTGTGATGCAGCATCCACCCCGTTGGGAGTTAAGGTTATTAATCAGTGCGTAGCAGCAACTAAAAGTTGTTATCATTCAGTGCACAGCTGCACACCCAAAGTGGGAAAAAATTAACGGATTTGCAGGAAGTGAATACCAACCCCACACAAAATAAGAAGAAAAGGCCCCATAGCACAGCACAGCCCCCCCTCCCCTGTCGTTCTTGAACTTTGTGGTTCTTTATGGTAAAAGCCCTCATCCAGCACGCGGCACAGCCATTTTTTTGACGTGACCCAGTCATATATGTCAGCACGCAACTGATCTTTTGCTACTTGCGTTTAACTCGTACATATACACAATGCACACAACACAACAACCCACACACACAACACACGTACACACACACACGCACACACGCACACACACACACACACACACACACACACACACACACACACACACTTGTGACACGCCACACAAGATTTGCAGGCCTGTGCTGTTTTGGACTTTTGGCCTCACTTAACAAGCAGAACCTTCTAACTAAACCCAGTACACAACCAGTCTGAAGACACTGACAGCACACGGATGTTTATAGGGTTGGCCGGAACCGTATATATACACGCCGTACATGACCGTATATTTGATGGAATCCCTGCAAAACCCACCGTATACACACATATATATGGTTCTGACCATCCTTACACATCTACATAGAAATATGCACAGCCATACACACAGCAACTCTCTCTCACCTATGACATGCTACCACCCTTTTGCAGGCCTGCGCTGTTCTGGACTTGTGGCTCTTTATGGTATGGCCCTCATCCAGCACACAGTACAGCCACTCCCTCGAGCTGACCCAGTCAATGTCGGAGCGCAGGGCTTCGTAAGACATTACCAGCATGTTGGGGCTGTTGCTGTCTCTGCCCAGGACCTTATTTAAACCCCCCTGTTTGTGCATACGTGTGTGTATGTGTGTGTGTGTGTGTGTGTGACATGGTTGGCAATTTGGGGGCGTTCTGTTGCTATGTTCAGGACACGTGTGTGTGTGTATGTGTGTGTGCGTGTGCGTGTGTGTGTGTGTGTGTGTGTGTGTGTGTGTGTGTGTGTGTGTGTGTGTGTGTGTGTGTTTGTGTTTGTGTTGTGTGTGCGTGTGTGTGCGTGTGTGTGTGCGCGTTCTTTTGCTCTGTTCAGGACACGTGCTTGAAGGGCAAGGGTGAGTGCAGTAGAAATGCAAAGTTGAAAGGGAATCGGAGAATGGGCACCACGAATTAGTCGGTAATGAGTGGATGATAAAGAGTGCTAAATGACACAAAAGCACGAGAGGGAGGAGGATGAGTCATGATGAGTGTGGAGGTGAAATTGAACAAAAGGACAAGGCTAAGGTCGTTACATCGACTACAAGGTCCACATGATTATTGCTTATGAGCAATGGAAGGAAGAGGGAGGAATATATGAGAGAGGGAAGATGAATTTCATCCATCATAGGACAAGGTTCAGTTCGTCGAACCGAGATAATATAAACATGCACATGCTTCTACCTTTAATACATGCGTAGGGTTGGCCAGAACCGTATATAATAATACGTCGTGTATAGCGGTTAATCCTGTGTGTTCTTATACCCAGATCAGCTGCAGAGTAAGAGTCTGCTCTCGGGAGAGCCCTTCCACCTTCAGACCAAAATGTACAGCAACTTTGGCCAGCCACCTGACATTTAGTCCTCAAACGCATCCAAGATTTGCACCGCTGGTCGTACAAACAATTGAATGTCCTAAAATTTGCGCACCCACACCCACACGCACCTACACACCCACACACCCCCTACACACTCTCACACACACACGCACTACACGCACACACACCACACACACACACACACAAGCACACACACCTGCTGCAGAGTCCGTTCGTGGGGATTCCCTCCGTAGGCCGCAGTGCGGATCGCGGATTCGTCGATGAACTTGTTCACCTCATGGGCCCAATGCTGGACAAGGGTAGAAGGACAGACCACTAAGCACACATTGGGGCGGTCAGTGTCACTGTGCCCGCGTGCCTGTGTGTGTACATGCATGTGTGTGCATGTGTGTGTGTGTGTGTGTGTGCATGTGTGTGTGTGTGTGTGTGTGTGTGTGTGTGTGTGTGTGCGTGCGTGCGTGCGTGCGTGTGTGTGTGTGTGTGTGTGTGTGTGTGTTTGTCTGCGTGCGTACTTTTAGTTACGTGGCAAATAATGTTTGTTCGTGTGTGTTTTGCATGGGTAAAAAAGGAAGGACCACCAAGCACACACTGGGGCGGTCAGTGCCACTATACCTGTGCGCACATGTGTGTGTATATGTATGCGTGAGCTTTTCATATGTTTGACACAGCAGCTTGGCGCTCATATGTATGTTGTGTGTAGCCAAAGTGAAGCGAAGGTGGGCGAATAGACACGCACACTGAAGCATCCAGTGTCACAGTACAAAAAGCACTGACACGCCTGCGAGCAGCCTGAATGCACGTATGCACATATGCACATATGCACACAACCTTGTGTAAATGAAAATACATGTATGACCTGCATAAGTATGCATCGATGTTCAAAAATCAAAGCAATTACCGTTCAATTAGATGGGTAAATGTGCGTCGGTGTCACGTTCAAACAGATATGTTTAAGGCTGGCAATGATTGCACCCTTACTGTGTAAAGGCAGTAAGAAGCACAGCAGGCCTTCTAAGCTTCATTTCTGCCAGGTATGGCAAGAGTTGCACCCACGAATATGTGCAGATGTGGTAGCATAGCAGACCTTCTAGCCTCCATTTTATGGTGATGGTGATGGTGATAGTGTCGGTGTTGGTATTGGTTTTGGTGTTGGTGCTGGTGTCGGTGTTGGTGCTGGTGATGGTTTTGGTGTCGGTGCTGGTGTTGGTGTCAGTATTGGTGTTGGTGTTTATTGGTGATGGTATTTATTGGTGTTGGTGTTGGTGTCGGTGTCGGTGTCAGTGTTAGTGATGGTGTTAATGATGGTGTTGATGATGGTGATAGTATTGGTGTCGGTATTGGTGATGGTGTTGGTGATGGTGTTGATGATGATGATAGTACTGGTGTCGGTATTGGTGTCGGTATTGGTGATGGTGTTGGTGATGGTGTTGGTACTTATTAGTGTTGGTGATTGTGTCATTTGTTGGTGTCAGTGTTAGTGATGGTGCTGGTATTTGTGTTGGTATTTATTGGTGTCAGTGTTGGTGTTGGTGCTGGTGCCGTTGTTAGTGGTGGTGTTGGTATTGGTGTTGGTGATGGTGTCGGTGTTGGTGATGGTATGGAATTGGTGATATTACATGGTGGGAATGCGGTTCTGGCCAACATTGCGTACGGCCCGTACGGCTGCTTACCTGCTCAACAAGGGCAGCGCCCATGATTGCACTAGCTTGCAAGGTCTTGCCCAATCCCTGCAACCATTCATGCATGGCCAAAAGTGCTGTGTGGCACGAAAAAGAATAACAACGAAGAAAAAAAACGGACAGGAAGGCAGTTAAAAAACACTCCCCAGGTTAATTGAAGAAAAGGAGCCACTTTGGTACCGGGTACCGTGAAACTGTGAAACTGTGAAACTCCTCAACCGCAAAGGAAAACAAACAGGACGATAGGGGATCAAGAGGGCTGCAGGCTTGACCTGAGACCGGCTCCTGATAGAGTTGGTGTTGGTACTGGAAAGGGCACGTCTGGTATGAACAAGTTAAGCAGCGTAGGGCAGAGTGCACTGTAGGGCACGTGGCTAACTTGAACAGGCTTCCAGCGCAGTGTAGGATGCTGAGGTTTTAGGAATCATGGCGACAAACATAAAGACAAATCGCAAACATAGACAGATCGCTTGTAATGCACCTTTCCAGCACAGCGTAGGACGCTGAGGTTTTAGTAATCATGGCAACAAACATAAAGACAAATAACCTAAAGCGGCCATGCCCGTTATCAGCTAGCACTCAACGCAAACTAATCACGCAACGCAGGCCAAAGCATATGTTAAGAAGCATTTTAAGTCGTTCTATCCCGGCTCGGCTTCACCAAATGTCGGAAGGGAATTTACACATGGCCAACCATCCTCCTAAATGCTGACTAAAGACCAGGTGTAGAAAGGATGGTCCCTACAGTGCAAGCTGTGGCAAGACAGTCCAACTGACATTTAATTGCACTTGCCTCCCAAGAATGCAAGTATTTCTGCAGCAGGCTGCAGAGTACTCTGCAGTTTTCATCATACCGTATGCCAGCAACCTGCGCAGGCCTAGAACGCACTACAAGCCATGGCACATACTTTTAACTTTCAACAAAGACTACATTTAGTTTGTTTTGATCAAATCGTCCGCCAGCACTCTGTGCAACCCAAACACGTGCTGCAGATCGAGGCAAGGCACACGCTATGAACAAAGCCGACATTCACTTGTTTGTTCTTACCAAACAATCCTCCAGCACTTAAAGCAAAGTTAAAAAGTGCTGCAAGCCAGGACGTACACTCAAAAGCACACTCAGAAGCGTCTGATCTGTTCTCACCATGTCGTCCGCCAGCACGCCATGCAAGCCGAAACGCCGCAGGAAGGCCAGCCAATTGATGCCTTCTTGCTGGTACGGCCGTAGCTTGACGGCAATGGGCATGGGCAGCTGGTAGTCGTCAGCCTTTTTGTTGTCCAGCAACTGCACACACACAATTGAGCATGCCTCGACCCAAACTCATGACTTGTGTAAACACGTAGACAAATACCTCTTCGTTGTGGACATGTTTTAAAGCTGGTGGACAGGTTGGGTCATAAAATCAGGGCTTAGGTCGGTACCTTGCAGCCTAGGGTTGGCCAGAACCGTACAAATACACTGTATATGACCGTGTATTTGGTTGATTTCCCTGCCAAAATTACCTTACATACACCGTATATGTATGGTTATGGCCAACCCTATTGCAGCCTCATTTTATATCATTTTCAGCGGGTACCTGTCAACCTCATTGTAGTATATCATTCTCAGCAGGTACCTGTCAGCCTCATTTTTGTCTAGCAGCTGCAGAGTTGATGAATAGTTTGGTTTAGGTTTTCAAATTTGATGATGTATCGGTTTAGGTTTAAAATTTGGACGGTAGACCAGGACTTTGGCAGGAAAGGGCAGTGGGAGGCTGTCATAGTTTCTGTTTACTGTTTACTCAAGGCTTAAGGGCAGTGGGAGGCTGTCATAGTTTCTGTCTACTGTTTACTTAAGGGCAGTGGGAGGCTGTCATACTTTCTGATTATGAGCGACTGCAAAATGCCGTAAGTACTGAGCTCTTGCTGAGCAGTGCTTGTAGGATTGTAAGTACTTAGGTGCTTAGGTGCTTATTTAGCATTGTAGGTACTCGGGTGCAGCACCTGTTGAGTAGTGCTTGTAGGATCTTGTTGAGTAGTGCTCGTAGGTCGCAGGTGTAGGACTTGTTGAGTAGTGCTTGTAGGTCACAGCACTTGTTAAGTAAGCTTGTAGGATTGTAGGTACTTGGGTGCTTGTTAAGCATTGTAGGTACTTAGGTGCAGCACTTGTTGAGTAGTGCTTGTAGGTCACAGCACTTGTTGAGTTTTGCTTGTAGGATTGTAGGTACTTGGGTGCTTGTTAAGCATTGTAGGTACTTAGGTGCAGCACTTGTTGAGTAGTGCTTGTAGTATTGTAGGTACTTATTGAGCGTTGCTTGAAGGGTATGCATGGAGTGGCATCGGATATTTAATAATTGATATTTGGGAGTGTGTGTAAAATAGCATTTGATATCTGGGAGTGTGTACAAAATAGCATATAGGATATTTGATACTTGGGGGTGTGCACAAAATAGCATCTAGGATATTTGATATTTGGGGGTGTGCACAAAACAGCATATAGAATATTTGATGTTTGGGGGTGTGCACAAAACAATGTGTTCTCCGCTGCAGGAAGGAGTGCGTAAAGAATGTGAGGGAAAACTCCATCCTTTTTAAAACGTGCAGCATCCAGGCTTGCAGGGATGAGGCAAGACACACACACACACTCACAAAACATAAGAACACGTCATACTAGTACACATCTGACCTGCATGAGGAACGCCGTATATTGTTCTACACCCTGCTTCTGTGCAGCATCCAGGCTCACAGGATAGGGGCCCAATGCACGCACAAACATACAACACACACAACGGATAACCCACACGTTCACACACACACACACACACACACACACACACACATGCATACCGACCTGCATGAGAAACGCAGTATCCTGCTCCACACTCTGCATCTGTGCAGCATCCAGGCATGCTGGTGTGGGGGCAGACTCGTGTACAACATGCGACTAATACACATAGAACAACACAAATGTCCACACAAACACACATGCATACCGACCTGCATGAGGAACGCAGTATCCTGCTCCACACTCTGCATCTGTGCAGCATCCAGGCCTGCTGGTGTGGGGGCGCCTTGTGTTAAAGGTAGCAGAGCGACCAGCGCGCCAAAACAACTGGATGCTTGGACACGCACCTGTGTGTGGAGTGCATGAGAAAAGATAAACTATGAGTGAAATGTGTTAGACCCTGCTATCTGTAGTTCGGTTAAGAAAGGAACCTAGACATGCACTTGTGTGTGGAGTGCAATGCAAGAAGGAAGATGAACAGAAATGTATGCTACAGGCCTCACCATATATTTTCATGCATGCGTGTATGTGTGTGTGTGTTTGTGTGTATGTTTGTGTGTGTGTGTGTGTTTGCATGTGTGTGTTTGTGTCTGTGTGTGTGTGTATGTGTGTGTGGTGTTATTTTGAGTGGAGAACCAACTGGGTTCTGATCGTGGCCGATGCAAAGAACAAAGGTCTAGAAACTACAAAGGTAGTGAAAGCGCCTTTCCCCTGTTCAGTGGTGGCCGAGGTACAAACCTTGACGGGGCAAGGGCTAAAAAAACAACATGATTAAAAATATGCAGTGCATGCGCGCGCTTACAAAACACCATATAAAAAGCAGTGAAAAGCAAGTTGCACGTGAATCCAACCATGCTAAGCTACCCATGGGGAGTGATCACACGATATGTTACGCCCACTCACTACGCAAAGGCCACTCACTACGCAAAGACCACTCACTCTTACTAGTAGAGAGGTGCTGCTAATGCAGTAACAAGCAATACTACCAGCAGCAAAGAGTGCCCACATGATGCTTAAAGCCCACTTACTACTCAAAGGCCATTCAAAAAGCAAAGGCAACTCACTTCCTACCGGTGGAGAAAGGCCACTCACTACGCAAAGGCCACTCAGAAAGACATCATTAACCACGCAGGCAGAGAAAACCACTCCTCACACGCAAAGGCCACTCACTTCTTACCAGCGGAGAGGGGCTAAAGTCCTATGCTGAAGAATGTGTTCACGCACTAAGCACACCTAACATACTGCCAGCACACCTCGAAACATACTACCACAGGTCCTCAAACCTAAACACACACAATTATCCACGCATTTTAACAAAAGTAAGCTACTTAACAGTGGAGAACCGCACGACTGTATTCATATACATACATGTCCCATTGCTATGCATACACCATACATGGTATCCTTACATACTGCTCCGCACATTCCATACATAGTGCTGTCCACGATAGACAGAGGTCGCTCACGCACTGTAGCAGCAGCATCAGAAGCAGCGTGATGCTGTCCACGATAGAGAGAGAGGTCGCTCACGCACTGTAGCGGCAGCATCAGAAGCAGCGCACGCTACCAGAATGGGTCCACACAACGGTACACACACACACGCTACGAGAATGGGTCCACACAACGGTACACAAATACTTGCATTGTAACACTCAAATGCAATATCTTACTAGTGGAGACGGGTCACTTGTACACCGCAGCAGCGGCACTTGCCACCAGCAGCACAACATACGACAACACACAACAAATATTCAGGCAAATAAATGTGTGCACACTAAAATGCAGATCCTACTCACCGGTGGAGAGGGGTCACTCATACACCGCAGCAGTGGCACCACCAGCAGCACAGCATACGAAACCAGCCTGGGGCCAAGGGCCTCTACTAAAGAAGAGCCGCCGAGCACCCCGCCGAGTCGGGCAGTGGAATCGGGGCTCAGCAAAAGGGGCACCTGGGGGAAAGTTGAAATGAAGTAAGGAGTAAGGAGTAAGGAGTAAGGAGTAAGGAGTAAGGAGTAAGGAGTAAGGAGTAAGGAGTAAAGAGTAAGGAGTAAGGCGTAAGGCGTAAGGCGTAAGGCGTAAGGCGTAAGGCGTAAGGCGTAAGGCGTAAGGCGTAAGGAGTAAGGAGTAAGGAGTAAGGAGTGAGGAGTGAGGAGTAAGGAGTAAAACGTGATGGATGCCAAGACCCAGACTGAGAGGATTTTGAGCTGCCTAGCACACAGCCGAGATGGGCAGCGAAATTGAGGCACCGCGGAAAGGCATCCAGAGGCAAACAAGTCTAGAAGAAGATGAGTAGGTGTAAGAAAGTTGAAAAGAAGTATTCCGAGTGGTCAAGCACACTGCCGAGATGGGCAGTGAAATTGGGGCACCGCAGAAAGGCATTCAGAGGCAATAAAATATAGAAGAAGATGAGTAGGTGTAAGAAAGTCAAAACGAAGGATGAGAAGTAATATGAGTCGTCAAGCACACTGCCAAGGCGGGCAGGGAAATCAGGGCTCAGCAAGAGGGGCGACTGGTAAGGCAAGATGAAGAGGACAGCAATTGCTGCTGCTGCTGCTGCTGCTGCTGCTGCTGCTGCTGCTGCTAGGGTACGGTGGGCCTTTGGAGAGTGTGCTACGCAGCAGGTTCGTTATTGCACGTGAGTGGGGGCCGATTTAATTGTTGGCGCAGCTAGCTTAGGTCGGGTTCGAAGCTGGTGAGTGAGAGAAATAGAGAAAGGAATACCACGCAAACAGTGAAAACCACTCCCCGTATTAATTCAGGGAAAGGAGCCACAGGAGCGTTTGCAGCAGGTAAGTGAGAATTTAGTACCGAGCAGCTTTAATCAGCTGTGCTTTAAGCGTGCATGCGGCTCTGATCGTAGATTCTTGGCAAGGCATCTCAATTACCTTCTCAAGACGGCCATTAATCAAAGCTAGGGTTGGCCGGAACCATACATTTACGGTGTACATAAGGTATTTTTGGCAGGGGATTCAGCTAGTATACGGTCATACACGGTGTATATATACGGTTTGGTCAACCCTAGTCAGAACCATCATGCAATCGTTGGCTGTTTTTCCTGCAAAAAGTAAACGGCCAGCAATGACCTCTCACCAGGTTCCGCAGCAGAGGAGGCTTGTGAGGTACGACAGCCAATCGTTGCGTTGGAGCTGCCACACAAGTTGAGGTCGTTGATAGAAGAATTAGTTGAGGCAATTTCTAACTACACACTCACCAGGTTCCGCAGCAGGGGCGGCATGAGCTGTGACAGCCAGGCGTCTACCAGAGCTGCCATGCAAGCTGAGGCCATGGTCCGCACCGGGTGGGCGTGATGGCGAACACAAGCACACAAGGCAGGTAAGGGGGGCTCTAAGGAGGTGGCAAGGCTGGGGTCCACGTGGGGGCCTACCAGGCGCAGCACCTGTGTGTGAGTTTGTGTGTGTGTGTGTTTGTTTGTTTGTACGTTTGTGTGTGCGTGTGTGTGTGTGCGTGTGTGTGTGTGTGTGTATGCCTGCGTGTGAGTTTGTGTGTGCGTGCGCACGTTTGTGTGTGCGAACGTGTGTGTGTGTGCATGTGTTTATGCCTGTGTGTGAATTTGTGTGTGCGTGTGTTTGTTTGTGTGTGCGTACGTGTGTGTGTGCATGTGTGAATGCCTGTGTGTGAGTTTGTGTGTGCGTGTGTATGTTTGTGTGTGCGAACGTGTGTGTGTGCATGTGTGTATGCCTGCGTGTGAGTTTGTATGTGCGTGTGTACGTTTGTGTGTGCGAACGTGTGTGTGTGTGCATGTGTGTATGCCTGTGTGTGAGTTTGTGTGTGCGTGTGTTTGTTTGTGTGTGCGTATGTGCGTGTGTGTGCATGTGTGCTCGTGTGTGCGTGTGTATGTGTTTGTGTGCGTACGTGTGTGTGCATGTGTGTATGCCTGTGTGTGAGTTCGTGTGTGCGTGTGTTTGTTTGTGTGTGCGTATGTGCGTGTGTGTGCATGTGTGTTCGTGTGTGCGTGTGTGATGATGTCAAGAGGGAGGAAACTGTTGTGAACCTTCCATCAGGGAACTGCAAGACGATGAGTACCGGGGGACGGTGCGTTTTATTACGTTTGCATCGTGAGATGGCAGTGGATTATTAAGAAGTACTGCAAAACGATGGGTATTGGGGGACGGTGCGTTCTATTACGTTTGCATCGTGAGATGGCAGTGGATTATTAACAAGTAGTGCAAGACGATGGGTATTGGGAGACGATGCGTTCTATTACGTTTGCATCGTGAGATGGCAGTGGATTATTAACAAGTACTGCAAGACGATGGGTATTGGGGGACGGTGCGATGTGTGTTCAGTTGGACAGGAAATGGACTAAATGGTAGGCACACATTATTTCGAGTGTGTATATAGGTTGCAGCAAGATGTATTCTTATGCCTTACAGTTGCAATGTGTACCATGACAGGTACGGGTGCAACAAGGGTTGTGCTCTAGGGGCAGGCTAAATATCGATGGGAAAAAAAGGAAAAACTGCAGGCAGTGGAAAAAAAGCCACTCCCCACAGTGATTAAGAAAAAAGAGCCATTTTGGTACTGGGTACCGTAAAACTCCTTCACCAAAGAAAGCAGCTGTACGAGTCAAGCTCCTTTACTTCATGCTTGAAAGTAGGCACATGTGTGCGAACCAGGTATACAAAAAGGTGTGACACTGTTGAGTTCAGTGTGTAGATTTTGGAACTCCAGTTCTTGTGCAGTGTAGCAAAGAGGCAGTGTTTTGTTTACTTGTAAATAGTGTTGGCCAGAACCGTATATATACGTATATATACACCGTATATTTGGTGATTTCCAAGCCAAAAATGCCGTATGTACACCGTATATACATCTGGTTATGGCCAACCCTACTTGTAAATATTTCACTGTAAACAATCTACACAGAGTTGCAACACTTAAAACCAACCTGCATTGCGTGTACCGCTGCTTGTGCCATTGCTACAGCTACCCCATCTACTGGACCTCCCTCAAATGGCGTCTGCTGCTGCTGCTGCTGCTGCTGCGGTAACTGCTGCTGAGGCTGCTGTGGCTGTTGCTGCTGCTGAAGCACTCCTGTAAGTGGGCTCGCTACAAGGTCCCACAGCATGGGCAGTTGCGTCCAGAGCCCTGGTCCCATGCGCTTGCACAGCGCGCGCAGCACAGCAGCTGCGCCGCAGCGTGCGACAGCTGCGGCCTGTGTGCGGGGAGGTTAAGAAGAGTGACACGTGATGTGTGAGAGTGATACGTGGTGATGGTGGTGCACAGCAGCTGTGCCGCAGCGTGCGACAGCTGCGGCCTGTGTGCGGGGAGGTTACGAATAGTCATGCATGATGTGCGAGTAATACGTGGTGGTGGTGGTGGTGGTGGTGGTGGTGGTGGTGGTGGTGGTGGTGGTGGTGTTTCGGTATAAAGTGGGTACCAAAATATTCAGAGGCTATCATAAACCTTCAATCGCCATCCATTACACACATTAGCGATGATGTGATTACAAACACAAGGACGATATGCACTCCACTGTCACAGCCGCCAAAGGTCCTGTACAATATTAAATCCACTCTCCCACACATGCACGCATGCACACACACAAACACACTCGCATGCATGCACAATGCACACGCACAAACACATTGGCATGCATGCACAATCCACCCACACAAACACACTGGCATGCATGCACACACCTGTGCAGCAGGAGATGCTGCCTGAGCCGCACTTTCTACTGTTGCAGCTGCTGAAGACACCGCCGCAGCAGCAGCCGTAGTAGCATCGCTCTTGCCTGTGGCTGAAGTGCTGCCTTGCATCTCTGAAGCAGCAGCACCTACGCACACACACATACATGTACACAAAAATAGACGTTGGTGCACTGCTTGGTTATGTGTAGGGTTGGCCAGAACCGTATATACACACCGTATATGACCGTATATTTGGTGGTTTCCCTGCCAGAAATACCATATATACACCGTATATATATGGTTCTGGCCAATCCTAAATGTAAAGAAACTATAATGTACAACTCAAGCCCAAGCAAACATTAAAGAGCAGTGCATGTCTGAGGTGCACTTTGCATATCAGAGGAGGAAGGCCTGTAGCAAACACACACACATTAATGAAGCATATACATATCTACCTGCCGAAGGCACAAGGCCATCAGCATTGAGCACAGCAAAGCCACATAAAAGGGCACGAGGCTACTCGCACGTTCCAAATAGCCAGCACCAAATCCATGGCTTTACAAAGCAGCAGTCACGCACAATGCCAGTCAGTGGCTATCTCACGTGTGTCTCACAGCCACTATACAAAGCTCACATGTCACACAGCCACTATCAAAAGCTCACGTGTCACACAGCCACTTCCAAAATTGTGTCACACAGCCACTACCAAAATTGTGTCACACAGCCACTATCAAAATTGTGTCACACAGCCACTACCAAAATTGTGTCACACAGCCACTATTAAAAGCTCACGTGTCACACAGCCACTAATGAAAATTCACGTGTCACACAGCCACTATCGAAAACTCACGTGTCACACAGCCACCATCAAAATCTCACGTGTCACATATCCACTACCAAGAACTCACGTGTCATACAGCCACTATCAAAATTGTGTCACATAGCCACTATCAAGGCTACATACCTTACAAGGCAGAGAGCCATCGCTACCCGCCTCTGCTCTGAAAGTGCACCTACCACACAAGTCACGCATACCTAGCAAACCGCCTCTTACAGCACAATGCACGTTTCACAAAAAAGATCGAACCTGCAGCAGCTTTGGTGGCTGCAGCTGAGGTTTTTGTGGGCGTGCCACTGCCTGAACTTTGTGAGTTAAGTCGGGACTTGGGGTTGGACGAGGTGTTTGAGGCTATGGCACCGGCAGAGGCGTGGGAGTGGAGGCGGTCTTGGAGCTGGGTGTCTGTGCGCGTGCGTGTGTGTCAAGTGTGTGTGTGTGTGTGTGTGTGTGTGTGTGTGTGTGTGTGTGTGTGCAGCGTTTAATTGATGTGTGGTGCTGAGGAACATTGAAGCCATTGTGAGTTGCCTTACATGCAAACAAGAGGAACGACATGCAAGCAAGATATACGACAGGCAAAGAGCAACGGCATGCAAGTATTATAAAATAGTTGCAATCATTTTTTGCTATTAGCAAAAATAAGCGTTTATTTCAACCTGTTTGCTGACAGCTATAACACGAAGACACGCACAAATACACGCACGCACACACGCACGCACACACACACACAAACACACACACACACACACACACGCACACACACACGCACACGCACACGCACACACACACACACTCACACACACAACCACGCACGCACGCCAACAAACAATCCTGTCTCTTGTCCTGCTAAATCAACAGCCCTCACCACTGGTGTGTGTGAGGCATTTCCACATACCATCGCCAACACATTGCGCACGAGCTGTCGTTAGGGGAGGGGCTTATTCATCGCATACAAACATACTCATACACACACACGCACACACACACGCACACACACAAACAAACCTGTGTCTTGCCCCGCAAGATCAGAAGCCGTCACCACTGGTGTGTGCGAGGCATCTCCGCACGCCATCGCACACACATTGCGCACAAGCTTGTCGTTAGGAGAGGGGCCAGCGTTGCGCACAAACATACTCATACACACACACACACACACACACACACACACACACACACACACACACACACAAACAAACCTGTGTCTTGCCCCGCAAAATCAGAAGTTGTCACCACTGGTGTGTGCGAGGCATCTCCGCACGCCATCGCACACACATTCCGCACAAGCTTGTCGTTAGGAGAGGGGCTACGCGTTGCGCACACAAACATACTCATACACACACACACACGCACACACACACACACACACACACACACACACACGCACGCACACACACACACACACACAAACCTGTGTCTTGCCCCGCAAAATCAGAAGCCGTCACCACTGGTGTGTGCGAGGCATCTCCGCACGCCATTGCACACACATTGCGCACAAGCTTGTCGTTAGGGGAGGGGCTACGCGTTGCGCACACAAACATACTCATACACACACACACACACGCACACACACATACACACACATACACACACACGCACACGCACACACAAACAAACCTGTGTCTTGCCCCGCTAAATCAGCAGCCGTCACCACTGGTGTGTGCGAGGCATCTCCGCACGCCATTGCACACACATTGCGCACAAGCTTGTCGTTAGGGGAGGGGCTTCGCGTTGCGCACACTGCGATGAGCTCAGCTAGGGCACGGGCGCACACTTCCTGGATCTCTGGCTCAGGCTCTTTGCGGACCTACATGTAAAATGTTGTGATGGTGGATGGAAACACATCAATGTGATGGTGGGTGGAGACACATCATTGTGATGGTGGGTGGTAAGCTGAATTTTAGGGAGGGGCAGCCTGCCAATAACAGCCATTAACTGCGAATAACAGCCATTAACTGCCAATAAATACGACAGGGGTTTTTAAATAACTGAGAGCCATTTTGTGAGCACTCATATTTAGGCTGCTACAAGATGCTGCATGATTTTTTAGTGTCGTGTCAAGTGTTATTAGTGCTTTCACACGTCATTTACGTTTGACGTGCTATATCGCCAATTGCATGAACAGACGATAATTGGTCCAACCAAGTCCCAGCAATCAAGGAAATGAAACGTGACCAGCCTTATAAAATGAGCAGCCACTGCGTGTGTTCGCTCTCACAGCTGCCATGAGGGTCTGGATTATCTGCTCAGCAAGTTAAGCGCAGCACGAGACATGAGACACATTGGTCATGATGACCAGCTTGGTAAATGTGTACTCACAGCTGCCATGAGGACGGGTATTATGCTCAGCAAAATTAGCTTAACACGAGACGCAAGACGCAAGACGCATTGGTCAAGATGACCAGCTTGGTAAACATGCAATCACAGCAAAAAGTCATGAGGTATGGATGATATGGTCGAGCTTAGGGGGCAGGCACCCGCAGTGCACATCAATCAACGATTTCAGCAGTGCCACTTAATACATCTCTTTGTATAGATTTAGTATGTTAGGACTCACAGCGGCCGTGAGGGGCTAGGTGATCTGGTCGAGCTTGGGGGGCAGGCAACCAAAGTGCACATCAAACAATAATTTCAACAGTGCCACTTTATATATTCCTATAAAGTATATATTCATATGTAAATGTCTAGCATGTTAGGACTCACAGCTGCCATCAGGGGCTGGATGATCTGGTCGAGCTTGGGGGGCAGGCACCCACAGTGTACATCATACAATAGTTCCATCAGTGCCACTTTAAATATCCCTACGTATTTATATAGCAGGTTATATAGCTATATAGCAAGTTATATAGCAAGTTAGGACTCACAGCTGCCATGAGGGGCTGGATGATCTGGATAAGCTTGGGGGGCAGGCACCCACAGTGTACATCACACAATAGTTCCAACAGTGCCACTTTATTTATCCCTACGTATACATATCTAGCAAGTTAGCACTCACAGCTGCCATGAGGGGCTGGATGATCTGGTTGAGCTTAGGGGGCAGGCACCCACAGTGCACCACTGCTGCAGCGCAGCAAGCCATTGCTGTGAGATGAAGGTACTGCTCGTACACCAAGAGGCTGTTGGCAATGCCCAGCAGGCGCGCTTTGGGGGTGTCCACCTGTGTATGGAAACATGTGAAGGAGTGGTTTAATGATTAATTGGAGGAACTGCATGCACGTACACCAAGAGGCTGTTGGCAATGCCCAGCAGGCGTGCTTTGGGGGTGTCCACCTGTATATGGAAACATGTGAAGGAGTGGTATAATTATAACTATGGAGGTACTGC
>Ga0307942_1000643_pt1 | contig 25018 bp, 29 predicted proteins | sample OrgLakmetagen175_FD_201846 | JGI IMG/M metagenome (GOLD analysis project Ga0307942, IMG submission 201846) | Saline water microbial communities from Organic Lake, Antarctica - #175 | ecosystem: Environmental > Aquatic > Non-marine Saline and Alkaline > Saline | place: Antarctica: Organic Lake... | reverse complement strand
GACCCCCCCCTCTTTGACCCCCTCAGAATCGACCCATTTATATACCAATCGATATCTCTCGACGTCAGAATTCCGAATTATATTTATATTTTGATTGACACGTGACATCAAAAAGTTATGATCCTTGAGGCCTCCTGCAGTGTGTATATAAAAACAACATTTTGCCGTGTACACATCGCAGGTACATACGTGTGAATCTGGCCAATTGTATGATACTGCACTTTGCAGCCAACCAGGCTGGCAGTTTTCCCCCTTCCGCCAAGGTGAACGTCACAAACAAAGAGCTGCACTCAATCAGCGGAGCGTGAGGGAGGTGAGCAGCGTCACCTTGTGATGTCCTCCATAGCAGCTGACAGCACATGCTCCTCGAGGGGTATTTGCAGGGGCTCGCTACCCTCTGGCCACCGGTCTTCGATCATGTAGCGGATCTAAAAACCATACGCAAGCGTGATATTGGTCTGTTGTTAATATCCGTGGATTCCATTCCCTTGTGATGCCAACTCTGAATGTTGAGTACTTGTGCACGTACTTACAACTTACAACACATTGTTTGCGTGTCAACGTATCATACGAGTGTGTGACTAGATTTCCATTTAATAGGTATGGCAAGCAGAAGAAGTCAGTGGCCTCTCTTCATTGCAATGCTGTCTTTTCTGTGTGTTAGGTACCCACCAACAGGGAATACAAGTGTCAAAAAATGCACGGACCAAGATGAGGTTTAAGTAATCAACACTAGGTATACATATTTATTGATGATGATGTGTGCATGCGTGTATAATATGTGGCTTAACGTACATTTTACCTTTGAAAAGCATCATCCTTATATCCTTACACCCTCTTGAAGTCATGCCCCAAATTCAACAGCATACCCTATGTCAAAGGTGATGCGCGCAAGGGTGCTGTGCACACAGACCAGTGTGCACAAGATTATAGTGCTCTAGTACTAGACAACTTTGCTCTGCCTCCCAGACAGACACTTGCACTTGGCATGGAATCGAGAAGCCTCCCTACCTTCCTGTATGCTAACGCCAGAGATTTTAATTTACGCTTGAGCTCCATTTGACGCGTCTGTAGGTCATCCAGGTCGCGCCTCATTTCCCGCTCTCTGTCATCCGTTACCTATAGCGTAGAAACAAGAGCAGGGCGATTATGGTGCTTGGTCTGATAGGTATGGAAAGAGGGAAGGGCAAACGATTATGGCTAGCATTGCACGTGGCTAGCATGGAAGGATGGGAAGATGGAGAAGGGCAGGTTGTTTGCGCTGTCAGACTGTGACAAGAATCAGACTGACAAGATCTAGGGTGCCATGCAGGTGTAGCAAATGACAAGGTTGTGTGTATGTGTGTGTGTGTGTGTGCGCGTGCGTGTGTGTGTGTGTGTGTGTGTGTGTGTGTGTGTGTGTGTGTGTGTGTGTGTGTGTGTGTGGTAAAAGTGTAGATTGTAAGAAGAACGCTGCGACATCATTTAGACCAGCTCACCTTCAAGTTTTCATCCGTGAGCTTTTGAAAGGTTTGAAAGAGGTCCTCTGGGCTTACCCGTACCCCTGTGGCAGGGTCATCCTGCAGGCAAAAGCAAGCACTGCTATTAAAGTGTAGCAAACTGCAGGTAAGCAGGCGTTATTTGCGCATCTTATTACATAACCTTCAAGTGTTTGCAGTTCCTGCTCTCAGATACCTATGCATGTGAGTGTGTGAGTGTGTGTGCGCGCGTGTGTGTGTGTGCGTGTGCGTACGTACATGCACAGGAAGAGGTTTCTCCCTTGCAGATCGATTCCGAGGGTAAAAACTACAGGAGGATCCTAGATAGATAGTGCAGATTCAGAGCCAGGGTCAGGTATTTAGGGAGGATTCAGGCGATGTGTGTGAGAACGACCTTGCAAGATGTGTGACCCTTTAAGACAAAACTTGCACACATGGCGGCTGGTGCAGGCTAGCAGACTAGTACTTCAGTCAACAAAACACTGGCTAATCAGGTGTACCTTATCAAAGCCTGGTTTCTTCACCCACCTGCATGATGGCGACTGCTCTACTCAGATCGGTGATATCACGCATCATGGTCTCCAGCTTCCGCCTGTACACCTCACGCAGCTCGTCGACCCCTGTCTACAGAAAAGAAGTGGCAACAGCGGTAAGCAACAGCAGAGTAGGAATAGAGAACGAAAAAGAAGAATGGCTAGAGAGTAGCAACAGCAGAATGACTTGTAGGAGCAGCACCTGCACTCTGCACAGCTGACAGATACAGAGGCACCTAAGAATGAGGAAGCGTTTATTTTGGTTAGGCCGCACGAGTAACGCAGATGTCACGTCAGAGGTCTTTAAAATGCATGAAGTGATCAAATTTATCGTTTGCATGTCTAACATGGACAACTCTGCTCGTGCAGGACCTCCCCTTTATCATTTCATCTTTTGACTTATTCCAGGAGAGCACACAGTGTCTTGCCTTTCTTTGTAGCCTTGAGAAAACACTTGCCTTGCACACATTGGTGGCACGCCCAGCTCAAGATGCTAGATCAATGTGTGTGGGCTTGTGTGGTACGTGTTTGTGTGTGTGTGTGTGTACGTGTGTGCGTGCGTGTATGTTTGTGTGTGTGTGTGTGAACTTGGTTGGGCGGTTCAATACTTGTGGCAATGGAGATCCTGCGCTGGATGCTCACCTGAGTTAGAGAGCGCGCATTCCTCATTCGGTCCACCTCTTTGTGCAAGTCCCGGACCTCGTTGCCCAGCTCTACAACCCTCCGATCCTGCAGAGCAGTTAGTGGGTTTCAGCTCGGAAGCGTCGCTCTGCAAGCTTGAGCCTGTTTGCTTAATTCTCGTGCTGAAAAGTGCTGGTTGCTCGATTTAAACTCATTGGTACTTGTATCGAGTTCTTTTGTAGACAGCATGCTGCTATGCAAGTTTTGATGGTGAAATTATCATCTTTCACCCCATTCCTCAAACACCCAAACTGCACATAGGTGGCTCTTACCTTTTCCTTCAGGTTTTCAAACAGCTGCTTGCGCTTGTCCTCCACATTTGCCAGCTGCGCAGTACCCCTGGACAAAGAAAGTCTTTCATCCTGCAGCCAAAGCACATCAACACATAGCTCTTTTAACGGTAGACAATTTGTATTGTCAGGAAAGCCATGAATCCTGAGTACACATGACACCCTTGTGTTTTTGAAGCCCCCAGCTGTAATAAGCCCTTGACACGTATCTGAGTGTGCTATCAAAATGGTTCTTCCTACAGGGACAGGTGATTAGACACATTATTCATGCCTGAATGGACTTATTTGGCACCATCTGTAGCGTTTACTCCCAAGTACCAATGCACCTAGCTGTACCAAAGAGTTACCCACCTCAAGCATATTGTCTCGCTGCTGCCTGTTCTTGGCCTCCATCGGATCCCCCACCATGTTGAGCATGCTTTCGGCCCTCTTCAGCTCAGCTTTCACATCGGACAGCTGCGGGTACAAGTGACATAAGTATGCTGACCTAAGCATGTTCTCAGCAGCGTGAATGTTGTACCATCTTTTGTTAATTGTGTCTTCTGCTGTGTTTGGCTTGGCTGCAATGCCAACGTCGTTACAATACGACCGCACATGTATTCGTAGGATTGGCCAGAACCACATATATACGGTGTATATACGGTGTTTTTGGCAGGGAAATCACCAAATATACGGGCATATACAGTAAATATATACGGCTTTGGCCAACCCTATGTATCAAATACATGAAGGCAGCTCTAGAATGTAGCAAACAGTTGCCAAGTTTTGATTGTTTCCTGCCATTAATTCAGAAGCCCTCCTTGTTTGTTCGAATGATGCAGTAACTATACAGACACCTTTGATGCCTCAGTTTGCGATAGGCAATAATGAAGGTTTGATTTACAGGCTGGTGTTTCATCATTTTTAACAGCTCTTGAGGGTTTAAACACTTGTCTAGTCACGCACCTCCTTCTTCAACTCCTTGATGTGAGTCACCCTTCGATCAAGCTCATCCTGAGGTGCAAACAAGGGACAGCAAGAGCATTTTGTTACAGTGCATGCACACACACACATACATACACACACACGCATGCACACACGCAGGATCCTAGACCATCTGCTAGTCACGGGGGTGATGAGAAATGAATGTGCGCCACGTCGTTTATAGTCAACAGAGGAATACGCACATAGCCTTTGACCATAATGCAACACGCAGAACTTGCAATGATTGCATGATGATCTATAGAAGGGGTGCGTGGGTAGCATGAAGATCACCCCTACCTGGACTCCAAGTAACCGGGTGTTGAGGACGTCTCTCTCCTGCTGCATGGCGGTGTGGTCCTCGATGCGCACGTACTGCTCCATGTGACTGCAGAGGGAGCGAGTGCATCACACAACACACTAAAGACAGGGTTGAACAGCAACAGCTCAAGGTACGTACAGCATTCCGAGCAGGGAAGTCTCCATGTGTGCCGTCCTATACTCTGTCTTCATGTGTACTATACACTGTCTCCACATGTGTACTATACACTGTCTCCATGTGTAACATACACTGTCTCCTTGTGTACCGTCCTATACACTGTACACAATTTTGTTCACGCCTCGCTTTGCTAATACCAAAGGTATGTTGCTTGCCCAAACAACTAAACTAGAGTAAGACAAAATTATAAGAAGACAGTGCATTACAGGGCTTTTGGCTGATACTGTATAAATAACATGGTCACATACGGTGTTTGCGGTTCCTAGACACGTTAAGTGTTGCTGTTGCACGCTTAACTGAGTGGCATATTTCTAGTCTACGACGATACAGTGCTGCAAGACAATAATGGGTCCTAGCTCATGCAACACACACATACAAACAAGCACTAACACACGCACACGTACACGCACAAACACTGAAATTACACACACCGACTCACACAACAGACACTCACACACATACCTGGCTTCAAGCTCCACGATCCGCTTTTCCAGCTCATACTTTTCATTGATCCAAGAGCCCTCCATGTCGTTGTATTCCATCTGGGGCAAATATAAGCAAAAAGAAAGCTGGGTCTAAGGCAGACGCAGCTAATATTGAAATCCTGCTCCCAGACCATTGCCACTCAAGCAAGGACCTAAGCGCTCGCATGCTGCTGTGCTTGTATCACCCCTGCCTGCCACCCCAAGCATTTCTGACGCTGCAGCTGCGCGACAGCCGCCAGTGCCATTGAACAGCCCCTGTGGTGGCCAGCACACCACAGCAAGCGTGTCACTTTGCGGCACATGCCATTGCAAGTCTGTCACAGCCTAGCGTGCTGCTGCCACTGCACCAGCACATGAAAGGGACAACTTGCAAGTGTGCCACCATAAGGAAGCCTAGGAAGACACACCCGTCCAAGGAAGAGCTGCCTATCATGTTTTAAACCTGCTCGTTATGCTGTAAGTCATTGAGCAGAGATTGCATGAAGTAAACCGCCTCTCATACATCTTCTATTTACGTCGCAAAAGCCTAGAACGTGCCTATGCAGAAGTTGAACCAGGGGCGTATAAAAAGTAATAAACTGAAAGCAACACATCACTTGAACAATCACGTTCATGTTTGCACACATGTAGGGTTGGCCAGAGCCATAGACATATACCGCATAAAACCATGCATATGGATGATTCCACTGCTAATTACTAATTGTTACCATACACATTTAGTGCTGAAATTTTGTAGACTATCATCAACATTTTGTTGTGGCCAACCCTACACACACTGCATTTGATTGTACCTGGGTGCTGACCAGGGTGTTGGCCAATGCAAGACGCAGCTCCTCGCTCTTGATCAAGGCCTCCTGTAAGCTAGTCTTATCCTCCAGCTCATCCTGTGTTTGTGTGTGCATGTGTGTGTGTGTGATGGTGCATACATACATGCACTCTGGTTAAATGTACTTTATATCGATTCCATGGGAGCGAACATGGATTTTGCATTCGCGTTGCGGTTTAAGCAAAAGTAGGACATGTCTATTCAGCCATCCCTGCTTGTGCGTATGTTGTGATAATGTTATAGACCCTCCACACATACCAGACACGCACACACATACACAGCACGCAAGTAAACACACACACACACATACACACATACCGTGCCTGCATCCCTGAGCTGCATCATCCTGCCCTGCAGGGCTGCCTTGTCTTCCACCAGGGCCGCTTTTTCCTCTCGCTCAGCAAGCAGACGAGCCTCCAGATCTCGCACCTACAAAATTGCAAAAACGGTTCAATTCCACAAATGGGATGATTGAACAACCCATTATACAAGCAGCATCTGCGGACCAGACTTGCTTAACAACTGACGAACACACTGACAAACAGAGGCGCTTGGATTAAGGAAGGGTGCAGAGGGGGATGCGTCCCTGCACACATTTTCACAGACAAGAAAAAAGGAAGGTCCTAGCTCAAAAGAGGCGTCCATGCACGACATTGCCTTGCCTCAACACTCCAAAGGCATGCTACAAAAGGTGCGTACATACGTACACACCCGCACCAAAACGCCAGACACACACACACACACACACGTATACTCAGGCCCTGCTCACCCTGGCTATACTGATGGCCACGGCATTAGGGTCCCCATCTGCAGGCACCTCCATCATTTGATCACGCAGGGTCTCTCGGTCACTGGAGATAGCCAGCATCCGCTGCCTCATTTTATGCAGTAAGCCGCGGGCCCTGCATGAATGACACGTCCGTTTGTAGGTAGAGCTATAATATTGCTTGTTTGCGCTCAGCATCTTTTGCCGAAGAGACCCACCAGTAACAAAGCCAGCTATTACTGGACAAAAAAGAAATAATCCGCCCTCCATTTTTGCAGCGCCACGTGTTCTGCTAATTGCACACTTGAATCAACAGGTAAAATCTAAGCATATCATTGTATCATAACACACATGCATGCACACCCACGTACGCACACGCACGGACACACACCTGCCATGATTGATGACCGGGAAATTGCGAGTCTGCCCTGCCAGGGACAGGTGATGCATGGTGGTGGTGCTGTTCTCCCACTCCCCCTGGCGAAGGGCACCGATCATCAGGGTCAGGCAGTTGCCCCCCAGTGCCTCTGCACGTTTGGTCAAGCCGTACAGACAGGCATAATTGCATGCATGAATGATTCAGCTCAAGGCGAAGTGGCAAAAAATGAGACCCACAACTGAGACTCACAACTGAGGCTCACAACTGAGACCCACAACTGAGACTCACAACAGAGGCAGCTGCCTCAACCACAACAGTGCATGCTCATGCTCCTGTGTCAGCCTTAACCTTACGTGGCACATGGACATCTTGTTTGAAACAGGTGCCAAATGGGCACTGATGAGGAAAATACAGGGGTTGTAAGTGTAGTGCCAAAGGAGGAAAAGCATGCTTGAAATCCCAGTAAAGTTCCAAAGGAGAAAACGCATGCATGAAACCCCAGTAAAGTGCCAAAGGAGGAAAAGCAAGCATGAAACCCTAAATTGATTGACCACACGTTACTTCACCAGTGCACAGCACCTTTAGAAATGGAAAATCATAATGACGATAGACTTTTCGCAAATAACTTACTGTGCATGTAGGGCTATGGGGTTCTACAACATGTGTGTGTGTGTGTGTGTGTGTGTGTGTGTGTGTGTGTGTGTGTGTGTGTGAGCGCAAAACACCACATGTAAATACACCACTCATGTATGTATCAGTCAATACCTGCAAGCAAACGCGTGAGAATGCTCTCCTCGTAATTTGCGTAGTCTGCTGCACCACCCCTTTCTGACAAGCTGCATTGCAGAGCAGGGTGCGGAGGTGAGTGTCTTATTGAGAAGGAACAATCCTTGTGATGAGTGCATGTATGTGTGTGTGTGTTTGTGTGCGGACTGCTGGTGATATAAAAGAAGATTGTCAGTTGGCATGGCATGGATCAAATCGGGTGTAACGAATCAGAGAACTGTTAGTACAGCCACTTGTCCTTTGGCCGGTCAGGTAGACATCAGACAAGGTAATCTTGTGACAGAACGACTGACACCACTGTCTTTTTCTTGTTTTCATGCTTTCTTCCCAACCAAAGCCTCCTTTTTCCTCTTCCATCCCCCACCCCCACGTTCACCTTTTCAGCAGAACATGAGACATCTAATGCTTTTATTACACCTCCACAGCATCCGTCCTCCTGCACCCTCTTCCCTTTTCAAACCTATTACAAACCCCTCTCCCTTTCTGTGACAAAAACGGCTCACCTCCTCAGCACGCTCACAAACCCAAGCAACGATCGATTAAGTTGGTTGCCCTCTCTAAGGCGCAGTAACTCTGGGTCCATGGTTAAGCGTTCCGCTCCAGGCATGTCCACAAAGTGCATGCGTGAAATCTGCACAAAGATGAGCGAGGATGAAGTGAATAAAACAAACACCACTGAGGAGCACGGAACTCTTTTTTGGACGGTTTTCATTTGCGCGATCTGTGGTTTCAATTTTCAATGCCCTAACCAAGAAGTGGGTCGGCACTCAGATGGGTGGCTTTAGCATGCTAGGGTTGAGCTGCTGGAGTGTCTTCCAAGAATGAATTTCAAGGGAACTTAGGCTCACATTTGCAAAAGAGTTGAGTCACAATGTATAAGGCAATTATCAAACCAAGCAGCGCTTACAAGCAGGCTAATACAAACTCACACACTTCTTTACTCGCTCCCCACACACAGGTGCAAGCAAACACATGCTCATACACAAACATACACCCACGCCCACACCCATGTGTACCCACACACAAACACACAACATACACATACACAACACGCACATGTCACATATGCAAGATCATATACTTTCACCCCCCAAAACACACATTCACACACCAGCACACGGTCCTCCTCTCCTGGCACTGCTGCAGGGGCAAACTGCGACAGCTGCACCGTGAAAAGACTGGCTGCGCGTTCGTGGACGGACCCCAGATCAGTCATGTGAGACCCACGCTGAGCACGGCCGCCGTTGAAGGAAGAGCGCAGCTCTGATGCATCACGTGCAAGGCGGTAGGTCAAGCCTGACACCTGCAAGTTAAACAAAGATGGATCAAAGGGGGCTTGGCGGGATATCAAGGAAGTTTCAATTCAAGGTTGCAACGCCCGTCTCAGACGCGTGTTTGCGCACGAGGCAGCTGATCAGGCCCGACACCTGCGCATATAATAAAGATTGAAAGATGGAGGAGGGGGGAGTTGAATTATATCAAGGTAGCTGGGGTGCGTGGCTTGGATGCGTGGTTGCGCACATGGCGGTTGGTCAGGCCTGACGCTTGCGTACAGAAAACAGTCTATGAGTACGTTAGGAAGGGAATTGCTGGGAGATAATGCATACACAGTGCAGCTCAGATTGTCATGTGAAAGGCGTAGGTCACTTAATTTGGCCAACATCTGCATGTGGGAAGGTGAACGCGAACTGCAGGGGTAAAGCGAAAAATGAGAGGAAATGCAATCGAATGTACACATGCAGAGAGGCATTAGGTCCACAGCAGCTGTCCACAGAGACGTCATAAGCACACGAGAACATGATGTAGCTCAAGCATGAACGAGAAGAGCTACACCATGTTAGTTAGGGAAGCCTGGCTCTTGAGTGCGAAGTAGGCATGCACATTGCAAAGATGCAAAGCTGAACTCGAACGGGGTCTGGTATTCAAGGAGGATTGGGCAGCGCTCAAAGCAATGGCAAATACAAGCACTTGGACAAACACGCTTTTTGCCAACCAGACAGGCGACTTGAATAAACGCCGTACCTCCATCGTGACATGTGTCATGTGTTTTGCTGCAAGCACTCCATTCCGGCCTGCTGCTTGATATGAAGTGGCTGCCCACAAATCTTATCATCCAACAAAGCATCACCAAGAGCGACAACTTATGTAAAACCAGCGGCTATTTTTGTAGATTGCATTCTCATGCTGCACCTGGTAGCCCTCGATCTCATCCTCAAAAACAGGCAGGTTTGCCTGGCTTGCAGCTCCACGCTGGTACAGATCGTGGCACCCCTCGTTGTACAGCTGCAGACACAGCAGGAAGGTGTGGCAAAGCTGAGGTCGTGAAAGAAGCAGCTCACGTTCAAGCTCAGAGTACAAACGTAAGCATAGCAGGAAGGCCCAATTCACTCTGAGGTCCGAAGCACCTCATGCTGCATGGTACCCGTTACCACGGGTGACTGTGGCTAATGTAGTTGTAAATTGCAATTTTGTTTCTCCCTGCTTCGCCCTCTCTCTCTCTCTCCCTTGTCAGTGACCCTGTCCCACTCTTAGCATTTGGTGTACCACAGGTTTGTAATGTGCACAAATCCAAGTGATGTATTGATTGTGCACAGTTATTAGGTACGACGTTGAGCAAATACACTACGAGATGCAAATACGCAACAGGTGCAGCTGGCGGGTATTGAAAACATGCAAGGATCAAATTCAAGGTTGATCAGGTGAACATGAGAAGGTGGTTGTTGAGCGGTAAGGATGAACGACAGACGTGGTGCACACCTCCAGAAATGAAGACTCAAGGAAGAAGTCGAAAGCCTTGGCACTGGGCATGCGCCGCTTCTGGTTTATCATGTCACCTTCATTGCAGGAGCAGCACGTGTGAAATAAAATACGAAATGCGAGGACCCACGATGCTGGTAGGAGGAGCAAGGGGTTGCACTTCAGCTACACAAACATGTGCATTCTTGGGGGATTGCTCAATGCATGCCACGTGACGCAGACAGGGTCAGGCTAACGTTCAAAGGCTTACGTGATGCATATACATGAAAAAGACGTACAGGGAACATAAACAGCAGCTTGCATACATCATCGTACACTTGTTCTTTCATAAACAGGTGCGCAAGGCAGAGATGAAATCTATGCTGTCACACACTCACACCCAAGTACACGCTCAAAAGATTCCCTCTCCTACACCCACATGCAAACACACGTACACTTGCACGCAAGCAGCAAGGCCGAACCCTCTGCAACTGGGCACCTTACCAATAGCATCATGCATCGATGATGGGTGCATACATAATGATGCACATGATCATGCATCGATGATGGGTGCATACATGATGATGCATAGCAACATGTCATTTCATTTTTGCATTAACTCATCACCACACAGGCATACGCAGTTCACGCACCCACTGCAGCTGCTTTGTGGTTGATCAGCCTGAACAGCTCGTCAATGGCTGTATGAACCAGACCATCCCCCTGAGCGGTAGGCAGGTGTTGTAGGCAACTCCTGGTCTTTTGTGTGGTATATGATTGCAGTGTGGCTGAAGCAGAAGGACTTTCTTGTTACAGCGTCTACCAAGTGTCGTTATCCATATTTGAAGACCTAGTGTTGTTATTCACATCTAAAATTGTTTGTGTTAAAAACTGGTGTATGTGTGTGTATTTCTTTTGTGTGCGTGTTTGTGTGATGCGTGATTGTAAAACAGTTACATGCCAACAAGCCCTTTTCTCTGCGTGCGTGAAGCAATCTCATGGTGTGTGACATGATTTGACATGCACACATGTCCTTCCTGCTGAAATACGAGGCAGCAACTCTGGATTTCGTGAAACACAGGACAACACGGAGGAGACGCAAGGAGCACACGTGCTCACGTTATTTACGCGTTCTTTCTGCCTGGATGTGCCACTTGATGGCGCTGAAGGAAGTAAGTGATCACAGGACGGACGATTTGCAAGACACTTGATGGACAAGCGAGCCCTACTTCCACTCCTGCCTGTTGGTGCATCACAATTCGATGCACAGAGTGCACGCACCCACTCTATAGAAACTGCAAGCATACATGCCTGCTGGTGCGTGTCACTTTGGCTGCACAGTCACACACATGGAGTCACACAGAGCCACACACGTACACACTCACACACACGGAGTCACAAACATACACATACACTTACACAGAGATTGCACGCACCCACTGCCAATGCCACCACACCTGGTCGCTGTTCTTAATGCTGTCCTTGGCCCTGCCTCCCTCAAGGGTGGACGTTTTGCCAGCACCTGCACACAGGCGCACACGGGTGCACACACGCACGTACACGCAATAAGCTTAATCACATATCCAGCACCTAAGCATAAGTGCACACACACATACGCACATGTACAGGAACTAAGTCATCCAGCACCTGCACAGGTGGCACGCCCCCATTACCCCCCCTACCCACACCCACACCCACACCCACACCCACACCCACACCCACACGCACACCCACGCACAAGCACACACAAACACATGCACACACAAACACGCACGCACATACACACAGATGTGTACACACAAACATACATATCATGAACTCATCAGCTGTCAATGAAAAAAGACCATATGCTGTGGCCTACGCAAGTAACACTTTTTCTTTAGAGGAAGTTCGCAAGTTGACCTGCTGCAACTTAAAACCCACCAGTGGCGCCAAATAAAATGACTGTGGTGTTGTACCCCTCCAGGAATTTACGCAATATTGGCAGTAGGGAACGAGATGTGATATCTGTGTTGGTGGCCTCTGGGCCATACACGTAGCCCACATTGTACTCCTCCTCACTGAGTGTAAGGTGGCATGCATTTACGTATGCGTGCGTGTTTGCGGGTGTGAGAATGTGTAGGTTGTGTGTTATTATGCGTTAGGCTATGTGTGTGTTTATGTTTAAGTTCTGGAGGGGTACAACGTATGTTGTATGAGTATTAAAGTAAACACATCACAGCAAATTCACAATTTTACACAGCAATGATATAATTGCTAATGCTGCACAATGGTCCGAATTCACTCACGGACGGGCTTGTAATGCCCCTGGTCGTACTATTGACACACGGCTACGTGAGCTGCTGATATCCTGACGAGCGCCTGCACAATCTGAACATACATATTTGAGAGCCGTGTGTGTTTGTGTGTGCATTTGTGTGAACATGTGAGCGCACGCGCACGCGCACGCGCACGTGTGTGTGTGTGTGTGCGTGTGCGTGTGTGTGTGTGTGTATATACGTGTGTGCTTGCGTGTGGGTGCATGTGCGTGCGTGTGTGTGTGTGTTTGTGTGTGTGTGTGTTTTGTGTGTGTCTGTGGTTGTGTGAAGTGTGAGTGTTTTTGTGTGTCTGTGTGTGCGCGTGTGTGTGTATGCGCGCGTGTGTGTGAATGTGTGTGTATGTTTGTGTGTGTGTGTGTGTTTGTATGTGTGCGTGTTTGTATGTGCGTGTGTATGTGTGTGTGTGTGAGAGAGTGGGTGTGTGTTCGTTTGCTTGTCTGTGCGTGTGTGTGTGTGTGTGTGTGTGTGTGTGTATGTACGTGCGTGTGTGTGTGCGTGTGCATGCATGCGTGTGTGTGTGTGTGTTTGTGTGTGTGTACGTGTGTGTGTGTATGTACGTGTGTGTGTGTGTGTGTGTGTGTGTGTGTGTGTGCGTGCGCGTGTGTGCGCGCATGTGTGTGCGCGTGTGTGTTTGTGCGTGTGTCTGTGTGTGTGTCTGTGCGTGCGTGTCTGTGTGTGCGTGTGTCTGTGTGTGCGTGTGCGTGTGTGCGTGTGTCTGTGTGTGCGTGTGCGTGTGCGTGTGTGTGTGCGTGCGTGCGCGTGCGCGTGCGCGTGCGCATGCGTGTGCGCGTGCGTGTGCGTGTGCGTGTGCGTGTGCGTGTGCGTGTGCGTGTGCGTGTGCGTGTGTGCGTGTGTGTGTGTGTGTGTGTGTGTGTGTGTGTGTGTGTGTGTGTGTGTGTGTGTGTGTGAGAGTGTGTGTGTGTGAGAGAGCGCGCTCGCGTGTATGCGTTCGACATAAAAATCACCTAAGCTTCCCCCATTTACGCGCACGACGCAATCAATGGGTGTCCCGGTCGTACTTCGCGTCCAATCTGGGCGCGTCGACAGCACCATGCCCTTCTGTTTACATTTACATTTAGTTTACACCATTGTAAACTAATATCCTGTTAGGCAACAAGGTCGAAGACTCGTACTCAACGCTCATAAAAAAGCACCAAAAATTGGGAGTGAAAAAAGTCAACCAAACTTATGATCGCCCCCCCCGGGCCCCCCATAAAAATTGGTCCGGCACCACTTCTAAACCAAGTGTCCATATTATCAAACGAAAGCAGATTTGGACTCTCTATGGAGTATAGTATGGAGAGTATTTAATAAAGCAAATAATAATGTTGGTGGAAATCTACGGGGACCTGCTCAAAAGAGCGAATAATCATTTATGTGTTGCGGCTTTTTTCGCGTTAGCTGCTTCACGTTTTCGCTTACGCTCCTCAGCATACACGACCTTCACAGTCTTGTACCGCTGCACTGGCCTCCTGCACAAACATGTTGACAATTAGACAACTTAGGAAAGAGCACACTATTTAGTTGCGAGAGGCACGCCAAAATTTTTGTGTTGCCTAATAAATTGAGGATGGCAATGCATCTGCTTCTGCGGGAGGCGTCAAATTTACTTTTTGTACTACACAGGTCAGATCCAGTTGACTAACGCCCTTGTTTGGGGAATAAAGGGATTAGGAGGGGTCTGGGTGCCGGTCATTACTGATCAACGTAATACCCCCAAGTAGGCCTTGATGGTGTTTCAAATAATGTCCATTTTTCTTGCGATTCATGTCTTGCGTTATGCCTTGCCTGCATGGATACAGATGCCTGCATGGATACAGAAGGTGGATGGCGGACATACAAATATGTACACCCCATAACTCTTCAGTCGGCCATTCCTGTCAGATTTATTGCCAAAACACAGGAACAAGTACTTGAGCTTTAAACTTGTAGTTGGATAATTTGGTGGGAGTGTGCAGCTCCTTTGCGACGAATTTGTTGTTAAGTAAGTAGATTTTTAAAGCTTCCAGCCGGTGCCAGATGAACATTAGGGGAAATGGTACATAACATTGACATGCCGACTTTCTGGTGAACGCCCTGGGGTCTAGTAGAAGGCCACAGGGTTATAAGGTGCCATTGATGATTGTCGTTGAAAATTTTGAGGAATGCATGTGTGAGAACAGAAAGCAAGGTGTCCAAGCAGGTGTGTGTGAGTGTGTGAACACATTTTCTGATAATCTCAGCGGTCAGTGCCCAACACAGCCCGCCTCTGGCATACCAGACCATAACACCAACAGGGCACCCTTTTGAGCATTCTTAAGATCCCCAGATCACTCAGTTGGTGATTAGATAGAGTGCTTGGAGGGTTTTTAAAGTCGCATCCATTAGCCAGCGTGCAGGCCCTTGCATCAAGTCCTTTGAATGCAAAATTTAAACCCCCCTTTTCTTGATTCAAAAGTATGGCTTGGCCCTAAGTTTACCTGGGAGCAAAAACAATGGTAGTATCGGACCAGAAGTTGCACCCATGCCACATAAGGCTTTATGGCAGTTGAAAGTTGCAGAATTTCAGCCCCTGCTCATGCCCTGTACCCGTTGATCTATGCACATGTGCTAGCCACATGTATGTAAGCTTTTATGCTTTAAATCCCCATTTTAGGCCCAACAGCCATATTGTGCGATAATGCATGCACCGCGTCGCACTCCAGGGAACCCCGGCACTTTCACGTGAAGGATCAGAAAAGGGGACAAGGGAGACAGTATGGTGGGTTGAAGGCCCAAAAGTTAAATTTGTGTGTGTAGCCAGAGCTGTGTAGCAAATCTTTTTACACCCCCTACACACCGTCAAGGCAGGCTCACTCACCACAGTGATGTGACCACAGAATCAGCAGGCCAAGCTGGGTCGGCATCCATTTGCGCTTTGACCTGAGCTTCTCTTGCAATGGCTGCTTTATTTCCGCCCTTGGAAAAGGTTATGCCGCACGGGGAAATTTTTGTTACTACATTATTATGTGAGGAATGAGGAGCAGCAATTGCACAGAAGCATCTGGGCGGAAGTTGGAGCTACAAGCAACGATTCTGACAGAGACGGAGACCAATCAACGGTTTCACGACGCTAACATGATGAGTTTGATGTTTTGAGCACCTCAACGTGGACAATATGACAACAAGGCACATAAACTGCACATCCTGGGAGGCTGTCAGAAACATGCATTTTGGTCATGCAAAATCAAAACACACCTTCGGAGTGACACGTGTGCGCTTTGACCCACGAGCAAGTGAGCCTCGGCCTCTAACTGTGCAGTGCGCGCCCCATGTGGTGGCTTGGCCAGCCTGAGTTGGGTACATACACACCAAGCCTCATGAATTTTTAGAAGTAAGTACTACCCTACCTAGTAGATGGACTGTGATGAGGGCTGACACCTCTAACCTCATTCTGTTTCAATGGTGCAGGCTTATTTTCAAATCCATGCAACCCTTATTTCATCCACAGGGCAACCACCACGGACAAAGACCTGCTGGGAGTGGACATCAGTGTTCTTTTAGGGTCAATAAACCATATTGATTGATATGGATACATAGGTTTCCAACTTTTAGGATTGAGATGACATTTTGGGTTTTGGGGTGGTTGAGGAGCCCTTGTGCAAAGCGATCATGTGGCTTTGGAGGGCCTTTAACACACGTCAGACCTCGACAAGTGTGGGAGCGTCGCTAGCGACGCTGAAAAATTGGCGAAGCCCATCATGCGCGCAACGTGTGCATACATATGCATGTGTGCGTGTGAGTGTGTGTGTGTATGCGTGTGTGCGTGCGCGTGTGTGCCTGTGCGTTTGTGTGTGTGTATGTGTGCTCACGCGTGTGTCTGCGTTATTGTGCGCATGCATGTGTATTTTTGAGTGCGCGCCTGCGTGAATACACGCGCGCATTTGTTTGTGAGGGGGACCTATGGATTTCGCCTCCCTCACGGGTCATTTAGGCGAAATCCGACCCACTTAGGAGCGCCTCCCTCACGGGTTTGCCCCGTGAGGGATGCCAATTAGGCGACCTCCGCTCTGGGACCTCCGCATTTGTGTTTGTATGTGTGTGCACGTGCGCATGCGTGTGTGCGTGTGTGTGCGTGCACATGTGTGTGTTTGTGCAGGCACGTCTGTGTGTGTGTGTCTTGCTGCCCCACAAATGCTGCAGTGGTGTGCATGGCGCTGTGCTGGAGTAGCCTTTGCTGAAACAGGCGTGAGGATGTGCTGCTTCTGCTGTTTCCTGTCCGTTGAGAAGGGGGCAGGCGCGAGCATGGTGCCTGGGCTGGCCAGGATGTCTGAACTCTCTGCTTTAACACGCAGTGCGCGGCAAGCACCTGCACCGTGCGCTTCATGCCCCGCGAACAGTCCAAGCCAACGCTGACCACATTCCTGAAGGGTCCCGTCCAAGCAAACCTCTGCGCATCATGAACATCTGACTAAACTAAAATTATAGTCCATTGAAATTAGTATTACTTGAATCTGCTTGCGTGGTCAACCGTGAACTTTGAAGCCGGAACAAAACCGAGGGCTCCTGACGCAGCATCCGCCGCCGGGGAAGTGTGCTGATGGATACTGCACCATCAGGAAGTGGTCCGGGGGTCTGGCTGAGGAATCCTGGACAGCTTCCTGGGGCTTCCAAACATAACTATATGCTCTAAAACTTTACATACGGCACCCCAGGCTCCCAGAATTCATCTGCCCCGGTAAAGGTTTTGGTTAGGAGCCTGTGTCGAGTCTCAGCCCGGGAGGTGCTGTGGATGGGCCTGGGGAGGAGGGCTGGACCCCCCAAAACAAAAAATTGCTCTACAGCATCACACACCGCACCCCAGGGTCACGGAATTCATATGGTGCGGTGAAGGTTTTGGTTAGGAGCCTATGCCGAGTGTGAGCCCGTGGGGTGGCCTGGGTGAGCCTGGGGAGGCCAGTGTGAAGTGGGGTGGGAAGGAGACAAACCTAGGGGCTCACGCCCCCACGAGGGGGGCTTTGCCAAAAAATTCCCAAACTTACAAGCATTTCTTGTTAGAATGAGCGATAAACCCCCAGCAGAAATGAAAAGTTGTTAGGGGGGAAATTGATGGGAATTACTTAAGAGGCCCACACACAAAATTTCAGGCTCAGTAGCTTGAGCATCCAGCCCCTGAGGAACAACCTTGCTCAAGTTCAGGCTCAGGTTCTGGCCAATTGATGGGCATACCAGAGGCCATTTCGGAGTGGCTGAACACTAAAAAGCGCCGTGGAACCAAATAGACAAACTTTCGGTTAGAATGACCTGTTTTCAAGCCCCAGATTTTAAAGACAAACTTGTTTGCAAATGCTTCCTCAACATTCACAGCCTACTTACACATGCTGTAAGGCTGGGACAGCAAAAGAAGATCAATATGAGAACCCAAACCCTCAAACTGCTAGATTGGGGGGTGATACAAAACCAAGGTTATCCTAAGCACTTAGGGCAAGTGAGGGGTGAGGGAGCGTTGCTAGCAACGCTGAAGAATTGGCAAAGCCCATTACTCACGCACCGCGTGCGTGCATGCATATGCATGTGTGTGTGCACGCGTGTGTGAGTTCACGCACGTGTGTGTGTGTGTGTGTGTGTGTGTGTTCGCGCACGTGTGTGTGCGTATGTGTGCGTGCACGCCTGTGTGTGTGCCTTGCTGCCCCACAGACGCTGCAGTGGTGTGCATGACACTGTGCTGGAGCAGGATTTGCTGAAGCAGGCGTGAAAATGTGCTTCTGTTCCCTGTCTGCTAAAAGGACAGGGCAGGTGTGAGCATTGTGCCCGGGCTGGCCACAATGTCTGAACACCGCTTCAACACGCAGTGCACGGCAAGCACCTGCACCGTGCGCTCCAAACCCCACGAGCACTCCAAGTTCACACGGACCGCATTCCCGAAGGGTCCTGTCCAAGCAAACTTCCGCGTCAACATCCGACTAAACTGAATTATATAGCCCATCGTAATTACTATTACTTGATTCTGCTTGCATGGTTAATTGTTAATTGTTAACTTTGCAGTTCGGACACAAACAAGGACTCCTGATACAGCATGATGCAGTCAGGAAAGTGTGCTGATGGTTACTGCACCATCAGGAAGTGGGGCTGAGGAATCCTGGGCAGCTTCCTAAAGCTACCATAGCAAAAAACGTACCTGTAATATTTAACACACGGCAACCCAGGGCCCACAAACTTTCGTGCCTCGATGTAGGTTTTAGTTAGGAGCCCATGTTAAGTCTCAGGTCAGGAGGTGCCCTGGGTGGGCCTGGGGAGGCTTGTGTGAAGTTTGGTTGGAATCCGAAAACGCTGGGGGCTCGCGCCCCCACGAAGGGGGCTTCGCCAAAAACACTGGTGGATATGAGTAGAGCATGTGGAGAAAACAAAGCAATGATAGCCTGATTGCTTAAGTAACTTAGTGTCGTTCATTCTATCAGAGGGGGCTCAAAATGGAAAGCGAGGAAGGGAAACTTTTCTATTATGCAATTAAAGTTTCAGTTTTTGTATGATCCATTTCATCAAATTCAAATTGCTTTTGTATGAGATACAAGAGCTCAATGCGTCAGGGATGTAAAGTGAAAGGAGCCTGCTTTGATAAATAATGCGGGAGTGACGCAAAACGATCTTCACGGAATTGTGTCACATATACTACTCTGTTGTAAGGTGATAATAGACTGCTGTGTCAGAATGGGCTCTATCCAGGCTTTTAATTGCAAGCTGGACAGTACATTTTTCCAGCAATAATGATAGGGGCTTGACAAATAATTGTCTTCGATATCACTTAATATTCCCTATACCCTACATATATAAGGCCTCAATACACACAGTGTTTATTTTGCAAGCTCAAAGAAATGACAAATATTGGCAATCGGCCTAGCGTACCACTTTTGCTTTCCCCGCTCTGAAGGTGCCAGGAGTGTGTAGAAGATGAGAAGAGTCAAACTTAGTAAGGGGTTGTAGCTACAGCCCAGCCATTTTCCCAGAAAGGAGCACACACATCCACCATGCACCTAAATTTGAGCACTCACCGTGCTGCACTATAGACTACAACAAATGCAAATAAAATTTTGATTAGTATGATCTTGCTATTTGGCCCATTATTCATGGTCATATTGTTTCCAAAATTTTTAACTCCTGGAAAATAGTGGTCACCAAGAAGTCAACAGAAATGGCCATTGTGCTGGCAAAACAAAGACGTGACGCACCTGCCCTTTAGGTGTGTGCACCTTTGCCTTCTTCTCTTCCTCGTCTTTCACATCAAGTCCATCCTTGTGCTGCTGCTGCTGCTGCTGCTGTTGCTGCTGCTGCTGCTGCTGCTGCTGCTTACCATGTATTTCAGCAAGCTCTGTAGAAGCACGCCCGGACTCCCTCTTTCCTCCCCCGCCTCTCCTCCCCCTCCCCCTCCCCCTCCCTCCGCCTGCAAGACTCGACTCTCGCCCGCCACCCCGTCCTCTGTGCAGCTGTCCCTGATTTTGACCCAGCTCACCGCCACGAGAACTCGTGGTGAACAGCAGCCTGCCTCCCAAGCTCACCCTGATTGGCTCCTCGTGCGGCCCATCTTGGCCCCCTCCCTGCACCCCTACCGAAGGATGACCGCCCTCAAACCTCTGACCCCCATACAGCACGCTCATGCCTCTATTTTTCTTGTTGCTGCCCCCACGAGGGCGCCCCACTCTCTGCTCTGTTCTTTCCTCTGTCCCACCAGCTGCTGCACCACTAGCTGCTGCACCACTATTGACAACAGGATGAGAGGCACCTTGTCCGTGTGAGGGGCTGGGGAATCCCAGTAGTTGTAACCTTGCAGCGACTCTGCTCCTGTGCACGTTGTCACACACAAGGAATATAGCTTAGCTAGGGCCACCAGGCCAGCCAGCCACAATCTAGCACAAAGCGGTCTGCTTGTACAGGCAAGCACACAGTGCAGTGAGACGAGTGCACCAAGCGACTGCAGCGAGGTACAAAGGGAGGCCTCCAGAAATTCAGAAAGAACCAGATGCGCCGCTTTTGACTCAACGTCCCTTCTCCAATCAAGTGAAGAGAGACCAGCCACAGGCTACACTGCCAAGCGCGGCCTCTACAATTGTGGTTGTATTGGTACAGGGAAGTTATAAAGCAGCAACCCCTTTAATCCTCAGCTACTCACTGTTCAGCTTCTTTTCGAGTGACGTTCATAAATGCGGTCCCTCCGGCAAGTGCAGCGGCACACACACTCTCATGTGAAACATCGGCGCCAGGGGTAGACCCAAGTGACGAGCTCACCCGTCTTCCAGCCCTGCTCGACTGCCCCCGTGCGATCTCTGCCATGACTGCACCAAACACCGCATCTGCTGCACCTTTTGCTGTCAGCTCAACTAACGAGTGCTCCCTAAACCACAACAGCCCTGCTTGATGGCCTGCTTCACCACCCTCGACAGTTACTGCATCACCACTGCACACTCCAGGTGCTACTGCTGCTGCTGCTGCTGGCAGCGGAGCTTTGCCGTCCGTGCAGGGGGTTGCTTTTCTGGGCCTCTTTGCTGGGCCGACATCAGTGCTAGCCGTGACGTCAGAGCTTGGCACTTTGCGTTTGGCAAGTGGGCGTGCGATTGCCACACTATCCCCTTCATGGCGATCGGGGTCCGCAGCGCTGAGGTTAACCCTGGGAGATTGGCAGGGTCGTTAATGAGGATTTAAAGATATTGCACTTTCTTTTTCTTGGTAAAAGGTCAGCCCTCCGAGAGGGGGGGGCATGGATTGCATTTAAGCTGTGGTCAAAAGTAAAGGCTAGATCGACATGACCCATATGTAATTGGTTTGAGCAGATCCGGCACGCACTTGCTGTGTTGTGGCTGGGCTTCCTTGCTTCCAGCCACCTCCTTGCCTGCTAGCGCTGCATTATTTGCCTGCAACAGGAAAGAAAGGTAGGACAAGGAAATTTGTGTATGGCCGACTTTAATCCATTTTTGCTGGTGATTTTGAACGGACTCACTCTTGTTTTGCTGCTTTAATGGCCATGGCTTGCGTTTATGACTTTAATTGAAGTGTATACCAACCTGTCCTGTTCATCAGATTACTGAAGCTAAAAAGCTGAGAAGCCTAGTTTGGGCACGACTGCTCTTTGCCAATCTAACTTGTACCTGGATGGCAGGCTGAGACTTGTCCACTGGCTGCAAGACCTTGCCTGAATTGGCGCCGAGGAACGGAAGTTTTGACAATTGATCATCCTGGTTGCTGTGCGGCGGCTGCTGCTGCTGCTGCTGCTGCTCTTGCTGCTGTTGCTTTTGGTGGTGCCGCCATTGCGTCAATTGCTGCTCCTGGGCCTGTGGCTTCCTCTGTTGCTCGTGGTGGTTGCGGGGCATCTTGGCAGGAACCCCCAACTTTTCCTCCTCCCCTCCCGCGTCTCCTTTCACCTTCTCTGCTTTCTTTAGCTGCTGCTGCTGCTGCTGCTCAAGCGTGCCTTGCATCCTTTGTTGTTCAGACAACTGTTGAGGGTGATTTTTGTGCTGCTGACGTGGCTGCTCTTGCTGCGCCCCTGTTGACTGCTGCTGCGCTTGTGAATGCTCAGGCCTCTTGATATACGCATGCTGCTTGTGAGCATCTGAGATATCTTGCTGATGCTGATATCCTTGTTTTCGTGGGTGCTGACTCTGCTCTTGCGGCTGTTGCAGGTGCTGCTGCTGCTGCTGCTGCTGCTGCTGCTGGATGCAGGGCTGCTGCAAAGCATATGGTGGGAGCAACACCTGGTGCTGCCTTTGCAACTGCCATTGCTGCTGCTGACCGTGTGGCTGCTCACAATCCATCTCAATCTCCAAGGAGTGCTGCAGCAACGACGACGGCAACAGCTGCTGTTGCTGCTGCTGATCCTCCTCCCTGCCCCCCTGTTGCTGCTGCTCCTGCTGCCACACCAGAAGCCGCTCTTCACGCTCGGGCAGTAGGCAGTGCTCTAAGAGAGGCGGCTGACGAATGGGCCGTGGCTGACCCTGCTTGCGGGCAGACCTGCCATCTGCCTTGCCTCGCCCTCGAGCCTACGTGCAGGGTTGGCCATCCTGTAAATGTAAAAGGCTCTGCACGCAGCCACGAGCAATATGCGACACAGGCGCTAGCATACCAATACTTCTGCAAAAGAAGTAAGGACTGGCTGGATTTTAATGTTCATCTTCATCGTGGCAAATACCATGCATATTCTAGAGGAACAAACCCGGCAGAGCCACACCTGCCTTCTACCGAGCTTTGTACACTTAAACAATCACGCACTTGCACATTCCCATATGCACAAAAAACACACTTACAGTTTGGGCCAAAGCCGTGTCGTCCCATCTTGCTGCCGCTTTAAAATCTGCTGCTGTACCTGCCATTGCAGCAAGAGGTCGTTCCTCCCGAGCTTGTTCTACATGCAAGTCTGCACCCCCGCCTTCACACGCCACCATGCTTGCGATTGCCCTCACCCCACCACTCTCCCCCTGCTGCTGAATCTGCCTCTGCTTTTGGCAGTGTAACAGCCTTAGTGCTAAGTCACGAGGCCCTGGTAGCTGACCTCCCTGTCCTGCTTTGCCTGTGTATTGTTTTGAGTGAGTGTTTGTGTGCGTAAGAACGTGTGTACAAGGTTTGACCAAATATGAATGGTTGATACTTATGCATCATTACTTAAAACTCTGTGCAAAAAGAAAAACATCTCACACATGCAAATATAAATGTCTTACGTGCATTTATGATCATCAGCTGTGCTGGGAATCTTGTCCTCCTGAGGCCATCAGCCTTCTTCCACTTGCTTTTGCACTTGCTTTGCATCCTCACCTGAAACACCAGTCACCCATGCCAGCAGCAGGGTCTCTACATCCACCACAACAGGAGAGGCAGGGGGGCTCGAGGCTTCCCTGGCATGCTGGCGTGTGGTGGCTACTTGGCTGTCTAAGCTGGTGGCAGCGTTGTTGGCTTGCGCAGAAACAGAAAAGGCAGCAGCAGCAGCAGCAGCAGCTGAAGGGGGAGCTGCTGACAGAGGCTGAGACGCAGGACGCTGGATGCCTACACTCGCACCGCCCGCCTTAGCACCACCGGCAGAAGCAGCATCATAAGGCATAGCCTCCACAGGAGAACTGCAAGGCCCATGCATCAGCAGGGCTGGCCTCTGCTGCAGAGTTGGCTGGCACCCCTCGTTGTGGAAATTGCAGAGGGCTAGTGGGGCATCTGTTGCAGCAGAAGGAACAGAGGAGGGCAGCTGCGACTGTACCACAAGCTCTGACGCGTTATACGCCACAGCTCCACAGAAATGGCGCCATGCGTTGCGTATGTGGAAAGGGGGCTGAGGGGGGGATGAGGGGGGCAGGGGGGAGGGGGACGAGGGGGATGAGGGAGGCAGCGGGGAGGGGGATGAGGGGGGGAGGGCTGAGGGGGAGAGGAGGGCGAGTTCTGTGTGCGTGCCGTTGACAAGCGGTAAAGGGGAGTTGGAGGGGTGCGATTGAGCGAGGGCCGCTGTACCGGCTGCTGGCTTTGAGTGTGCTGCTGCATGTTCTGCTGCTGCTGCTTCTGCTGGTCCGGGTGGTGCTCCTGCTGTTCCTGGTGCTGCTACAATTTTTGTTGTCGGTAATAGGAGGCCCTTGGTTTTGGGCTCTGCTATGGTGGTCAAGTCCTGCCGGCTGTGTGTGCTGTTGCTGCCAGCAGGCGGTTGTGGCTGTGGTATTGAGGGAGTGGAGGAGTATAACAGATCAGTGCCGGTGGGAGCTGTGGCAGGGGCTTTGAACAAGGAGGACCCTGGATTGGGGGGGACTATCATGTCGTGTGCAGCAGCAGCCTGCGAGTCGGAGGGAGCAGTGGAGGTTTTCCGGCCCCACACACGTTGTTTTGATGAGGCAGGAGTGGGTCCAGCAGTGCTGAGCTGAGCCAGGTAAGCGGCCGTTGGGTCAAATGTTTTGGGCTTGGCCCTGCTCTGGCTTCTGCCTGCGAGCTCAGCCACGGACCTGCTGGGGAGGGGCAGGGTTTGCTGTCGGATGATCGGAATGGGGAGAGAGGGGGGCAGAGCTGCTTTTCCTGATGTTGGCACTGCTGACACTGCTGGTGCTCCAGCTTTGGCTGCCGTTGCCCTTACTGCTCCTAAATCTGAGGTTGCTGCTGCCGGCTGGAAGGGAGGCACTGTAACTGTTGCTGCTGCACTTGTGGTTGCAAGTTGTGAGGAGAGAGGGAGTGGGGGAGGGGGAGGGGACATGGACATGGACATCGAGGAGGGGGAGTGGTAGAGTGCTAGTGCAGGCTGTGAAAGAGGAGGTTGGTGAGCTGGCAGGGAGGAGGGGCAGGGATTGCTCTTGCCAGCAGTGCCAATGGAGGAATGC
>Ga0307942_1000634_pt1 | contig 25203 bp, 24 predicted proteins | sample OrgLakmetagen175_FD_201846 | JGI IMG/M metagenome (GOLD analysis project Ga0307942, IMG submission 201846) | Saline water microbial communities from Organic Lake, Antarctica - #175 | ecosystem: Environmental > Aquatic > Non-marine Saline and Alkaline > Saline | place: Antarctica: Organic Lake... | reverse complement strand
CACACCCACACCCACACCCACACCCACAGGCACACACACACATACACACATATACACACACACACACACACATACATACATACATACATACATACATACATACATACATACATACATACATACATACATACATACATACATACATACATACATACATACAAACACACACATACATACACACATACACACATACATACATACACACACCTGGCGAAGCTGCTCCAGGCGCGCAGCCTTTGCCGCAGCAGAGGCATTGGCCTTGTTCAGGGCCTACGCAAGTGTGGTAGTGCATGGCAAGCGTGTCAATCACTCCCACGTACTCACAAGCTTGCCTTACAGTCAGTGCTGCTCTGGCAAGGGCTAAATACACAGCATGTCCTCAGCTTGCATGGTTGTTTGTGTACTCGTGAAGCAACGACCTGCTGCTGTGTCTGTTCCACATCTTGAAAAAAGCAACATTGAGCATCTTGAGGGGGGTGACCAGTGGAGGGCCCCCTTGTCATACCTATGTGTTGGCAAACTGCACTTGTGACCAGGGAGGTGGAACTGAGCCTTCGTTGGCACGCAGGCACTAAGTGAAAAGTTCAGCTTTCCAAGACCACCCACACAACATGCAGACCCATGTCTGAAGTCAATGCTTGAAAGGCTGACCACAAAGGGCAACCTGTCTTACCCGGCTTACAGGGCTTGTTGCTAGTGACGACCATCCATGTATATGTGTGCGCTCTCTAGAGCAGGATCAGATTAGTAACAGCAAGTCACCCGCTGCGTGCGCACCCTCACAGAGGGTGGAAGAGCAACACACACACACACCCCGCTCCACATCACACCAAATGCCACGCACACCACACCACACCACGCGCACACACCACACTACACTGCGCGCAAGCACCTGGCTCGGTTCAAATGTGCATCGATGGAAGCCGGCAAACAAGGGCTTCCCAGGAGTAGACAGGTCCGGCAGGCCCCAGCTGGTGGGTGTGCTGGCAGTGCTACTGGACGCAAAACTGACGGGCAGCTCCATGGTCTCTTTCCCACTGCTCACACGCCCCACCTGTAATGCACAAAGAAGGTACAGAACATTACTGTGTGCAGCTATACCCTACTTCTGCGCACACACACACATACACACACACACATGTATACGCACAAGCACACCCGCATCCACACCCGCAGGCATACACACATACGCACACACGAGGGAACAAATACGCACACGTGCACAAACGCAAGAGGCATACACAAAATAGCATGGCGTCCTGCTCACCTCGCCCCTGCAGTACCAGGTGGGGGGGATGGGCCCAATCCTGCCTCTCCTTTCCAGCACCAGCTTTATCTGGAGCACGGAGGAGAAAGCAGGGAGGTGACACCACGTATTTGTTTAAAGCGTGATTCAGAATATGATGTAAAGGATTAACCAAAGGGCGTAGGCAAGGAGCTTCTTATTAGTTGCTTTGCTCGGCATCCTGTTACAACGACTCTATGCGCATACGCATGCACATACACACACGCACGCGTGCACATACACACATACACACACACGCAGGCAGGCATGCACATACACACAACATACACACACACGTGCCCAACAATTACACACTCTAGGATCTCCCATACCTCTCAACAAATATCTAGCTGATGGCTTAATGCACACATGCCGAGTTCAAAAACCAAGACACACACCTTGCTAGACCTATTGTTGATGGCCCAATGCACACGCCGGATGTCCAGGGCGGGCCACATGTCCTCCCCAAACACAGCACTGCATGTCTTGAGCACGTCCCCAACCTGTGTGTATGTGAGTGTCTTTGTGTGTGTATGTACGTGGGTGTGTATGCAAAGGGCTATAGACTGCACTAGCTAGCACATGAACACACGAAGCATTACCATTGGTATGCCTGCAACAGAGGGTGCGTCAGCTTCTTCCTTCTAAACACGCTGATGCACGTCCTCAATCCATGCAGGCACACATTCTGCACACACTGACGCACAACACTATTGCTGCACGACTAACAACACCAGACCATGCTGCCGAATGAGCATCTCTGCCCAAAAGGGACTTCACGCGAGTGCAGCCTGCACTGTGGATCTAGAGCTGAGTCTGGCAAAGCAATTTCCATACAGGGCAGAGAGGCACCATGCTTGTTGCTGATGAGGTTGGGAGTATGATGACTTTTTTTTCGCTTTATGCTGTGCAGCCTGCCCGGAAAATGACTGCATACAACATTGTAAGTTGACACCATCTTTAGTTGCAACCTTATGGATTGCAACAGGTAATATAGTAATATTCGGGTTGGCCAGAACCATATGCACACGGAGTGTATACGGTAGTTTTGGCAGGGAAATCACCGAATATACGGTCATGTACGGTGTATATGTACGGTTCTGACCAGCCCTAAGTTATATCACCAGCCGCTTCGGGGAGTCATGAGGCTCAAAGCACAGACAAAATGTTGCTCAGAGTTTCCAACGAGAGCAGAGTTTTGAATGTTTGAGACACAAGGCGGTCGTACATAAGCACAAGCAACCATAAGATGCCAATTGGGCAAAAAGGAATAGCAGACAGAATTTTGGACAGCAGAGACATTTTCAGCTCTCACCATTGGAACACCAAACCAAATAGAAAGCTACACCGCAGTGAAGATTGCAACTCATGCTCCCTTGATCAAATATAGCAGTGCAACAAGTAAGAAGAAGTGCGCCCAGCTGAACGGCGCAACAACCAAGGATGCACCAATATTATTAAGGATCTGACTAAGGAGGCACCAAGAAATTTTTGTATCGACGAGCTGCTACACAGTATGGTAGGTTCTGTGCGAGAGGACTTGCGCATAACTGGCAAATACGCACGCACGACACGAGACAAGTACCTGGACGAGGCCGCACTGTTGGGCAGGATAGCCAAGCTCGACACTTTGGACGACGATCTGCGCAGCATTATGATTCATAACTCAGGAAAGGCGTGCAGGCACACAGGGAGAATTGGAGGGACTTGCTGTGGTGCAGTGAATGCATCCCAAACAAAGGGAAGCCGCCGTGATTCTGGATTTGGGTGCAAGTGAACAGTCTACATATAACAACTACAGGCACGTCAATCAAAAGAGTCTAGAGCTTCCAACATGCAAAGTCACGCATATGAGATATGAGCAGTCCAGGAGGCCGCACACAGTTGACAATCAGACGAGCACCAAGTGTTAATATGCCCTGTAGTCCTTAGTCAGAAAGAAAAGGAAAACAAAGTGGACGAGCAGATTGCGTGATGCGCTTCACATTTCCTTCTGACTAAAACTACCTGGCCAGTGCTGGGGTCGGGAGCCAGGGTCATCCCCAGAGGTTTGTCTAGCACTACCATGTACTCATCCAACTTGAGGGTGTGTTCGCCAGGAAAAGAGAACGCAGGGGATGCTGGCGTAGCATTGAGAGGGGTGAAGCTGCATGTGGAGGGTTGACCAAGACAAAAGGGTTGGTGTACACACATATGGAATCTATTTTGGCTGGGGAAATTTCTAACATGTAGCAGTGTAGTTGAACGGGTACAAGTGAGTCAGTGAACGTGTGTGTGATGTCTTTGGTTATATCCGTGCACACGTGTTTGCAAGCGATGCAAATAAGTGTTATGACATGCTGTGAGTGCATGTGTCTATGTTGGTGCGGATGTGTGTGTATATGAGCACGCATGTGTGTGAGTGAGTGTGTGTGTTTGTATGTGTGAATGTGTGTGTGTTTGTGTGTGTGTGAGTGTGTGTGTGTGTGTGTGTGTGTGTGTGTGTGTGTGTGTGTGTGCGTGCGCGCGCGCGTGCGCGAGCAGGGAGGATCGCTCCACCCCCCTCCACGTACCTTGCTTCTGTAGAGTAGGAGCACACACCCCTTCCGTGTCTCCGCCTGCCTCTTGGAGCGGAACGCGGTTCAGGTTGCTGGATGACAGGATTGTGTGCCACTTGAGGGCACACATGTCTAGCATACACTGAAAATAGGCCCCTCTCCCTGCCACTCTCCAATGCAGCTGCTAAGGGGTGGTGTTGGTGTATCATGCTCGTATATTTTCGCTAACTAACCCCTCAGGCATTGTTTTGGTTTACACTATTAACTAATATAGGGATTCATTTTTAGGCAGAAAAATGTTTTACGGGGCAATCGTTCCTCCGGGGAAGAAAGGCTGTCCCTTTGTGCCAGGGGGCGAGGCCCAAAATAGCATCCTCCACCTTTCCCAGGTGAGTAATTATGAGAATGAAAATGCTTGTCTGCGTGCTCACAGGTGCAGGATGGTTTCTCCCTGCATGCACCGTGCTGGCTGCTGCACACTGGCTGCAGTGGCAAATCCATTTCTAATGGGACGCATGAACTAGCAATTTTCACACTCTTCACACACCCCTAAGCAATATCTCTTTCATGCTATGTACCAGGCAAACATCCTTGCGTCTGCAAAGGAGGGCGAGCGCTCGTCATTAATGGCCAGGTTCGGGGGGGCTGATGCTCAACCAATTTGCCTAGCAACGCTCACTGCGGGCAGGCAGGTGCGTGTGGTATACATCCTGTGCCTTTGTTGGGAAAAGGCTCAGGCGCAGAAATGAGCAGCCGCTTAGAAGTGGCCGTAAACAGATTATGCACAAGTTGCTGACGGCTCTACGCAACGGGGAGTGTCTGATCAGTGTACATGTGTGTATGCATCACCTCTGTGTGCATGCATGCATGCATGCGTTGTCTTTGTCGTGCATGCATGATGTCCGCTCTCTGATTTGATGCATTCACAAAGAGCGCATTCTTCCTATTTCTGCCTTCAGGACTCAGTACCACTGGATATTTTCCTAGACCGATACACCGAATTCAGTGTCCTTGGTAAAGCGGAGGTGCGTGCTTCCGTGCAAGTGTTTTGGAGCATTTTCATGCAAGCAAATCCGTTACAGGAGGAGGTTGTGCACCTTGCTATTGATACACTTTACATAAGATGACCTGGCAATGATAAATGCACTTTTTGCTGCGCAATACACATAGAGATCCAGGCAATGAGAAAGGCTCTTTTTGTGCTGCGCAGTACACACGCGCACAGTTCTCTGTGATGAGCAGATATCCATGCATCCAGCATGCCCCCATTGTTATTTTTGCCCCCTTGTCATTGCATCCTGCAGGTCCACCTGTCTGGCTACTTTGCTCCTCCTGATACTGCACCAGGGGGTGGAGAGGTGGACAGTGGGGATGATGAGGAGTACCAGGGCGATGAAGAGGATGAGGACTCAGGCCCTGAGTCAGGTGGGGATCTGAACTAGTATGAGATTAATCTGACGAGCAAGTTTGTGTGCATGTTTGTGTGCTTGTGTGTGTGTGCGTGTAAGTGTATGTATCAATTGTGTGTGAGTTTGTGTGTATGTGTGTCAAGCAAGTCTTTCGCTCTACATGGATTCTAATAAGCGGGAACTTCTACCTTCAGGACCTTCAGGAATGAGGATATCTTACTCTTTTCATTTTCTCTCAGGGGACGGAGAGGAAGGGGACGAAGAGGAGGACGATGATGGTGAAGGTTTGGACATATCCATGTTTCGACAGAATCCCGAGGTGTGCATGGCAGGGTGGGGCTCACGCATAGGTTTGCACTGCACTCCTTGAGCAGGGGAGCATTAACACATTTTGCACACATACTGGTATTGTAACAAATGCAAAGCGCAAGGTGGCACGCAATTTGTTGGCAATCTAGGGCCTGATTTTGTCCACAGAGACTTGCGCCGCAGTTGTACGCAGGCGTTGTGCTTTAAGGAGCCCATGTCAAAGAGTAAATGCAGGGTTGTGTTTTGCATGAAGAGAGAAGGAGCAATCTTAAGTCGTTTGCTCTTGTTGTACATCCAGCGAGGGTGACAGCACAAAGCCTGCTAGCTACTACCTGATTCAACCACGCATAGTTTTTTGTGTGTATTGCCTCCTGCCGTTTACAGCATCTTGAAAAGTTGCTAAAGGAGCTCAAGGGTGGAGACCAGGATTCAGGTGTGAGCATTTCTGTATCCTTACGCGCTTGTGTGCAAGCCTTGGGTCCGGACAGTGTAATGCAGAAGTGATGTGCCTATCATTATGAAAAATGGAGGATTGCTTGCAGCAAGCAGTGTAGAAGTATGACCGTTTGTCATGTTTGCTTGCTAAAAAACGGGTCCATGCTTCGACGTACGCACACCAGTGTACACATGAGCGCGCACACACATTACACTCACACACGCGCAGATGCAAGCGACGACAGCGAAGAGAGTGAGAGCGACAGTGAGGAGGAAGAGGAGGGGAGCAGGGCGCCCCACTGTGTGATCGAAGAGATAGAGGATCAAAAGCAGGTGGGAAATCACGTCACACACTGTAGGCATACAGGAACACAGCATTTGCTCAAATGCTCGGCTGCTTCGGCTCTGTTGTCCTCCTTGGTAGGTTCGTCTTGACAAAGGGGGGAATTGTGGATAGAGGCTAACGCGTGGAGGCAGAAATCGATGATCAGCAGACGCATTTACCTATATTGCTTATGCTATTGCCTTGTAATTGTTCAATTGTGATATCAGAATGTGTGCGCTACAAGGCACTGCTTTTGCATAATGAAGGGATCTTAAGACCACAGTGGTGGCTCCTCCAAATGGCCGCAGCTCCGCATTGACGCTCGATGACACAAATGGCCGCAGATGACGCTCGATGACACAAAGTGCTCGACACAAATCATTGACGCTTGATGACACAAACGGCCGCAGCTCCGCATTGACACACGATGCTAACGACTGCTCACACTGCTTTATCTAAATATTCATACTCACACAGAGAAATCCACACGAGTGCTTCAGTTCAAATGCTTGTATTTGCAAACAAGCGCTTGCGCTTGTGATTGTAGGAGGCCGCAGCGCAGGCAGGCAACAAGCGTGCTGCAGCACAGCAAGCAAAGGGCGAGACCTCAAACAAAAAGCAGAAGGCCCTGGAGCAGCCAAAGCCAGAGCCTAAGGCAAAGCAGGAGCAGCAGCAGCAGCAGACCCCAGGAAAGAAGGAGGAGAAAGGTTTAACTGCGGGCGAGGTGAAAACAAACAAGAACGTCCGAAGGTGAGTGGCTTTGCTGTTTTGTCTCAGGCCAGTGATGCAGTCACTAATTCCATCGTCGTAATCAGCGCGCTGGCCTTGTTTTGGTGTTGCGACCCTGAAGCTGATTGATCCCTGCCAGGATTGGTTGCTGGCAATTGCAACGGGATTGGGCCATCTTCATTGCTTAACATCACCCGCATTTGAATGCACATAAGCTACCAAAATTATAAATAAGCGTTTTAGACCTGTGCTCCTGCACACTGCATTTAGGCTCTCAATGCTTGTTCTATCTTGCTCGATTTAACCGTCACTTGCCATCTTGTTTCCTTGGTTATCAGACCTGCTCGCCAAGTTGACACAAAGCAAGCTTGCGTAATTCTTTCCGTGCACGTACACGACATCACACACACAATCTTTTTTTATCAGGTGGGAAAATGGCTTTGAGATTGAGGACCTTGCTATGGGCGCGCCCAATGGGAAGCTGGCAAAGGACGGGAAAAAGTGTTTGGTGCGTCATGGGAGGAGGGTCCTCTTCTTGGTATTACGGTTGGGTCCCTGCTTGCCGTAGCTGACCATACTTTTAAGGCAGAGGTATTCTGCCAGGACTTCTATATTCACTTCACTGTACATGGCTCTAACTCTCTGGTCCTGTATTGTTATTCTCATACACCTCTATAATTGTGAGAGTTCATTTCAAAAACGGCGCAGATTTCAATCACCTTGGCTGTTGGTGTAGATCCCTATGCAACAACCTATCAGCTACCCCGCAATGCGGGTTGCAGCTTGTGAGCGGAGTTGCTCAGAATGAGCTGACCACTCGTTAGTTGCTGCGCGCTCGCGTGCACACACACACATACACACACACACACACACGCGCACACACATACACACTCTTACACACATATATTGTAGGTCAACTACGTCGGGAAGCTGAAATCAAACGGGAAGGTCTTTGACCAAACCAAGGGCAAGAAACCGTTTGCGTTCCGTCTAGGTACGACTTATAATTTCTGTTTAGGATTTGGAAACCTGCTGTTCAACTTATACAGCATTGAGCGTTTGCTTCGCTATACCTGGCTCCATTTTTTCACGCATAGTTAGGGGTTAAGGTAAAGCGCAGTGCTCAAATTAAGATAATGAATGAGGCTGCCTACTACATGTCAGAGCAAGCCTGTGTCCACTTTTTACCATTGAACGGTGTGCCTGTTAAATGAGTGCTTGTGATGTATTGTACAATACGTTTGCTTGATCGAAACACACAATCACAAGAAGAACGAGGCTGCAACGGCCTGTTCGCAGGTGTCGGAGAGGTGATCAAGGGCTGGGATGTGGGGATGAAGGGCATGCGTGTTGGTGACAAGCGACGAGTTATTATCCCTCCTCACATGGGGTAAGTGTTTCTGGACGTGTTTTCAAATGCATTATAAATGTGTACACACCTTCAAATGCCGGTTGTTTTGAGGCGTTTCTTGCTTGGACACATTCTTTTGGTTGAGCTGCAGGTGCTGCTTTTGTTGCCAATATTGCCTTTTTATATCTTGCTGTCACCTTGCTGACCAATAAGACGACAATCTTAGTCTCCAGTACCAGCTCCAGTACCAGAAGGGTGCATTATATGAACAAGCTTCTTTTTTGCTTGCACAAGCAGATTCTTTCTATTCCGCATTATTTCCAGGTATGGCTCAACGGGAGTGAAAGGCGCCATTCCTCCCAACGCTGTTTTGGAGTTCGAGATGGTGCGTTTCAACAGACATAGCCCTTTTGAGCGCTGCTTAGGAAGTTCTTATATAGTTATTACGTGCCCTTTCTGGCATATATGCATATATGTATATGCGCATACGTAGACACAACACACATACACACACACACACACTCACACACAAACACACACACACAAACACACACACGCACGCACGCACGCACGCAAACACGCACGCAAACACGCACGCAGACACGCAAACACGCACGCAAACACGCAAATACGCAAACACACAAACACACAAACAAACAAACACATCTATATATGACACGCACGCACACACTCACACATGGCACACACACGCACCCATACACACACATACACACACACATTCGCTTACTTTTGCAGGAGCTTGTGGACGTGAAATAACCTGCCCAGCTCCTCCGAGACATTTTCCGTTTTTCCCTTTTATTTGCGATCGACAGAAACGCACTGGTGGATTTTATTTTTTATATGTCATTAATCCGGAAGAGATGAGCTGAACTTACTGCCATCCACCGCAGACGCCGCGCTAATGCTTCGCAAAAATTCAGCGACCGAGAAGAATTCACTCGAGGCTGCAGATGTGGTAGCAAAGGACCTACAGAAGCTCGACCTGGTGAGGAAATTTTTGAGGCACAGGGAGAACCCAAGGGAACCGCTTGTATCTTTTTGCAGCGGTTGCTTGCGAAAATGGGTGGTGGGACCAGCCACACAACAACAAGCACGGGCTTTTTCGGGGCTTTTCCCAGACAAACAGTACCCCACCCCCTTGTCGCCTGCAGCAAGGGCACGCGAACACGGGGAGCGGGGACGGAAACGGCAGCATGGAGCACCACGAGCAGGAGCTGCAGATGAGGGAGCAGCACCAAGATGATGAAGAGGAGGGCTCGAGCGGCAACGGGGGATACACCTTTGACACGCCCGAGCACAAAGAGCAGCTTAAGGCCCAACGCCAGCAGCTGTGGCAATGTGCGTCTATGGGGGTACCCATGTAAAGGCCTGAGGGCAAGGGTTTGTGGCGGATTCTTTGAACTCGAAACTGACCAAACCACACTCTGAACTTGCAGGGCTCAAGCATGTGGGTGCCAACATGTTTAAAGAAGGTGAGAGGCTGTGCTGTGGTGCGTATGCCCGCGCGGTTGGTTGTCAGGCGTGTGCAGTGAGTGGAAACAAGGAACAAAGGTTGCAGGCCTCCAGAGCGTGTTTTGTAAGCAACAGCGCGCTTTAGTGGATGAGTTTAACAGTTTGCCTTTAGGGGGGGGTGTGTGTGTGTGTGTGTGTGTGTGTGTGTGTGTGTGTGTGTGTGTGTGTGTGTGTGTGTGCGTGTGTGCGTGCGTGTTTGTGTGTGTGCATGTTTGTGTGAGTGTGTGTGTGTTGTGTGTGCCTGTGTTGTGCAAATGTCTTTTATGCGCTGGCACACGCCTCCACATACACACCCACACCTACCCACACGCACATGCACTACATCACATACGTGCTCGCACAAACACACGCACCGTACAAAGATCCCGTTGATTCAATGAAGAATGACCCGCAGGTGTTTGTGTGGTGTGTGTGAGTGTGTGGTGTGTGGTGTGTGTGTGAGTGTGTGTGTGTGTGTGTGTGTGTGTGTGTGTGGTGTTTGTATAGTAATTTGGTATGGTGTGTGTGTGAGAGTGTGTGTGTGCACGCGCATGTGCGTACGTGCGGGTATGTGCGTGCTTGTTTGTATTGTGCACATATCTTTTATGTGCTGGCACACGCCTCCACATACACACCCACCTACACACGCACACGCACGCGCAGCTCTGTGTAAATGTACAGTGCACAGAAACAAGTGTGTGCATGTTCAAGTAAACTGGTCCCACCCAGTGAAATACATGCTGCACATTAATCATTAAGCATTTACCCCTTGGCTCCTAGGCATCAACTTGACCAAGATCTCGTTACCTGTGTGCCTTTTCGAGCCTCGCTCGTTCTTGGAGAGAGTAACTGCCAACTGGGTGAGTGCTGGGATGGCCATTCTTAGTCCTCACTTGAAGCAAAGGGAGGGTATGGGCACCTGACTGAAATGTATCACGATTGGCGGTGCCTTAAGATCAGGAGTGGCCTAGGGTGGAACGAACATCCAGCAGAGGCAGCAGAGGAGTGGTTTCTTTGCGTAACTTAATCCCTGTTACTTCTAAGTGTGTACGTGCAAGTTGGTGTGTATGCTGACTTCTGCAGTATTTGGTGTGACAGTATAGCTGGAAGCCGTGTCAGTGTCAGTGTACCTGGAAGCTGTGTCTCCATTTGAGGAGGGGGGAGCGTTAATTCAGATATGCTTCTCTGCAACAACTGCGCTGGGTACCTTCTATCTTTGTCTACAGCTCTGCTGTTGCTACTTGCCGTTGGTTGATTACCACACTGCTGCTCCACAGTGTGTGTGTGCGTGTGTGTGTGTGTGCACGCACGCTTGTATGGGCATGCGCACTCCTACTTCAGAAGCAATAAACAACACCAGCAGTTTTTGATAGAGAGGACGTATCTCCCATTCCCTCCCCCTCGTGTCACAGGACTACCTTGACCTCTTGAACGCGGCAGCCGCTGAACAAGACCCTGTGGATCGTATGAAGTATGTGGTGGCCTTTGCCCTCAGTGGCCTGTGCCGGCAGGTGTCGTTCCACAAGCCTTTCAACCCCATATTAGGCGAGACTTACCAGGTGCGTAATTTTTTATGTGCACTCAGCAACTGTGGCTGATTCATCCTTTCACACACTCATACGCACACACACAAGCGCATACACATGAACAAAAACAAACACACTCACGTACACACACGTTAACAACTCACGCGTGTCTGTGGGATATGCACGCTGCTCAAGTGGAAGAAATTTGAAGATCAGAAACGGCTCCATGGGCCTCATGTCCAAAAACACCGTTGACTGCGTGCTTCTTGCATGAGTGTTGCGGAACCTTAACACACACAGGCATAGTTCTCCAACAGAAGCGTGGGTACATCTTGTGTGCATGTTTGTGGACTCACAATGCACGTCGGCATACCGCTCCATTGGCATGATTGCCGAGTAGGACATGCACAAGGACGCTTGTCGTCCACGCACGTAGGGGCATGGTCTGAATGGCATGTACTGAATGGCGTGGACCTTTGTTTGAAAGTGCGTGCATCACGTGCGTCTGACTCACCTTAACGGCACGCAGGCACGCTACTCCAATGGCACAGAGATCTACTGTGAGCAGATCAGCCATCACCCCCCAATCAGCAGTTGGCAGGTCGTGGAGCCGAGCGGCAAGGTTAGTGGGAGGAGCAGGTGTATCTGGAAGGGTCGTGGCTGGCGTGCTCCTTTTTGCACGGAACCAATGCTTTGGAGAAACAAAAGGCGACGTACGTGTGTAATAAAGATGCCCCCACGCAAGCGCCCGTCAGCTGGAAAGGGGGGGGGTGAAAAAGATGGCTTGTGTGTTTGAATTGGCTGGAGCATGTACATTGGTCAAGGCTGCACCACGCCCAGCTTGCTCCAGCTTGGTTAGGGGTCTTCTTTGTGCACATTGGGTGAAAGGGTACCTCAGCAGCGGTGGGGGCGTAGCAGTCACGCGTTTCGACTGCAGCTCTTACCTTGGTATTGCATTTAAAAACGCAGCGAAGTGGATGCGTCAAATTCCCCCTTACCCTTCAAGGGGCTTGTGGGTTGAGAGACTTGAGTAGTTAGTTTAGTGTAGGCGAGCACAAACCCAAAAGCCCAAGGGCCAGCACTTTCCTTTCTGTCAGGGCCCTGCATGCCTCCCAATGGGGCTGAGGAATGAGGCTTTGCTTTTAAGCCGCCCCCCCCCCCTGGAAATTTTCTGCAGCAGCGTTGCTTGTAGCTGGTGCGTTGTAAGTTTGTTGCCCTTTTCTTTCGACTCACTTGTCAGCGTGCAATAACAGCGTTTCCATTTTTCTTTGGACCTCTCAAAATGTATGATGCCACATCTGATTCAAACATTGCTTTACATGTAGGTTCAAAGTGCACGCACACACGAACACTAACACGTATGCGCATGCAAACACACACACACATTCCTACATACATACATACATACATACATGCCACTGCAGTTCACTTTTTTTGGCAACGGCAACTGGCACGCCGGCATTAAGGGCAACCACGTCAAGGGCAGGCAATCTGGCATCAACTGCGTCCGCTTCTCAGACGGAACCACCATCCATTACGAGCTGCCTGGCATCATTGTAAAAGGTGTGGGTTGCTTCTCTAGACCGCCTTACGCTGAACGGTGTCGAGGCAGGAGGACGGCCTTGATCTGTGCTTATGAGAGCTTTCATCATTCTCCTCCTAGGGTATAGGGCAGTTGGGGGGGTACATTGTGTTCGGTGATGTGACCCTGTTCGTGCACAGTTCCGTCTGTCGTGGGAGAGCGGCGGATTAAGGAATGTCCACAGTTCCTGACGACACTTCGTCGTCCCTGTTGAAATATTCGTTTCTTGCCTTCTCCTGTCTTCCTGCGTTCCCCAATCCTCTTGAGTGAACACTTCAGTATAAAAAACCTCTAATAGCCATGTCACGTCCGAGCACCTGCACAGCAGTGGGATGTCCTTGGCCTGGCTCCAGGCTGCTGCTCTTTGTTGTCCTTTAAAATGGGCACTCCAAATAAGCTCCCTGATAACCCCAAAGTCCTTTCGCGGGGGGGGGTTATGGCCAGGCTTTCGGCTGCTCTTTTTTGTCGTCAGACAGGAGCTTGTCCAGCTAGCTAGGTCTGATGGCCTTCTGTAGCCACGTAGGAAATAAAGTCAGTTCTAGGAAGGATTGGCTTGAAGCGTATTATGACCTGTAGGCAGAACACTGAGTTTGCCTGTTCCCAGTACTCGACAGATATAAGCTATTGGGAAAATGTTTGTGTGTGCCTACAAGTATGCGTGCGTTGCTTCTTGCAACTACTCCTTGCCAGCATGATGAACAGGTCTGTGCAATGACGGTGTGACGGTACAGTCCGTCAGAATACGGTCTGACAGTGGACGCCGTAAATGACGGTGTCAGGTTGTCATTTCAAAATTTGGGGACCGTCATGACGTTGCATGATGGTACGGTTGACGGTACGGTCCAAAAAAACGCAAAAGGCAAAAAAAAAGGCAATTTAAATGACATATTCTTTCTGTTGCATGTATGTCAGTTAAACAGATTGGTGTATTAATGAAAGGAATAGGAAAGGAAAAAGGATAGCAAAAAGTTGGTGTTTTGACCAGATTCAAACCCTGGTCTCAACTTTTCACAGCAATAAAGCTTGACGGTGGGTTTACTTAGTAATTACGGTGGACGGTCCCCTCAACCAACTGGACATCGTCATTTCTGAAACACCGTCATTTTGACGTTTTGACGGTACAGACCGTCAACCGTACCGTAATTACGGTGCAATAGTGCTATGATGGTGTCATTGCACAGCCCTGATCATGAATGTGCATGTCAGGGTATCAATTGTACAAAGACTTGTGCGCGAGACACACATGACAGTCCACATGCTTTTTGCTTTAAAAGGCATTCAAGAGGAGTTTTAAAAGCAACTGTGGTTGTTTTTGGACATCCCAACGCTTTGCCTGGACTCGCGAACCCCTCCCTCGGCGTCTTTAGCTTGTTTTCATTTATCCTAGTATTGCCACAAGTATGCACGCGCACACGCTCGCACATGCACACATTGTACGCAGGAGTGCTGTGGGGTCAGCGCTGCATCAAGTATGGAGGGGACATGAAATTTGTGGACGACAAGAATCAGCTCACGTGAGTACTTTTACTTATATGGGGGTATGTCAGGGGGAAGGGTACGCTTAGTGTGAAGTTCAGGATTTAAATATTTTAATTTTTTACATCACAAGCTCAGTGTAGCTTGACACTGAGTCAGGGCTCTTCTAAAGGCATGGTAGATCCCAAACGCAAGGAATCTGAGGTAGCACATTTTTAGGATGGGGTCTGTCAACAAGTGGCTAGGCGTTGTAGAATAGTCATGTTGTGCATGCTAACAACATGTTGGTGACCTCACCCAGGCAGAGTCTTTGCCAAATACTTCAGTATATCACGTTTTCGTAACGTGAAAGCCCTATGTGTGCTGCCTGTGTGAGCGTGAGGTGTCTGTGGAGGTTATTTAAAGTTGTGTGAGCACTGCCTTGCCTTCGTGATCGATGAGATGAAGTTGAGGTGCTCCCTGTGATGTAACCCTCAGCTCCATGTGTGTGTTGCTCTTTGTTCTCTCTTTCATGCTTGTTTCATGCCTTGTTGTGTGCGTGCCGCCACAAATGTAAATGCAGGTGTGAAGTGGAGGTGGACCCTCAGCCCCATCAGTCGTGGGCGTCGTCTTGGTTCAAGAGTAAAAAGGCGTGCGGCTACAAGCCAGACTTGGTGGGTCCCCTCAAACCGTGCTGATATGCATTGCTAGGCCAAAACCAGCATAGGTCAGCGGCTACTTCCAGTAGATCTGCCCAGGGTCCTTTGTTTCGCACTTGCTTGTTATTGCATTCGCACGCTGAAACTGCACACGTTGTGCACATCTGGCCCTTTAAAGGCGTGGGTGAAGACCAGTCTGTGCCTGCAGCTTCGACGGTGGTGCAAGTGCCCACCTGAAACGGGGACACGCAACGCAGCAAGACAGTTTGCTGGTTCATTGTGGTGCTTGCTTTTGCCATCTATAATGATGTGCAGGATCACCAATCTGCTTTAGCATGCAGCAACCTCATGAGTGTTTTACCCTCTCCCACGTGTCCACAGATCCGAGGCACTCTAAAGAAGGGCGACAAGGTGCTGGACTCGTGTCACGGCAACTGGCTGCACCACATAGACTGGGAGAAGGGCGTGAAGAATGTGCGTGAATGTGCTTGTGTGATTTGGTGCTGGTGTCTGCGTTCGTACGTGTGTTGTTGTCTGGGTGTGTGTATATGCGTATGCATGTGTATGCGTGTACGTCAGTGCATGTGCAATATGATACAAGTTTGATGGCCCTCGCAAAATTTGCAATGTTCCTTCCTCCCTAGTATGTTTTTCAAGGCTAAATCATCTTGAGTTGGTAGCCGCCTGGTCCTTTAACATCTGTGCTCCACATTACTCTGGGTTGCGTCTGGCATGTGCACACACGCACACACACTCACACGCACGCACGCACGCACGCACAAGTACATGGACACGTAATCCACATGTCCGCAGGGCAAGGTGAACCGTCTGTGGGACATCAAACACAGCCCTCCCTCATTGCAGACCCCCATCCCTAACCCACTGCCCAGCGATGCCTACCAGCGCAAGGACTTGACGTACTTAAAGCAGGCAAGGATCGCTGTCATTGTTGGTGTGCATCGGCGTTTAATCAGCAGGCGAAGTTCTTGCATGACCAGATGCTTCTAAACAGGCATAATCCTTACAGGAATTCAACCGATCCTCTCTGAGGATCTTTAACAATTATTTGAATTACAAATGCAAGCCTAAACACTCTCGCGTACACACATATGCGCATGCATGCCCGTGCACACACACGCACACACACACACACACACACACACACACACACACACACACACACACACATACATACAACACAAACACACACAAACGCATATTCATACAGGAGCATAAACATACAGGAGCATAAACACACGTAAATACACAAATATACACACAAAACACACCAACTGTACGTGCACCATGCAGGGCGACCAGACACTATCCCAAGACTGGAAGCACCAGCTTGAGGAGCGGCAGCGAAACGACCAAAAGCTGCGGAAAGAGGGCGGTGCAGATGTGGATGTGGGGAATGGAGGCAAGCACTGATTTGATCTGTGCAGCGAGTTTGTGCGTGTGTTGGTGTTTGGCATTGCTAGGAAGATAAAAAAGTGCTAGGCAGCTATGTAAGCAGTGGAAAGTGGGACCGTTCCCACACGCAAGGAGGTGGTGAATCTGCGCTGACAGACCTGACCAGGAGCTTTATGGGTTATTTGATCTGTCCTCGACCTAAGCTCTGTCAGTAGGTGGGACACATACATGAGTGTTTGCAAAGCCAGATCAGGTGTTTTATTATCTGAGTTATTATGATGCTCTGCTACGCGCACAGTTATGTGTGTGTTCTTGCATGTGTTTGTGTGTGTGTTAATGTGTTACCATAGGCTCGGCGTGAGATAGGGTCGAGCATTATGTGTTTTGCTGTCATTATTCTGCACTTCTGAGATTCCTTGGGTTGGAGTTAGCCATAAGCAGCCGCTTTAAAACCCGTATTGATTCTACTTATTGTGCCAAGTTATGGAAACATGAGCTACAAGCAGCTTCTATTTAGTAATGCAGCATCTATCGTTGATCACAACTACAAGCGTGGATTTACGGTGTCTGTTCCATTTAGTTTACAAAGGCATTCAGCTGCAGTTAGAAATGGGAAAGGATCTGCTCATTGGTGCCCTTTCAGTTGTTAATTTTGCTATTAATATCCTTTCAATTCTTAACGAGGAGCTGTTGACTTGAATGTGTGAAACACAAGTATGTAACATCAATGATCCATTGAGCTTCTTTGCACGTGTTGTGTTATCGGTCATGAAGGTTTACGCCGCCCAAATAGTATAATGAGCTTTTACCACTCATTATAAGCTGCAAAGCTGGCGTCGAAACAGGTATGAAGACCAAAGTGTTTCAAATTTGGTTTCCTGGCATGATGGAATGAAGCAAGTTGTCAATGCTAAAACAGTCGATTTTGATTTTGAGGGTATTACATAGATCAAGGGGAGACAGCAAACTCCCTACTACGCTGAAGGAAAAGAAGAAAAGCAGCAAAAGAGGCCGGTTGGAAGAAGGGGGGAGACATAAGGAAAAAGGAAAGGTTCAGGCGGAAAAAGTTGGGTTTAAATAAAGTTTTGAAAGCTGCGTGAGGAAGACTATAGCGGCAGAGCAAAGTAGAGCTGAGGCAGCAGCTGCACCCCCTCTGGAAAGTTGTGACAGTTGCGCTGTCAATTCCTCCGGCTGGAGGACCTCGTCTCATTGAGTAACTGAGGTTACAGACAGGATCCCAGGATGTGTCTGCTTTTTTACACCAGGAAAAGCAGACTTTTTTACACCAAAAAAGGCAGGCTTCATACATCTGTTTATGTTTCCTCTAGCTACTGTTTCTTTTGCTTAGCCAGGTGTGGTTCCAGACTTTTACCAAGCTTCCGCTGAGATGCCCTTTGAGGTATATATAATGATGTTATGTCTTACCTTGCACCAGGAAACTAATAAACCGTCTTTTAATGACCGTGTTTTACTTTATGAACAGGCGAGCAGTCCTACTTTTGACTGAAGCCTTTTCTTGTTAACCTTGTAACAGAGGTTACAGAGAGGCTACATATTAAGCCACCAGTCAAAAAGTGCGACTGCTAGGCTTGGTGAGGAACATCAATCAGCTTAAATGTTTTGACTTGACAACAGAATGACTCACATGCATGTAAATCTAAATCTGACATGCAGTGGAAAGCACATGGGGGCAAAGCTGTCAGGATGTCAGAGAAAGTGGGTCATTACATGATGATGATAGTAGTGGGTCATGATCCTGCTCTTACTCTCTTTTCTCAATCCGTGTGCCGTCACAGCGTGCGACCACTGCCCAGCTTTTGTTTAGCGCGTTTGAACTGCAATAATACCTTTGCCTGGGCTTTGGACTCCCTATTAGAAGCCTTCATTGGCTCAATTTTGTGGTTTGAGAAACGCAGTGACAGAATTGACGACATGGTTACCAGCATAACTCTGCCTTGATCCTATATGAAGGCTAGATTATACAAGGAAGTGTACAGGCAGTTTCCGGATAATTGCTGCAAATTGGGGCAAGAAATAAGCCCAGCAATCAAGGCCGGCCAGCGAGCACAGCTAACAGCCTTACACCAAAAGCACTGCGTTGACGACACCGTCGTTCTCGGGGTTGTTTGTGACCTGCGTGTGTGGAAGTAGGAGGGGTGCGTCAACTCCAAATACGACTCATCACCAGCGACAAGGCATAGTTATGGCTTGCAGTATAACAACTCTATGTGCAAGAACATGATCCACCAAATCAGCCCCTCAAAATATGTACTCAGTACACACCAAACGAGACCCAGCGGGGCGTGTAGCAGTCCAACAACGCCATGCACCTCCTTATTTTACACATTCCACCTTAATTTTGGTGGGGCTCAAGCTAGTGTGAGCACAAATTGAGGGACCTCCCTTCACGCTCATCTACATCAACAAAGATTTCTATGCTTATATGCAGTCGCACCTGCGCGTACTTGCCCCAAACCACTTTGCCTCCAGGTGTCACGAGCCCCAGCTCGCTGACGTTGACCTCAATGACGGTTCCCTTTGTGACCACTCCTAGCTGGGTGTACATCTGCGACATCCAAGACCATGATGCGACGGAATTGGAATCTGGAGGGTGGGCCTCAACGACAGGCTTGCTTCAAATACCGTAGATCCTCAATTAGTGACATCAGATCAATTAAAATTTCGTTTTCAGTACGTAAGGGGGTCTGGGGATTAACGTTTGAGTTCGAAGGGACTTTGTGAGAGTCCTGTTGGGAATTAATTTGTGAATTAGAGAGCCCCCCCTTGTTGAGCTACTGCTGCTGCTGCTGCTGCTACTGTGCAGGCTGATGGGTAGACTGCCCATTGGCTGCATGGGGAGAACGACAGCTGTGAGTGCTTGCACGCGTACTTCCCACAATCAGAGAAGCAACCCCTTCTTACCCACTTGCCATCTTCTCTAACTCTGTGTGGATGCCCCAGAGGAAGGACCTCAAGGGGCTGTGAGAGGAAAAGGTTTGTTTTTGGAGCAAGCATGCATGGGCGCCCCACGGGCCGGGCCTCTTCATCACAGCCTCGCCCCTTGCCTTGCCTCTTGCTTCCTCAGCCAGCTCCTGAGCTGCCTCTCCCTCTGCAGCCTCGCATGGCGCTCTGCTCAGGAGCAGTCAGCCTCTCAACTGGGACCAACACTTTAAGAACAGGGCCAGGGGGATTCACACTGGCACGCTGGGAAGCCATTTTTTAATCACCGTCAAAACCACTAAATTATTTTAATTTCACTTCGAATTGAGTTCAGAGAGGGCTCTGAGAATCATAAATTTTGTATTTAAATTCCTATTTTAGTGTTTGAGGAACCACGGTAAATCGAGGAAAAGTGCAAGAGGTACCGGACAAAGGATGATGAATGCCTTGGACCTCCTATCAGTTGGAAAGTGTGAGCATGCTTGTGAATAGGTCTGACCTTGGTGCACAAACCGGAACAAGACGCGTCGGTCTAAGCACATTTGCTTTTTGTCTGATGAGCACAATGTATGCGATGCAAGATTTCCTGATTAGCAGTGGCTAAAGCCGGGAAGGAAGGGACACAACACGGCCACTCTATTACAAAGTGAGGGTACGAAAGGAGGAGTCTACACTGCCTAGCTGAGCAAACTTGACAGGCATGGGTTAATACCTAGGGCTAGCACTCGCCAGAGCTCCACCAGGGAGCAGTAAGAAGAACTAGGCCGGCGAACGAGGGAAAATCGTACTTTTGGTGCTTGCGTCAATTGCTAGTAGGTTTCACTTCCCGTACTTAACGGAGGCAACAAGTGGAACTGCTCAGGATGTAGGTTGTAGTCTAGGGCACGGGCTGCCCCAGTTGGCCATTCGGTTTCATTTGGCTGCATCAAGAGTTTGTACTGTTTGTATTTTGTATACAATCCATTCCCATTATAGTGCAGCGAGTGGCTCTCACTGTTGTTAGTATTTTGTTTCACGGTCGTCACAGGTGCAAATTCTTGTTAAGGTTCAGTGCTGTACCTGGCCGTTAGGGTTCTTCTTGATGCCAATGATGTCTAGGCAGAAAGTGGCCTTCAGCTCAGGGTGTGTGACGTGTGCCTTGGTGATACGCAGACCTACAAAGCAGATTAAAATATAAGTATGTGGGTCATTGTGTGCGTGTGCGCGTGTGTGTTTGTGTGTGCTGTGTGCCTGCACACGCATGCGTGTGGGTGTGTGACGTGTGCCTTGGTGATACGCAGACCTACAAAGCATGTTTATATATAATATGGGTCCTTGTATCCGTGTGTGTGTGTGTGTTTGTGTGTGCTGTGGGCCTGCACACGCATGCGTGTGGGAGCAGTTGTACACACAGAAAGCTGCGTCTTTGCCACCCACAACAGACGCACAACGCCACGGCTTTGAGAGGCACGCCAACCTGAGCATGGCAGCATACGGATGCAGCCCCACTCACGCAGCGCTAGTTCCTGGGCTATGCTTATGCTTAAGAATCTCTGGCGTTGTGACCTAGCGAATTTTTACCCCTTGTCCTTGATGAGCATGCCTCTGTAATTCACACAGCTGCAATGGCACAATCACAACACGTGCATGAACGTAAACACTTACAGACATCAGGATCTTCCAGGCCAACACACTTCACTCCTAGCTGTCACGTAGGGTGCACATAACTACCAACATTCACCAGGCAGTTACACACGCGCGTAGGAAAGAGCGAAGTTTGTTCCTGCACAGTACTATGGTCGCACAGTAACACAGCTGATGAACCACATACAAGCAGAACAGCCCAACTCGTTGCTGATCCACAAAGTTGTTCCTGCACAGTACTATGGTCGCACAGTAACACAGCTGATGAACCATATACAAGCAGAACAGCCCAATTCGTTGCTGATCCACATACAACCAGAACAGCTGAACCACATACAAGCAGAACAGCCCAATTCGTTGCTGACCCACAAAGCTTGGTTCAGACTTGTAACAGGACACCAGCACCAAACAGGATCAAGCATACAACAGTTCAAACAAACATGAAAGGCAGCCTCGCGCTTGCAACACTCTAAACATAATAGGCAGAACATTCTTGAAGTCTTTTGGTGGAGCTTTGGTGGATTTGAGCACTGGTTTCAAACCCTTCTCTTCTGACCACTGATCTTCATCAGCGTATACAATATATCTTTACATTGGTATTATTCAGGCAGCTCCATACCCATCAAATTAAGTGATCGACAGGCAGTCTCACACGTGCAATACCAGAAACATGACAGCTAGCCTCGCACCTGTGGGCCTGATGAAGCGCTCATACTTGGGTGGCTTTCGGGTGAAGCCTGGACCCACGAACGTCATCTGCAAGGACGAGGATTGACAGAAAACCACAGTGAGAAACCAGAATTGGACTAGCTGCTAAGGCAGACGGAAACGGAAGCAGGGGATGGAAATGAAGAGGATAAATTAGTGAGAAAATGAGAGAGCAGTAGCTGTGAGAAACGCAAGACGAGAGGAGTGAGAAAGAAAGAGGACGAACTGGGTTGAGAAAGAGAGAGGCAGGGGTGAGAGGAGATGGGAGAGAGGAAGGGGGGAGGTGGAATAAGAGGAAGAAGAGGGTATAGGGGGAACAAGATTTCCATAGTAAACCAAGCCGTCACAGTGCAGTCCGTTCCGACATGGACCTCAATTGGCCACACAAATACGCGTGAAATTAAGCCACGGCCACCAATCATGAGCTTTTCCCAGGCCAAATGCACAAACAGGACAGTCAACCAGCCATTAGTAATACTCTTTTTGTCCCGTGCATTCACATCTTTTATGGATTACCCTACCAATATAATCTGTCTTCCGTCCCAAAGACACACACACAGACACACACACAAACATATGATTGCCTGATCAACCACTGTCCCCCCTGGCTCTGTAGACACACACATACACATACACTCACGTAAAATTTCCAACAACCATCTGTTGAGCCGTTTTGGCCCCTTACACACTTGAACACGCACATATTATTCAACGAACATCAGCTTCCAGGGCCCCACACAACGAGCAGTCCCTCCTATCACATCTCACCTTGGTCACCACGCGCTTCCATGACTTCTTTTGTCTCTTGCCAGACTTTAGGACCCTGGGAAGCGTAGCACATTCAAGTGGAGGCAGGTTGATAGCAATGATGACGGTGATGATGATGAATGATAATAACGGCATGGAGCAGGAACCTCATTGTTCCTGGAAGATGACGATGATGATGATGATGATGATGGGGCACCATACTCTATTGATCACTGGACGATTGTGCGTGGAGCCAGAGAGGACTGCAAAGCTTCTTTTATGTTTTGCGGTGGTCAGGAGCAATGGGGGAGCGTTCCTTTTTTGTCATATGTACATATGTATGAATCAGGGTTTTTCAGTTTGTTTTTCTAGGAGCAAGGGTTCGATTAAGTGCATAAAATTTTGCGAACCCTCGAACTGTTTGAAGGGTTCGATGTGCAATTCTGGAAAAGGGACCCCCTGGGCTTCCCCCAACCGCCTCAAAAACCTCACAATTCGTTGAGAATGTTTATAGATTAATAGTGGGAAAAGAAAAGGACCCGGAACAGGACCATGCAACCATCCAGCTGAAAGGGCTGGGATGCAGTGCACAAGTGTACTGCGCCCACTAGTTAGTGGGTGGTGCTCCCGGTATCATTTTAGATGAGAAACGTGTGAGAAATGTGCTGTGCCGGAGTGTGAAATAGAGGACGTCGTGCCGAGGGCATGACACCACGTAGCGTGCCCAAGGACAGGAACAACTCAGCAGCAGGGTCAGCAGCAGCAAGAGCAGCAGAATGGGGGGCTCAGGCCACCATGCAGCATGAGCATGAAACACACAAACACAACACGCACGCATCCGCACGCACACACATGTACATACACACACATGCACACGCACGTGCACGTGCATACGCACGCACACACACACACGCACGCGCGCATACGCACACGCACGCACGCACAAGCATGCACACACACACACAAACACACACATACAAACACACACATATGGAGGCCACCATAGATGGGACAAGGTGCTTATCGAGGAAAGAGTGGGAACAGCAAGTTTGAGCCCCAAGTTGAGTGGCTAGGGTCCTCCCCCGCACTTTATAGGACTTTAAAGTTCGACAGAGTCTTACAAGTTCGTCAAACTCTGACCGAACTCCGAACAACACTTTTTAAATTCGTTAAAATGCGTGAAAGTTTGCGAACCCGAACTTTTGGCCGAACCCCGAACTGAACAACCCCCGTATGAATTATATGTTAACAAGTTCACACACTGTGAGGCCCGCGCAAGATACTTTTAACATATACACACACACTCACCCACAGACGTAAAACACACACATACACACACACATACACACAAACCACAAACCACCGTGAGGCGCAGGCCCACTTGGACATGAAACACGCATACTTCTCAGTAATTGTAAAACTAACATATCTATACAGTTTAAGGCATCCACTCTTGAAACATCAAAATGCCCAACTCACTTGAACATCTCTTGCTCGGCCACGGGCCTGACTTTGGGCAGGGGCACCTCCCACTTGCCCGCCTTCTCTTTTCGTTTCTGCTTAATGGTGTTGCTCAGTACCTTGGCACGGTCCACCTGCGTGTGTGTGTGCGTGTGCATGCGTGTGTGTGTGTGTGTGTGTGTCTGAGAGTGTGCGTGTGTGTGTCTGAGAGTGTGCGTGTGTATGTGCACACTATGTGTGTATTTGTGTGCATTTCCACACGTGCGTGCGTGCGTGTGTTTGTGTGTGTTTGTGTGTGTATAAATATGAGTGTGCACATGTAAAGATCGCAGATATTGTACGTGCTCATAGACACCTTACTAGCTTCACATTACATGTAGATCCGTACCGCCGACGACTACACGTAGCTCCGTATGCTTCTGTACCTGTTCCTTATCCGAGTGACTCACCGCCCCAGGTCCACACAAAGCGTGTGTACGAACGCTACTTTTCGGCAAGGCTTGCTAAGCACAAGGTGCGTGATAATTCAACTCGCACGACATGACTGCAAACTTGCGATGCAGCACAATCCTCATCATTACGAACCTTTGCCTGCAGCAGGGCAGAGGCCCTACCTTTCACCGTAGCAAAAAGTCTGCAAGCACACCCTTTCTCTATTATCTCAAACTAGTCAGCGTGCAGGCGTCGCACCCCTAGGTGCCCCACATCTGAAAACTCATACAAGGATGCTGCACCAATCTCGCCCTCTCTGCATTTACAGCATGCCCTACTTAAACTCACCTGCTCACGCTCCAGCAAGTAGGCAGGCACCGCATTCTGGGGCGCTCCGTCATCTGCTTTGCGCTTGCTGTCCTTCTCCTCATGCATGGCAATGGTCTTCTTCATCTGCGCCTTCTCCGCGTGCCGCTTCTTGGTCAGCATCTTACCCTTGAGACCAATGGAGTTGCGTGCCACTTCAGCACGCTTGTGCACTTGGCGGGCATCCTTTTTCCTCTTTTTGTCCTCGTGATCAAACCGCCGCCCTGCGTGCGTATGTTGATGTGTTTGTGTGTGTGTATGTATGTATGTATGTATGCACGTATGCACGTATGTTCGCATGTACGCATGTACGCATGTACGCATGTACGCATGTACGCATGTACGCATGTATGCATGTATGCATGTATGCATGTATGCATGTATGCATGTATGTATGTA
>Ga0307942_1000631_pt1 | contig 25237 bp, 26 predicted proteins | sample OrgLakmetagen175_FD_201846 | JGI IMG/M metagenome (GOLD analysis project Ga0307942, IMG submission 201846) | Saline water microbial communities from Organic Lake, Antarctica - #175 | ecosystem: Environmental > Aquatic > Non-marine Saline and Alkaline > Saline | place: Antarctica: Organic Lake... | reverse complement strand
CCCTCAACTCTGTACTCTACTTGGGTTTTTTTCTTTTTCCTGGTTTCCTTTCTTTGGTTCTGGGTCTCCTTGAGCAGCTTCCTTTTGCTTTCTCCTCTGCTTGAGCCCTCTCTCCTCTTTTTTTTTTGTTGTCTGTCAGGTCCCTGCTGGGGGCCGTAGCTGTAACACCCCCCCAAAAAAAAAAAAGGTTTAAGCATTCGATAAGCCTAACTTGCCCCCTCTGCCTTTAACTAGACAGTGCCCTGCATATCCTTTCTGGATGCCAACATACGCAAATAAGAATTATGATCATTGAGAGGCACAACTTAGCATGCAGCATGATCAGCATGATCTTCAAAGCCATCAGCAAGACAGGCTCTCTAGGATCCTGCTTTGTCTGCATGGATATAGCAGTGAACGGCTGGCTATGCAAAATCTTCAGATTCCCAATACAGCTGAAACCAGGATTATACCAAAGTGGCTCTTTCCATCCCTCTTCTGACAAAAATAGGTTTACCTCCAGCCGTCCGGAAGCACTGGTTGTTCCCATCTCCAGCCGTCCTCACACCGTCCTCCCACCTCCCTCCTCCCACCTCTAGCCGTCCTCCTTCCTCCCGCCTTCCTCCCACCTCCAGCCGTCCGGATGCTGTACTGGTTGCTTCCTTCTCCACGAAAACAAAATTAGCAACAGACTAGCAATGAAGGGGGGTGGGTTCTTAGGAGTGGCAGGGAGCAACTGAGGGAGATTAGGAGCACCGCAATCCATTTTCTCCAGACAGCACCGACCCAAAGATCTCAGCATTCTTCACTGTGACATTCACCTCATTGAGATCAAGTAAACCGTAGATCAAGCTGAGCACCACACAGGAACAGCACAAAAGCCCCTGCACCAGCCTTCAAGGAGCCTCTGTTACACTCCACACCATCCTTTTGGGAGTGGGTGGCACCATCTACAACGCTCACACACTGGAGCCTTTTAATCAGCTAGGTCTTAATTCTCAAAGATTTAAGAAACTTGCTTCCAAGCCTTCATGTTAATTCTGTCAATTACGCTGCCGAATTTGTCCATACCAGACGTGCCAGCACTATCAACTCTTATCAAGAGACGGTTTCAGGCCAAGTCTGCAACCCTCTTGATCCCCATTGATCTTTTTCTTTTTCTTTTGGGAGTTTTACAGTACCTAATACCAAAGTAGTCTTTTCCTAAAATAATGTGGAGAGTGTTTTTTCACTGCCTGCGCAGTTTTATTTTACTTTTTTACCTTTAAACCTGCCAAGAATAACTACCTAGCCAGACAAATTGAAGATTACCTGCAAAGCTGGAATGTATGCCAACATAACACCAGCTTAAGCGTATTAGCGAGATGTTTTTGAGCCATAAAGGTGTGATTACGCTCCTCCCCCCTCTACGTGAAAAGGAGGCGACGGCTCAACTAGTTTGTGATTGGCAAGTTTGTAACAATAGTACAATCTAATTGGCCAAACAACCAAAGACCATAAATCATTACTCACATTAAAAATCCCAGGGAAATTGCACGATTTGTCTATGCCACTGATTTAGCGTGACACACACGCACACACACACACACGCACACACGCACACACACACACACACTGGGAGAGCACACTCATGCCGTAGCAAGTTTATATTGGCCCCTCTCCCACCGAGCCTCAAACTCCCTGACAGCACAGAACTTGCCTACGGACATAGGAACATTGTAAGAATAGCTAAGGTCTGTCTTGAATGCTTGTTGTGACTTGCTCACAAACACCCAGAGAATAGATTCTCTGGGACTGTGAACAGATGGCAGCAGCTCTATGACAGTTCAAGAGAATCAGCTCGAAAGGGGCCAGTCGGGAAGGTCCAGCAGGCTGCAAGCGGCAACTTGCCGCTTGCACTGAGCATGCAGCACTGGGATCTCCTTGAGGTTATCCCGGTGCTGCATGCGCTGACAAGGGGGAATATTGACCGCAGCATGCTGTACCTGCTCTTGAATGAGCCTACCATATACACACAAATGTTTATAGGCAGTATGATGAAGCTTTAATTGTAGTAGCAAAACAGCATCGCTCAGTTTAAGGAGTTAACTGGAATGTGCAAGGAATTGCGCACCACCTGGAATTATGGCAGCCCGGGAAATAAACCGATTACAATGTCACCATGTCGGTGCTTCAATTAGAGGTGAAGTGTTTCATGGAGTTTTGGATGCAGCCTCACACACAGCCCACAATGTCCGTGCACGTGTTGGCAGTCCTTCACAGTATAATGCCTCAGTTGCCTCCACCACCCCCACCTTGAGCATACGGTCAAATAGGCGTGCGTGGCAGGCGGGAAGACACCATGATTTAATGATGGAAATGAGGATGCAACCAGCGGCTGAGGATGAGCAGGCTAAACATTTCACTGAACCACCACCTGTGTGTGTAAGTGTGTGTGTGTGTGTCTTTGTGTGTCAGTGTGTGTAGAGTAATTGTGGATTTCAACAACTCAGCTGTCGGATTCAGGGTGGCATTGGGTGCTGATGACAAAAAATTGTAGTCTTGCATCACGTTGCCACCAAACTGCGAACAGTCAGATCACCTTAGCTCACAATCATAATGAGGCTGTCTACCAAACTAACGCAAGTGCACCACAACATGCATCCTTACCAAGTAGTCAATTATGAGCATTTGTTGGCTCAATCAATGCGCATATACCATCCACAAAAATCAAAAGTAAATCATGCTTAAGCTGGTACCATGATTCGTCGTGACACCATGCCTACAGACACAAGGAAGCAAATTTGTAACACCGCGCCTACAGACACAAGAAAAGTATGTCTCATTCCTCTGTATGACAAACGAGGAGGCTTAAAGGTGTGTACAGTTTTACTTATCCCACCTCCACACTTGTGGGAGTGTATGTTTTGTGGAAGATCTTCCCGATGACTGCACATACACGCTGAGCTACGATTTTCAACGTTCAGACAAAGGACTGTAATCTATCTTCAAGACGCACAGGGCAGTTTAGTGCAGAACTCAAGCCTGTGGCACTGAAACGCTTCTCAATTTAAGTCTGGTGGATACTCGTCCTGCAAGTGCTACAGTTGGAGCTCTTTTGCCCTCCCTGCAACTGCCACTCTCCTGTCATTCATTGCTATCTTATTGTAGCGGGCAATGTAATCTGCTTATGGACATGCCTTGCAATTGGTCCCTTGCCAGATGACCAGCGCCAGATGACCAGCGCCAGACTTGTGTGGGTCTGGTGCTGCTTATATGGACTACGGAGATCCAGTGCAAGGAAGTTCACAATATAAAGTTTTTTTCCAGGATAGGTATGCAACTATTCGCTGGATAACAATGGTGTAGTTAGAATTGACTGGAAAAAAATTAACATGTTACAACAAGAATCAGTACAGAAAATTACGCTTGTACTTCCCAATGTGCAGGACGCACATGGGCTGAAAGAAATGTACGAATTTCAACGGTGGGTAACACACGTCAGCGTACCTCACACAAGGGAGAACGCTGTCTGGTGCGCCACACTATCCTTGACCAAGGAAGCCTGGCATCGCATTTTGGTGGAATAGACACACAAAGTTAGCATAACAAACACAAGTAAGATTTATTTTGAGGGGTTGTCCACTAAGAGAGGCACTGGAGCTTGCCTTAAACTTACAAGCACCTCCGATTTGCCAAAAAATTACTTGCCATGAAAGCCTTCGTTGCAAGAATGGATCTCGATGGCTATTATCAGCAACCTTTTAGCTTTAAAGTGAAAGCTTGCATTGTTTTCTAATATCACACTCCCTCAATTTTAAGCAAGTATGATATCTTGCTGAAATGTTTGCCGACAGCGATCCAAAATTTTATGCCCTCAAGCTCCGAAAGAAAGTGCAAAGGAAAGAGAGACCTTGCTTCTAGTGACACCCGCACGATGAAGCAATATGGATGCTACAGCATTAATACTAGAGCAATAGCAATTGGAGGAGCAGTCGGACGTGTGATATCAAAAAAGCTTATGATACTATGCAACAAGCTTATGGTACTATGCAACAAGCTTGCGGTGCTATGCAATGAGGAGCAGTCGGACGTGTGATACCTAAAAAGCTCATGGTACTGACAACATACCATGATTTCGAAGGAGCAGTGTAGCGGATGGAAATTTTGATGCTTGACTGCTTCCCTTGTTTCATACTGCCAAGCAGCATAGTGGTCTTGCCACTAACACAGTCCTGTTTTACAGTGACTTCTGCTGCTTACGAGTGACATATGCTGCTTACGAGTGACTTCTGCTGCTTACGAGTGACTTCTGCTGCTTACGAGTGACTTCTGCTGCTTACGAGTGACTTCTGCTGCTTACGAGTGACTTCTGCTGCTTACGAGTAACTTCTGCTGCTTACGAGTGACATATGCTGCTGATCACGAGTGAGGTTATAGCGGCATGCCTTATCATGGGGTCCACAAAGGCAAACGTCCTCCTTGATTAGGAATTGTAACGCAGGTATTATGCTAAAAAGCATGAAGACCAGCCTTGGTCACGCTGTTGAGCACCACTATTCTGACCTGCGAGTGTGTACAGGCAGCAAATTCAGAAGGTGTGATGAGCGATCTGAGGATGATCGCCCTGAATTTTAACAGGCAGCAGCGAAATCTGGAACATGAAAGTTCCTTATTTGGGCCTGACTCACCCTGATACAATTGAGGAGTTTCTCCTCGTGTTTCTCGAAAGCCTTTCAGAAAGCACGAATATTGATTACAATAACAAATAAATTTAAGGTGTAATTCGAAAAGACGCATCACAGAATTCCCCCAGAGTTTTGGATAACTGACTAAAATTTCAGTACAAATTTCGAGTGTTAAATGTATATTATTAGATGTCCCAAGCGACTGTGTACATACATCATATAGGACATGTCCCTGCTTACAACACCATAAACGACCATAGACAGAATTCTTGAGTATGGGATTTGGAACCTTAAGAAATAAGCAAAATCACCAAATTGTAAGATTATCAGTTGTTTTAATATGGTTGATGTTTAGCCCGTTGGGACCGGCAGACAAAGTATTTGATGTTATTTCAGCAGCATATGAGTATAAGCCCACTGTAATGTTACGCCTTTTAGTAATGGCCATACTTCTCAAAGTGTTTAATGAAATAAATTGTGTGATTTTAATGCTGGTCAGCAGTGTTTCAGCCTGCTCTTCCTTGAGTATTCCTTTGTATGTATTACCACCTGAGGCGAAAGGCTCATTAGGGCCTGAACACGAGCTAAGACTAAGTGTTGCAGAGATGGTCTCAACAAGCTGCGCCAAGAGAGTTCCAACTGACAGTTGGTGCACTTGCTCCCAGTCGAAAACTTGAATACTTCCGATGCTGCCAAGGGCTTGGCAGTTCGTCCGTTTGTGTGAGCATTTCAGAAATTAGCCGAGTCTACAACCATCTGCTTTTATATGTTGTTCTGTTCCACTAGCTTTACCCAATTGATAAATCAAACAAGGCCCGCATTACAGCGCGCAGTTCATCAGTGGCAGCCTGCCTAAATGGCAGTAAGCAAACAAAGCAAAAACAGGCAACTGAGGTCAACTTACTTTTGTCAGTGTCTCCGGGTGTTAATTTCTTCATTTAAAATTGTCTTTGCCCTCACGACTTGCTCTAATTTAGATATATATCCTCTTTCACCATTGGCAGGCTTGTAAAAAAAGAAGAATTATACAGGCAGTAAATTAACACTCCCAAGTGTGACTCGGTTGTTTTTGAGGCCGGCAGTGGCCGGGACGGGTGGTCATCCCTGGTAGACCCTTAACTTATCTCTGCAGTTTCTGTGCCTGGTGCTCATGCTTGTTTGAGGCTGGTACTCCGGTCTCTTAGTAACTTCTTATCTCTTTCTGGTACTTTTTTGTTTAAACCTCTTTGACTGAGCCTTTTTTGTCTGCTGGTATAGGAGTTTTATGGTACTTGGTATTAAAGTGGCTTCCTTTTCCTTAAAATTTGTGGGGCGCAGTTTTCACTGCCTGCGTTGTTTATCTTTTCCCAAATCAATTACGAAAAGGAGCCACTTTAATAAAACCGGGCATGTAAAACTCCTCCACCAGAAAGGAGAAGCCAACGATTTGCTGGCCATGTTGTATAAGACTTCCGATATATGCCTCAACAAGAATTTTGCCAGGCCAAGAATACTGCCATTAACCCCCAAGGTATAGACAAGATGAGCAGTGTAGTTGATAGAATGAACATGGAGCTTGGAAGCGAGTTCCTTTGCTCTTTGAGAGTCATGACCTAGCTCCAGAGTGATCGTTGTAGATGGTGCCGCCCACCCCCAATAGGATAGTGTGGAGGGTAGTAAAGGATCCTCGAAGGATAGTGGAGAGGGTTTACTTGATTCTGAGGCTTTGCTCCTTTTCAATTGCGTAGTAGGGCGTTTGCTATCTATCCAAGTAAGTACCTCTGCTTGAGCATAGATATGGTGACTTCAATTACCTTGTATTTTTTGCTTTTTTTACCAGATGGGGTCGACGGAGGCCCCAAACAGGGGTACTTCAGGAATGTGAATTGAGTATGGGCAACCATGTTTACAAATTCTAGGCTTAGGAACCAAAGGCTTCTCATACCACCTGAGCTTTTAATTTGCAAACATGGGTGCACATGTCTAATTGCCCGCGGCGTGAACCCTACTTTTCACTGCCAATCCGCCATTCTCATCACCTACTGTACCAATCTGGATAATTTTTAATAAATGGTGTTTTTTGATAATTGAATATCATTGCTACAAAAATGGAATGAAACGACCCAGTAGTTGGTTAGATTACTCCAATTTGGCCCATTTCCCTTATAGAAAATCAACATAAGGGGTGCCAAAAAGGTGGAAAGTCGACCTTAACCAAATCTGCTTTTCAAAACCCAAGATGATGTGGTGTCGTAAAGGAAGTCCTCTTGTCTTGTTTTGGGATGAATAGAGGTCCTGCTTGGGGCATGGTGGCCTGTTTTTTGAAAACTCAGTGCCAAAATTTGAACTTAAATTCTGTCCAGATCACTGGGGTGGTCCTTTTCGCCCCAAACTTCATGAACCATCTAGTTATATCACTCAAACGTGATTTGTATCCAAAAAGTCACATTTCAGGACATTTGCTCCATCGACCCCCTCTGTTTTTTACCATGAGTTTCTGATAATCAGTAGACCAGTACTTAAAACTCTAAGTGATCCATTTATGTTGACGTTGAAATGCTCGTACTGGCTGTCTTATAACCAGCAGGATTTTTCATTGGCTGAAGAGACAAAAAAGGAAAAGGAGATGGGGGAAAGTGCAATTGAGGAACTATTTAACACCTTGTTACTTTCAGTTGCTATTCTTCTTTGCATCTTAATTATTTAGCTCAGACCGCCCTCACGCCTAGTGCTGCCCTTTAGATTCTGCAGTGCAGGGAATTGAGCATATATATGTATGTTTGATAATGCACTCTTTTTAGCAGCTGTGCACTGGAACAACTTTAGCACAAGCGTGGTAATAAACGACTTCAGGACATCAACATTCAAAAGGCGTGGATGCAGTGATACATGATCCCTGAATGATTTATATTCAGTTTTGAGGGTTACTGAATAAGCCTGACGAGCAGATAGAAACACACTAGATCTCACCGCCATGGTGCCCAGCACGATGGTTGTAGTGGGGTCCATGGCCTTTTGTCTTCGAGTTGCTCAGCACAGAAGTTTGGCTGGAGAGGTGAGGAGAGAAAAGCATACTTGTACTTTTACGTGGCTGGCATTGAGAAAGCTGTTACGACCAGGAGCTCAAGTGTTATGCTGGGAAGGCCCAGAAGAATGACAAAACTGTAACGATAAAGAGCTACAGTACTTTGGGAGCAACAACAGTGTGCTATCTGGGCTTAAGCACACGACTCAGCTATGTGCCTCACACTTGGTGACTCCGCCTTTCTCATCAGAACATGGCAGGACATACGTGAATATGCATAGACATCCTGTTCAGGATGCGCAAATTGCGTCTGCTTATTATAAACGAAAGAAAAGAAAAACTACGCCGGCAGCAAAACACTCCCTGCATCAATTAAGGAAAAGTAGATACATTGGCCCGAATTGCTGTGAGTCTCCCCCACCAAGCTCATTTGACTAAAGCCAATTTTGCAAGGACCGCAATCAAAAGGAGCAGCACCACAAATACAAAGCTGTGTGACTCAGAAGCGGGACATGGAACGCAATGGCCAGATCTGACACCTGGCTTTTAATCTGCACGGCACACAATCGCTACACTCCTGCATCCCCTATCATAACATCAAACCAGTGGAATTACCTGTGAACTGCATCATCCCCCTTTCCTGCGCGGCCAGCACCGACATGATCTCGGTTATACTTATGCTCTTCGTGTGTCATTTTTGTCTCCAGCATGTGGTCCTGTAGATGTGCAATAAACTTTGCATTTAAACTTACATCCCATACAGCATTTCGAGGGAAAATGCAATTTTGAGAGTGTGTGCGATCAAAAATGCCGTCATTCCACTGCCGAGACACGCAGCGTTACTTTGCTTGAACGCAGAAGAAGGGTCTGGCTATGGCTTAAGAGCACGGCTTTTTTGCTTACAAGAGCAAACAGAAAAGAGTAATACAATTTCCAGTGCTATCTAACTGCAAAGCATTTGAGCCATGTAATGCGGCCAACAACTTAACAACTTAACTACCTGTATGCATTGCTCACAACGTCTGTAACCTTCCTTGCCCGTCAGACTACCTTTCGCTGCTGGCGGTCGTGCAGAAACTGTGCGGAATCGCCGGAGTTTCCGGCCAGAGCCTCACGATTTTGCCTGCCAGACCAAGACATAACAAAACACAGTTGTGTGCCCAGAAATATGCGTGAAATAAAATACCTCTGAGGCAATGTGGTCTGCTTTTTAGGGTAAAGAGCACTTCTTACAAATCATAGTGGCTTCGTGGCTTCACTACACTCACCACATTCAGCACTTAACTGATAAATACTGATTCTCGCACAATTACTTAGCAAATGCTTAATAATACCTCACAACTTCTTAACTTACTCAGTCAGGCCATGAGGGTGTTCATGCGCAAGACGATTCCTAATTTGACGTGGCTCATCTGAGCCTCCTGCCACCGCGGACGCCTCACTAGGTGGGGCCTGCAGGGAGGGTTTAAGGTGATGCTAACAAAATGACGCATTTGAGCCATGGCAATTGCACGTGACACAAATTGATTCATTCAGCTATTACGTGGGGCAGAAATTTATCAAAAGAAGTTAGACAGAAGACTCAAAACCCATCGCCCCTTCAAAGAAGTACAAAAGGAAAGGAAGAAAGGAAGGGATTTCGCTGCCTTTGGAAGATGCTGGCTGTGGACGCACAAATGAAGGTTTCAAAAACACACACGAGCCTTGTTGTGTGAGTTTAACTTAAGTTCATCCTGCTTACTCTCTACGCCTCAAGAGACAGCTGCCATAATCATTAAAAGAATACGGAAGCACTCACCGTTTTGTCTTCACTCTCCTGAATTTTTTCGACAACATCCTGCGGCGGCTTAAGCTCCTGATGAGAATGGACGGAGTGCGATGCAGAGGGGGTTAGCAGAAGAACAGGAGAAGAAAGGAGAAGGGGCATTCAGATCACCGTGCACATGTATGCATCTTGCGCACCTTTGTATGTGTCTTGGGGTATGTATGAATTCTGTTCGACTGAGCGGGTGTTGTTGCAGTAAAGGAATTTGTTTAGTACAAAGGGAAGAAATCACAGCTGCGGCACTGCTTGTCCACACACGGGGCGCTCACCATGTCAGCAGGCAGGGGGAGGACTGTTTTTGCTCTGAATTTTAGTACGTATAAGTTTGGTGATAAAAATAAAAACTACAAAAATTTACTCTGCTCTGCTGCACGCAGCGGAACAGAAGCTGCCTCTTCTCGTAAATTATTTCTTCATTTATTTTAATTCGCAAAATTTGGGTGAAATTCGTGGATCGCGTGGTATGCTTTGCAAATCTCCCTCCGCTCTGATGATGAACCACAGCTCTGTAAGAAGCACAGCTGTGCACATGCTTCCAAGCAGGGCGTCCACTGCAGCACTGCTTCGTGAGTCACCTTGTTGAGTGTGAACGATGTATGCAAGCAAGCGACAGCTTTTGCTTCGTCCATTCGTCTGCAATTTGCATGCACGCAACAAGCAGCTTGGATTTCCAATGATGTTCCAAACAGGCTCGCAACAGGCACGTTGCAACTCTGCGCTGTACAAATCTGCAGGTCCGAGGCCCCCTTTTTGTCTTGGATCCCCGAGAGCAGCTGGAGGGGCTGCTGGACACCTGATGGATAATCCTGAGTACAGCATTGACAACGGGGTTGTGTCAGCTGCCCCTCCCCCTGGTGCGTCGACAAATTATTACCTGTTTCACAACTTCCAAGAAAGATTCAGCACTCACAGCCGAGGTCTCATTGATTCCTGCGCAGTCGTGTGCCACGTGAAGAGCAGCCGCGGCGTGGACTTTGAAGCTATGCAGGTAAGGCATAACTGCACGACAAAAATACTGCCACACAACTGAACTCACTCCTGCCCTGATCTGGTGGGTTGTGTTTGATGGGAGCTGCCTGTTACTTAAGCAAGGCTTCAATCTGGATCCCCTTCAATTTCATTGTAGGACCACCTTCAGAGGAGCACTGGTTGCCTTGGCCTTGACACGGAGGGGCGGGAGGATATCTTGCTTCTGCAGATACATGCTCCCTCTGCAGGTACCCTAACAAGGCCCGTCATCTTTCACACTTCTCCTTATACTCATCGTTTCATACAAGCTTCTTCTTCTCGAATTACACCAGGGGCAACAAGGTGTTAAGTGCTTGCGTGTGTTGTGTGTGTGTATGTGTGTGTGTGTTGTGTGTGTGATTGTGTGTGCGCGCGTGCCTAAATGTCCTCTTGCAGGCAATCCCGGCGCTATGTTTCCATCCACCGTCTACCTAGTCGACCCCATCGAAGCTGGAGAGGGTCGTGATGCTCTGTTAGGTAGCCTGAAGCCTATGCTTGAGGGACCAGCCATCAAGATCATGCATGACTGCAGCCGCGTAAGTTTCCAATTTTTGGTACAGTGGTGTGTGTGTGTGCGCGCGTGGAAGTGTGTGTGAGTGCAATGGGTGGTTGAACCAAAACAACGCGTGTGGTTAGGCCTTTTTGGTGTGTTATGTGGTTGTGCACCTGACCTCATGCATCTTACACACTATGTTGCACAGGCACACCCTTCTCTGATAAAACAGCCACACACCGCATACAAGCACTCATACTAAGCAGACATATGAGTGTACTTTTGCTTTGTGTGCAGGACAGCCAGCTCCTCCTTGCAAAAACTGGAGCGCACCTGCGCAACGTCCTGGACACCCAGGTCATGGTAGCAGCACATCAACTGCTAAACCATGCAGAGTTTAAAGGTACCACAGTTTGGGGGGGCTGTGGCCACAAGCTGGCGGATGTGGGGGGCGGCTGGCCCAACAAAGCTGGATTGGCTAAGCTGATGCAGGTAAGGAAGGGCAATGCGTATGAGAGCGCCATGCGTGTCAGAGGGCCATGCGTGTGAGAGGGCCATGCGTGTGAGAGGGCCATGCGTAGGTAAGGAAGGGCCATGCGTAGGTAAGGAAGGCCATGTGTGTGAGAGGGCCATGCGTGGTAAGGAGGGGCCATGCGTGTGAGAGGGCCATGCGTAGGTAAAGAGGGCCATGCGTGTGAGAGGGCCATGCGTGGTAAGGAGGGGCCATGTGTGTGAGAGGGCCATGCGTGTGAGAGTGAGTAGATATGCAAAAGTCTACGCTACATTAGGGACCGGTGTGCTTTATTGGTGACCACTCAATTAGCGCTCACACTGTCGCATGGTGGGACAGTGAGAGGGTGATAGTGAAAGTCTGTGCTGATCAGGATTAATGTGCATTTAGGGTAGCCGCTCAACTAGCACTCACACTAGAGTGCAGTGGGACAGAGAGAGGGTGATTATGAAAGTCTGTACTGATCAGGATTAGTGTGCATTAGGGTAGCCGCTCAACTAGCGCTCACACTAGAGTGCAGTGGGACAGAGAGAGGGTGATAATGAAAGTCTGTGCTGATCAGGATTAGTGTGCGATAAACAAACGACTCAATTAGCGCTCGAACTCGCCAGAGCGCCCCACCAGGCCTAGGACGAAAGAGGAATGAGTTGGAATAATGTGGGGCCCGTGGATTATCAGCCATACAACCCTAGTATGTTGTCTGCGTGAAAACAGCCACATTACTAGTAACCTCCACCAGATATAGAGGAGCCGTATGAAGCTCCCTGCTTCTATGTTAAAAGCACAGCATTCACGTTTCTTCCGCCCTCTCATCCGAGTGGAACAAAAGAGGTTTCTCTTACATCTACCATACCCACTCGTACCTACTTTGTGTAAACAAGTTGCATGTGTCGACCATCAGCTCAGGGAATGCCTCTTTGTACGCCAGAAATAGTGGAATTAAGTGCTGGCTGAGCTTATAGAAAGAAGAGTGGAATGAACAAAGGCCTTAGACGAGCTGGTACTCTTGACCACAAACATCTGACTGTGCAATTAATTTAAACCCAGGTTGGTTGGCAGCAGCCCTGCTTTTGCAGCAGCAAGCGGAATCTTGGATAGCCCTGCCTTGTGCCTCGCTCCTTACTATTAGGCTTACGGCAAGCAATTTAGGATTAAAACAATTTATTTCAGTTCATGTATGTTGCAACAAAGCAAGCTGCTCGGTCCCGGGCGGCATTTTAAAGTATGCCTTCTATCTGTTACCGCGACAGGGCAACTTGCAAGATCATGGGTCTAGCAGTCGAAGCTGTGAAGAGCTCGTGTGTTCTGCACCGTGCTGGCCACCTTTCCATGGAATCCTGCCGGCTAAGCTGCGACACAAAAGGTGCGGCAAATAGTTGGCTGGTTTTTATTGTCTTCCGTTATCAGCTAGGGCTGGGTTTGAGTACTTGCGTCCGTCAACTGCAAGCAGCAGAGCACAGCAGGGGCAGTTATTGTCTCAGCAAGGGTCCTCATGGTAACTGCGTAGGGTTGACACCGTATATGACCGTTTGTTTGGTGATTTCCCTGCCAAAAATATTGCACATACACCGCATATATATGGTTATGGCCAACCCTATCAATGCGTCAGCGTGCTGAGCATGGGCAAGTATGTGGGTGCGTTTCATTCCTTTGCACCTGCCATACATGCAATTACCACAGCGCATTATTACTCACCTGCGGTCATATATGCAGCTTAACTGTGGCATCGTCGGTGCCAATGCCCGCTTAGTATAATGATAGTGCTGAATTGAAATGTGTTGTTTGTCTACTTCATTGAAAGGCATGGTCAGGATCGTGTACATTGACAAAATCTGTCTTCCCATCATAACTTTCCTATACATTGTCAACCCTATACAGTGTCAACCCTAATAATTGGAGTGGATGGATCATAAAGACTATTTATTTGCAGGCATTTTTGTGCAGCAGCTCCCCAAAAATGTGAAACTGTATTAATAGAAATAAAACACCCTCTGGGCCAAATTTTATGCTGCTTGATACTTCATGAATAACGTCATACAGAGTTTGTATATGGCTTTCACTAATGATGAAAGGGAGGCAAAAAAGGGAGGTTCGCTCATGCGGCTGGAAAGAGTTAGGTTGTGTATTGGCCCTAAGTGATCAAAGCAGCAGCACTCCACTTCCCACCCTGTTCTCATCCTGTGCACCTCACAGGGTTAGATCATCTGTGCAGCCCGCTAGTGACCACGGCCACCAATATCGTCAGCAAGTCAGCTTCAAGCCTTGGGAAGCTCAGCATTGCAGCATGTGAGTGCTTCCAAATTAAATCTTTGCTTCTTGTGTTGCAAGATCCTTAATTTGCGCCCCAGGACTTGCGAATCCCAGGACGGAAGAAGGAAAAACTGCACAGGCCGCCACTGTTCACATAAAACAAGTTTTAGTTTTTAGAAAGGACTCTGCCGTATAGGCGTCTTGAGGTTCCTGCTTTCGCCTTCAGATGCTTTGAAAGCGTCCTCCTGTCCAGCGAAAACATAGTCACTCCGTCCGATGAAAGATCGGAGGTGCTGGTTGATAGGAGGGTTGCAGGCTGGGCCTGGTTAGGTGTTGTGGTTCACCCGCACCTTACCCGTTCAACGTCACCCCCCCTCACAGGCTGCTTGGAGGGAGGCAGTGTCGCCATCCAGTGCCGTGGGACAGGCAGCCTTGCTTCGGTGCGTTCTGGTGCCTGCACCGTCTAAGGGGATGGATATGTATGCACATTGCTTCAGCAACGTGCTGGAATTTGCTTTGGTATCGTTAGTCGGGAGTCGTGAGGTTTTTCAAAGTCTTGGGCTTAGACTATACTGCTATACTACACAACAATCAATCCTGGACAAAAGAAGGCATAGGAGTCTGATTGCAATGAAATAAATAGGAATTACTGTTGCAAGAAGAATTTTTTTTCTACTCAGCACTAAGCCCATAAACTTCTCCTTTTTTTAGGAATTATACCCCTTAACAGAACAGGTTTCATTCCATGTGCTTCAAGCATTGATCTGGTTGCCTTTCAAATTCGATGGTGCACAAATAACGTGCAGTCTAGCACATGACACACATTCTTGTGTTTTATGCAGTGACAATTAAGTGCAATGTCTAAACTAGGAAGTGGTAAACTAGAAAACACACAGAGTCCATTGGAGCTATAATATTTGCACAGGTGCGTGTCATCTACGCCCGCCGCAACTCGTACTTCATGGCTGTGGACTGCCAAGAGCCGGGCGTCCAGCAGCCCTTGAGGCCTGTCAAGTCCACGACACTAACCACCTTCAAGGCCCAGGCAGAAGGTGGGTGGCTTAATGGCATCCTGTGCAGTAGGTCTGTGGACGTACCACTCCAGGAAGAGGAGCACGCTGTCTGCTATGGATTGATCAAGCTTACTCTAATTATTGCTTGCAGCTTGTGATGCTCTTATTCAGGCATCACCGGTAAGTATTATTGCCCACTACCATGGCCTTCTGCAAACTCTCCTGGACACTGTTCTTGCAAACTTTGAGATTTATTTAAACCACTGACTGTATTGAATTGGAATTGCGTTGATCACTCACATACATGTTACACACATACACACGCACACACACTTACAGAAAACATGTTGAATGTGGCGGCTTCAACTGGCAGCGCTGCTGGAATTGCAGCACGTCTCAGAGCAGCGGCTCATCTTATCCAAAATGGAGGTTCAGAGCCGAATTTGGGCGAGTTTGAAGCAGTGTCTACGCTTAATATGAGGCTGACAGAGCACCATGATGGCGAGTTACACCAGCCATCTGAGGAGCAGACACGGACGGTGTGCCGTGTGTCATTGGACCGCAGAAATTGCGAGGACATGCCTCGCAAGCGCTATAAGTTTTAGCAGTCCTCCCCACAAACAGGCGAACAAAACCGGACTCCAACAAGACTGCAGCCTCAGTATATTAAAAAGGCAGCAATAGATGCCAGTTCTTGACATGGCTGCCACAACTGCTGGTCTCAACCTAGACTAATTTTATTTTAAAGTATCCTGGGCATATTACTTTCTTTAATTTCTGTCAGCTAGAGAATTAACGATCAATCGGTTAGGGTAACCGCCACGACGTTTAAGTAATAATTATGGTTTTACTCTGTACTGTGAGCAGCAATGCTCCTTGCCTGTCGAAGTCACGTACGACGCAATCGCGACCGTGCTTGCACAACCCCCCCGCCAATCGATGGTCAACACGACACAGCAGGCCGGTGCTAATATTACACAGTTATGGCGTGCAGCATCGGGCCGACTCGCGTCGCCTCGTGGAGCCCTGTCGAGCCTTTCAGCAAGACACGAATGAACGACAACAAGAACCGCAACAAGGCCTGGTGGGCGAGGATGCTGCTGTATTTGATGTATCGCAGCAGAGCGCGAAGTCTTGGACACTCTTCACCGGGCTGCTGACGGGCGTCTTGGGCCTCATTTATTTGGTAGGACAACACACACACACACACACACACACACACACACACACACACACACACACACACACACGCACGCACGCACACACGCACGCACGCACGCACGCACGCACATTGAGACACACACACACACACTACACACACGCACACATGCACACGCACACACACGCGTACACACATACACACATACACACACACATATGCACACGCATAAGCACACGCATCACATATACACACACACGCACACACACTCACGCACATCCGCATACACACACACACTCACGCACACGCACACACACACATAACCTCACACATACGCATACAGACGTGCACATGCATACGCACACAAAAATGCACTCGAACACACACACACACACACACACACAAACACACTCAGGTTTGGATTCAGCCTGGGGCAGGCCTAGCAGATGATTTCTTGAGTGTGGTGGAAGGGTTCAGTAATAACAACCCAGAGGCGACCATTCTGCTCATCCTTTTTGTCTTCGCTTTGGTGCACAGTGGTCTTGCAGGCCTACGCCCCTATGGTACGTGCTATACCTACAGTTTAGCTGCTTGTGCGCATGCTAAAACGTTGAAATTTGACTAAAGGCAATGATCTTCAAAGCTAAATTTATGCTGTTGGCTAATTATCTGTGACTGATGGAATGCGACTAAGCGCGTGCATACACACACCCCCACATGAGCACGCACACACACAAATACACATACGCAAATAAACACACACTCACACACATGTACACACACGCGCATACACTCACACACACATACTCACTCACTTCTCCCACACAGCGGAGCCCATCATAGGCGCTCGAGCCTTCCGTGTGATTTTTGCCTTTGCCAGTCTGCCCCTAGCCATAGCCAGCATTGTGTATTTCATCAACCACAGATATGACGGCACTCCTCTGTGGGATTTAAGGTGGGTATTACGGTTTGAATCGTGGCTGTGAGGAAAGGATATATGAACGGGTTTTGCGGGAGATGTGGCGGTCCTCACGGCTTGTGGTGGATGGGAAAATGAGTAAATGGTAAATGGTTCATGGACTTCTGCAAGATATGTGTATGGACGCAGCTCTAAAGGAAGCCGGATTTGGGACACTGATTTGTTTTCTTCGTGGTGCGCAGTGCGTATGTGTATGGCCTCGCATCAGAAACAAAAAACAACCAATTGTCGCAAGTCCAGCTTTCAGTAACCACCCTTTGCCTCTTCCCTGCTTAGTACAGGCCCTGACAATGTCATGCAGGGTGTACAGTTTTTCATTTGCTACTACAGACCTGTCATACTCCTAAGCTCATTTGCACCAACATATCTTTTATTTTGCTTCCAACTCATTAAAGGAACACTGGCATGCATAAATTTGGCATACATGCAGATGCATGTGTGCAGACACACACATGCACACACACACACTCTCACACACACACACACACACACACACACACACACACACACACACACACACACACACACACACACACACACAAATACACACACAGAGGCGCGCCTGGCGTGCATAGCCTCGTCTGGGCCCTTAACTTTGTGTCCTTCTACTTCCTGTACCCCTCCACCTTCAACATCCTCGAGGTTGGTAAAAAGAACAGAATGGTCTATTTTCACAGACAGTGTTATCACTGATGGCGATTGGCATAGATTGGGAAATGATGTTGGTATTGAAAATATGATCAAGGAGGAGCTAAGGGGAGCATTGCGTGCTTCGTGTGCTTTGGATGCTTTGTACGTAGGGTTGGCCAGACCGTATATGACCGTATATGAACGTATATTTGGTGATTTGCTACAAATACCGTACACCGTATACACCTTAAAATGAAAGGTTGTGGCCAGCCCTAATTCTACGCAGTTGTTTGCACTTTACGTACCTGGCAGGGTTGTGATGCCTGCTGTGTCTCCTTAATTACAAAAACTACACAGGACAAATAGGCGTTGGGAGAAAAGAATTAGGTACGACAGGGCTGTGAGCATATCTCGTGATATCTGTGCACGTTGCCATCATACAATCATCACACAATGATATGTCATATGATATGACTCATATCTCATATACCAAAGACCTCGTGACTGGTCTTGACTAACTCCCTGTTTTCTCCCTTGTTATAGCATCCTTGCCCGGCCGCTACACAGCTGGCAAAGCATATGTGTGTGTTTGTGTGTGTATGTATGTATGTATGTATGTAGGTAGGTAGGTAGGTAGGTAGGTAGGTAGGTAGGTAGGTAGGTAGGTAGGTAGGTAGGTAGGTAGGTAGGTAGGTTGGTAGGTATATATATGTGTGTGTGTGAGTTCAAGCGTTGTGGCATCCATAGCTGCCGGCCAACTTAAGCACATCATTTCAACCCTTCCCTCATTTCAAGTCATTGCACTGTGCTGCCGATCCCTAAGAATTGTAGCACTGAGTCATTTTTAATCGCCTTTTTTGTGCAGCCACTCCCTTGCGTGCACACAACAGTCCTCCCTTCCTTAGCTTGAGGAAATTGATAATGTGAGATCGCAATGTTTGCAACGCACCTGCCTTTACGTTGCAGGTGGCAGCTGTGGATGAGCCCAAGCTACACATGTGGGAGACTGGCATTATGCGCATCACTCGCCACCCCCAAATGGTAAGCTTTCAAAGGTTAACAAAAAAATACGCTGCCAATCATGCGCATGACTCGCCACCCCCAAATGCTAAGCTTCCAACTTGGCCAGTTCCCAAAAGAGGAAACCTATCCGCTTACTCAAGCGAAAGCTGTCCTAGGCTGTCAGAGGTGTGGGCTTGGATGCTCTCCAGTGTTTCGGCGCTTCGGCGGAAGTACTGAGCATACGAAGAATGGTGATAACAGGACGGGCAGGCATCCCTATGATTGACAGCCGTGAAACGAATCAAGAGTAATATCGCAGCTGTTCTGTGCCAGTCAAACTTTTGCCTGGTCTCCAACCCTCTGTTTGGCGCCTACCAGCTGCGATGGATGGCATTTCTTTTTTTCAACCCCCCTCCTCTCTCTCTGTGTCCTGTACACTGCCCCACCTCGTCAATTGCACTCCCCTGCCTGGAGCGGCTTTCTGCACAGCCATTTGCAATCAAAGTTCCTTGATCATACACACAAGTCAGCAAGCACGTTATGCTTTATTTTTATTATTTATTTTTATTACATTATTCACTAGATTCTGTGAGGAAAATTTTCTCGACCCAGCAGAGCATAAATGTAGTTACTCATGTCTCGGCGCATTTTGTCTTTGCCAGACCATTGCTGTGCCGTAAGGTAGCAGATCAAAGCCAACTTTAAGCCTTTTTTGCAGAGAGGCTTTTGACACTCAGCCACTGCTGTGCAGCCGTCATCCCTCTCCAACGCAACACACAAACACATGTGGTGCCCAGCCCACTCATTCAAAGCACATATTGCCAGTGATTGCACACTTCTGACGATGATTCAACACCACGGCACGCACTTTGTTCACTTTCCTTTTTAGCCCAAATTAACATGCTTTCATGCTGGGAATCAACCCTCCTTATGTAACCTGCAGGTGGGCCAGCGCGACATACAAGAGCAAGAGCAGTTCGTTGTGTTTGTCAGGCTTTCGTCACACCTGTCTCATGTAATGTGGTCACACCTGTCTCATGTAATGTGTAGGTGGGGCAGCTGATCTGGTGCTTAGCACACTCGCTGTGGATTGGGAACAGCTTCATGCTGGTGACATCAGGGGGGCTGATGGCTCATCATCTGTTTGGGTAGGTGTTTATAGTGGTCAGCAGATCCTTCGTTGTGACCTTCTAGAGTACAGACCGAAGCGTGAGGTCTAGTGGTCGCAAACTCTTCCTTGTGACCAGTTTGGGTGCAGACAAAGCGTGAGTTTCAGTGGTCGGCAGATTCTTCCTTGTGACCAGTTTGGGTGCAGACAAAGCGTGAGGTTCAGTGGTCGGCAGATTCTTCCTTGTGACCAGTTTGGGTGCAGACGAAGCGTGAGTTTCAGTGGTCGGCAGATTCTGCCTTGTGACCAGTTCGGGTGCAGACGAAGCGTGACAGTATGTGGGACATCGTGGAAATCAGAGGAACTTTGGGACTGGAATGGCAAGCCATTTGGGGCGTGTCCCTGTTATGATACCTTGAAATACGCACTGCTTACGCCTTTGCTTGGCTGAATTCCTTTTCATTTTTTCATTTTTTATTGGCTTGTTTTTGTTTTTGTTCAAGGTGCTGGCACGGGGACCGGCGGCTGTCTGCAAAGTATGGAGAAGCGTTTGAAGTAGTCAAGGCCAGGACGAGCACGTTTCCTTTGCAAGCTGTGTGGGAAGGCCGACAGGTGCGTGTGTGTGTCTGCGTGTGTGTATGTGTGTCTGCGTGTATGCGCGCGTATGTTTTTGCATGCGTGAGTGCATGTGCGTGTATGTGTGTATGTGTGTAAAATAATGTTTTCATATGCCAAACTTCTGCGTCCACTAGAATGCCTTGGATCTGTGGCCAGCCGCTTAAGACCATTAGTTGTGCCTTTGATTCTGTTAAATTGTCAAGCTTGCTGTGTGCTTTGTGGCGTGCAAAAGCTCTAGCGCTGGCATGTTCAACCGAATTGAGCTCCCTCATGTAACAATTCCCTTCTTTTGGTGATTGCAGCTGGTATCCACTGATCCTCACTCTTTCTTTTCACCTTCAGCAGGAGGCTGTTTATTTTTATTTTTGGGAAGGCACGTATAATTGTTGGGGTGGACACCCCCAAGGGACCACCCAACCCTCAAACCCCCGTTCCAGTGCCCCCACCCAGACAGAAAGGGTAGCAATCTTCTCCTTTTTGACTTCTGCATCCATCTGCATGCTCATCAAGACCTGAAACTGGATTGTTGCAGAGTTATGGGGCACAAACTGAGATGCGGACGCCCATGCACACATGACCTACCAGGCATCCACAACTGGCTTGCACAACTCCACATTGCTTCCATTTCTTCAGAATTCTACTGAGTATCTCATGCTGGCACAATCCTGTAAGTTTGAATTGAAATGCTGCTTCATTGGCTTGACTCCTCTCGCGGCCTGCACCCGAGCACGTGTGCCTCTGACTTTTGGACGTGTCCATAGACCCCCCCTTTTACCCAACTTTCTCAAATAGGGTGGCAATCGACTGGGCTCAAAGCTAAGGATTCCGATGATATATTAAAAATCCGTGGAAGTGGCTCAGAAAAAACTGCAGACCCCCGCAAACAACTAAAATCCTGTTGGGGGACCACCCAACCCCTCCCCAATTCGACCCATATATATATACCGATCGACCGCTCTTGACGTCAGGATTCCGAATATAAAATTTTCAATCGATTTGACACGTGCTTTCCAAAAGTGATGCTTCATGCAGCCTCCTGCCTTCAGCCTAAGTAACTGGAAGAAGAAGCTGTGCAGGCAGTGAACACAATATCAATTACCTCTCATTTTAATACGACCTGTGTGCCTCCAACAGGTCTTGCCGGCAGACTACTACAAAGAGTTTCTACGTACGCCCTACTACGCTGTGACTGTCTTTACCTTGGGAGCCTACTTTGCTCATCCCATAATGCAATCTGCGAGCTTCTACTTGGGATGGTAACTGCTACGCCCCCAATTCACACCTGTAAAATAATACTTTAAACTGATACCGTGCGTCGGGTCTTAAGCTCTGTTTCTAATTATAAGCGCATTGACTTTGCGACAGGAGCCTACACTGATTTTTTTTTGCACTGTTTGCATTCCTTGTAGGTATTGATTATATAGCTGTTTAAGCAGTTGTGATGAAAGCCAAATATTTACGCACTTTACTACTTTTTAGACTTTTGCCAGTAGGATGATAGATGGGAGTACCTACATATTTCTGAATGCGGGATTACAACTCGCTCTTTTTGTGTGGCGTCTAGCTATGTAAAGCCACCTATATTCGAAACTTTTTTTCCTAAAACGGCGTTTAACGACCTCACATTTTTTGTAGCAAAACTTTGTTGATTAAAAATATGACAAATGTGAGCAGTTTTACGCGCTCAAAGTAATCGCAGACGATGACAAAGACAAATTAATGGTTCAGGGTCAATTGGGCAGCGAAGATGCGAAAATACTGAACGGGGATTTCTCTTCCGTCCCGGATGCCAAGAGCAATGAGTTAGACATCCATGTAAAGGATGTGCATGATGTGGACATATCCAGTGTGGTCACACAGGTCAGTGAAATGTTTTGACGAAAGTGTGCATCTGGAACCTAGTCCCACTCTCCACGTCTGTAGTCAAATGACTGGGTAAAGCATTTACCAGCCTAGAGTGTGCACATGTGCCGCAAGGAACCTGTCTCTGGGACGGTTTCCCAAGGGTTTTGAAAGTTTGCTACTGAATTTTCACCTCACAGGTCACCACCCGTGATGGCGACGCACCATCCACTGGCCTTAAAGACAAGCATACCTTCCGCCTTGCAGGAAGGGCTGCACGCAAGCCATCCTGGAAATCCAAGGTCAATTGAACTAACTGATTGACCCGTCCTGCTCCTAAGGCCTCTCCATGCACTACACTGGGTACATGTGCTGCACATTAGAAAGCACGCTAGCTTGTGCACCATTGTGCGCCTCTGCCTGAACTCGACCAGCATTTACAAACTTGCATAAGGATGCACACACACACACACACACACACACACACACACACACACACACACACAAATGCGCGCTCACACCCACACACTATATGCACACACAATACACAACATACACACACATGCACGTTCGCAAACACATGCACGATATTCACACACTTACACACACACACACATACACACACATACACACACACACGCGCGCGCGCGCGTTCACGCACTCATACGCTCACTAACACGTATACACATATAAACGTCCACACACATACACACGCAGGTACGGTCTCTGTTGTGCTGCTTTGTCCCCAATCACAGCGGCTACCAAAAGGACGTCAATGGCAACGTGTTGCCACCTGCACCTCCTGCCCTGCTGCAAGAGCGTGGGCCTTTGATAGGGCCCAAGCACCCTGCTGATTTACACAAAAAGACGCTGGTACGTGTTGTGTTGTGGTGTGGGTGTTTGCGCGTGCGCACGTGTGCGTGTACTGAATTTCTCAGGCTTGTGTGTTAGCTGTGATCAGCTAACACACTAAGAGTGACGCTTGCACGGCTGCATACAAGTTGCATGCCATATGCACTCACCACCGGTGTGCATACGGCACACCGGTACGGTTTTGTGATTCAAAACTCACGTGCTATTGCTGCAGGTGCTAGACCTTGACATATGTTTCAAGACTCACATGCTATTGCTGCAGGTGCTAGACCTTGACATGTGTTTCAAGACTCACGTGCGATTGCTGCAGATGCTAGACCTTGACATGTGTTTCAAGACTCACGTGCTTTTGCTGCAGGTGCTAGACCTTGACATGTGTTTCAAGACTCACGTGCTTTTGCTGCAGGTTCTTAACTTTGACATGTGCTACAAGACTCACGTGCTTTTGCTGCAGGTGCTTAACTTTGACATGTATTTCAAAACTCACGTGCTACGCTGCAGGTGCTAGACCTGGACGAAACGCTTGTGCACTCCTCCTTCAAGCCCATCCCAGGTCCTGACTGCATCGTGCCAGTGGAGATTGAAGGCAGGATAGTGGATGTGTACGTGCTCAAGCGCCCCTGCTTGGAGCAGTTCATGGAAAGCATTGGGCAACGCTTTGAGGTAGGCCGCTCGGTGTCTGCGTTTGTGGCTGCCTGCTGGCGTGTGTATGTAGGTCATTGTAGGTTGGGTCGATGTGTGTGGAGGTGGGCATGGGTGTGGGGTGTGGGTGTGAGTGTGGGTGTGGGTGTGGGTGTGGGTGTGGGTGTGGGTATGGGTGCAGGTGTGTGCGTGTGCGTGGGTGTGGGGGTGGGGGTGAGGGTGGAGGTGTGAATGTGTTTGTACAAATGTGTAGGTGTGTGTGTGGGTGTGTTCTGGTTCTTTTGCCAATGCTTCATTGCATGTAAAGCGCAGGGCTTTGTCTAAGGCTCCGAGGCGGGGTGCAGCTTTGTTGGGGTGCAGCGCGTGTTGAGCTGTAGCGGTGTTGAACTGTAGCGGTGGGGGAAAAAACATTTTGTAGTTTAAATTGTGGGAGGTATGCTTAAGAGAGCTGCTTTGGTACAGCCAACTATGCTTGAATGCCACTGCTTGGGCATCAAACCATGTGCAGCGTAGGGAGCCAGTTGAGACGGGTTGCTCAGGCAGTGGAGCTGATCATATCGTGCCCCTCGACAGGGATTGTTTCTGATATGGTTTGGGGTAGGGTGCAGTGTGCATGGAGTTGCTGTGAATGGGTGAAACAGACTGTGGGTGGGGGAAGCTGCGCGGAGTCACTGTGTGGGTGAAAAGGGATGAAGCAACAGACGGCGCAGGCAGTGTGCGTGCAGTCACTGTGGGTGAAAGAGATGGAATCATTTCACTGGGTGGAATAGATGGAATCACTTCACTGGGTGGAATATATGAGAAGGAGGAGATGGTGCAGGCAGGGAAACCACACCCGCATCAATTTAGGTGGAGCTACTCAGGTGCCATGGAGAACACACACACACACACACACACACAATGTCCAGAAGGCCCTCCTTCTTGGTAGACTCAGATTTTATGTTTATCGTGAGAGCAGGATAAATTTGTTTTTATTTGCAACATACGTGGTCGAGCCTGTTGCGGTTTGTGAATGCCAGTGGCTGCTGTTAAAACTTCCCATGAGCATAGAAGCAGCCTAATTTTGAGTGACCTTGCAGTCCCTGTCTGTGAATTACGCATATCGCATATCAAACGCAAGCAGTGATGACACCACAAGCGCTGACAACACCACGAACAGGGAGCCTGCATCATGGGCTGGGAATCTACGTAGCCTTGCTCATAGGCTTGACTTGATTGCGAACACATGTATGGCTAGGTGCTGTGTGTACAGAAATTCATGTATAGTCAGGGTGCGAGGCTATTTTATGATGAAAACATGATATAATATCTCGCACCTTGTGTGTATTGTACACACTTGGCCATGTGCAGTGTGTACAGACGGCCATTTACAATGTGTACACAGACAGCCTTGTACTGTATACTGTATACAGCCGGCCATGTGCAGTGTGTACAGACGGCCATGTTCAGTATACAGACAGCCGTGTGCAGTGTGTACAGACGGCCATGTTCAGTATACAGACAGCCGTGTGCAGTGTGTACAGACGGCCATGTTCAGTATACAGACAGCCGTGTGCAGTGTGTACAGACGGCCATGTTCAGTATACAGACAGCCGTGTGCAGTGTGTACAGACGGCCATGTTCAGTATACAGAC